>PVBE012328095.1_pt1 | contig 17857 bp, 22 predicted proteins | sample 1631181 | NCBI WGS metagenome assembly PVBE01 (sample SAMN08397723, study PRJNA350692) | Marine metagenome, whole genome shotgun sequencing project. | isolation source: water | place: Pacific Ocean | collected 2012-04
ATCCGGAAGTCCGGGTACGTGTCGCAGAGAACCGCAACCGCACCGGCAATCTTCGCAAGATTGGGGTAGATCACAAAGTAGGGGTCCGGAATGATCAACTCGTCGCCGGGATCCAACAAGGCAAGCGCGGCCAGCGTCAATGCGCCGGCAGTTCCGCTTGTAACGAGCACATCCGATGCTTCCTCGCCCGGCTTCGGCCACCCCACAGTTGCATGCAGGTGGGTCGCGATGATCTGGCGAAGTGCCTCGTCCCCGGTAGTCAGGGTGTATCCGTGACATCCGTCGCGGATCGCATCAATGGCAGCCTCCTGTAGTTCCTTGGGGACCAGAAAGTCGGGCTGCCCGATGGAGAGATTGATGGGATCGTCGCGATCCTGACCAAGTTGCCAGATTCGCCGAATGCCGGAAGCCTCCATGCCACGAACGCGGCTGGAGAGAAGCCGGTCGATGTCAGGTGCGCCGCTCACACAACACTCAGCCAGCTTCGCCCTCGGCGGGCGCGGCATCCTCGGCCGTGCCGCCTTCAATGCCCTCGACACCTTCCTCATCCTTCTTCTTGCTCGCCACCTTCACAAGCCGCGAAGCGACTTTCGGCAGGCCAAGCGGTGAATCCTCCGTCAGATCAAATTCGTCCTTGCCTGCGAGCGACTCGATTCGCTCGTTCCGCTTCAGCACATTGCGATGCTGATTGAGTCCGGATGGCTTTGTTCGCAGGCTCGAATGAAGGCTCATGGCAAAATCCTCTGGGTTGCTCAGCTGCCTCGATACAGGCTGAGATAGGCGTCGTGCAGATCGGTCGTGCCACCCCGCTCCTTCCAGAGCCGCCCGGCAGCGCGAATCCGATCCTCCAACTCCCGAACGGCCGCGTCGCTGCGGTTGTCCGACGGAAGTCCCGGCAAGGCAATGACCCTGCTGGACCCCGCATTGTTGCCGGAAATCACATAGGTTTCAAGCCCTCGGTCGCGGCAGAAGTCCACCAGCGGCAAGGCCCACTTTCTGGGCGACTGAGCGACGACAAAGTAATACTGGCCGCCTTGCCGCGGGTCGGACTCCACCGGGCCCCAAGTGCGGGGCCGAATTGGTGCTGGGGGCCTGTCTGGAAGGGTCGCAACGCCTCCAGCGGCCTGCACTGGATCGACAGGGAGATCGGCGAGCAACCTGTTTGCATAGTCGCTACGGGCCGTCGCCTCGCCCCGTTGATACCCCATGGCATAGATGACCACCATGATCGCCACGATCAACGCCCCGGCCACGGCCAGGCCACCAATCGACATGCGAATGCTCCGCCCCGGAGTCAGCAGATTGCGTTCCAGATCCGGGCCGTCTCCGCCTCCCCCGCTTGGACTCCCCGGCGTCCCCTGCCCATCGCTGGACGATGACGGGCCGGGGCGAATCAACTCGTAAAGGGCCGGTCCCTTCTTTCGTCGCATTCCATCATCCTCCCAAACCAATGACACTCGCGATAGCCATGTCAGCCGTGTGCGAAAGACTCAGCCGCCATGTGTCGATACCTGCCGCATCGGCCACCTCGGCAGCGCGGCCGGAAAGTTCCACGGTCGGAGCACCATCGCTCCGTACGACCCCGACATCCTGCCAGGTGATCCCACCCGTGAGCCCCGTCCCGAGCGCCTTCAGTGTGGCCTCCTTGGCGGCGAACCGGGCGGCGTACTTCTGTGCGGCAACTTCGGGGGCCGTGTTGGCAGCGGCCTGCCGCTCCGGCTCGGTAAAGCACCGCTCGATGAAGTGGTCGCCGTGCTCAGCAACCATCTCCGCAATACGGCAAACCGGCACCAGATCAATCCCATGGACCAATACGTTCACGGCGCTGCCTCCGCCGCGCAGACAGCAAGCAGGTGACCAAGTTGCGACATGATGAGTTGACCCATGGCAAGCTCCACGGCCGCGGGGGAGCCGGGGAGCAGAAAGATCGGCGTTCTGCCGCCAGCGCCGTCACACCATCCCGCGGCAGCGCGGCTGAGCATGGCGGCCGGACCGATCTCCTCGTAACTTCGCTGCCTGAATAGTTCGCCGAATCCCGGAAGCGTTGCCGACATGAGTTGCGAGACGGCATCGACAGTCACATCCCGCCGAGAGGGCCCTGTGCCACCAGTGACGATGATGGCATCGACACTGGAGTCTTCGGACCATGCCCTGACGATCTCGGCGATCGCCACAGCATCGTCTGCCACCAGCAACCTCGATGCGGCGACATGTCCGTGTTGTTCCAGATGTTCGACAATGATGTCGCCGCTTCGATCCGTCTCGCGGCTTCTCGAATCGCTGACGGTGAGAACGGCTACCGAAGCCTGTTCCATTTGCGTCTGGTGACTCATGCTGGACAGTCTACCCCCCTGCTACCATCGACGGCATGTGCTCCGCCGCAGCCATCATGATTGATCTTGTTGAAGGCGCCGTCGGCAATGCCGCCCCTGATCTCCTTCCCCCGCACGAGGGTGGCGGGCACTGCGCATTTGCCGGGTATACCCGTGCGGAGAAGCACCTTGTGCATGGCGAACTCCTTTGTCTGGACTATGACTGCTACCGGGATATGGCTCGTGATGAATTGGAACGCCTCGCCGCCGAAGCGGCCTCCCGATTCGGAGTGGTGGCGGTCAGCATTGTCCACTCGGTCGGGAGAGTCGATGTCGGCCAAGCGAGCGTTCGCATCGATGTCTTCTGCCCCCATCGAAACGAGGCCTTTCTTGCCTGCCGGTTCCTGATCGACACGCTCAAGTCAAAGGTGCCGATCTGGAAGCGGGAAGTGTGGTCGGACGGATCGACATGGAGGGACGGTGTGCCGATTTGACTGCGACACGAAGTCAGAAGGCACGGGCGCGGCGTCTCTACGACGCACTGAAGGCGCGATACCCGGATGCACACTGCGCACTTGACTACTCTTCGCCTTCCGAACTGTTGATTGCGACGATTCTCTCTGCGCAGGCTACGGATGTTGGTGTCAACAAGGCGACGCCGGCGCTGTTCGCCGCATTTCCGAAGCCCAGCGACTATGCGGCCGCATCCCCCCAGGGCATCGAGCCGTTCGTCTCTTCCATCAACTTCTATCGCAACAAGTCGAAGGCCATTCACGCGGCGATGACGCGTGTGGAAGAGGAATTCGGCGGCGAGGTGCCCGACACCATGGAGGATCTGGTCTCGCTGCGAGGGGTCGCCCGCAAGACGGCCAATGTGGTGCTCGGCAATGCGTTCAACAAGAACGAAGGCGTTGTCGTCGACACCCATGTGTCCCGCGTGTCACAGAGGTTCGGCTTGACCACTGAAACGAAGCCTGAGCGGATCGAGCGAGATCTGATGGACCTCTATGCCCGCCCCCGGTGGACCATGCTCAGCCACCTCCTCATTCGCCACGGTCGGGAGGTGTGCAAAGCACGCGGCGCCCTCTGCGCAGACGACTCAATCTGCCAACGCTACAGCATCTAGTAGGGTGTCTGACACCGGACACCGTCAGGGGAGGGACAGGCGGCCGACGAAGCCGGGCTTTGCGACAAAGGCGGCGGAGCCGTCGGGCAGCGGGACGATCTGGACAATGGGGCCGGCCAGCGCAATGCGGCCGCGAAGGACCATCATTCCATCGTCCGTGGGCTCATACACCTCGATGCCGTCCACGGTACCCACCCAGAATCGCCCGCCAATGGCAGTCACGGTCGTCGCAGGCGACGAGCGTTGCCGAAGGCTACCGGCAATCCCACCCGGCCCCTCAAACGAAGCACCGCCGTCACCATCAATGGCCAGCGACCAGCCCAAGACAACCGCACGCGTCCGCGACTCCGCCCCTGGGACCTCTCCACGGCGATACTCCGGATCAGCCTCGAAGTCATATCGCCAACTTCCAGACGCATGCGGGATTTCCAACACCCGACGATCGAATCGACCGGGCCTCAACTCAGTCGCCGCTGCAACAACACGGAACATCTGCCTACCCTCTCCACCCTTGTCCGTTCGAATGCGATACATGGCGCGCCCGCTCTCGCCACAGACCGCCAGATAGTTGGCCGCAATGACATCCACATCCCTCGCGCCCGCCAGCGGAATCTCATGCAACAGACGAACTTCCTCGGGAGAAATCCCAAGCACCGCGATCCCCAAATCAGTACACAACAGGATCCTGCTCCCGACGACGCGCATGTTCCGCGGCTCCCCGGGGATGGAAACTGTGTCCGTCACACCGGCAAACGGCCGCAAGAGGCCTACTTCCGTGGAATCACCCCGATCAGACGCGAATACCAGCGTTCCAGCGTCGGCATTTGCATCCACACCGACCTCGGCAAGCAGCGTCGCCAAACCGAGAATCTCCCCGCCTTCAGCATCAAGGAGTTCTCGACCGGCGGCATAGACCAGACCCTTGCCCAGCGATACCGCGACACCGGTCACATCCCGCTCCTCCGCCAAGAGCAACATGCCGTCGGACAATCGGACCACGCCTCCGACTCCCATGACAACGGGCCAGCCCGACACTGTCGCCAACCTCCGCGGTGTGATGCCGATTTCTTCGGCGCCCCACCTGTCAACGATGACCGGGCGATCCCGCATCCTCCCCTCGCCATCCAGAAGATGCATGAGTACGACTTCCCGAGTGTCCATCAATGCGAACAACCGGCCATGCACAATGAGCAGATCCGTACAGACCGATGATGCGGGGGGACACAACGACACATCCGCAAGGCGCTGGCCCGATCGACTGTCCATGACAAGAAGACGATCGCCCAGTGCCTGATACAGCCGCCCCTCATCAACATCAAGCGCCGTTGGCGGCCCCCCTGCGACATGATCCAGCCTCACGGTGCCGCCGCTGGCAAGATTGGTGCACATGACCATCGCAAGAAGGTAGGCAGACATGACAACTCGCATCCAAGCCATCATAATGTCGGGCATGGGTGACCGTCTCAGCCAACTTCGCAACCTGCTTGAACAAGACCCGACAGATGCCTTCTGCATGTACGGCATCGCCATGGAACACCTACGGGATGGCCGCCGCGACGAAGCCATCGCATGGTTCGATCAGGCCATTGAGGTGGAACCCGGCCAGACCTATGCCTACTACCACAAGGCCCGCTGCCTCAGCGACGCGGGACGGAACCAGGAGGCTCTCGCAACCATCGACACCGGACTTGCACAGGCTCGCGAGTGCGGCGATGCCCACGCGGAAGAAGAACTCATCGCACTCGCACGCGACCTGTCGTGACTGTTCCCCACGATACGACCATTACGGCGATTCGGGTCGACCCGAGAGACCCCAACCTGCGCATAGTCGCTGTGCAGGATCAACCCGACCGTACATTGCTCGCCCGTGATGCCGAGTCTCTGGGATTGACATCCGGAATGCCGTGGACCGAAGAACTCGCGACCGAGCTTGAACACTGCGCCGCCATCGCCAAGGCGAGAACCACATCGCTTGGACTCCTCTCCCGCAGACCGTGGGGCACTGCCGAGTTGCGTCGCCGACTGGAACGGCGAGGCTTCGCACGCGATGTTGCCTTGGGGGTCGTCAACGGACTTGTCGAGGACGGCTGGATGGACGATCGAGCATTCGCCGAGGCACTGTGCAGGTCGTGGCTGAAAAGATCACCGGCGGGGAGTCGGTGGCTGCTGCACAAACTCGCTGAGAAAGGCGTTCACCGGGAGTTGGCCGAATCAGTCGTCGAAGACTTGGTGGCGGGAACAGACGAACAAACTGAAGCCGAGCGTCTTGCACACGATCGCCTGCGCAAGATGGCCAGTGTTCCAGAGGAAACAGCCCGGCGACGCGTTGCCGCCGCCCTTCGCCGCCGCGGCTTTGATGCGGAGACGACCCGCGCCGCCATTGATGCCGCATTCGGCTAGCATGCCGCCCATGAACGACGCGCCTCTTCCGCTGGAGATCACGCAGGAACAACTGGATCTTCATGATCCGAATGCGCCGCTCCTCATCGACTGCCGCTGTGTCGAGGAGTATGAGGAACAACACATCCCCGGGGCGATGCTGGTCCCATTGCAGCACATGAGCGTCCGCATCGACGAACTTCGACACCTGCAGGATCGACACATCGTGATCTACTGCCGAGTCGGGAATCGATCATGGACAGCTGCCGCCTACATGCGCGCCACGGGGTTCCCGAATTGCCAGTCGCTCGCCGGCGGCATTGATGTGTGGAACGGGGCACTGGAATAACGTGTTGCGAGCTCGGCTCATCACGGGGTTCCTGCTTGTCGGCGGCCTGCTGGTGCTGTTCGCTTTCGACCAGAACATCGGCTCCGTCCAGTGGTGCTGTGGCTCGCTACCGCCCGGCATCCTGCTTGCGGCGCTTGGCCTGCTCGCCGCACCTCTCGCCGCCATTGAATTCGGATCGCTCTGCCGCGGGATTCACGAGCGGTGCAGCGTGCCGGTATTGCTGCTGTCAATCGAAGCCTGGATCCTGCTGTTCTTTCTGCTTCCAGAATCAACTCCCGCCTCCAAAGTGTTGGGATTGATAGGAACACTTGTCATTTCCTCCATGGCGATCAGTGTTCTTGTGCTCTCTCGCAACAGAGACCTCCGCGGCGTACTCGCTGGCAGCGGTTTGACGGTCGGCGTCGCTGCGTACCTCGCCATCGGACTGGGCATGTTGCTGCTGATTCGCCGCGAACACTCAGTGTGGTGGGTGGCGGGCATCATCGCCATCGTCAAGATGTGCGATACCGGCGCCTTCTTCGTCGGGTGCAACATCGGCCGCCACAAGTTGATCCCCTGGATCAGCCCGGGAAAGACATGGGAAGGACTTGCTGGCGGACTTCTCACCGCGATCGGCACCGCCGTGTTGTTGGCGTTGGCCAGCGAACGCTGGCTCCCCATGGAGCCTGTCATTCCCATCGGCACCGCTGTTTTGCTCGGACTCCTCTTCGGCCTCGCGGGGCAATGCGGCGATCTTGTCATGAGCGTCTTCAAGCGCGACAGTGGGCTGAAGGACGCTTCATCCGTTCTGCCGGGGCTTGGTGGCGTCCTCGATGTATTTGATTCGCTGCTTCTTGTTGCGCCATTGGCCTATTGGCTACTGCCAACAAGTTCCTGACCTGCTAGACTGATCTGAATGCCCTTGATTGACGACCTCCTGGCGCTCTATCACCTCGATCGACAAGTTCGGGGACTGCGAGGGCGAGTCGAGTCGGCCGAGATCTATCTCCGGAGTCAACAGCGACAACTTGACGAAGTCGAGACGCGGCTCGCAGAGAATGTACAACGGCAGAAGCAGCACCAGTCCCATATCGCCACACTCGAGACCGAGACGGGAAGTCTCGATGATCGGATCGACCATCTCCGCAAGGATCTGGCAAAGGCGGAAACCGACAAGCAGTATTCAGCACTGCTCGCGGAGATCAACACCCACAAAGATCAACGGTCGGCATTCGAAAACGAAGAACTCTCTGAAATGTCGGCGGTCGAAGTACTCGACGCCAGTGCAAAGGACATTCGCGAGATGGCTGCTGAGCGAACCAAGCTTCGCGATGCTGCGGACGCGGAACTTCAGGAGCGGACCGAGGAGATTGCCGAGCAACTTGCCGAACTGGAATCGGAGCGGGCAACCGCCGCAGACAAGGTCCCCGGAGATGCACTGGCCATTTTCGACGAGATCGCCGACGACTACGAGGGTGAGGCGATGGCGCCGATCGAAGTCATGGATCAAAAGCGACGAGAGTACGCCTGCGGTTGCTGCAGCCTGATGCTCCCGCTGGATCTGGTGACGAGTCTTCTGGGCAGCAGCGAAACACTCTCCCGCTGTACCGCCTGCGACCGCATTCTCTTCATCGGCACCGAGACCCGCGAAGTCGTGTCGCCCAAGGGGTAATTCCCCGCCGCTGGACGATACGGCATCTTCCGGCCACAATGCGATCCTCGTGCTCTGCCCATACTGCGAAAAAGACGATGACCGTGTGGTAGACAGTCGTGGGATTGAAGGCGGCCGCGCCATCCGCCGCCGCCGCGAATGCCACAAGTGCGGCAAGCGATTTTCGACCTACGAACGCATCGACCAGACGGCCCGCCTGGCTGTGGTAAAGCGAGACGGCTCACGCGTGCCGTTTGATGCCAACAAGGTGTTGCAGGGACTGCAGGCTGCCTGCGGCAAACGCCCGATTCCGGAAGACCAGAAAGTTGCCCTCGTCGGCGAGGTTGAGGAGGAGCTCCGACGCCTGCACGAGCGGGAAGTTCCCAGCGGCGAGATCGGGCGGCTGGTCGCGCAACTCCTGCGCCCGATCGACAAGATCGCGTATATTCGGTTCGCAAGCGAGTACCTCGACTTCCAGAATATCGACGAACTGTCGGAGGAAGTTACGAGATTGCAGGATGAACCACCGAGCATCGCAGACCAGACAGATCTCTTCAATACCTGACTGATACACATGCCCCGCATCACTCTTCCCGATGGCAGCGTTCGTACGCACGACGGTCCGGTTTCCGCACTGACGGTCGCCGCTGACATTTCGCCAAACCTCGCGGACGCTGCGCTCGGCGCTCGCGTCAACGGATTGCTCTGCGACATAGGCACCGTGATCGATGATGATGCAACGGTCGAGTTGGTCACAACCCGCCCCGGCGAAAAGGAAAGTTCCGCCGACGCGTTGCAGTTGATTCGCCACAGCGCGGCACATGTCATGGCCGAGGCCATCATGCGACTTCACCCGGAAGCACTGCTCGTGTACGGCCCACCATTGGACACCGGGTTCTATTACGACATCGCCTTCCCGGATGGCCATGAACTCAGCAGCGATGACTTTGAGAAGATCGAGAAGGAGATGGCGGCGATCATCGTGGAGGACCGCCCATTCACTCGCTTCGACATGCCGCCGGACGCTGGCATGGACAAACTCCGTACCGAAGGCAGCAAGTACAAGATCGACAATGCAGAGCGGGCAATCAATGAAGGTTCAACGTCCCTCAGTTGGTACGCCACGGGTGAACCGGGAAGCGACTGGGAGGATCTCTGCCGTGGCCCGCATGTTCCCTCCACCGGACGGATTGGGGCCGCGAAGATCCTGAGCCTTGCAAGCAGTTATTGGCATGGCGATGCGGGCTCCGATCGACTCACGCGGGTGTACGGAACAGCGTTCGCCAATCGCAAGCAACTCAAACGACATCTCAAACAACTTGAAGAGGCCAAGGCTCGCGATCACCGCATCATCGGACGACAACTCGACCTCTTCCACATCGATGAACAGGTTGGACAGGGACTTCCACTCTGGATGCCCGCCGGTGCCATCGTCCGGCAGGAACTCCAGAACTTCATCTCGCATGAACTGCGGAGGCAGGGATACGAGCAGGTATTCACACCGCACATCGGCAAGTTGGATCTCTACAGAACATCGGGGCACTACCCCTACTACAGCGAGAGTCAGTACCCGCCGTTGATCGACCAGGACTGCCTGCAAAAACTGGCCGACGAAGGATGTTCCTGCGGCGACCTTGCAAACCGCATGGAAGACGGTGACATCGACGGGTACCTGCTCAAGCCGATGAACTGTCCCCACCACATTCGCATCTACGCATGCCGGCCGCACAGTTACCGCGATCTCCCGGTGCGGCTTGCGGAGTTCGGCACCGTTTATCGACGGGAGCAGTCAGGTGAACTGGGCGGCATGACGCGCGTGCGAGGCTTCACGCAGGACGATGCGCACATCTTCTGTACCGAAGATCAGGTGGCATCGGAGATCGCCGGTTGTCTGGAACTGGTGAAGGTCATCTTTGAGACGCTCGGCATGACCGACTACAAGATTCGCCTCGGGCTGCGGGACCCTGATGGGTCCAAGTATGTCGGAGATTCGGCCAATTGGGACAAGGCCGAAGCCGCATGCCGGGAAGCGGCCACTTCACTTGGCACGCCATTTTCGGAAGACGCGGGCGAAGCTGCGTTCTACGGACCGAAGATCGATTTCATCGTAAAGGATGTGCTTGGCCGATCGTGGCAACTCGGCACGGTGCAGGTTGACTACAGCCTTCCGGAGCGGTTTGGACTTGAGTATGTGGGCACGGACGGCCAGGAGCACAGGCCGGTGATGATTCACCGCGCACCATTCGGTTCAATGGAACGGTTCGTCGGTGTTCTCATTGAACATTTCGCAGGCGCCTTTCCCACATGGCTTGCTCCTGAACAGGTGCGTGTTCTTCCGATTTCTGAGAAATCGAATGCATGGGCGGAAACCGTGCTGACAGCGTTGCATGACCGCGGCATCCGCGCAACGCTCGATGACCGAAATGACCGTATTCAAGCCAAAATCCGCGAAGGTGCAGAGCGAAAGGTGCCGTATCTGGCCGTAGTCGGGCCGAGGGATGCAGAAGCAGGATCGGTCAGCATCCGCATGCGTGGTATTCGCGAGGACCTCGGCGCTGTGGCTCTCGAACAGTTCGTCGATGCGGTGTCGCAGGAAATCACAACCCGAGGCGAGGCATCGGCCTTGAAGGCTTGCTTCCCGGACTACCAGACCCTATCCTGAACGGCCGCGGTCCGAAGACCGCATCTAAGCATGACGATGCAGGACATGATCTCGATGTTGCTCCTTCCAGCCTTTGCTGCGGAGCGTCGTCGTATTGCGACCGCATGATTCGCACCTGCACCCTTCCAACACAGTCCGTCCAGAGCCAGTCGCAGACTGGACGCCGCTCGGTATTCGCGTGTAGTTGTGCCGCATCGCGGTATTTCAGGAGGTAATCACCTATCGCCCGACGACGTTACTTCCGGCCAAACGAGAATGTTCGCCGACTCCCCAGAGCCAATGACCGTATCCGGGTGCCCCGAGTTCGTCTGGTCGACAAGGACGACACGATGATCGGCGTTGTCGAAACCGACGAGGCGATACGCATGGCCCAGGAGGCCGATCTCGACCTTGTTGAAGTCTCGCCTGACTCGGATCCACCCGTCTGCCGCATTCTGGATTTCGGCAAGTACCGATACGAACAGTCGAAGAAGGACCGCGCCAACCGTGCGAAGGCGAAGACGGCGGAGACCAAGGAAGTGCGGCTCGGCCGCTCCATGAAGATTGATCCCCACGATGTGGCTATCCGCATGCAGCAGGCCCGCAAGTTCCTGATGGACGGGCACAAGGTCCTCATAGTCCAGAATTTCCGCGGGCGAGAAATGGTGCATCGTCACAAGGGGCAGGCGCGAATGACTGAAGTAGCCGATCTTCTCAGCGATATCGCCAAAGTTGAAATGACGCCCCGCATGGCCGGTCGCCGCCAGACCATGTTGCTTGCTCCGGACAAATCGAAAGTCCAGCGAGTCAAGGCGATGCAAGAGGAACAGAAGTCTGCTGAGGCGGACGACACGGCGGACTCCGCCGCGGATTGACGCCTAGCGGTCCCCTGCCATGGCCCGATACGCCATCATTTCGGACATTCACGGAAACGCCCACGCATTGATGGCGGTGTATGACCTCATCGGAGACATGAGCGTCGACCAGATCATTTGTCTCGGTGACATCGTCGGATACGGCCCGTCGCCCGCAAGGTGCCTTGATCTGGTTCTGGGGTATTGCAACGATGCGGTCCGCGGCAACCATGATGAGGCGGTGCTCGACCCCGACATGGGCCGTTACTTCAATACCGCCGCGCTCGCGGCGCTGAATTGGACACGCGAACAACTCGGCGCGCATCACCTTCACGCCATCAGCCAGATGAAGACGCGGATTCGGCTCGGCGATGCGCTCCTCCTCGTGCATGACACGCCGGTGCTGCACGAGACCGCCTACATCAACGACATCGAAAATGCCGCGGCGGCCTTCTCCGGCCTGGACCGCGGCATCTGCCTGCACGGACACACCCACCTGCCATCGATCTTCGAGACGCCACCGGGAGATGCCGATGCGTCAAACACGACACTCCGCATACCCGTCCCGGGGGAGCCGATCGTGCTGGTTCCGGATAGTCGCTACCTCTGCAACCCCGGATCGATCGGTCAGCCCCGTGACGCTGATCCCCGGGCCAGTTTCGCCATCTTCGAGTACACCTCACCGGAGTCCGAGGCGATCTTCACCCTGCATCGAACACCTTACGATGTGGAAGCAACCCGCAATGAGACTGAACTTGCGGGGCTGCCGCAGATTCTCGGCGACCGGTTGACCATGGGCGCCTGATCAAATTGCGCGTTTGGCCCAGCCGCCCTGCATGAAGCGGCCGAAGAAGAAGGTCGCCCGCACAAGGATCTCGCCGCACAGGGCGAACTGGATCCCGATGAGTCCCCATTCCAGATGGATGCCGAGATACCACGCCATCGGAAGACGCACCCCGTAACTTGAGATGGTCGTCAGGATGAATGTCCATGTGGTGTCGCCCGTCCCGAGCAAGGCTTGTCGCATCACCATCATCACGGCAAAGGCAGGTTGAGATGCGCCGCCAATGAGCAGAAGCGCAGGCACGATTGCCAGATGGATCGGCATGTCGGAGATAACCAGCGTCAGGTCGCGACCAAAGAGCATCATGGCGATGCCAAGCGTTCCCATGACGATGATTGCAATGCCGGTGCACGCCAGCACGGCAAGCCTCGCGCGGCGGCGATCGCCTGCCCCGAGAAACTGCCCGGCGAGCGTGCCGGCAGAGACACCGAATGCGAACCCGGGAAGAAAACTGAATGACTCCCACTGCGCCGCAATAATGTTCGCGCCCTGCAATCCCTCCATCACCGGCTCGTCACTCCCCATGCGGACCGCCATCTGGGCCGATACCTGCCCAATGAATTGCAGGATGAACAGGTTGGCTGTCCACATCGAAATGCCTTCAAGGAAGTTGGGAATGCCGATTCGGGCCACGCGTCCAATGACGGAGAGGTCCAGTCGCATGTCGGCCCACCGCAAGCGGAGATCCTTGACACCGCGGAAAAGCACCACCACGATCAGCACTGCACCCGCGACGTACGCAGCGGCCGTGCCAGTTGCGATCCCGATGACATGGAGATCCCACGACCATGGGTTGATCACCGTGGTCTCGCCCAGCCGAATGTCCGCTCCAGACAGTACGAGCGACACGATGACATTGACGACATTGACAGCGGCAGTGACCAGTGCTGGTCGCAGCGTGTCGCCGCTTCCGTGCAGTGCCATGGCGCCCGCGTTCATGATGCAACAGGCGGGCATGGCAATTGACAGCACGCGAATGTACTGCACGAGATAGACCGACGCTTCATCCGAGAGTTCGGTGAGGACCGCCAGCGGCGATGCAGCGAACCACAGAGCGATGCCGACGAGGATGCCCCACCCGCCGGCCAACAGCATCGACTGCCCGAGCGCCCGATGCGCCAAGTCGCGATCGCCGCTGCCCATGGCCCTTGCAATGAGTGCTTGGCCGCCTATGCCGATGCCCGAAGCGGCAATGGCGATGAACCAGCCGACATAACTTCCGATACCGATGGCGTCCATGGCGGGCAGCACCACCCAATCCGGCAATCCGCCGGCCATCACCTTGTCGGCAAGGCCGACACAGGCAGCGAGAAACTGCTGCACCAGAATCGGGGCTGCCAGCAACCAGATGGCCATGGGGAGGCTGCGGCCGACAAGCGAGCCCGCCTTGATGGCACCGGGCGGCTCGGCGGCCGCCTCGGGGAGATCCTCCGGCATCGGCTGCATCGAAGCGAGCCGCTGCCGGGTCTCATCGGAGTTGTCGCGCGGGCTCACGGGGAAGCGGTCGGCTGATCATCCGGCACCCACGCGTCCAAATCAGGCGCGTAGATGATGGTCGCCTCACTGTCGTCTCTTGCCTTTACGGCCGGTTTCGCCACCGGCCGGGGAAGTGTTGTCGGTGGCGGGGGTGGCGCGGGTGGCGCCTCTTCGATGACCTCATTGACCTCGATGATCTCCACGATCCCTGGTTCTTCATCCCAGGTCTTTCGACGAGTTGACTCTCGCAGGCCGGCCGGCACACCGGGTCGTTCGCGGGGCCGTTGCTCCCAGAAGGCGAGTTTGTCCCACCAACGCTCTTGACGCTGGTAGGTCGGGTATTGATAGGCCAACTGCCCGGTGAAGGGGTTGATGCCGCCCTTGGCCTGCAGCGAATACCAATCCACCCATGCATACCCGTCGATGCCGAATGACTGGCCGGTCAACAGGTGCAGCGATTCCGCCGCGGAGAGGTTGATCGAGAGTTTGTTCGCCTGCAATGCCAACATCAACCCCGAGAGCACACGACCTTCGGGGTACTGGCCAAGCGCGGTCGCGACCGGTGAACGCACCCCGCCCTCCTCGCCCTCGTCAGCAAGCGATCGCAGCAGATCGGGCACGACTGTTGGGTTGTGAAGTCGTTGCAGCGCAAGCGCTGCTTCCCGGCGAACCTGCACTGATTCGCTGGTGACTCGTGAAAGCCAGGGGATGATGATGATCGCATCCTCAGGCGCACCGAATCGGCCGAGCGCTTTGATGGCCGCGGCGCGGACAAGTGGGTCGTGTTCCTCAACGACATACATGCGGTAGTACTCGACATATGTCGGTGTTCCTCCGAACGGCGCGTTGGCGAGCAATGTCAGTCCTTCGCGACGTTCATCGGCGTCGTACCTGTTCGATGCCATCCGCGCCGCCTCGCCTGGCGTCGGCGGAGAGAAACTGTCGGAGATGGCGTTGAAATCCTCGGCAACGCACCCGGCGAGCAGAGCGACGCACACAGTCATAAGCAATGTTCGTCTCACGCGTTGGCCTCCTCAGCGGCGCGCTGGTTGATCGTGGGTTGCAGACCACGAACCTCCTGCGCCATTTTTGTGTTTGGAAACTGGCGAATGATGGCGTCACCGAATTCGATGGCCTCGGTCCAACGGTGGTCGTTCACTGCCATGCTGAAGCGTGTACCCAACGTGTCGCGGTATGAATCAACGACGGCCTTGGCCGTGTCACGAAATCGACGAGCCTCGTCCGGTGTCAGATAGCGGTCAAGTTCCTTGAGCAGGACCATCGCCTCCTCGACCTCTTCACGCTGCGCCGCGGCAAGAAAACGATCCTCCAAACCGTGGCGGTATGCGGCGCGGGCATCGGCAATCCGTTGTTCCAGATCGTGCAAGAGCGGCGAGTCGGGATACAGCCGCCGCAGGCGGGCGGCCTCCTGGTACCCGGCCACCCATTCCTGCTCCGAAAGCAGATTGTCGAACTTCTCGACTTCGCCGCGAATTGTTGACTCGTGTCGCTGGTGCAGGATGGCCTGAATCCGAGAGCGGAGTTGTTCGCCCTCCTCCACGGCACCAAAGACCCTCGCGAGTTGCTCGCAGAGCACCAATGCGGCGTTGTACTCCCCCGCTTCAATGTCCGTTTCAATGGTGCGGCGAAGCAGTTCCACTTCGTGCTCCCGAAACAGCACACGCTTTGCGCTGTCGGAAAGCCGAATCGCCTCGATGAGTGCCTGTTGCCCGCTGCTGCCTCGGGAAGCAGTGCCCCGCAACAAGGCACCGACGCAGACAACTGCCACCGCGACAATCGAACCGCTCAACACACTTGATGCCCAGGCACCGGTCCCCATGCTCCCGGCGATGACACCGCCGATGGCAAGAGCCAACAGGACAACCCATGCGGCGCATCGGCGTATACGGGCGGCCGTGTTCGAATTGCTGGGCATGTTTGTCAACTTCCGGGTACCTCATCCCCGCAGAGCGAGGTCACAGGGACTACGCAGAGAAATTTCAGCGGTCCTTTGCCAGTGTTTCTGAACTGGTGATCGCTTCCCGGAGCGATGTAGAGCGCATCACCGCCGCAGATCGAATGTACCTGACCATCGTGCTCAAGTTCCCCGTCTCCGGAGAGGATGACCACCTCATGCTCCCAGTCGTGGCAGTGTTTCGGCGTGAATCCACCGGGATCCACCGAAAAGTGTCGTGTGGCGAATGTAGGCGCGCCGTCCTCCCGGCCGACGAGCAGCCGCATGGTCACGCCGCGAATGCCCTCGCCTTCGATCCTGCGTCCCTGCATGTCGCCGACACTGCGCTTGATCATGTGCGGTATGCTCCTGCCCCGTTGGATTGTAGTGGATGCTCCCCGATGCTCTCAGTTCTCCTCCTCGCACTGTTGCCCGCCGACCTCCCGCCGCAGGCTTTGACATTCCGGGGTCCAAATGACTGGACCTTTGATGGAAGGGTGCATGTACCAGAGGAGGTGACGGGTCCGGCCGTCCTGCTCATCGGCGGTGGCATAGGCAATGACCTTGACTGGACAGCCCCCGGCACGTTGTCGATCGGCGGAAGCGAGGAACAGATCACCATCACCGGCAAGGACCATGCCGATGCTCCTCGCCTCGTGAAGCCTTTGGTCGCCACCGGATGCGTGGTGATGCAGTATTCAACAATCGCCCGGGAAGATCCCAAACGGGATCGGTACCCCTATGAACTCGGGTTGACCGATCCCAAAGAGATCATGGACTTGGCAAGGGCGGCGATGGATGCGCTGGCGGCGCACCCGGCCGCCTCCCAGCGGCCACTTGTCGTACTGGGTTTCAGCATGGGCGCTCAGCGGGCCGTGCAACTGGCGAGCGAGCGGGATGCGATCGCGGCGATTGTGCTGCTGTCGGGTGCGCAGTTGACTGCCACAAGTGCGGACGACACCGGTGGCAACATGCACAGGGTCGAGGCGACGAAGATGCTTGCATCTCTCGATGCCGATGGTGATCAGGTTGTCTCAGGCAATGAATTCCCCAGTGAGTACGACTTCGATCATGACGGCATCCTGCGGCACTGGGAAGTAAGCGCCGCTCTTGCGGCAGAGGCGCGATCGCACGCGGGAACCCTCCCGACCCACGATCGGTTCGGTCTTCCGTTTGGCGAATCCGTGCTTGAGAAATTGCAGCGTCCGACGCTGGCCGTGTATGGCACGCTTGATGACATGCAGGCGTACCATGCCCCAAATCTGGCAAACCGCTGGGCGTGGGTGGACGTTCGCGTTCTGCCGGAGTTGGGTCATCAGCTCGGCCCGGAGTTGGAAGGACGAATAGGCCCCATCGATGAGTCGGTGTGCGAGATCATCGCCACCTGGCTTTCCGAAACGGTACGCGACAAGGAGTATCAGCAACCATGCCCACAATCACCCCGTTCGTTCTCGGCGATTACATGACGAATTGTCACATCGTGACCGAAGGAGACGAATGTTGGGTGGTGGACTGCGGGTATGAACCTCATTCGCTCATTACGCACCTGCAGGATCACGATCTGCACCCGACCGGCGTGCTGCTCACCCACTGCCACGCCGACCACATTGCGGGCCTGGACGAACTCCGCGGAGCGATTGGTGATGTTCCCGTGCTCTGCCATGCCGCAGAACAGGGCTGGTGTGAAGACCCCATGGCGAATCTGTCCGGCCTCGCCGGGCTGCCCATTGTGGTGAGCCCGCCTTCGGGGACAATCACGCCTGGCGAGGACATCCAGATCGGAGGCTCTCCTTGGCGGGTGCTGCATACGCCGGGGCATAGTCCCGGCAGCATCTGCTTCGTGCATGATGAAAGCGGGCAGGCCATAGTCGGCGACACGCTCTTTGCCGGGAGCATTGGACGACACGACTTCCCTACGAGCAAGGTCGAAGACTTGCGGCACTCGATTTTCGAGGTGCTCATGCAACTGCCGGATGCCATGGTGGTGTATCCCGGTCACGGCCCGGCAACCACAATCGGTCACGAACGCTCCAGCAACCCTTTCGTCCTCAGCGGTTTCTAGCCCACGGTGTCGGACACCTCTGGTGGTACTATCAGGGCGTGCAGGTCGCCGCGTTGATGATTGTGCTGTCGCAGTCGGTGGATACCGAGATTATTGCGAGCACACCGGAGGAACAGCAGCCATCGATGGCGTGGATGCTCTCGCACATGCCACCGGGGGATCGAGAACATCTCACCGATGCCTATCTGATTGAGAATCTCGATCTGGCCTGGAACGCATGGCAGGATGCG
>PVBE012678290.1_pt1 | contig 17857 bp, 18 predicted proteins | sample 1631181 | NCBI WGS metagenome assembly PVBE01 (sample SAMN08397723, study PRJNA350692) | Marine metagenome, whole genome shotgun sequencing project. | isolation source: water | place: Pacific Ocean | collected 2012-04
CCGCACCAAGATCAACGTCATGGCCACCAATCTGGCCGTAATCCTCAACAGCCATCCTGATGCCGTTCTCATTGGGAATACCCAAGAAAGCCACATCGCCACTGATCGCGTTCAAAGAACGAATCTGGATCGCCTCACCGGAACCAACCTCAACCATCCCCAAAGACCCATCACCCAGATGCTCCCCAACCGTGGAAACCTCCACAGGAGCAGCAGGCGGAGCCGTAGCAGGCGGAGCCGTAGTAGCAGCCGGAGCAGCCGTAGCAGCCGGAGCCGCAGCCGCAGTCGTAGCAGTCGGAGTCGCATCATCATCGCTGCCACAAGCAGCAGTCACAAGCAACAACCCAACGGCAATCACAAGCGACTTGGTAAACAATCCGTTTTTCATTGATTCCCTCCAATATGTTCACTAATTGACAAGTAATAATTATTCATCAGGCGGCCTCTCCTTCAATGCATGCTTGCATGATTTCATTCTCACTAGTTGGCGTTTCGAGAATCTCTACCACCCGACCTTCCCTCATGATGAGAACTCTGTCTGCCACATCTGCCACTTCTTCCAATTGTGAGGAGACAAAGATCACGCCAGCGCCAGCGCTCGCTAGTCTTTTCAATTCACCAAGTATTTCCAACTTCCCAGCCACATCCACACCTTTAGTTGGTTCATCAGCAAGAAAGATCATGACATCACCACATAGCCAACGACCAAATACAACTTTTTGCTGATTACCGCCGGATAGTTCTGCCAACAGTTGTTGTGGTCCAATAGCACGAATGCTGAGGTCTTCGATTTGCCTTCGGGCAGTCTCCTCTTCAATTCGTGAATTAGGGAGTCTCAACAGCCCCCTAGCAAAAGAGGCCACATGGGCAATGACCGTATTGAACCGCACCGACCGTTGCGAGAACAATGCCTGCTCTCGACGGTCTTCTGGCAACAAGGCGACCCCTGATCTCACAGCATCAGAGGGATGTCGAAATTTTTCGGAATTGCCAAAGACCCTAATCTTTCCTGACTCAATTTTTCGACACCCAAAGATCGCCTCAAGCAACTCAGTTCGGCCAGAACCGACCAACCCACCAACTCCTAGAACTTCTCCTTGATAAAGGGTGAAGGTAACGTCCCTTACTGGCCCGGCAGAGAGAAGTTGTAGTTCGAGTGCAGGTTTACCCGTCGTACCCGCAGTGCTGGAAATAACCGCGTCGGACATTGCTCTACCCGCAACCAGCTCCACCAGTGTTTGGTGATCAAGAGAATCATTCTTATAGGTACCAACATGTCTACCTCCGCGCAACGCCGTCACTCGATCACTTAATTCAAGTACTTCTGCTAGACGGTGCGAAATGAAGACCACTGAAATACCACGATCAACGACCGACCGAATCAGGCTGAATAACACAGCTTCCTCGTGGGCCCCGAGTGCCGCTGTTGGCTCATCCAAGAAAATAACTTGTGCCTCCTGTAACGAAACTCGCGCGACTGAAACGAGCCACTGCTCCACAACCGACAATTCAGCAACAGGCGTCTCAGGATCAAGGCGATCTGAGAATAGAGACAACGCCTTTGCGGCCCGTGACGACAACTTCCGACGGGAAACAAATCCAAAATGATGTGGTATTGCTCCAAGAATGAGATTCTCGGCTACTGTCATTCGCCCTACCAGATTCAATTCCTGATGGATAAAAGCTAGCCCTAGTTGGCGAGCATGCTTAGCATCATGAATGTCAACAGACACTCCGTCTATCAGAATTTCACCAGCATCCGGGCTTTCCACACCAGCCAAGATCTTGACCAGTGTGGACTTTCCAGCACCATTTGCCCCAATCAACCCATGGACTTCACCTCTATTCACGCTGAAGTTCACCTGATCAAGGGCTTGCACCCCAGGAAAATGCTTGGACAGGCTCCTAGTCTCAAGAACTACTGGTGTTTTCAAGTTCGACCACTCTTGTCAGTAGTGGGCAAGAGAACTGATGCGGGGGTCCCACAACCATCTAAGGAGCCGATCGCCAAGAAAGCAGGTTCTAGCATAAATTTGAGCACCCGAAACAGTCCCTGGTTCCCACCCCTCAGACTGAACCCCCGAAACAGAGTTACTCGGTCCATCAATAATCCTCGGTCAGTACTACTCACCCAACAGTTGGAAAGACGCTAACTTACGCGTAAGTAGATACCACTGCTGACCTATTCGTGTCAAGCAGAACAAAAACCCTGAACACGGCCACCGTCGGGTAGGCGCCTAGCCTCCCCGCTCAGTAGGCGCCTAGCCTCCCCGCTCAGGCCGCCTGGGACCTATTCAGACCCCCCTCTGGCAGAGAACTCCTACCCCCGCCCCCAACAAACACTCAGGGGAGTTGAGTGGAATAGGTCATGAACTGCAATCCCTCAGGCTCGACTCATTCCAGGAAGCATCTCGGGCTCTACGGGTACTGACAAACGCCCATCAAAAAGTTCATGCACACGAGAACTAATGGTCGCTACATCGAAAGCAGAACTTTCGTTCTCAATGACTGCGGCGTCCGTCCAACCTTGTTGAAGCCTCACCCGCGATCCTCCAACAACAAAAACTTGCCCATTGATCCCTTTCGCCTCGTCACTACCAAGATAGGCAACGAATGGCGCTACATTCGCTGGCGCCCATTCATCAAATCCAGATCTTGAACCCATCGAATCTCCACCGAAAGCGTGCTCTGTCATACGAGTTCTAGCCCGAGGGCAAACAACGTTTGAACGGACACCGTATCTCGCCAACTCGCGCGCTGCTGTGAGAGTCATAGCGATGATTCCGCCCTTAGCAGCTGCATATGCCACCTGGCCAGGATTACCAAAGAGACCCACTTCCGACGCCGTGTTCACAACGCTTGCACTGACGGGTACACCGCTCTTCGAAGCAATCCGCCACCGTCTAGCCGCATGATGCAACATTGCTGCGTGTCCCCTGAGGTGTACAGAAATCACCTCATCCCATTCCCCAGAAGTGAGTTTGGCGATAGTGCGATCTCTTAAATTCCCCGCGTTATTGACAAGAATATCTAACCTACCGAATTCATCAAAGGAACGCTCTACTAGAGCACTAGCCTCTTTCCATGAAGAAACATCTGAATTATCAATAATCGCCGTTCCTCCAGACTCTCGAATCTGGGTCACGACTACCTCAGCCGCCTCTTTATCGGCAACATTGTCTCCAAGGCCACAGCCGAGATCATTCACGATTACTGCTGCACCCTCAGCAGCCAGACACATTGCCTCGGCTCGCCCAATACCCCTTCCTGCCCCTGTAACTACAGCCACCTTGTCATCAAGTATTCCCATGGATCAAATATTCTTTCGCTTTAGTGAGTCTTTAACGAAATCACTCTTGTTGGTTCACGACGATCGAAATCCCAGAACACTTCGTGCAATCAAGGACCTCTGAATCTCTGATGTTCCTTCCCCGGTTTCATATACCAATGCATCCCGCAAATACCTTCCAACCGGAAATTCGCGCATCATCCCGTAGCCACCCAGGATATGGACAGCTTCCTTCGCAATAGAAACAGCTAACTCTGAACAGAGCAACTTGGTCATGGACGCTTCTACATCACAAGGTCTCCCACGATCTGCCAACCAGGCCGTTCGATAGACCATCCAGCGGGCCATTTCTATCCCCGAGACCATATCTGCGATCTTGAACGCAATTCCTTGGAAAGAACCGATTGGTCGACCAAACTGTTGTCGTTCTTTCGCATACTCTCTAGCAGTTTCATAAGCCCCCCGTGCAATCCCTAAACAATTGGCTGCTACACCAATTCTGCCGATTGATAGCGTACGCAATACATCAGGAAATCTTCCTTCTTCCAGCCCGATCAATCCTTCTGCTGGAATTCGACAATCTTCGAAATAGAGTTCTGCGGTTTCCGAACCGCGAATTCCTTCCTTCTTCATCTTGTCCGATATGACAAGGCCAGGAGTATCACGATCGACCAAGAACAGACTCATCCCACCCATACCAGCGTCCTGATCTGTGTATGCCACAACGATGACATAGTCACATATAGGTGCATTCGTTATGAAACACTTACTTCCGTTGAGAACGTAGTCTCCTCCGATCCGTTTGGCCGTTGTTTTGATTGAGCGCACATCTGAGCCTCCTTCGGGTTCTGTCAATGCAAAGGATCCGATTTTTTCCCCAGCCAACGCCGGCCGAAGATATTCAGTTTTTTGGGTTTCAGTTCCAAAAGAGAATATTGGCCAGGTTGCTAGATGCGAATGACCCGAAATACTACTTGCAAAACTCTGCCACATACATGATATTTCTTCTCGTACTAGGCAATCAGACACTCGATCTAGGCCTTGTCCACCAACATCTATAGGGTAGGTAATCCCTAAGAGCCCCAATTCCCCCGCCACCTTAAAGAGGTGCCGCGGAAAAGTTTCTGTTTCTTCCGCTTGCCAAATCAATGGTTGGAGAACATCATTGGCAAATCGTTTAGCTGTTTCCTGTATTTGGATCTGTTCTTCAGTTAAATCAAAATTCAGCATTGAACCTATATTCCTAATATTCTCTTTGCATTATCTAACAGAATCTTTTGTTTAATTTCTTCCGAAAATCCTAAGTCAGTGAAATCAGATAGCCACCGTTTTGGTGAAATATATGGATAATCGGTTCCAAACAGAGCTTTATCCTGCAATCTCGTACCAATTTCTTTCTTTAATTCCTCTGGAAAGTATTTCGGTGACCAACCCGATAAATCAATGACAACATTCGCTTTATGTAAAGCTATAGCAATCATTTCACTCTGCCACGGCCATGCTGGGTGGGCACAAATGATGGACAAATCGGGAAAGTCAGCCGCCACCTCATCTATATAGATTGGTCGTCCATAGTCCAATAACAGTCCGCCACCTCCAGGCAGTCCTGCACCCAGACCTGTAGTTCCACAATGCATTAGCACGGGTATCTCCAATTCACAACACAACTCCCACATTGGATAGAACTGGCGATCGTTGGGCCGAAATGCCATCGCTATCTGTTGAACTTTTAGTCCTCTTAATCCTAAACATTCAACTGCACGCCGTAATTCCGAAAGCGCAGTTTTTCCCCGCCATGGATCAACACTAGCGAAGCCCATAAAATCATTTGGAAATTCTTCCACAATTGAGGCTACATAATCATTTGTCACAGGGGGAAGGCCAGTAGCTGATCGCGTATCCCAAGCAAGGAGAACACCAAATACACCTTCTTCGCGGAACTCCTCTGCCATCTCTGTCTCTGTTTTAATCGGAACCGTTTTTCGAAAATATTTCTCAGCTGCGTCTGCGTAGTGACCCATCGCGTTCGAAAGAAACTCTTTGGTTCCAGGATGAACATGTACATCGATTGCCGTATACGTTTTTGTCATTACAGAATACTCCACATCTTTGATTAAAAACCTCCACGCCGTTTATTCACAACCTATTTCGACGATTGTCTCTTTACAGAACTCAACATTCTAAACCCTATTCTCTCACTAAACTAGATTCTCCGACCTTGACAGTCAGAATCGCTATTTTGTCTGGCAGTATATTTAGCAATATCTCAATCCCGAATTTTCTTTTGAAACTATGATTCAGCAATTCGAATTTCCGACAAAGCCAAAACTCCTTCCTCAGTAAGCAGTCCACGAAGAACTATATGCGCTGCAGAATTTGCAACATCTTCTGGCTTCCATTTTCCGGGTTTATACCAACGTGCAATCCAATTGCATGCACCAAGTACTAAGAAAACTGCAAGTTTCGGATCAAAATCATCAATTAGATAGCCAAGTTCTTGTGCTTGTTGGAAGACATCAATAACTCGTTGATTGTAACCTGTTCGAACTTTACGAATCTTTTCTCGCTCATTAGGATCAAGATTGTGTTCTTCTTCGAACATAACTGCCACAATTTGAGAATGATTTGTAGCAATCGTTGCGTGACTATGAATGAGTGAATACAATGTTTCGAGAGGACCAAGTTTCTTTTCGCTAATTTCAAATGCAGCCTCTACTAAATGTGATTGCGCATTGTTATGAATGGCAAGGAGAAGTTGTTCTTTCCGTGAATAGTAATAGTAGAGAGCAGGGCGCGTCACATCGAGCCTTTTCGCAACATCCTCTAGATTCATTCCGTGATAGCCTCGTTCATCCATCAATTCGGTTGCTACACGAACAATCTTTTCTCGTGATAATCTCTCTCGCTTTGCTGTCAAGACTTTCCCCTTTCAGACTTTGCCCCTAGTCAAATCCTGCTCCTAGGATCTCTATAAGGTACTCCAGCCGCCGTCGACCGTTAATACAGCACCCGTAAGGTACGAAGCGCCACAAGATGCAAGAAATACAACAGCAGCATCTAACTCTTCTAAGCGACCAAACCTTGCCATCGGAACCCGCTCTAGCAAATATTTGAAATACCGTCCTGCACGATCAGTTAGGTCGACGGTCGTTTCGCTATCAAAGACTCCCGGACAAATAGCGTTAACACGCACACCATTCGGTCCCCACTCGTAGGCAAGCGAACGTGTCAATTGAACAACGCCTGCTTTCGACGCGGCATATGCACTGACCCCTCGGATTGAGTGCAGACCCGCCACTGAACCTAGATTGATAATCGAGCCACCCCTACCCTCATTAATCATCCATTCACCAAATGCACGAGCGCAAAAAAAGGTCGCTTTCAGGTTCAAATCAAAGATTTTGTCCCAATCATCCTCAGAGTAAGCTTGAGGCTCCTGTACAAATGGACTTACACCAGCGTTGTTCACAAGCACATCTACTTGGCCACTCTTTTCCAACGTGGCAGCCAACAAGGTTTCCGCAGCCCCCTCTTTCGTCAGGTCAACTGGCACTGCCGTAGCACTACCACCTGCTGCTGTGATCTCGTTAACCACTTCCTCCAACTGAACTTCTCGTCTAGCCGTCACAAGGACATGGGCCCCCGCATTAGCTAGGGCTGTTGCGATTTGACGACCTAAGCCCTGACTCGCGCCAGTTACCACAACAGACATACCTGAGAGATCAAACAAACCTCCAAGGTATTGGTTGACACGAGGCAGTCGATTACTCAAAATCCAATGCCTTCCAATTACCTTTCACCTGAGCCTCCCAGACAAAAGAATCCTTTCACAATATCGTCAATTTTTGATCCCACTGGAAACACTTTGGCCACACCGGCTTGTCGAAGCTGTTCCTCCTCATTCACCGGGATTGTGCCTCCTATAGCCAAGGGGATTTGGCTGACGCCCATTTGCTCAAATGATAAAACCACATCACGAACTAACCAAAGATGCCCACCAGAGTGGAAACCGAGCCCCAGGACGTCAACATCCTCCTCAACCGCTGCACTTACTATGGCATCAATTGAAGAGCGCAGTCCGAGATAGATCACCTCCGCTCCCGAATCCCTTAAGGCTCGAGCTACGATCTTTATGCCCCTATCGTGCCCATCCAGACCCGGTTTTGCGAGAAGCACCCGAAGTGATCTTCTAAACTCATTATTCTCTTTCATTTTGGTACAGGTTCCTGAAATTCTCCAAATACCGTTCTATAAACTTCACAGATTTCGCCAACAGTAGAATATGCTTCTACTGCCTTAATCGTTGCTGGCATCACAGATTCTTGAGATCGACACTCTTCTTCAAGTCTTTCAAGAGCCCTCCTCACTTCTCCTTCATCGCGTTGTTCTCGAGTTCCCTCAAGTGCCTCAACACGTCGTTTCCACAACTCCTCATCATGTTCCCATTTGACAATTTCGGGCTGGTCTTGGCCCTTATCTGTATGCACATTGACTCCAACCCAAGGTCGAGTTCCATCTTCAATGGCACATTGTATTCTATAAGCCCGTCTTTCAATTCTTCTTTGAATACTACCATTATTGATGCCTTCGATTACCCCATTCGTTGGATACACTTCATTCATATTCTCTTGACTCATTTCCTCAATTTGGTCAGTCATACTTTCAACAAAATAGGAACCACCTAGTGGATCGACAGTGGAAGCCACGTCACTCTCCAGGGCTAGGATTTGCTGTGTTCGCAGCGCCAACAACTGACTGTATTCGGTTGGAATATCGTATGCTTCATCAATAGTAGTGCCAAGCATTGCCTGAGTACCCCCCAGCGCTGCGCCCAAAGCACCAAGCGTCGAACGAACCAAGTTCAATTCTGGTAACTGTGCAGAGAAATAGCTTCCGCACCCTGCCACACAAGTAAATCGCAATTTTTGTGAAGTTTCTTCGACTGAGCCATACTCTTCCCGAACGATTCTCGCCCAAAGACGTCGTGCCGCTCGAAATTTCGCTGCCTCTTCAAAGAAGTGCATACCTGTACCAAAGAAGAAGGAGAGCCTAGAGGCCACATCATCCACAGTAAACCCTCTATCTAACAGCAGGTCAATATATGTTCTAGCAATTCCAAAGGATATTCCAACCTCTTGTGGAGGAGCCGCTCCTTGTTCATGTAATAAGATCGCACGAACATTAAATGGATAGAATTTTGGCATATTACGAATTATATACTCAGCAGTATCCCCCAATAATCTAAGTGAATCTTCTACTGGAAAGATCCAGGCACCACGCGAAATGAATTCATGACAAATATCATTCGCAATCGTTCCACGCAACTGGTCCAAAGGACAATCTTGTTTCTTTGCTACAGCTACGAGCATCGCCTGAATAATTGGCGCCATGCTACTGATGTTCAAAGAGACTGGAATTTTGGCCAACGGTATTCCCTGAAACATAATTTCAAAGTCCGCCAATGAACAGACTGAAACACCTACACGTCCAACATCTCGAACGACACCAGAGTCATCACAATCCAAACCTAACTGTGTCGGCAGGTCGAAGGCTACATTGACTCTTCCATTTCCCTGATCTAAAAGATATCGAAATCTCGAATTTGCGTCCTCAGGAGTTCCAAAACCTGAATACAGGCTCGGTTGCCAAATACGTGAACGATACCCATCCTGATAAATGTGTCGAGTAAACGGAAATGTTCCGGCTTCTCCTATTGTTCCTGATACGTTACCTTTCTCGTCCTTTGGACCATAAGCACGGTCTATCTCAAATCCTGACTCCGAAATGATCCTGTCTTTTTCCACCAGTCACCACCCATTCACGGATTTGAACCAGCCAAACACAGCTAATATCCAACCATTTCTCAGCAAATTCAAATCCCGGTAAAGCTGAGCGACTTTACGATTCAAGGTTTCTTACCGATCACTTTCGGGCCGCCACAAGTTCCTTAATCGATGCCACGATTGATTCTGTTGGCGTTCCAGGTCCAAAAATTTCATCAACTCCAGCTTCCTTCAACTGCTGGAAGTCTTGCGAAGGGATGATACCACCTGCTGTAATTGCAACATCATCGCATCCCAGCCTTTTCAATTCAGAAACAAGTCTGGGCAAAAGAATGCGATGAGAACCAGTGAGTAGGCTTACACCAATAGCATCCGCATCTTCCTCTAAGACGGTTTTCGCAGCTTCTTCTACGGTGACAAACTTCAGATAGATTACCTCAATTCCAGCATCACGTAAGGTTCTACCAACCAATCGAATTCCGCGATCGTGGCCGTCCAGTCCAATCTTCGCCAATACCATTCTGATTCGTGAGTTACCATTCATGCTAATCTCCATCCCGGCTCCCATTCTCCATACACATCCTTGAGAACGTCCGCCATCTCACCCATAGTGCAACCCACCTCAACTGCTGCAATCAGCGGTTCGATAACATTGGTTTCCGCATTTGCTGCAGATCTAACTGTCTCAAGCATTTCCGACCGTTCCAAATCGTTAGTACGATTTCTCCGAAATTGTTTAATCCGAAGAACTTCCTCTTCCTCGTATCCTTGATCAATGACCAGAACATCGGTTGGGACATCAGCGTCCAACCGATATTTGTTTACGCCGACCACAACCTTTTCTCCAAGTTCCGTGAGTTTTGCTCTTCTTGCGTCTGTACTGTAGATTCTCTCCCGGAACCATCCATTTTCAATACCTGTGATAACACCTATTTCTTCAATATCAGAAATCATGCTTAGTGTCCGAGATTCGATCTCGTTTGTCAACGTTTCCAAGTAATAGGACCCTCCCAATGGGTCGATTGTATTCGTGACACCAGTCTCTTCGGCAATGATTTGTTGGGTTCTAAGTGCGATTCGTACAGCACGATCAGTTGGCAACCCAATGGGTTCGTCAAGTGAATTCGTATGAATTGATTGTGCGCCTGCCAATACTCCTGCTAAGGCTTGAAATGCCGTTCGGATAATATTGTTGTCTGCTTCTTGAGCAGTTAATGTTCGTCCAGCTGTTTGAACGGAGCACTTCAATTTCCAGGAACGTTCTTCAGTTGCCAGATAGTGATCCCGAAGTCTCTTGGCCCAGATTCGTCGCATTGCTCGAATCTTCGCAATATCTTCAAAGAAATCACTATCGCAACTCACATGAAACGATATCCTCCCTGCAACGTCATTTACATCCAGGCCCCGCTCGATGGCACCTTCCAGATAGGCAAACGCACTAGTCAGTCCAATTGCTGCTTCTTGAACCGCATCCGTACCATTTTCTCGCGTGCAATGGGTATTGACCGTAACTAGATGGAATTTTGGCATATTCTTAGTGCAATATTCAATCACATCTTCTGCCAATTTGAAGCCTGCTGTCGGTGGAAAGATGAAGGAACTTCCGACACCAATATATTCTTTTAGTACATCATTCTGAATTGAACCTGCCACGAGTCTTTCCTGAAATCCCAATTGTCTAATTGCAGCAACAAAAAATGCCATAATGATTGCAGTGCTAGAAGACTCCACAACAGATATACTTAACCTATTCAAATCAATACCACGTAATAAAGCCACCATATCCTCTAAACAACTTATTGGTACTCCATTCTTTCCTACCTCACCGAGTGCCATTGGATGGTCTGGATCATACCCACGATGAGTCGGCAGGTCGAATACAACATTTAATCCAGTTTGTCCAATTGATTGAAGATATAGCAATCGTTCATTGGTTCCTTCCGCGCTCTTGAGACCTGACACTTGACGCATTGTCCAGTGACGACCGCGATACATCGATGGATAAATACCACGTGTAAATGGAAATTCTCCGGGAAATCCTAAATCATCAAGATAATCAGAATCTTCAAGATCGGTGGGAGTGTAAATGGGCTGAATCTCAATACTTGAATCATTTTGATAAATTTCGTTATCCATCTCAGGCGAAGAAAGTGCTTGATCATCTAACCAAGAGTTACGCGCTGTTTCAATACTATCTTGGCTATGTTGTGCATGATTCATTTGATTTCCTATCTTCATTCCTGTAGATGAGCTATTTTGAACATCAGATTATGTCAATCTTCAATTAGACGAAGACAAACAAAACGTCGCTTGACCCAAGACACACGGTGTTCCTGAAGTGGTTTCGTTAATCGAAATATCGCATTGATAGGTGACGCTTTCGTCAGACGTTTCACTACTCGTAACTTTTCCCCGCGTTTCGATTGTAGTTTCAGGTTTTACTGGGGCAGTAAAATGTACGTCTTGCAACATTCCCCCGTGCCACCAAGATTCTCCACACGCTTTAATCATCATTTCACAAAGAAATCCCAAAGCTATGTGGCCGTGTGCGATTGTTCCGCCAAACTTAGTTGTTTTCGCATATTCTGGATCAGTATGCAGTGGATTATGATCACCCGATACATCGGCCCACGCGTCTATCATATCTTGAGTAATCCTTTTTTGGATTACTGGTAATGAATCGTCTACCTTAAATGGCCTCATCACTATGTTCCAATCATCTTGGCCAAATTGCTTTAACTCGAACGACACCGCAAGTGAGTTTATGATCGATTTTCGCTGTAGATTCAATCGTGATATATTTCCGTTCATGATTTTCATACTTCTCAATAACCGTCGCTTGTACATTTAGAACATCACCCACAAATACTGGCGCACTGAATTCCATGTCTTGACCAACTAAAATTCCACCTCCAGGCATTGTGTAGTCCCTTAAATATGCTTGACGCCCCCAGATTCCCCAGAGACCAGCTGGCGCTATTTCCCTACCTTCAGATTCTGATTCCTCGACAGATTGAGGCCATACTCCTAAGGCTGTCCGATATTCGTTCACTAGAGTTTCAGTCAAATGAAATGTGAATGGCTCAAAGGTTCGACCTACTTCAAGTTCCGAATAGAGCAATTCCGGTTTCATGTTGTTGCTCCCCTATTCTTGGCACCCGCAACGGAAAGCCGTTGATGAAGGGCTTCTTCGAGCCCTGGTCGAAACAACGGATCAGCGATAGATATTAGTGCTTTCGCTCGTTCTACCAAATTCAACCCTTTTAGGTGCACCATTCCAAATTCGGTGACAACAGTTTCCACCATATGTCGGGGCACGTTAATTGGTGTTCCAGGAGAAAAATCTGATACAATTCGTGAGTGCCTTTTCTTTGAATCTGCCGCGGGGAATGCAATAATCGTTTCACCACCATTTGACATCCTGGCAGCTTGAATGAAATCCATACTTCCGCCAATTCCTCCCATATGCTTACCCGCGATATATTCAGAATTTACTTGACCGTATAGGTCAATCTGAAGTGCAGAATTCACAGAAATAAAATGATCATATTCAGAAGCCACTGTTGAATTTAGAACATATTCAGAAGGTCGCATTTCCACCATCGAATTTTCATGAGCATAATCAAATAACTTTTTTGATCCCATCAATTCAGTGGCCACTATTATGGGCGTCTTCGCGTTTCGATTGTGAATGTGACCACTTTCTATCAAATCCACCATTCCATCCGTACCCATACCAAAAAAAGTCAGATTATTGATGTTAGTCCCCGGAATCGATGAAAGAACAGCTTCAGGAATTGATCCCAAACCAATTTGCAAAACAGCTCCATTTGGGATCCGTTCCAAAACGGACTCACCAATAACACGGGAGACTTCGTCAACAGACGGTGGACCATATTCAACTAGTGGGTCATCTACTTCGACCATCAGATCAATTTCCGAAATGTGAATTGTGCATCGACCTTGTGTGCGAGGCATACGGGGGTTCACTTGGGCAATCACCCGTTCAGCAATTCGAGCGACGCTATAGGGATAACTCACCGACACCCCAAAGCTGCAGAATCCTTCTCCATTCGGCGGACTAACATGGATCAACGCAACGTCTGCCCTCAATTGTCCGCCCTTGAACAATTCTGGTACTCGTGATCCTGATATCGGTAAAAAGTGAGCTTTTCCGTTCTCTACCAATTCTCTAATCGGACCCATAATATGATAAGTACTATAAGCAATTTGACAGTTCTTTGAAATAAATGGATAATCTCCGAGGAGAAGGCCACTGAATACATTCAGACCTATCAGTCGTTCACTTTGACGTTCAATCTCACGTTCCAACGTCAATACTTCACTACATCCCGGTGGTAAGACTACGTGATCGTCTGGGTTTATCGTTCCTATTGCTTCCTCCGCGGATACCCACTGCCTCATATCAAATCCCTTTTGGCCTTTCCTCCGTCTCTTCGGGATTTAGACATTCTCAGTTTCCTCATTATTTGGTCGATCTAAATATGTTTTGGTCATTCCAGAAACGGAACAAACACGATCTTTGTTAATTCCAGTTTTAACTCCCATTTCTTCAAACATATATATTAATATTTCTGTTGCTACATTTCCTGATGAACCTGGCGCAAATGGACAACCACCAAGACCACCGTATGATGCATCAAAGACGGTGACCCCTTCCCGCCACGCTGCAAAGACATTGGCCGCCGCCAGCCCTCGCGTATCATGAAAATGTGCAGCAAATTGTACATCAGGATGGTTTTCTATAATTCTACAAAAGGTGTCACCAACACGTCGTGGATTTCCAACTCCAACGGTGTCACCTAAGCAGACTTTCCTCACGCCCATCGAAACTACAGTTTGAATAATTTCCACAACTCGTTCTATGCCAAGCTCTCGTCCTTGAATATCACCAAATGCGGTTCCTACAGTTACTTCTAAATCAATTTCAAGGGTTCTTGCCCTTTGCAGTAACTCAGGGAGCACATCTAGCATCGCGTCTGTCGTTTTATTGAAATTACTAAGATTCAATTCGTCACTAACAGTCAGCGCAGTTGTAGCGTTCCTAACGCCACATGCATTAGCCCGTTCTAGACCACGCAGATTCGGAACAAAGGCCACTACCTCTACCTTCCCTAAGTTCCGTTTGTTCAGCGCACTCAGTACCTCGGCGGCATCAGCCAACTGTGGTACACGCTCAGGGTTAACAAACGATGTAACTTCAATCCAAGGGAGCCCAGCCAGAGCGAGCTCCTCGATGATCTCTACCTTCATGTCGGTAGGGATGAACCGATCTTCATTCTGGAAGCCATCCCGAGGCCCGACTTCACGAATCACCACCCCGCTGCGCATTTCACCACCAGTTCCTTGCTAGATCAGGTTATCGATCGACTGACTTACGCGTAAGTAGATAGCATCTCGTGCCTTCCCTGTCAACACCGTCCGATCTAAGGAAGCCTTACGACCTGCCGCCCGTCCCCTCCTCGATGAAATCCCGACCACTGAGATCACAGGGAAATCGTCACCAGGTCGCACACCCACTTGCACGATCTAGTCACTCGAAATGAAACACGTCAGTCATGGAACAATTATCCTTCCGGCTGGGTGTTTCAGAATGAACTGAACTCTCGAACGATCAACCCACTCTATGCCACAATCCAATTCAACTTCTTTTCACCCTATCCCAACTCCTTCCTATGCCCAATCTCCGCAAATCGTGATGTGAGATTTCATGTTTTGTGATTGTTCGAGGAAAAGATTCTACAAATTCCCAATATCTGGGAATTTTGAAGGTGGCGATACGTTCAACACACCATTCGGCCAACTCTTCCATGGTAGTTGAAGACCCCGGAAGAACTTGTACGTATACTTTAATGTCCTCTTCTCCAAGCTCTCCTGGAACTCCAACAACACCACAATCAACAACATTTGGGTGTTCAGTCAAGGCCTTCTCCACTTCGAAAGATGACACATTCTCACCCCTATGTCGAATCAAATGAGCCTGTCGTCCCAAAAAGTATAAATAGCCATCTTCATCCAAGTATCCAATATCTCCGGTGTGGTACCACAAATTCCGCCATGAACTCACTGTCTCTTTAGGTTTATTAATGTATTCAAGCATGAAGCAATTCTGTTCCGTCGGTCGTAATAATATTTCTCCCACTTCACCGGCATCAACAGGTGCATCTTTGTCATCCACAATTAGAATCTCAGCCCACCCATGGGGCCTCCCGCAGGAACCAGCCCGCTTGTCATCCTGCCGTTCACTGCACACAAGTACTCCCATCTCAGTCATAGCATAGACTTCTAAAAGGGGAACATTGAAACGCTCTTCGAATCTATTTCGAACAGATCTTCTAATTTGCCCAGTTGCAATGCCAACACCCATACGTAAGCTATGATTCTGATCTGTTTCCTGTTCTTCGCTGGTTAATAATGCTGTCATCATTGTACCAATTGGATCAATGATGGTCGCACTGGTTTCTCTCACTATCTTCCAATATTCTGTAACACTAAACCATTTAGTCAAAACTCCTGTAATTCCACAAAAGAGCGGACACATCAATCCAAATTGCTGACCGCCTACGTGAAACAAATGAGAACTAGCAAAATGAACATCTTCTGGATCTGTTTTTGTTATTTCTTGATAGCGCAGAGCAGCGCCAAGATAATAGAGATGCGGCACTAAAACGCCTTTAGGCATACTCGTGCTGCCACTTGTGTAAATAATGGCCATGGGATCACTTGGTGCGATGTCAACATCCGGAAGGACGTTCCGGCCATCTAATAAAGTCTCAAATGGCAGAAATCCGTAACTCTCACTGCTCAGAGAGCCCCAAATGATTTCAATAAGACCAGGTTGGACTTCTACACGGATTTTAAGATATATATCCAGGACTTCATTATCAATAACGACAAGTTTTGCTCCGGTGTCACTAATCATGTAACAAAGTTCCTTGGACGCCAACGACACATTAAGAGATGCCCATACAGCACCGAGTTTGGCACAAGCCAACCAAATTACTACGTGATCAACCGAGTTGTACATAAACGTAGCAACTACGTCACCTTGTCCAATACCTAATCCAGTCAACGATTGAGCCACTCGGTTAGAGCGCTCATCTGCATCTCCAAAGGTAAGGATTTCAGTACCACATATCAGAAGTGGTTTATCGCCAAGATTTGCTCTTTCTAATAGAAGATCACGAATGTTATCGATCTCCAATTCAGTGCCACGAAACTGCATTGATATCCTCTCGACGTTGTTCAGCCGAATACCCCAACTTGTCCTAGCCTAAGCGGTGGGGGCTCCGTCATCAAGACCTACACTAGAAAGAATTAGACCTATTATCTTCTATGCAATCACCAATTTGTTACCAACCTCTGAAAAGATACTCGTTTGAATCATTACTAATCACAATATTATATTACAGTCTAGCCGTTTACCAAAGTACTGAAACATATGACGTTTGTTCTCGCTCGGATACCAAACCTCAGACCGAAGAGTTTTCCATCAGGGCTTGTAGTCATAATGAAGTTCACCTTCACATAAATGCCCACCTAGGCAATCACGAGACATATTTTTCTGTTTCGATAGCACCTAACATTACTACTAGTTTCGACTTCAAGATCGCAATATTTAGACACCTTTGCTATCCGTCCACCACAACAGATTGGTACGCCCTCAAATGCTGACGGTGCCAAGAGTGGCGCCCTCTACTTCTATACCTGGACCACCTCGTTCGCTTCTTCTGTTGCTCCCAATTCCTTGGAAATGGTTTTCGAACTAACCGTCGAAGCTCGCTCGGTCGATACCATAGGTGCAAGTAGGTAACCTCTCCAATCTGGACCTTTTCAGCAACCCAGGTCAATGCGAAGCCTTTGGGCGCTTTGAACCAACTAAGATCGGAAACGAAACTAATCATGCAAATTCTCCAAACCATCAGCACGATCAGAATTGACTCACTCGGTCCCGGCATGACTGCTTACACCAACGCAGTCAACTGGCTCAACGAGAACGCTAGTTTTGACGTGTATGCCTACGCGGGAGTTTTGGGCTACCCGCGGGGAACTGTAGCCACTTCGATCCGAATTGAAGACTATGGCCTATTCGTCGAAGAGCACGCGAGTTTGCAGGCTGACGATAGATACCTAGCAGTCGCTTCCTCTGTAGGTAGTTACTTCGTTGAGAACCCTAACGACACGCTTTGGGACATCTCCCACGTCGCAGGTGAACTGGCGTCAGAGCCATCAAACGTGATCGCCCAAATCTCGGTTCAAGCATTACCCCGGCAGTTGGGCGAAGCAAAACTCTGGGCGATCAAGATGGCCGACTCCATGAACCGCAGGGGCGGAACTATCACGGTGGTAGCTACTACAGACTGGGGGACGCCAAATACAATCCGTTGGTTCTGTCACTACGAATCTCTTGATTCGCTAGAAGCTTGCGAAGACAATCTGGTAGGCCCCGATCACCTGTTCACTCTGAACGGATCCGAGGAACTAGTCAACAGTTCCACGATCCAGTCGGAACTCACCCGCCGCATTATCTGAGACTAAGAGCATGCTACGGGCGGAGCAACCGCAGGCGGATAGCCACTGAGAACAGGTCAGCAACTGCCCTTCACCACCTGAGCCGCTGTAGCACCCGAGAACTAGGCACCCGGTGGCTTTGCCGCGCCCCAAAACAGCCACACCCCCTCCAAAGTCGAATCCCAAGGAAGCAAACCAACCCCGCCTATAGCCTTCACAGCGACACTGGCCGTTATCAGCAGTAACGCGCCAC
>PVBE011402586.1_pt1 | contig 17851 bp, 17 predicted proteins | sample 1631181 | NCBI WGS metagenome assembly PVBE01 (sample SAMN08397723, study PRJNA350692) | Marine metagenome, whole genome shotgun sequencing project. | isolation source: water | place: Pacific Ocean | collected 2012-04
GGGCCGAAGGGCTTCTTTTTGGCTGCCACCATCTCCGGGCATCTGATATCCTCTCGCTCGGGCGATTTTAGCCAATTATATCATATGGTTACAGAGATTCCAGCCTCTTTTTGCTCCGTTCCGCCGCATAATGTGGATAAAATTCTCTTTTTTCCGCAGGAAATTCCCCTTTTGGGGGTAAAATCCCTCTTTTCACAATGCACCCGTTCTATGTATAATAATAAGGCGTAATTGAGAGGAAGCGATTTTGCGGGTGCGGCTGATCTCGTTCGAAGCGGGTTCGGCCGCATTTTCTTGTTTCGAACCAACAAAGGTGAAGAGCGATGGAGAGCGAGCGGGTACTTTATCTGAACGGCGAGATCGTCAAGGAGTCCCAGGCGAGGATATCCCCGTTCGATCGTGGTTTTCTCTGGGGAGACGGGGTGTACGAGGTGACGCCCGATTTCGGCGGCAGCCTCTACAGGCTCGGCGATCACATCGACCGGCTCTACCGGTCGCTCCGCTACGTGCGGATCGACCCCGGCATGAGCCCGGAGGAGATGGAGCGGGCGACGCTGGACACCCAGAAGGGGAACGAGGGACGGCTCGAGCAGGGCGGAATGTACCGGGTGGGGCACTGGGTGACGCGGGGGGTGGACGATCCTTCCATGGCGGCCGGCGCGGCGTCGCGGGCGACGGTGCTTATTTTCTGGCGCCCGGTCGATGTGGAGGCGGTCGCCCGGAACGCGAAGTCGGGCGTCCGTCTCGCGGTGACCGCCACGCGGCGAAACCCGCCCGAGTGCGTGGAAACGCGCGCCAAGGTCACGAGCAAGATGAACCAGATCCTCGCCGAACTCGACGTGGCGGCGAGCGGTTCGCTCTCGCTCATGCTCGATATCCACGGGAATGTCGCCGAAAACTCGGTCTCGAATTTTTTCATCGTCCGGGACGGGGCCCTGTGGACGCCGCCCGAGCGGAACATTCTTCTGGGCGTGACGCGTAAGGCGGTGTTCGAGCTGGCCGCGCGGCTGGGCATTCAGGCCGTTGAGCGCGACTTCACGATGTACGACGTGGCGCAGGCGGACGAGTATTTCATCACCTCGAGCGTCATCTGCGCGATGCCGGTGAGGGAGGTGGACAGCTTCCGTCCCAAGGCGGGGGTGCCTGGCCCGGTGACCCGGCGGCTGATAGACGCTTTCGCCGAGGATACGGGTTTTGATTACAGGGCTCATCTGGTTTCGGCGGCGGGCGAGCGCCCGCGGGATTGATTCGGGGCGGGGTTGATTCGATATCGCGCTTCGCCCGAAAACGCGCGGAAAAACTGAAACGGAAGAGAGGTCGCGATGCCGGCATTTTATACGACGAAAGCCAGCCTGGATCTAATGAGAGAGAAGGTCGAGGGGATTCAACACCGCCTGAAGACCGAGGTGGCCCAGGAACTCGCCAAGGCGGCGGATTACGGAGACTTGAGCGAAAACTCCGAGTGGGAGGCCGCGCTGGAGATGCAATCCAATCTTAAGCACGAGGCGGGCAAGCTGATGGGCAAGATACAGGAAGCCGAGCTGATCGAGGATCTGCCCATCGCCGGCGACCGAGTGACGATCGGCACCGAGGTGACGCTCTTCGATCTCGACAAGGACGAGGAGTTGACCTACAAAATACTCGGCGAGCAGGAAAGCGACTTCCAGAACGGAATCCTGTCATTTCAGGCGCCGCTCGTGCGCGGTTTGATGCAAAAAGAGCCGGGCGACGAAGTGCAGGTCAAGCTCCCGAGCGGCACGCGGAATTTTGAAATCGTCGACGTGAAAAAAATCGAATTCCCTTGATCAAATGAGACGGCCGGACCTGAGCGATCGCCTTCTCGCCTACCTCTTTTTCGCGGCCGCCGTCATTCTCGTCGCATGGTTCGCATATCTTCCAGGCCTGGCCCCGGCCTGGCGGCTCCCGGGCAGCCCGCAGCTCTACCGGTTCGGCCTCGCGGGCTCTTTTCTTTTGTTGGTCTCGCTCTTTTTCGTCCTCGCCAAGCGAACGCGGTGGGGCGGCTCCCCGGTCCGTTGGTTTTCGGCCCATATCGTGGCGGCTTTGGCGGGCGGCGTGTTGGTGGCGATTCATTCGGCGGGCCGCCTGCGCTACGCGCCGGCGCTTTTGCTTCTCGCCCTGGCGGCGCTTGCGGCGCTGGGTGTGTGGGCGCGCATTCAGCTTTCCCGGCGGATGTCCGCCACCTTCGCCGAAAAACACGAGAGCTTCGGTTTCATCAGGAATGTCTCCGCCGGGGAAGCCCTCGCCGGGGACGAGGACCGGGAGCGCCTCGGGGCTCTCATCCGGAAAAAAGAGAGTCTTCTCGCGCGCCTTGAGCCCGGGGCCGGGGAGGGGACATTCTCGTTCACCCCGTCGCTCTGGCTGGCGCACCCGGTGTTGGCGGCGGCCTACGCCCGCCTCGTCAGGGAGGAGAGCGCCATCCTCGGCGTCCGGGAAAAAGTTCCAGCCGCGCAGGCCCACTGGCGTAGGCTTCATTTGACGCTGGCGGCGATCTTCGTCCTGGGGCTGATCGGCCACGTCGTCGTGGTCACCCTCTTCGCCGGCTACGTCTCGGGAGGGGAGGAGATATACTGGTGGCATCTCGCCGCATGGTGATTTGATCCGGATTTCAAGCTTCAAGCCTCGGGCCTGTGGCCCCCGGGCCGCCGACTCCGAGACGGGGGATTCCGTGAATCCGCTTTCCCTGATGATCGATCTCGAGCGGTGCTTCGGCTGCAAGAGTTGCGAGGCGGCCTGCAAGCAGGAGCACCGTCTCGGCCCGGCCGAGTACCGGACGAAGGTCGTCTGGCTGGGCGATGCCCCGGGCGGGGGATTTGATTTCCTCACCCTGACCTGCCAGCACTGCGAGCGCCCCGCCTGCCTCCGGGCCTGTCCGGTGAACCCGGCCGCCATCTCAAAAAACCCCCTGACCGGGATCGTCGAGGTCAGGGAGGAGAGCTGCACGGGCTGCGGGGAGTGCGTCATCGCCTGCCCCTACAGCGCGATGGGATACGACCCGGTGGGACATCACGCCGTGAAGTGCGATTTGTGCCCGGACCGGAGGGAGGCCGGCCTCGAACCCGCCTGCGCGAGTATCTGCCCCGGCCACGCGATCCACTTCGGCGCGCGGGATGAACTCCTCGAGCGGGCCCGTCGCGAGGAGCGCGGCATCCGCGACCACGATCATTTCCTGCTCAAACCTCAGACCATCTACCTTGAGCGCCTGCGCAACGGAAACGGGGAGACTCATCCCCCTGCCGGTTTCGGTGTGCGTCCCGCCTTCGCCGATGCGCCGGGGGCCAAAAAAATATTCGTAGAAAAGAGTGCGAGTTTCCCCTACGGGGAGGAGCGGGAAGCCGCCGAGGTGGACCGGATTGAGCCGGGCGGGTGCAACATCTGCTTCAACTGCTGCAGCGTGAATTTTCACTTCCGGGGCGAGGAGCTGGTGAAGATCACCGGCAACGCCGAGGACCCGGTCCTGAAGGGGAGGCTCTGCCCCAAGGCGCAGATGACGCTCCAGATGTACCACAGCGAGCACCGCCTCACCCGGCCGCTCAAGCGCATCGGCAATAGAGGCGAGGGCGAGTTCGAGCCCATCGGCTGGGAGCAGGCCCTGGACGAGATCGCCGAAAAGCTTGAAAAAATCCGCCTGAAATGGGGGCCCGAAGCCCTCGGCATGTACATCGGGACCCGGACGGGGCTGCTCACCAAGAGCGGCTACACGCGGCTCTTCGCCCAGATGTGGGGGACGCCCAACGTCGCGGGTACGGACCCGTTTTGCGCCACCGGGAAATCCATCGCCTACGAACTCACCCAGGGCGCGGTCGGCAGCGGCAACTCCTACACCCCCGGCGACCTGGGCAGCGCCGGGATGTACCTCTACATCGGCGACAACCAGGCCGAAACGCGCCCCGTGTATTTCGGGATGATCAACGACTGGCGCATCAAGAACCGCGCCCGGATGGTGGTCGTCGATCCCCGGTGCACGGTCACGGCCTCGAAGGCGGACAGCTGGCTGCCCATCCGGGCGGGGACGGATATGGCGCTCGCGCTCGCGCTGACCCACGAGATTTTATCCCGCGATCTTCACGACCGGAAATTCTGCGAGGAGTGGGCGCTGGGCTGGGAGCGGTGGCGCGATTTTATTTTCGAGAAGGGCTATACGCCCGAGTGGGCGGAGCCGCTGACCGGGATTCCCGCCGGGGATATCCGCGCGCTGGCCGCCGATATCGCCCGCGCCGACGGCTGCGTCATCTTCGGCAGCCGGGGCCTGAACCAGCACACCAACGCCACACAGACCAACCGCGCGCTGATGTTCCTCGCCGCCATCACGGGCAACTGGGGCCGGAGGGGCGGCGCCTACTTCAACATGACGGCGGGCCCGCCCATTGCGCCGGACGCGCCGCCCGGCCGCCGGGCGCGGATCGAGCGGCCCCGGATTCGCCTGAGTCCGGCCGGGTGGATCGAGGCCATGCGCGGGGGCGCGCCCTATCCGCTGCGCGCGCTGATCTCCTGCAACAACCCGATGGCCCAGTGGCCGGGCCAGGCCGCCGCGCGGGAGGCTTTCGCCGGCCTTGAACTGATGGTCCATATCGAACTGTTCGCCAACGAGACCTCCGCCTTCGCGGATTATGTGCTTCCCGCCGCCGGAGGGATCGAGAAGGGTGAAATCGGGCGGGCGAACGATGACCGCCGCATCGTCTGGATCGAAAAGCTCATCGACCCGCCGGGGGAGGCGAAGCCGGACGGCTGGATCTGGATTGAGTTGGCCCGGCGGCTGGGCTACGGGGATGTGCTCAAGGAGGAGTACAAGGACCCCCGCGTATTCTGGGACGAGGTGTGCATCCGGAACGACCACCTCCGGGGCGTCACCCAGAAGCGGCTTCACTCGGTCCCCTACCGCTGGGTGCGCTTTCCGGTGGCGAGCGAAGACGCCCCCGAGGAGGAAACCCTCTACCTCGAGGGAACCACGGCGGTGGGCTGGCCCGAGGGCCACCGCTTCCCGACCCCGAGCGGGAGGCTCGAGTTCTGGACCGAGGCGATGGAGGAAAAATTCAAAGCCCTCGGCCTCTCGGCGCTGCCGGAGTTTTACAGCGACACTGAACAGCTTTTGGAAATGCCCTACGTGGTGTCCGAACACGGGGACGCGGAAATAGGTGTGATCTCGCCCTTCCACAAGGGCGCTCCGACTGGGGTCTCACGCTGCCGGATCGTCGCACCGGTCGCACCGGTCGCACCGATCGCACCGGGCGGTGATGATGGAGTAAGCCCCGGCGCCGCGCTGCGCGCGCGCGGCTTCGACACTGAACTGATCACGGGCCGCCCTCCCGCGCCCCACTTTCATAGCTGGACCCATTATTTCTGGCAGGCCCAGGAGATGTGGCCGGACCTTTACTGCCAGATACATCCCGTACGGGCCGGGCGGTTGGGAGTGTCGGACGGCGACCGGATGCGGGTGGAGACCCCGCGCGGGAGCATCGAGGCGATGGCCTGGGTGAGCGCGGGAATCCGCGAGACGGCGGTGTTCATCCCCATCGGCTGGGGCGAGCGGCAGCCTTACCATCCCTGGCGGCCGGTCAACTTCCTGACCGACAAGGACCAGCGCGACCCGGTTTCGGACCAGACGAATTTGAAGAGCCTGCTCTGCCGAGTGTCGAAATATTGAGTATGGCGAAAAAGTTTTGAAATAAGTTTCAGCCCGCCCTACTCGATAGGGTCAGGCGCGACGGGAAGGCAAACCTCGGTCCTGAGCCCGGCTTCGGGGACTTCGCGCGGGTCGTTGAGGTAGCGCTCGACGACCGGCCCCGCTACCCGGCGGAAGCCGCCGTAGGGGAGCCATTCCTCCTCGATGCGCCGGAGTGTGTCGCCGATCCGGTCGTAGGCCCCCTTGTGAACCGCCCCGGCGTACCACCCGCCGGGCATTTCGATTTCGCTCAATCTCTCGGGCACGGGCGCGCCGGGCGGAATCGCCCGGCAGGCGGCGTAGCCCCCGTCTTCTTGACGAAGGCCGAAGGGCGCACCTGCGGTGAGCGTTCCTGCGGCGAGCGCGCCTGCGGCTGGCCAGCCGCCAGCTGGCCAGCTGCCGCAACGGGAGATCAGCCGCCCCCAGAGGCGGCCCGCAGCTTCGGTTGAGACCTCCGTCGATACTTCGGTCGAAGCTTCGATCAAGACCTCGGCGCTCTCCCGGAGTCCCGCCCCGCGAACGGCCTCGCGCCGCTCGACCTTAACAATCAGTTTCACCGCCACGCTCTCCCTCTGGTGCGAACGCGGGTTCCGGAGCGAACGCGGGCCTCACCGGACGATGAGCAATCGCACCCCGGCCACGATGGCGACGAGGCCGACTGCGCGTCTGATGGCGATCCCTGGCAGATTCCGCAAAAAATAAGCTCCGATAAAGCCGCCGACGATCGCCCCGGCGGAGATGAGGACGGCGTATCGCCAGTTCATGTTTCCGTGGCGGATATTCTCGAACGAGGCGATGGAGGTGTTGGACAGCGAGGCCAGCATCGAGACCGCGACGACCTCCTGCGCCTTGATGCCGGGGATGAGAAACAGGGCGGGAACGGTGATGACGCCCCAGCCGACGCCTGTCGCGGCCTGAATCGTTCCCACCACGAGCCCGAGCACCAGTAAACCGATAGACATCAGATCCAATGTAATCTCCCTTTGCTGTCGAAAAATGCCGAATCCCGCGCGCCGGTGGCGGCGGCCTAGGTGGGGAAGAATATGGCCGGAATCAGGGCCCGCGCCTTGGCGGTCTCGCCCTCGATGCGAAACGCGCCCGTGGCTTCCTTCGCGTCGATGTCGGCGCGCCCCGTCGCCATCAGGATCATATCGCTGGCCGGGGCGAACAGAGAGACGTCGAACTCACCCTCCGCCTCGCTCAAGGCGGAGGCCTTTTCGTTTTCGATGGACATCGCCCAGACGTGGCCCGTGTCGGTGGTCTCGAAGCGGAACCGGCCTTCGAGTTTGAGGTCGGGGTTCGTGTTGTAAATCATTGGAATCCGGAGGCGGAGGTTATCGGCGGCCTGATCGAGCGCGGCCGGGTGAAGCGGCGCGCCGGGTTCGTTCAGGATGTCCCACTCGTGGAGGCTGAATTCGTAGATGCGCTGGATCACGAAATAGGGGATGGGCAGGATGCCGCGCCGGTGCCAGGCGGTTTTTTCGTAGTCCTTGGGGCCGAGCGACCTGAAAAGCGAGATGACCTTCCGCGTGTCCTCATCGAACCGATCCACGAGCGTGTCTCCATCGAGAGCGGCAATCTCGTCCATGATCGATGTACGAAGCGCCATGAACTCTTCGCGGTCGCTCGCGCCGAGAGGAAATCCGTGATTCCCCTCGAGCCCGTTTCCCACGGTCGATGCGTAAAACTGCGCCCCGAGGGTCAGGTGCCCCACAATCTGGGAGGCGTTCCAGTCCGGGCAATACGTCTCCTTCTTCCAGTCGTCCGCGCCGAGGGTCCTGAAATACGTGGCGAGGCGAACCCGCTCGCTGTCGATGGTCTCTATTGTCGAATACATCGTTTTTTCAAGCTGTTCCATGAATCCTCTCTGAGTTAAATCGGCTTTTTTTGAGCGCCGCCCCGGAATATTGCCGCTTTCGCCCGGTTGTGCGACCGTATGCGAATCATACTACATGGCGTGGCGGACGGACGAATTCAGTCAGCCGGGAGGAGGAAAAAATGCTCTATGAAGTGCGGGCCTATACGTTCACGCAGGGTAGTCTTGACGAGGCGATCAAGGGTTTCAGGCGCACTGTCGAGGAGCGGGTGAAGCTCTCCCGATTGATATGTTTTTTCCGTTCGGCCATCGGCGATCTGGATCGCATGTTTCATATCTGGGAGTACGAAAATTCCGCTCACCGCGAGAGCGCGCGCGATGAGGCGCAGAAAGCTTCATGGTGGCCGCCCCTGAAGGCCGAGAAGATTTTGTACCAGCAGACCCGGTTGATGGCGGCCGCTTCTTTTCGACTGGAGCCCCGCACCGGCGCCATGGGCGGTTTCTATGAGATAAGGAGCGACACCTTTCAGGCCGGTACGATGGAAAAACTCGGCGCCGCCTGGGCCGAGCATCTTCCCGAAAGAGAAAAACTCTCGCCCCTCGCCGCCGCCTTCGCGAACCCGGCGAGTGAATTCGCCTCGGGCATCCTGAACGAGTTCCTGCACATCTGGCCCTACCGCGACCTCAACCATTGGGCCGAGGTGGACGAGGCCGCCGGCAAGCTCACCGGCTGGCGGGATTGCTCGAATCCTTATCTCAGGTCGCGCAAATCCGAAATCTGGCGCCCCGTGGATTTCTCGCCGATGTGCTGAGTTCCATCCTTCACCAGGGTGCGCCGCCGCCCCTCCATGCGGCATAATCGCCGTACTGGACATCTGATCGCGAACCCGCCCGCGCGCGGGTGAGTCCTGCCGGACGGGTGAGTCCTGCCGCGCGGACAAGAAAGTCGGACTAGAAAGCCGAGCAAGAAAGCCGACCGGGCTAGAAAGGAAGCCTCAAGAGAGGAAACCTCGTGGAAAAACTCACCGGACGCATATTCGCGGAGACGCGATACGACTGGGCGAACGTCGGGGCCGCCCTCACCGAGCGGGGGGTGGTCCTGCTCGATAGTCCGGTTCGCCCGACGGACTCTCTCGACTGGCAGGGCGAGGTCCGGGGGCTGAGCCCGCTGGGCATCCGCTACCTCATCGCGACCGACTATCACGGAGACCATACGACGGGCGCTTCTTTTATCGAGGACGAGGTGACCTTCATCTCCCCCCAGGTTGTCTTCGATGAGTTCTCGAAGGGCGACAACGCCTTTTCCAAGGAAATTTTCACCAAAACCCTCGAGGATCGCGGTCTCGCCGAGGAGGCCAGACAGATTACCGACGCCCCGGTTCCCCTGCCCGACGTCTGTTTCGAGGATTCGATGACGCTCCACCTCGAACCGCTGACTTTCGAGATTCGCCGCCTGGGGGGGCACTCGCCAGCCACCTCGATGATCTTCATCCCCGAGGAGGGAGTCATATTCGCCAGCGATATCGTCATCAACGAGCCCTGTCCGGGGCTGAGGGACGCGAACGTCCAGGAATGGATCGATGCGCTTTCCTTCATAGAGGACCTTCCGGCCGACCGGGTGGTGCCGGGACACGGCCCCATCGGCGGAATGAAGGAGGTGGGCGAGTTGAAGGAGTACCTGACGACCGTCCTGGGGAAGATGAAGGCCCTCGCCGCCGAGGGCCGGGAGAAGGGCGAAGCCGTCTCGGACCCGTTTTTCGACCAGTTCTTCTGGGCCGACACCTCGCGGGGGGAATACTGGATTCAGCAGCGAAAAGACACTTTCCGGGGCGGCCTCGGCCGCGTTTTTGATGAGGCGAAGGGCGCCCGGTAGGCGGCGCGAAATCATCATTAATTTTTCTTGATGACCGAGTAGGAGGCTGCGATGCAGGTCGAGGAAAAAAAACTGGGCCGTATTTTTCAGATGAAACTCGAGGAGGGGGATGATTTTTACGGCGTGGTCGATGCGTTCGCGAAGGAGAAGAATATCCGCTCGGCCTCGGTGTTTCTTTTCGGGGCCCTTCAGAAGACCGAAATACTCACCGGGTTCAAGGATATGGAGGGGTTCAACGTGGACCGCCGCCATTTCGATGACTGGCGCGAGTTGGTCGCGCTGGGGAACATCACCTGGCCCGACAATCCCCCTCCGGCGCTGGGCGATGTCACCTGGGACGAGCCCCAGCCCTACGTCCATCTTCACATGGCGATCAGCGGCGGGCCGGGCAAGACCGAGGATGTCCTCGTCGGCCACCTCTCGGGCGGCGATGTGAAGGGCATGTTCCTCGACATCTACGAGCTGGTGTGATGGCGGCCCGGAGAATCGCCAAAAGCTGCACTTTTCTCACCGGCGGCGACGTCGCGCCCGACCGCAAGGGCGGGCGGGGCCTGCTCGGCAAGACGGCTTCCCTGTTCCGGAAGGCGGACTACGCCTTCCTTAACCTCGAGCACAATCTCTCGACGAGCGGCCGGCTCATGAAGGGAAAGCCCACCCATCATCGGGGAGGACCCGAGTTGGTCGAGGGGTTTTTAGAGGCCGGCTTCGACGCGCTCACCATCGCCAACAACCATATGCTCGACTTCGGAGAGGAGGCGTTTTTCGATACGCTTTTACTGCTCGAAGCAAAAAAAATCCCCTTCACGGGCGGGGGCAGGAATCTCCGGGAGGCGAAAGAGCCGGTCGTGCTCGTCAGAAACGGCCTCAAAATAGGCCTTTTGGCCTACTCAACGACGCTGCCCCAGGGCGCCGCCGCCGGAGCGAAAGAACCGGGGGTGAACCCGATGCGGGTCGATACCTCCTACACCCCGAGACGAAACCCCATCGAATATCCGGGCTCCGAGATGCTGGTGACGACGAAAACGGCCCCCGCCGACCTGGCCCGGATGAAGCGCGATATCGCGGCGCTCAAGAAAAAAACAGACGTGGTTCTGGTCGGCAACCACTGGGGGGCGAGCATGTCCCACGCCGTCCAGGACTATCAGCGCGAAATCGGCCGGGCGGCCATCGACGCCGGGGCCTCGGGCGTCTTCGGCGGGCACCAGCACGTCCTCCAGGGCGTCGAATTTTACAAGGGCTGTCCCATCGTCCACTGCACTGGAAATTTGATCTTCGATATCGTCGAGCCGTTTTTCACCGACGCGACGCACCAGACGTTCCTGTTCGGCGGGAATTTGTCGAAAAAAGGAATCGCCGACCCCTACATCATCCCCTGCCGCTGCGGTATCGGAAACGCACCGGCGATACTCTCCCCCCGCGCGGGGGCCGGGAAGGAAATCGTCCGCTTCCTGGGCGCGCTGTCGGAGCCCTTCGGCACCGGGCTGAGGGTGCGGGGGAATAGGGTGGTGCTTGTTCCGGGGTAGGGGGTAGTTTTCCCAGGAATTTTACAGAAACGGCATCGATCGGATGCGCATGACCTGGTTCGTCGACTCGGAGTGAAGAAACGCGGCCGTGTCGCGGAGGTATTTCTCCATCGGCGCCTCGGTCATGTAGCCCATCCCGCCCCAGACCTCGAGCGCCCGGGTGGCGACCCGGAAGCAGGTCTCGCCCATGAAGGCCTTGGTCATGAACGCCATCTTGGGGTCGTATCGCTCGGCCTCCTCGGCGGTCCATGCGGCGTAGTGCAGGAGCCTTCGCGCCGCCTCCAGATCCGCGAAGCAATCCGCGAGGATGAAGCCGACCGCCTGGTGCTCGATGATGGGGCGCCCGCCCTGGACGCGGTTCCTGGCGTACTCGAGCGCGTCCTCGTAGGCCGCCCGCCCGACGCCCAGGCAGGGGGCGGCCGCCTCGATGTTCGATCCCCGCACCTTCCTTCGCGCCGCCGCCGCCCCGTTCACCTCGGTCAGCCGGTCCGGGTCGGACACCCGGAGATCGTCGAAAATAAGCTCGCGGTTGGGCCCGAGACGCATCCCCATCTTGTCGTGATAGCGGCCGAAGGAGAACCCTTCCATCTCGGGGGTGAGGAGAAAGTAGGTGCACCCCTCGGCGATGCCCGCCGCTGGGTCGGTCCTCGTGTTGACCATGTAGAGTTTCGAGAGCCCGGCGTTGAAGATGAAATGCTTCATGCCGTTGATGAGCCAGCCATCGCCGTCGCGGACGGAGCTCGTCCGCATCCCGGCGGCGGGGTCGTTGTAGGGAATCATGTTGTCCGACTCCGAGTCGGGTTCGGTTCCGGCGATGCTGAAGTGATAATGATGGTCGGAGGCGAAGGCGGGGAGGTAGCGGGCCTTTTGCTCCTCGTTCATCATCGTCTCGAATACCCGGGACATCTTCCAGTCCTGCTCGAGGATGACGCTCGTGCCCAGGTCGCCCCAGCCGAGTTCCTCGCCCACGAGGCAGAGCGTCATCATGTCGGCTCCGCCCCCGCCCCATTCTTCGGAGAGGCCCAGCGTCCTCAGCCCCACCCGGCTGGCCTTTTCGAGCACCTCCACCGGGTGGCGGTCCTTGGGGTCGGGCCGACTGTCCATCTCGGCGGCCATCGGGCGAATCTCCCGCTCGGCGAACTCGTGCGCCATCCGCTGAAGGGCGATCTGCTCGTCGGTCAGGGAAAATCCATGGGGTTTCCTTTCGCTTTTAGGTGGACATGCCGCCGTCGATCCGGAGGACGATTCCGGTGACGTAGGCGGCCTCATCCGAGGCGAGAAAGACGAAACCCCCCGCCATTTCCTCGGCCGTACCCCAGCGCCCGAGCGGGATGCGCTCTAGGTATTTCGCCTGAAAGCGCTCGTCGGTCCGGATGGTGTCGGTCATCGGCGTGATCGCCGCCGGAGAGATGCAGTTGACGGTGATGCCGTAGCGGCCCAGCTCGCGCGAGGCGCTCTTGGTGACGCCGACGATTCCCATCTTGGCCGAGGAGTAGTTGATCTGGCCGATGGTGCCGCGCAGCCCCGCGCCCGAGGTGACGTTGATGATGCGCCCGCTCTTTCGCGGGATCATCCGTTTGGCGGCGGCCTGGGTGCCCGCCCAGGTGCCCTTCAGGTGAACGGCGATAACCGCGTCGAAATATTCTTCGGTCATCTTGTGGAGCATGGCGGCGCGGACGATGCCCGCGTTGTTCACCATGATGTCGATGGGACCGAACTCGGATTCGCACCGGTCCATCATGCCCTCGACCTCGGCCACCTGGCTCACGTCCGCGCGGTGAAAAACGGCCTCGCCGCCCGAGTCCGTGACCAGTTTGGTGGTTTCATCGCCGCCCTCCTCGTTCAGGTCCACGGCGACGACTCGGGCGCCCTCGGCCGCGAAGGCCTGGACGACTGCCCGGCCGATTCCCTGAGCGGCGCCGGTGACGACCGCTGTTTTTTCCTTGAGACGCATGAAAAACTCCTTTCCTGCCTGTATGAGTCCGGGCCAGCTTGGTGAAAGAAAGCCCGATGAAAGAAAGATGCCGCCGCCCGAGGGCACGGGCGATTATACGCGAGCGCCCCGAAATTTCCTCCCGCTGGGCGCGGGGGCCTGCCGCCGAGCGCCAAGCCACAATTAATGGTATTTTAGGGCCGAATACAGGGTCATTTGTTTCTTTTGGCATTTTCTCAGGCGCGGGGGTGTACCCCTCGCCCAACCGGGGGAGTTCAAGATGGGATTTGTCGATCTGAATGCGATGGAATTCGAGGTTAAGGAGGGTACGAACCGGAAGGTGCTCCAGGGGAGTAATATGACGATGCAGTTCTTCGACCGGGAGCTGAACGTGGTTCAGGAACACAGCCACCCGCAAGAGCAGGTCGTCTATCTCTTGGAGGGCCGGCTCAAGGTCACCCTCGAGGGCGAGGGGACGCGGGAGGTCGAGGCGGGCAACGCCGTTCAAATTCCTGGCGGGCTTCCCCACCGTATCGAAACCCTCACCCAGGTCAAGGTCGTTTCGGTCTATAGCCCGGCCCGCGATCTGAGCGTGCCGTCCCAGCCATGACGGATGGCGCGGCCATGACGTTGGTACAGCCGTTGCGGCCGGGGGCGGATAGAAAATGACCGGAGAAAAGGTGCGCCTGGCCTCGGTGGGTCTCGGTAAATGGGCCAGGACCCTCGCCGCAGCCGCCGCCCGCAGCGGGGCGGTGGAAATCGTCCGCTGTTTCGACCCGGTGGAGGAGGCCCGCGCCACCTTCGCCGAGGAGATTGGCGCCCGACTGGCCGCGAGCTATGAGGAATTGTTGAAAGATAGCGAGGTCGAGGGCGTAATCGTCGCGACCCCGCACTCTACCCACGCGGATGTCGCCTGCGAGGCGGCCTCGGCGGGCAAGCACCTGTTCGTCGAAAAGCCGTTCGCGCTGACGGCGGCGGAGGCGAGGCGCACCATCGAGGCGGCCGAGCGGGCGGGGCGCACTCTTCAGGTGGGCCACAAGCGCAGATGGTTCGGGGCCAACCGGCGAATTTTAGGGATGATCGAGGCCGGCGAGCTGGGGATACTTCATCAGCTCGAGGCCAACTACTCGCGGCCTATCTTTCAGGCCCCGAGGGCGGGCTGGCGGGGCGACCCCGCCGAATCTCCCTTGGGCGGGATGACCGGCCTGGGCATCCACATGGTCGATTTGCTCTCGGCCTTCGCCGAGGGGCGGATCAAGCGCCTCGCCGCGTTCAGCAAGAAACTTTTCGGAAAAACGAACCTCGACGACGTGACGAGCATCGCCCTCGAATTCGAGAGCGGACCGCTCGGCTATGTCGGGACCTCGGCCGTCGTCCCCATGTTCGTCACCGCCTCCGCCCTCGGAACCGAGGCCGGGGCCTGGAGCGAAGGGGACGGCTCAAGGCTTTTCGTTCAGAAAACGGGTGAGACGGTCAGGAGGGAAATCCCCGTGGACGCGGGCGACGGGGTGGCGGCGGAGCTGGCCCACTTCGCCCGGTGCATCCGCACTGGCGAGAGCCCCGAGGCGGGCGGGGCCGAGGGGCTCGAGATCGCCGCCGTCCTCGAAGCCATGGCCGAGAGCGTCAAGACCGCCCGCGCGGTCGAAATGAAGGATTTCAGGGGGTAGCCAGTTAAAAGCAAGGGGTTTCAAGGGGGAAAGGCGTAGGCTGCTCGCCTTCCCGCTATTTCATCGCCTTGCTCATCGCCGAAATCACGCGGTCAAGGATGGCGCCGTCCTTGTAGGGGAGGCGTTTCTTCATGTCATGAGGCGTGACGGCCGGGCTGATTCGCCCGACCTCTGCCATCTCCCGCCGGGCTTCCTCCATCCGGTCGAGCTCGGTGTACATGAAGGCCAGGTAGGCGTGGGCGGGCATGAAATCCGGGTTGATGGCGATCAGCCTTTTAAAGCTGTCGATGCTTTTTTCGAAGTCTCCGGTCATCGCCTGGGCGTGGCCCAGACCCCACAAGTAGGTGGGGGGATAGCGCGGGTTCAGGCGCATCGCCCGCCGGACCAGGCCGATGGTTTCCTTCGGTTTTCCCGCCCAGGTCAGGATCACCCCCAGGCCCGCATAGCCGTCGGCGTCGTTGGGGTCGAGGGCGATGACGCGCCGCGCCTCGGCGATGGCGGCGCCGTGTTTTTTTCTCCATAGGTTGGCGTGGGCCAACACCTTCCGGGGCTCTGGCAGCCTTTCGTCCAGGCTCCTTCCCCGGAGCGCCAACTCGGTGGCCCGTTCGAGCACCTTCGGGTCGCGGCTCCAGCCGAACATCCAGCGGTGCAGATATACCTCCCCCAGCCCCGCGTAGGCCACCGCGAATTCCGGGTCAAGCTCGATGGCTTTTTCGAACATCCGCCGGGCCTCATCGTTCGACTCTTCCGTAAAGAGGTGAACTTTTTCCCGCCCGCGCAGGACATAGTCGTAGGCCTCGGGATTGCCGGTGTGCTGGCGCTCCAGGCGCTCCCGCTCCCCCTGGGTCAGCTTCACCTTGAGGGCTGCCACTATTTTTTGCATCACCTCGTTCTGCATCCCGAAAATATCTTTCAGCTCCCTGTCGTAGCGCTCGGCCCAAAGGTGGTCCCCCGATTTCGCGTCGATGAGCTGGGCGTTGATGCGCACCTTGCCGCCCGCGCGGCGCACGCTGCCCTCGAGCACGTAGCGCACCCCCAGCTCCTCGGCCACCCGCTTCACCTTCACGGCCTTGCCCTTGTAGGTGAACGTCGAGTTCCGGGCGATCACGAAAAGGCCCGAAACCTTCGAGAGGTCGGTGTTCAGGTCCTCGGTCATGCCGTCCGCGAAATACTCCTGTTCGGGGTCGTTGCTCAGGTTCGCGAAAGGCAGCACCGCGATCGAAGGTTTCGTGGGGAGCGAAAGCGGCGGGTTCTCCGGCAGGCCCGCCTTGCGGAGAGCGTCAACGAATCGGTCTGTATCCGATTGATTCTTGAAGGGTAATATCCCTGAAACGCGCTCGAGAGAGAACTTGGGGTCTAACCTGAGGATTTCCGCAACCGCAGCACGGGCCTCCTCCTCGCGGCCCGCCAAGCTATAGGTGATGGCGAGGCCCAGGTGGGGAAACAGACGGTTATGCGCGCGGCGGAGCGCTTTCTTGAGTGCCGCGATCGCCTCTTCGTACCGTCCCGTACTGGCATAGGCGGCGCCCAGGATTTGCAGGTGAAAGGACGAGGCGACAGGGTTGAGACGGATCGCCTTTTTAATCGATGCGATGGTTTTCTCCGGCCTGCCCGCAAAGAACTGAACCAACCCCCTGAGATAATAGCCGCGATCCGAATTGGGATTGAGGGCGATGGCCCTCTCTTGCTCGGTGATGGCATTCTTGTACTGCCTTTTCAGGAAATAGACGTACCCCAATAAGCTGCGGGCCATGGGGATGGAGTCATCCAGGGCGAGGGCATTTTGTGCAAGTTCTTCGGCCCGTGCGATAGAGTGCTTGCGAGACTTGCCCCAGCCAAACCTCGCGTCCATCAGGTGCGTATAACCGATCCTCACATACGGCCATACGAACCCCGGGTCCAGGGCAATGGCTTGCTCCGCCATCCGCCGGGCCCGGACATTGTCATCCTTGGTGAGACGATAAAAATATTCATGGGCCTGCAAGGTTTTTAGAAAGGCCTTGAGGTTGCCGGTGCCTTTTCCAAGCAGCTGGGACTGTCCCACACCCGTGAGCTTCCCTCTCAGGGCCAAGATTATCTTCATCGTGATCTCATCCTGGAGGGCGAATATGTTTTTCATGTCCCGGTCGTAGCGCTGCGCCCAAAGGTGGTGCCCCGTGAGGGCGTCGATCAGCTGGGCCGTGATCCGAACCTTCTCGCCCGCCCGCTGCACGCTGCCCTCGAGGACGTAGCGCACCTCCATCTCCTCGGCCACCCGCTGCACCTTCACGGCCTTGCCCTTGTAGGTGAAGGTCGAGTTGCGGGCGATGACGAATATCCCGGGAACCTGCGATAGCGCGGTGATGATGTTCTCGCTGATCCCGTCTCCGAGATAATCTTGCTTGGGGTCGCCGCCCATGTTGGCGAAGGTGAGGACGGCGATGGAGGGCCTATCGGGCAGCGGGAATTTCATCTTCTTCACGGAAACGGGCTCGACATCCGGCAGCCTCGACTTGCGGAGAGAGGCGAGGGCGCGCTCGCGCTCGGCGAGATCCTTGAAGTCCAACGTCTTCACAAAACGCCTTGCCGAGAATCTGGGGTTCCGCTTGAGGACCTCCCGGGCCATGGCGCGGGCCTCCTCCATCCGGCCCGCCTCGGCGTAGGTTATCGCGAGCCAGATATTAGAACCTATCCCAAAACCTGTTTTTCCGCCCTATAATTACGCCATGTACCGCCCACGAAGAAGGAGCGGAGCACGTGGCATGGCATGGAGTGACCGACGCGCAATGGGAAGAGATTCGGGTCCACCTGCCCAGGGCGAAGTGCAGCCCGCAGGGAGGACGGCCCCGGGCCGACGACCGCAAGTGCTTCGAGGGCCTGCTGTGGATCCTCTGGACCGGCGCACCCTGGAGCGCGCTGCTCCGGGAGTACGGGGCCAAGAGCACCGTCGGCTGGCCGAGTGGACGGCCGACGAGACCCTGCTGAACCTCTGGCGGGCCTTCCTCGCCCGGCTCAGCGAGCGGCAACAGGTCTGCTGGGATGAGTGCTTCATCGACGGCACCTTCATCATGGCGAAAAAAGGGGCGCCATGGTCGGGAAAACCAAGCGCGTCAAGGGAACGAAGCTCGTGGTACTGGCCGATGGCGCGGGTGCTCCGATCGGAATTTACATGGCGTCGGCTTCCCCGTCGGAGACGAAGCTCCTCGAGGCGGCCCTCGAAACGGTCGCGGTGAAGCGGGAAGGTCCCGGCCGGCCCCGCAAGCGCCCCGAGCGGCTCATCGCCGACCGGGGCTACGACAGCAACCTTGTGCGGGCCTCGCTGGCCGCCCGGGGGATCGAGCCCATCATCCCGGCGCGGAGGAACAACACGGTGGCCACCC
>PVBE011605786.1_pt1 | contig 17847 bp, 17 predicted proteins | sample 1631181 | NCBI WGS metagenome assembly PVBE01 (sample SAMN08397723, study PRJNA350692) | Marine metagenome, whole genome shotgun sequencing project. | isolation source: water | place: Pacific Ocean | collected 2012-04
CCATCTCGGCGAGGAATTGCAGCTTGTGGGCAAATTTTTCATTCGCTTCCGGGTCGGGCACGTCGCCGCCGGCGGGGACGTAGAAATTATGCAGCTCCACCGTCTCGCCGTCCGCCGTTTTGATCGAGGCCCAGGCGTGGCGCGAATCCTCCTTGCCACACCAGTGGCGCGGCTCGGCTTTGACGAACGGCAGGCGCGAGAGGATGGCGACGCCGTGATAGGCCTTCTGGCCGTGAATCAGGCGGTGGCTGTAGCCCAGTTCCTCGCCGAGATTTTCCGGGAACAATTCGTTCGCCACTTTGATTTCCTGCAGGCAGAGAACGTCCGGCTGCTGTTCGCTTAGGAGGCGCATCACCTGGTTGAGGCGGATACGGACGGAATTGATGTTCCAGGTGCAAATGCGCATCGTGTTTTCTTGTCCTCGTGTCTTTTTGCTCGTGGGTTTTCCTGTTGCGGATCGTGTGCCTATTCCGCCGCCTCGCCTTGATCCACCCAGTCCGGAAACACCGGGGCTGAGGGCGGCGCGAGTCCGGTATCCTGTTCGCAGCGCGCTATCAAATCGGCCATATCGCCGCCTTTGTCAAACAGCGCGATATCGTTGCCGCGCGCCTCGCGCATTTCTTCTCGCAGCGCCTCGCTGGCCGCCGCGTCGACGGCAAAATCGCCATCCGCCTCCGCAATGACCACGCCATAGCGCGCCGCCCCTTCGATGCTGACGAGACCGCCTTCGACATCGGCCAATACCTTATCCGCCGGGCGCTCGAACGGATCGCCCCAGCCGCCGCCGCCCCAGGTTCGGAAATGCAGGATATCGCCCGGCACCACTTTGATGCGATCGCATTTGGACGGCAGTACGTTTTCGCTGCCATCGGCGCGTTTGAGAATTTTTGAGCTGCGCGCGCCGGGCAGGCCGCCCTTGACGCCCCACGGATGGGTCAGCCAGCGGTCGTCATGGATCGAGACCTGGCCGGCGCGTAAGAAACGATAACCGGTATGCACGCCATTGCCGCCGCGGTGCAGCCCGGCGCCGCCGGTATCGGGTATCGCGGCGTAAGTCTCGATGCGGAGCGGATACATTGCCTCGACGAATTCATTTGGCACGTTGGTAAAGTCGGGCCACATGGCGTGGCCGTCGGCACCGTCGCCCGAGGGTTTGCCGGGGATGCCGCCGAAGCCGATCTGATATTGCTGGAACCATTCGCCGTGTTCGTTATGGCCGGAAAAGAAAAAATGCGGGCTGGCCGAGAATCCGGCGCCGCAGAGATAATCCGGATTGCCCTGGCCGAACAGGCCGTTCAACACATCGACGACGCGCGCCAGGGCATGCGTCCGGCCCGACAGCGCCGCCGGCTTTTGCGGCGCTAGCAGCGAGCCTTTCGGGATGCGGAATTCCATCAAATCGTAGAAGCCGTCATTGAACAGGATCTGTGGGTCGGCGAGATAGATCATGAACACGCCGCAATACATTTTCATCATTTCTTCGTTGCAGTAGAAATTGATCGCGCCAGCGGATTGCGGATCGGTGCCGCCGAAATCCATGATCAGCTTTTCGCCCTCGCGCCACATCGAACACGCGATGCGGTAGGGCCCCATGCCCATGCCGTCATCGCATACCCAATCCTCGAAGCTTTGCTTTTCTTCAGGGATATTGACCAGGAGCAATTCGCGCACCGCGCGTTTGGTGCGGTCCAAGAGCTCATTCAGGGCGGAGAAATAAACATCGTCGCCGAAGCGGGTGGAGAGCTCGGTCACCCGCGTCGCAGCCAGGCGGCAGCCGGCGATCAGTGAGTTGAGGTCGCTCTTATTCCATTGCGCCATGCGGCAATTGTGCAGAATGAGATTGAGGATATCGGATTGCAGCACGCCCTTGGTGTAGAGCTTCAAGGGCGGAATGATGATGCCTTCCTCGAAAATCTGCTGCGCGTCGGTCGGCATGCTGCCCGGCACGCGACCGCCCGAATCGGTCATATGGCCGAACATCGCGGCCCAGCCGATCACCCGCCCCTCCTTATAGATCGGCATCAGCACCAGCCAGTCCGGCGTGTGGCTGACCGCGCCGTCGCACGAATAGGGATCGTTGGTGAGGAACACGTCGCCCTCCTCGATCTCACCTTCGTAATTTTGCAGGAAGGTGTGGATGAAGGCACCGAACTGGCCAACCACCATCTTGCCGTCGCGGTTGGCAACGAGGGGAAACTCATCATGCTGCTCGCGGATGCCGGGCGACATTGCGGTGCGGAACAGCACCGCGTCCATCTCGACGCGCGCGCTCCTCAGTGCATTTTCGATAATGTCGAGATCGACCGGATCGACATCGACCGTGTTGAACGGCGTTTGATTGGTCTCTATGACGGTTGCGGGCATGTCCTTCTCCCTCAGTTCGTGCCGCTCGGGCGGATCAGAATATTGCCGAGATCGTCGATCTCGCCGTCATGGCTGGGCAGGATCAGGGTAGTCGAATCGAGCTGGGTGACGATTGCCGGTCCGGCGATGACATTGCCGGCCCGCAACAGATCGCGCTGATAGATGGCGGCGTCCTGCCATTCGCCGTCGGCGAAGATCGGCGCTTCGTCCACTTTTGCGGCGCCGGGGTCAGGCTCGCCGGATGCGATCCGCCCCGCATCGGCCAGGGTTTCCCGGCCCTGTACGATGGCGCGCAGATTGATGATCTCGCGTTCCGATTCGAGCGCGAAGGTATAGAGCTTTTCGTGCAGGGCGTCGAAACTGCCGCCGATATGTTCGAGCCCTTGCGCCTGGAAGGCGTCGATATCGACGGCGACGGGCAGCGACAGCACCTGGCCCGAATAGCGCACATCGACTTCATAGCTGGTGTTGCGTTCCGTCTCGGCAATGCCCTCGGCGTCGAGGGTGCGCGCCGCCGCCGCGCTGAGGTCGGCGAAGATCTCGCCGACCTCCGCCGCGCTGGTTTGCGAGAAGCGCCGCATCAGGCTGCGCGATGCCTCGTCGCGGGTGCGCGTGGTGGCATCGCCGTAGGCACACAGCACGCCCGGCCCGAGCGGCACGATCACCGGCCAGCAATCGAGGATGCGGGCCAGCGCATTGCCGTGCAGCGGTCCGGCGCCGCCAAAAGCGATCAGCGCGAAGTCGCGCGGATCATTGCCCTGCTGCACCGAGACCAGCCTGAGCGCACCGACCATGTTTTCGTTGACGATGTCGTAAATGCCCTGGGCGGCGCGTTCGACGGAAAATCGAGCGCCTCGGCAATCGTGGCGACCGCCGCTTCGGCCTTGGCCCGGTCGATCTCCATATTGCCGCCGAGGCGCGACGAGGCGGGCAGATAGCCGAGCACTACATTGGCGTCGGTCACCGTCGGCGCGCTGCCGCCTTGTGCGTAAGCCGCCGGGCCGGGATCGGCGCCGGCGCTCTCGGGGCCGACGCGGAGCGCCTTGGTAAGCTCCGGCACATGAGCGATCGAGCCGCCGCCGGCGCCGACCGAGCGCACGTCGAGCGACGAGGCGCGCACTGTCAAGTCACCCACCGTGGTCTCGCGCCGGGTCTGGGCGACGCCACCCTGAGTGAGGCAGACATCGGTCGAGGTGCCGCCCATGTCGAAGGTCAGAAGATTTTCGAAGCCCGCTTGGCTGGCGATCCAAATCGCGCCGGCAACGCCGCCGGCGGGTCCGCTCATCAAGAGATTGACGGGCACGGTCTCGGCCCCGGCGGGCGGCGTCAGGCCACCGTCCGAACGCAGGATATGCAGCTTCACGCCGCTCGAGCGGCGCTCTAGCTCGGTGCTGAGATTACGCACATATTTGGCCACGATCGGGCGCACATAGGAATTGCACACCGTGGTGATGGTGCGCTCATATTCCTGCATTTCGGGAATAACGTCGCACGACAGCGACACCGGCACGCCCGGCAATTCCTCTTCGGCGATGCGTCCCGCCGCGCGCTCATGCGTATCGTTGGTGTAAGAGTTGAACAGCGAAATTGTCAGCGCATCGATGCCCTTGCGTTTCAAGTGGCGGAGTGAGTCACGCAAAGCGGCTTCGTCGAGCGGCTCGACGATATCGCCATCGGCTCCGATTCGCCCGCGCGCTTCCACGGTTAGCTTCAAGGGCGCCAGTGGCGGCGTCTTATTGAAGATCACCCAGGCGCCGAGGCCGCCCGGCACAAACGAGCGCGCTATTTGCAGGATATGGCGATAGCCCTCCGTTGTCACCAAGCCGACGCGCGCGCCCTGGCCGGTGAGGATGGCGTTGGTGGCGATGGTGCTGCCATGCATGACATGTTCGATCTGGCCGGGCGCAATGCCGGCCAGCTCGCACACCCGGTCGGTGCCGTTTAGCACACCGATCGAGGGATCGGCCGGGGTCGAGGGTACCTTGGCGATGTGGAAAGAACTATCCGCCTCGTTGATCAATAACAGGTCGGTAAAGGTTCCGCCGACATCGACGCCCAAACGATAGGACATATGCTCCCCCGGTTTTTTCCGCGTCGAGTATTTCACGGAAGGACGGGCGATGAAACGGCGGCAAAAGAAAAGGCGGATCGGCAATGCGCCGATCCGCCAGTAAGAGGGGACCCTAAGTAGGGTAAGAGGTCCATGTCTAAAGCCGCGAGGCTGTTTGGGGGGGCCAAAGGCGGCCCGAGCCATGGACTGGCCGTTAGTATGGATGTGGCGTTGGCACGGCGCCCGGACAAATCAACAATTTGTGATGATTGGAATGGGCGCCGGGCGCTTAGGAGTAGTGACGCCCCTGGCGCACGAAGCGGCCATGGACCACGGCACCGATATCGCCGCGCGCGATGCCGATATCGGCAAGCTGGCGGTCATTCATGTTGCTGAGTTCATGGCTGACGCGGCTGCGCTTGTGCCACGAACGGGAGGCATTAATAATGGGTTGTGCAATCATCTCGGTATCTCCTGGATAGGCTGTTTAATAAAATCCCGGAACTTTCTTTCCGGCCGGCTCACCGTGGCTTTGGCGGGCCAAATGATGGTCCGTTGTGTCCGGCGTCTGGGGGGTAATATGGCGTTTTCAGGAAATCTCACAAGCGCCAAGATGGTACTGTTGCTATGCGTATTACACATAGCAAAATAATTTTTGCTCCGCGTTATATTAATAACAGATTAACGCTTCAGCCGCCCCATCGCGTGTGCCCGGGCGGCGTCGCCAAACGCCGTGAAGAGGGCCATGGATAGCGGATTTTCAGTGACCAGCCATTCCGGATGCCATTGCACACCGAGGCAGAAGCCGGCGGTTCCGGCGCCGCTCAGGGCCTCGATCTGGCCGTCCGGCGCCAGCGCCTCGACGCGCAATCCCGGCGCCGGTTTATCGACCCCCTGGGCATGCAGGGAATTAACCGCGACCTCATCTTGCTTTGCCAGCTCCCAGAGCCGCGCGAGGACACCGCCCGGTGTAATGGAAAGGCCATGAACCGGAGCGTATTGCGCCGCGCGCGGCTGTTCTTTGTCCTCGCGGTGGTCGAGCCGGCCCGGAATTTCCTGCACCGCCTGGTGCAGCGTGCCGCCGAGCGCCGCGTTCAGCTCCTGAAAACCGCGGCAGATGCAAAAGATCGGCACGCCGGCGGCTACGGCAGCGCGGATCAGCGGCAAGGTGTGGGCGTCGCGCTGGGCGTCATGATGTGTGCCCTCGGCGCTCGGCGGACCGCCATATATATGCGGCTCGACATTGGACGGGCTGCCGGTAAACAGCAAGCCGTCGATGCGCGCCAGGACCTCATCCAGCGCATGGGCATCGGCGAGGGAGGGCAGGATCATCGCCAATCCGCCGGCGCCGTCATTGATCGCGGTGATATATTTCTCGCCGACGACGTGAAACGGATGAATGCCGATTTCGCGCACGCAGGCGGACAGCGCGATTAGTGGTTTAGCGGGTTCTTGTGCAGCCATCGGACCAGCCGCCGCTCAGCGCTGCTCACGGTTTTCGCGCGGATCGTCGAACACGAACAGCTTGGCATCAAGGTTGATATTGGTCTCGGCGTTAAACAGGGCAACGGTCGTTACCAGCCCTTGCGCATCGATCACCTTCCATTGCTTGAGCTCCATCGGCGCTTCGCTGAAATAAATCGTCAGGCTGCCGAGGCCCGGATCCTCAGCCTTGACCAGGGTAATGGCGATGGCGCCCGAGCGGCGGCGGAAGCCGGTGACGATCAGATCGTCATTGAAGCTGACATCGCCGGAGCTGAGCGCGCCGAGCGGCGTATCGAAGATCGGCCAGTCGCTGACCTGGCCGAGCTCGGTATCGTGAAAATGCAGCAGCAATCCGTCGCCGACAATCAGCACCGGCGTTGGCGGCAAATATTCGATGCGCAAGCGCCCCGGCCGGCGTAGATAAAACACGCCTTCCGCCGTGCCGCCTTCCGCCGAGGTCTGGAAAAACGAGGCGCGGATCGAATCGACCGAGGCGAAATATTTTTCCGCTCGCTGCACCCAGCCGCTCTGTTCCGCATTGAGCACCGCCGGCGTCGCCATCGCCTGGGCGATTTCATCCGCCGTCGGCTCTTCGGCGCGCGCTGGCGCGAGGGCCAGGAACGCACATAGCGTTAGCACCAGGAGGAGGCTTGCCGTCCGGCGGGCGTGCGCGGGAAATTTCATGCCGATATTATGTAGGCGCTTCTACGTCCAACGACAACATTACTTGCGCGTTTACGGGCCGGGACCCCGGCTACATTTGAAACGAGCCAACTTCGCCGGCCAGCACTTCGCGCTTGCCCGCGTGATTGGCCTGGCTGATGACGCCCTGCGATTCCATTCGCTCGACGATGCGCGCCGCGCGGTTATAGCCGATCTGCAAATGGCGCTGAACGAAGCTCGTCGATGCCTTGCCTTCGCGCGTCACCAGCTCGACTGCGCGGTCATAGAGGGGATCGTCGGCGGCGGCATCGGCGGTCGAGGGCAGCTCCGAATCCGGCTCTTCGGTGACCGCGGCGATATAGTCGGGCCGGCCCTGGGCGCGCAGTGCATCCGTCACAGCCTCAACTTCGGCGTCGCTCACCAGCGGGCCGTGCACGCGGGTGAGGCGGCCGCCGCCTTCGAGATAGAGCATATCGCCCTGGCCGAGCAATTGTTCGGCGCCGGCTTCGCCGAGAATCGTGCGGCTGTCGATCTTGGAGGACACCTGGAAGCTGATGCGGGTTGGAAAATTGGCCTTGATGGTGCCGGTGATGACATCAACGGAAGGCCGCTGCGTCGCCATGATGATATGGATACCGGCGGCGCGCGCCATTTGCGCCAGGCGCTGCACCGCGCCTTCGATATCCTTACCGGCAACCAGCATCAGATCGGCCATCTCATCGACGACAACGACGATTAGTGGCAACGGTGTCAAGTCGAGCGGCTGGTCCTCATAGACCGGCTCGCCGGTTTCGCCGTCGAAATGGGTATGTACCCTTCTGCTTAGCGTTTCGCCTGTGCGCGCCGCTTCGGCCAGGCGCTTGTTGTAGCCGGTGATATTGCGCACACCCAGTTTGGACATCGCCTGATAGCGGTTTTCCATCTCGCGCACTGTCCATTTGAGCGCCACCACCGCTTTCGACGGGTCGGTAACGACCGGAGTCAACAAATGCGGGATATCGTCATAGATCGAGAGCTCGAGCATCTTCGGATCGATTAGGATCAATTTGCACTGCTCCGGCGGCAGGCGGTAAATCAGCGACAGGATCATGCTGTTGATGGCGACCGATTTGCCCGAGCCGGTGGTGCCGGCGACGAGCAGATGCGGCATGCGCGCGAGATCGGCAATGACCGGCGCGCCGCCGATATCCTTGCCGAGTGCCAGGGTCAGGCTGGCGGCGGTGTTTTCATAATTCTCGCTCGCCAGCAATTCGCGCAGAAAGACCATTTCACGGTCGCTGTTGGGTAGCTCGATGCCGATCACATTACGCCCCCGGATAGTCGCGACGCGCACCGAGATGGCGCTCATCGAGCGCGCGATATCATCGGCCAGCGCGATCACCCGTGCGGTGCGCGTGCCGGCGCGCGGGATGAATTCATAAAGCGTTACCACCGGGCCGGGGCGCACTTTGTCGATCTCGCCGTAGACGCCGAAATCCTCGAGTACCGAAAGCAGCAGTGCGGCGTTTTGTTCGCGCGCGTTTTCGGCCAGCGCCGGTTTGCGGTTTTTGGCCGAGGGCGAGGACAGGAGGTCGAGCGCCGGAAGCTCGAATTCATGGCCTTCCTTCAAATCGAGCGTCTGCTGACTTTCGCGCGTCGCACGCTTGCCGGGCTTGGTCTTGCGCGTCGTCTCCTCGACGATCTTCTTATTCTTGCCCTTGTTCTTGGTCTGCTTGCGCGCCAGCAAGCTCGGCTCGCGCCGGCCTTCGGGCGCCGCCTCGTCCGGCTCGCCATCGTCATAAAGCCTGGGTTCGGCGCGGAGGCGGTTGCGGCCCTGGAAGGGCAGCGCCGGCAGGCTGAATTTCGGCAGGGTAAAGCGCGGCGCGCACGGCTCTGCCGCTTCGCGTTTGGCCTGTATTTGCTTCTCCTGTAGCGTTTCTGTATCCGCATCGCTATCGGCGAATTTCGGCTTCGTTTTGCCGTGCACCCACCTGGCGCAGCAGAACAGAAATATGGCGGCAAGGCGCAACGCCGCCCAGGCGGCGGCAAAGAGTGCGCGCCATTCGCGCCACGGCAGGCCAAGAGCGGTACAAAAGGCGCTTGCCGATAGCGAGAAGGCGATCACCGTCAGCGCCAGCGGCCCGGCGCCCCAGCTGTGTAAAATCGTGCCGAGCGGCGCCGCGACCACCGCACCGCCGCCGCCGCCGAAGCCGGCTTCGACCGGCCACGCCGTGGGTGCCGCCAGGCTGGCAAAGCCGGTTGCGGCAAGGATGATGCTGAGCGGGCAGAGGGCGACGCGCAGCCAAAGGAGGCGCATGCAGCGGCACGAGATAAGCGCCCAGGCCCAGGCGGCGAGAATGGCGACCAACAGGGCTGCGGCTGCGCCAACCGCCTGCAATAGGAGATCGGCGGTGTAAGCGCCCGGCAGGCTGGCCAGATTGGCGACGCCGCGTGAATTCGCGGTATTGAAGGAGGGATCGCCCGGCGTGTAGCTTATCAGGGCGAGGGCCAGCACCGCGGCCACGGCCAACACCACCAGCCCGGCCAATTGAACCGCACGGCGGCGCAGAAAACGACTCGCCGCCTCTGGTAGAAACGGCGTCCGCCGCATCCCTTCGCTGCTTGCCGTCATGCTCTTATGCGCCCCGAAAGCGCCCTCAAAATGGGGGAATTCAAACCCGCCTCCTGCCTTTTAAAACAAGGTGTTGTATTCTGCTGTTGCCAATCGAACTTAACAGACTAGCAGATAAGGAGGCGGATGTGAATCAGCGAATTGGTGCAACCTCTATTTATTTACAGGCGGAATTTAGTCCCCTTTTGTTCCATTTCATCCATTAGCTGACCGATTCGCCGTGGGCGCGGATATCGAGGCCCTCGCGTTCGCTCTCTTCCGTCACCCGGAGGCCGATTGTCCAATCGATGGCCTTGAAAATGACAAAAGTCACGACAGCGGTGTAGGCGATTGTGACCGCGACGCCGTAGAGCTGGGTCAGAACCTGGCCGCCATTGCCGTCGATGGCGCCGGGAGCGCCGCCGATGGTTTCCATGGCAAAGACGCCGGTCAGGATAGCGCCGACGATGCCGCCCACCCCGTGCACGGCGAAAACGTCGAGTGAATCGTCATAGCGCAGGCGGCGTTTCAGCCAGTAAGCGGCGGCAAAGCAGGCGATACCGGCGATTCCGCCGATCCCGAGGGCGCCGGCGGCGTTGACGAAGCCGGCAGCCGGAGTGATGGCGACCAAACCGGCAATCGCGCCGGAGATTATGCCGAGCACACTGGGTTTGCCGGTCAATGCCCATTCTGCCAACATCCAAACCAAGGCGGCGCAGGCGCTGGCGATTTGCGTCACGATCATCGCCATGCTGGCGGCGCCGTCGGCGGCCAGGGCTGAGCCGGCATTGAAGCCGAACCAGCCAACCCAAAGCAGACCGGCGCCAACCACACTGAGCGTCAGATTATGCGGCGCCATATTCTCCTTCTGGAAGCCGACGCGCTTGCCGAGCACAATCGCGGCAACCAGCGCGGCAATGCCGGAATTGATGTGCACCACCGTGCCGCCGGCGAAATCGAGTACGCCGGCATCGCTCAGGAAGCCGCCGCCCCACACCCAATGGGCAACCGGCACATAGACGGCCAGTGTCCATATCGTGACAAACACAAGGAGAGCGCCGAATTTCATCCGCTCCGCTGTCGCGCCAGTAATGAGAGCCAGGGTGATAATGGCGAATGTCATTTGGAATATGACGAACAGGGCTTCGGGGATGGTGCCGGCTGCCGAATCGGGCGTCAGGCCAAGCAGCAGAACATTCTCCAGCGAGCCATAAAATGCGCCGCCATTGGTAAATGTCAGGCTGTAGCCGGCGATCATCCAGACGATCGAGACGACACAGGTGATGGCGAAGCTTTGCATCAGCATCGAGAGCACGTTTTTTTTACGCACCATGCCGCCATAAAAGAGCGCCAGGCCCGGTATCGTCATCATCAGTACGATTGCCGTTGCGGTTAACAGCCAGGCGGTATCGCCGCTGTCGATCGCGCTTTCTTCCGCCGCGAATGCGCCGCCTGAATGCAGCAATGCAAATATATTGACGGCGCCAATGGCCAGCGCCCTCCGAAAAAATCTCATGTCCCGTCCCTCGTCCGATTATGAATTTCAGACTCGTTTATCTCAAGAAACGTGCCAGTTTTCAGGAAGGGGAATTAGTGTGCAATTATAATAGATTACGGATTTGACGCGAATCAGTCGGAATCAATATTGCCCAAAATATAGGCTAGATAATTCGACCGCCTATTTTTTAGGCGGATAAAATTGACTCCAGGGCGCTGCCGATGCGCAAAAGGCGTTCTTCCCAGCCGGAGGGCGCCACCAGCATCAAGCCGACGGGTATGCCGTTATCGTCTTTGCCGCACGGCAGGGTGAGAGCGCTGCAATCGAGGAAATTGCCGAGCCGGGTATTGCGCAGGGTCATGACATTGGCGGCTTTCCACGCTTCCAAATCGTTTTCGAGTTCGGCAATGGCGGGCGGGCTGATGGCGATGGTCGGCATGGCGAGCACGCCGACCTCGCGGATACGGGCGTGCAGCGGCGGAGAAAGCTTGCCGAGGCCCTGTTTAGCCTCCTCGACCGTGCTGGCCGGCATCTTACCGCCGAGGCGGATGCGTTCCAGAATTGGCGCATAAACGAGATTCGGCCTGGCTTCGATAAATTCATGCCAAAGAGCATGGCATTCGGCGGCGTGAAACGGGCCAAAATGGCTGATCAGCTCTTCGACCTCATCGAATTCCGGAACTTCTGCATTGCCTATTGTTACGCCGGCCTTTTCAAGCCGCGCCAGCGCGCTGCGCGCCGCGCGTTCGACGCCCGGATCGAGCTCTTGCCACACCAGATTCGATGGCAGGGCCAGATGAATCCGCGCCGGATCGGCGCCGCCCAGATCCGGTGCATGCGAATTGCCGGCGCCGTAGCGCCCCATCAGGGCGCTAAAGAGCACGGCCGCATCGGCGACATCGCGGGTGAGCGGGCCGACCGTATCCATGCTGGTCGAGAGACCAAGCACGCCATCAAGCGGCAACAGGCCAAAGCTGGTCTTCAGTCCGGTCAGGCCGTTCCAGGCCGCCGGCACGCGCACCGAGCCGCCGGTGTCCGAGCCGATGGCGGCGGCAGCCAGGCCGCGCGAAACCGATACTGCGCCGCCCGAGGTCGAGCCGCCGGGCAGGCGCGCCACCTTATCGTCGAACGGATTCGCCGGGGTGCCGTAATTAGGATTGATGCCGAGAATCGAGAAGGCGAATTCGGTCTGGTTGGTCTTGCCGAGGCAAACCAGGCCGGCCTTGGTGGCGCGCGAGACAACGGTGGCGTCCGTCTCGGCAACGCGTTCCTGCAACACTTTGGCGCCATGACTGGTGACGTCGCCGGCGGTGTCATAAAGGTCCTTCCACGAAACCGGCACGCCATCGAGCGGACTCTGGCGCAAACCCTGGCGCGCCCGTTCGCCCGCCGCCGCCGCCTCGGCGCGGGCGCGCCCGGGCGTGGTGCGGAGATAGATATCGTGCTCAACGTCGATGCGCTCGATGCGCTCGAGAAAATATTCGCACAATTCGCTGGCGTCGATCTCGCCCCGCCCGATGCCTTCACCGAGCGCCAGCGCGCTCATTTCATGCCATTCAACCGTCATATCCCTTATGGCTCTCCGCTCTCTCGGTTATGCTGGTGCCCATGCGCATAAAGATGAGTTTAGGCATATGACGGCGGACGGGCAAATTTCAGCCGATGTGGCAATTGCCGGTGGCGGCCTGGTCGGTCTCAGCCTCGGCGTTGCCCTGGCGCGTGCCGGCCTCGATGTTGTGGTCATGGACGGCGAGGATCCTGCGCGCATGCGTGAGGCGGCGTTCGATGGTCGGGTGTGCTCGATCGCCTATGGCTCGAAACGCATACTTGAAGGCATTGGCGTGTGGGACCTGATGGCGCCTGAAGCCGAGCCCATTCTGGAAATCCGTGTGACCGACCAGGGCGCACCGCTCTTTCTTCACTACGACCATCACGAAGTCGGCGATCATCCGCTCGGCTGGATCGTCGAGAACCGCGTCACCCGCACCGCCCTCCTGGAAGCGGCGGCGGCGTGTCCGATGCTTCACCATCTGGCGCCGATCTCGGTGCTTGAGTTTAAACCTGACGGCGAGCGCATCGAAGCTGGGCTCGCCGATGGCCGGCGCGTCTTGGCACGGCTTGGCGTGGCCGCCGATGGCCGGCGCTCGCGCCTGCGCGAGGCAGCCGGTATCCGCACCGTTGAATGGTCTTACGATCAGGCCGGTATCGTCTGCACGGTGCGTCATGAACGGCCGCATCGCGGCATCGCCCAGGAGCGTTTTTTATCGGCTGGACCGTTTGCCATTCTGCCGATGAGCGAAGACCGCGCCTCCATTGTCTGGACCGAGCAAACCAATCATGCGGCGCATCTGATGGGCCTGGCCGAGGGCGAATTCCTAGCCGAGCTGGAAGCGCGCTTCGGCGATTATCTCGGTGGCCTCGAAGTTGCCGGACCGCGCTGGAGCTATCCGCTCGCGTTGACCCATTCAAACCGCTACACGGCTACGCGCCTGGCGCTTGCCGGCGACGCGGCGCATGCCATTCATCCGCTTGCCGGCCAGGGCTTCAATCTCGGCGTGCGCGATGTCGCGGTGCTGGCCGAGCTGATCGTCGACCGCGCCCGCCTCGGCCTCGATATCGGCGCGCCCGATCTGCTCGCCCATTATCAGCGCTGGCGGCGCTTCGATACGATGTCGCTGATCGCCGTTACCGATGGCCTCAACCGCCTGTTCTCCAATGACATCGCGCCGCTCCGTCTGGCGCGCGATCTCGGTCTCGCGGCGGTCAACCGCACGCCGCGCCTGAAACGCCTCTTTATGCGCCACGCCATGGGCGCGGTCGGTGAGCTGCCGCGCCTGGCGCGCGGCGAGCCGCTTTAGGACACGTTGGTGACAATGCATAAGAGCGAGTCAAAACAGCATTGGCAAGATGTCTATGACGGGCGCGCCAGCGAGGCGCTGAGCTGGTATCAGGAGCGGCCCGAAACTTCGCTCGCCATGATCGCAGCCAGCGGCCTGGGCAAGACGGCGGCGATCATCGATGTCGGCGGCGGCGCGTCACGCCTGGCCGATCATTTGATCGCCGCCGGCTACAGCGATGTCAGAGTGCTCTATATTGCCGCTTTGGCGCTGACAGCGGCGCAGCAACGGCTCGGCGCCGAGGCTGACGCCATCACCTGGCTGACGGCGGACGCAACAGAATGGACGCCGCCACAGCGTTACGCCATCTGGCATGACCGCGCGGTGTTTCATTTTCTCACCGAGGCGGCTGAGAGGCGGGCCTATGTCGAGCGCCTTGAGGCGGCACTGGCCGGGGACGGCCAAGCCGTTATAGCCACCTTCGCCCTCGATGGCCCCGAGCGTTGCAGCGGTCTTACCGTGCAGCGCTATGACAGTGAGGGTTTGGCGCGCGAATTGGGCACGGCGTTCGCGTTGGTCGAGACGCGGACGGAAAGCCACATGACGCCGGGCGGCATGGCGCAGAAATTTCAATATAGCGGCTTTGCCCGGAGCTGATGGAACGGCTATAAATCAGCCAGGGAATAAAGGGTATAATGCGATGAGCGAAAAAGCGACATTCGGCGCCGGCTGTTTTTGGAAGCCCGAGCATGTCTTCCGCCAGATCGATGGCGTGGTCTCGACGTCGGTGGGTTATATGGGCGGTGAGAGCGCCAATCCGAGTTATGAACAGGTCTGTACAGGGCGCACCGGCCATGCCGAGGTGGTGCAGGTCGAATTCGATCCGGCGCGCATCAGTTACGACGAACTGCTCGATATTTTCTGGCAAATCCACGACCCGACGCAGCTCAATCGCCAGGGGCCGGATGTCGGCACGCAGTACCGTTCGGCGGTGTTTGCGCATGGCGATGAACAGGAAGCGGCGGCCGCCGCGTCGCGCGATAAGCTCAAGGGTGCGGGTAACGTAGCGACGCAAGTGACCCCGGCCGGCGACTATTGGCCGGCTGAGGATTACCACCAGCAATATTTCGAGAAAAGCCAGCGCTACCGTTTCGGCGCCAGGTAGGTCGGGCATGGATACATCGCTCTCAGGTAAACGCGCTCTCGTCACCGGCGCCGGCGATGGCATCGGGCGCGAGATAGCCGAGGCTCTGGCGTGCGAGGGCGCCACGGTCGCTGTGCATGGCCGCAGCCTGGAGCGAATTGCAGCCACCCTTGAAGTCATCGAAAAGGCGGGCGGCAAAGCCATTCCGGCACTTGCCGATTTAGCCGAAGAAGATGCCATCGACGGCATGTGCGGGCAGGCCTGCGCCGATTTGGGCGGGCTCGATATTCTCGTCAACAATGCCGGTATCTGTACCCTTGAGGACACGGCGGATATGGCGCCCGAAACCTGGAAGGAAATTCTCGACATCAATTTGACGGCGCCCTTTCTCGTCACCCGCGCCGTCTATCCGGCGCTGGTTCAATCCGGCGCTGATGCCTCGGTAATCTTTATTTCCTCGATCGCGGCGGATGCGCACACCGCCGGCTGGAGCGCTTACGCGGCATCGAAAAACGGTCTCAACGCCTTCATGCATTGTCTCGCCGATGAGCTCGGCGCGCATGGTGTACGCGTCAATTCGATTGCGCCGGGTTGGGTCGAAACCAAGATGGCTGAGGATGCGCACAAGGGCATGGCCGAAGCCGCCGGCGCACCGTTTGAGGCGCTTTACAATGACAGCATGCGCGGAAATATGCTCGGCGCCCTGTTAACGCCCAATTCGATTGCCGACATGGCGGTGTTTCTCGCCAGCGAGCGCGGTCGTTTCATCACCGCGCAAACGCTCACCGTTTGCGGCGGTTGCGTGCCCGGTAGCCGGGGCGGCGAATCATCGGCCGAGCGCGCCGACGCCCTCGCCGATAAGTAAGACCAAAGGGAGACCCATATGGCCAAACCGATTGCGCATAAATCGGTCACGATTTCTGGCGGGATAACGCTCCGTTATCAAGAGGCGGGCGAGGGTAAGCCGCTGGTGATGCTGCCCGGATGGTCGGAAAGCGCGGCGGAGCTCAATTAACTGATCGGCGACCTGGACGGGAGCCGGCGCGTCATCGCCCTCGACCAGCGCGGCCACGGTGAATCGGACAAGCCCGCCGGCGGCTACCGCATCGCCCGTCTGGCGGCGGATCTGCGCGAGGTGTTGATCGCGCTCGATCTTCATGACGTCGATCTCCTCGGCCATTCCATGGGCTGCTCGGTAAGCTGGAGCTATCTCGATCTGTTCGGCCCGGAGCGCCTCGCGCGCCTGATCCTGGTCGATCAGGCGGCAGTGGCGACAGGTAATCCGAGCTGGCCCGAGAGCGAGCGGCAGGCACTCGACTGCCTGTTTGCCGATCCCATGGTTCTGGCGGCGCAGCATCAGAGCGTGTTGGCGGCAATGGAAGCGGAAGCGGTTGCCGATCTGCTTTCCGGCATGTTTACAGATGGCATTTCGCGCCATGATTTATTGTGGATCGCCGAGGAAAACCTCAAGATGCCGCGCGACCACGCCGCCGATCTGGTTTATCACCATTGCATGATCGACTGGCGCGACCTGATCCCCACCATCCGCCTGCCGACACTGGTGATCGGCGGCGACGCCAGCGTCTTCTCCGCCCACACGCAACATTGGCTCGCCGAGCAAATCCTCGGCGCCGAGTGCATCATCTTCGGCGCCGACGAGGGCGGCTCGCATTTCATGTTTTATGAGAACCCGGAAAAGTTTAACGCCCTGGTCGAAGCGTTCCTCGGTTGAGCCATAATTAAAAAAACCTATCCCCATATTAAATTATAGGGACAGGTTTATTGATTACACATCAAGCTTCCCGGCTGAGGTTTTTTTCTTCGAGAGCCTTTAAATATTCGGCCCAGATTTCCTTTTGCCCGTCGCCGAGATAGCGCAGATAAGGCCAGGAAAAGATGCCGGTGTCGTGCAGATCGTCGAAGCGGATGCGCACCGCGTAATTGCCGACCGGCTCGACCTCGATGATGCCGACTTCGCGCCGGCCGGCGATGATGGTCTTGCCTTCGCCGTGCCCCATGACTTCGGCCGAAGGGCTTTCGACGCGTAAGTATTCGGCTGGAAAGTGGAAGCAGGCGCCATCGTCGAAATCGACTTCGAGCGCTTTCTCGGCACTCTTGTAGCGAATCTCAGTCGGCCAGTGGACCGTCTCGTGCGGCGATACCATTCGCCCGCGCCTAGTCCGTATCGAGGGCGCGCGCTTCATCCGGCAACATGATCGGGATACCGTCGCGGATCGGATAGGCGAGCTTGGCCTTGTCGCTGATCAGTTCCTGGTTTTCCGCGTCATAGCGCAGCGTTTCCTTGCTGACCGGACAGACGAGAATTTCCAACAATTTGGGGTCGACCCCAGCGTTTGTATCGCTCATGTCCTCAACTCCTAATCTCTGCTGAGACGAACTCTATTGCGGCGCATCGACGCCCTCCAAGCCGCCGCGCTCATGCGCCGCCATTTCCAGCAGCGCCTGGAACATGGCGCTGCGTTCCTTCGTCTCGCGGCATTCCAGCAATGCCTGCTTTTCGCTCGGCCCGAACGGGCAAGCCATGGCCAGACTGGTTATCAGGTCTTCGTTACACAGCTCGTCAATGGCTGACCAATCGGCGCTCATGCCGCGTACCTCGAAAAATTTACGCAACGCCGATATCAAATTATCCCTGTCGAGCGTCATCGCATTGTCGCGGATGAGATCGCATTCAAACGGCTGATAGCGCGCCCGGACAAGGCGGTAGGGAACCCCGTCGCGCGGCAATTCCTGTTCCACTTCGAAGCGGCAGAGGCCGGTCAAAGTAATCAGAACCCGGTTGTCCTCGGTCTCTTCGAATTCGGTGATCTGTCCGGCGCAGCCTGTCTCGTAGGTTTGCGGTTCGAAATCGCGACAATGCGGGTCGGTCGGCTGAATCATGCCGATGATGCGGTTTGAGGACATTGCGTCTTCGGTCATCTCGAGATAACGCGGCTCGAATATGTTAAGCGGCAGACGCCCGCCCGGCAGCAACAGCACGCCGGTAAGTGGAAATATCGGAATGGTGGCGGGCAGGTCTTCCGTCGTCCACTGATCTAATTCCTGCCCCATAACATTGCGCCGTCAGGCGAACAGAATCGCCGACAGTTTCCGCCTACCGCTGGCGGAGAGCTCATGCGTCGGGCCCAGCGCCTCGAAAATCTGCAGCAGCATCTGGCGCGCCGCTTCTTCGTTCCAACTGCGCTCGCGGCGCAC
>PVBE012057853.1_pt1 | contig 17845 bp, 15 predicted proteins | sample 1631181 | NCBI WGS metagenome assembly PVBE01 (sample SAMN08397723, study PRJNA350692) | Marine metagenome, whole genome shotgun sequencing project. | isolation source: water | place: Pacific Ocean | collected 2012-04
CATCTGAAGACGACCCGCCGCCATCTGAAGACGACCCGCCGATCTCCCTTCCCGGTGTCGACGTCTCGGTCGAGTGGACCGTCCAGAGCGCTTGGGAGACCGGCTTCTGCATAAATGCCGTTCGCATCACGAACGTGGGTTCATCGGTCGTAACGAGCTGGGCGCTTCATTTCGACCTTGTGGACGCTGAGCTCAGAAATGGCTGGAACGGCGCCGTTGAAGAGTCGGGCGGCACGTTCGACGTCGCTCCACCTGGTTGGGCGGAACGCATCGAAAGCGGCCAGACGGTGGAGACGTTTGGGTTCTGCGCGGAGGCGACGGGTGCGTCGCCGGGCGTGGCGAACGTCGCGGTGACGGCAGACGCTCAGTAGCCGTGCGCGAGCCGAGAGCGTGGACGGGAAGGCCCGTTCGCGCCCCGCTCGTCACTTCGTGTGGTGTGAAGCGGTGGGTTCGTGGACCTGTGTGAAGCCCACCTTGAACTCTTCCGCGATCACGTAGACCACGATGAAAACGCCGACGATGAGCATCGCCCAGCTCAGGCCCTTCTTCAGGGGCTTGCCGCGAGTCATGACCCGGATCAGGATCACAGCCGGCAGCACGACGAAGAGGATCGTCTCACCGATACCGCCGACGATGTCGAGAGCCACCAGGAAGATGTCCGGGTACACCAGCGCGATCACCAGCGGTGGCACAAACGTCACCGCGAGGGTAAACGCACGACTGTCTATCTTAAGGTAGTTGTGACTGAGATCCGTAATGAAGCCCAATAGGCCCGTGCCGTTTGCCATGTAGGAAGCCGTCACGGCGAGCAACGCGAAGATGAGCCCCGCCACCGTGAACGTGTGGTCCTTGAGGATGTCCGACATCGGGACCGTCGCAGGCACGGAAGTCACGTAGGCGTGCAGCACGGAGTCGGGCGGCGAGAACTCGGGCATCGTGCCGAGAACGATGAACACCCAGAGGACGTTCATCACCAGGCCGATCGCCACGCCGATGAAGATCGCCTTCTTGGTGGCATGGAGATCATAACCAAGCCCCCGTGACACCGTCGGGATGATGTTGTGGAAGTGGAACGCAGACACAGCAATAGGCAACCCCAGCGGCAGGTACCCCCAGTCCTCGTACTCGAGTAGCTTCGGCTGAAAATCGCCAAACCCGGTCGCGACCAGCACGATGAAGCAGGTCAGGGTGATGATGAGCAGCACCGTGTTGCCCTTGCGCAGGGCTTTCATCCCAAAAATGATCAGAGCCGAGGCAAGAATGAAGTAGGCGACCGTGGTTACCCAGTCAGGCAAGCCCGTGTCGACGAGGCTTCTAAGGATCGCCGAAATGCCGCTGAGATACGCGACCAGCACTCCGTAGAGGAGGATCAGATTGCAGACGATCGCGAGCCACTTCCCGACGGTGCCGAGCTCATGCTTGAAGAAGGTCGGAAGATCGACCTTCTCGGCGTCCTTGGGGAGGCGCGACGCGATGACGAACGCGCTCGTGAGCATCACGAACCAGATCCCCACGATCCCGATGAGGCCGGGGATGAAACCGGAAACGCCCGCCTTGATGGGCAAAGCGAGGACCCCGACGCCGAGCACGTTGCCCGTAACGAGGAAAGCCATGCTCATGAGCCCAAAGAGCGTGTGTTTCTGCCGCCCCGCGTCTCCGATCGCTGTTTCCGCCAACTAGTACCCTCCCCTTCGCCCGGTCTAGCAAGCGGGCCGCGCGCGGCAAAGCGTAACGATCTCCGGCGATGGTGCCCTCTCCGCCACGCTTAGCGAAGGACCAGCGGCCTGGCGTGGAGGTCACGGCGTCTTGCTGAGGAAAGCAAGGGCGCGATCTGCTAAGTGACGGGACGTGCGCATCCTGGGTCTCGAAACGTCGTCTCGTCGCGGCTCTGTCGCTATGGTGGAGGACGACCGCGTCATCGCATCCGCCGCTCATGAGGAGCGAAACGCTCACGGTGAGCAGATGCTCGCGCTGATGGAGAGGGTATTCTCGCAGGCAGGGTGGACGCGTGCTGATGTCGACCGAATCGCCGTTGGCACCGGTCCCGGGTCGTTCACGGGGCTGCGCGTCGGGCTCTCACTCGGCCAAGGCATCGCGATCGGACTCGGTCGCGAGTGTGTTGGGATCGGTTCGCTGGAGGCCATGACCGCGGCGGCGTCGGAAGCTGTCGCAGCATCTGGGGCGGCATCTGGACGGGGCGGCCCGCGCTGCGCGGTACTCGACGCGCTGCGCGGAGAGGTCTTCGTCGCCGTATACGGCGCGGACGGCGCCGAGCTGGTCGCTCCCCGCGCCGTGAACCGGAACGATTTTCCGAGCAAGGTCTTCGACACCGTCGCGATCCACGGGATCGCCCCAGACGAGCTCGTCTTTGTCGGCGAAGACGCTTGCCTCGCCCATCTGAAGGCGATCAGCACCCGCGAAGCGGCGCTTCCTCACGCGAGCTGGACGGCACGCTTGGGCGCCAGCCGCTCCGACCGCGCGGAGCCCATCTACGTCCGCGGTGCCGACGCCATCAGGCCGAAGATGCCGCCGAACCCCCTCAAGAAGGCCTGAGCGTCCCGCCCCCGAGCTCGTCGCCGTTTTGTTGGCCCAAAGAGCGTCACTTCGATATGTGCCCAAGGAGACAGAGGCTCACGATGCGAACTCGACTTCTCCGATCCCTCCAAACCCTCCTAATAGCGGCGATTCCACTCGTCAGCGGGTGTTATGCGAGCGGCCCAACGCCCGAAGACCAGAAGCGGAGCGTCTCGGAGATCGATCTCGCGAAAGACTACTGGCTCAACAAGCGCCAACTGCGTGCGGGGCTGGACCACGCGCTCAAGGCCGTGGAGTTGGACGACTCCAACGCCGACGCGGCGCACCTCGTTGGCCTCATCTATCTGGATTTTTGCAGCACAACTGAAGAGTGCCGCCTTGAGAAGGCCGAGGAGCACGTGCGTAGGGCTATCGAACTCAGGGAGGCTTATCGCGAGGCCCAGAACACGCTCGGAGTGATTCTAGTGCACCGGAAGGCGTATCAAGACGCCATCGAGGTCCTCAAACCGCTCTCGGAGGACATGCTCTACCGGACGCCGGAGAATGCTTGGGGCAACCTGGGCTGGGCGTACTTGGAGTCGGGCAATTTCGAGGACGCCATCGACGCCCTGAGGCGCTCCGTCGCCGCTCAACCGGGCTTTTGCGTCGGCAATTTGAGGCTCGGGCTCGCCTTCGAGAAGTCGGGTCGCTTCCTGGAGTCGCTGGACGCGTATTCGATGGCGCTGGACACGGATCACGCGCAATGCCGGGGCCTACAGGGCGCGGTGGCGGGCCGAGCGCGGATGCTCTTGCGGCTCGGCCACGAGGACGAATCCCGGCAGGATTTGCAGCGCTGTATTGAGCTGGACAAGAAGAGCAAGGCAGGCCAAGAATGCCGCGCCCTGCTTGAGAAACTCGGGTAGGCTCTAGCCCCCCGAGAATGGACACGGTCGGAAAGCTGTTGCAGCAAAGCCGCGTCGAGCGGCAAATGAGCGTGGTCGAAGTCGCCCACGTCACGCGCATCCCTGTCCATAGTCTGGAAGCCATCGAGGACGGTCGCTTTGACGAGCTACCGGGGGAAGTGTTCGCGCGTGGTTTCCTGAAGGCGTACGCCAAGACCGTCGGACTCGATCCGGACGCCGTGCTCGAGAAGCATGAGTCCGCGCGCGTCGAGAAAGAGTGGACCCCACCTTTGCCGATAAGCGTGGCTCCCGTGGCGCGCGGTCGCCGCTTTGGCGTGGCTATCGCCGTGGTCCTGCTTCTCGTTCTCTTCACGCTTGCGCTCAGCATCGTGCTCAAGCCGCGCGGCCGAGACATTCCGCAAGAGCTTTCGTCCGCACCTGATGCGACGACGCTCGAGGCGCCCGGCCGAGCGCTGGGCTAGCCGTGGCAACGGCCCGCCTTGCGCGGGAGGCTATCGAGACGCAGGCGCTCTTGCTCGGCCGCGTGGACTACGGCGAGGCCGACTACGTCGTAACGCTCCTTACGGAAGCGAGGGGCAAGGTGTCGGCGCTCGCGCGGGGTGCGCGACGCAGCAAGCGACGCTTCGCCGGGTCATTGGAACCCATGCACACGCTCCAGGTGAGCCTCGACGAGCGCCCGTCAGGGGATCTCTTTGCATTGCGAGATGCGACGTTGCTGGTCACGCGCCGGCAGCTCGTTACCGATCTTGACGCGCTCGAGGGAGCGGGGCGAGCCCTGGGGTGGTGCCGGCGAGCCGCCCCAACTCGGCAGTCAGACGCCGCACTTTGGGAGGCCGTACTGACCCTGCTTGATCGACTCGACGGCGCCCACGGACGCGAGGCAATTCGCCAAATCGTCGCCGAGGAGGGCCTGACTCTTCTCGGCGCCTTTGGCTGGGCCTACCACTTCGAGCGCTGCGTGCGCTGCGGGAAAGTCGCGCCGGAGGGTCGTGCGGCGCAGCTGGATCCCCGCCGCGGTGGCTTGATTTGCCGGGCCTGCGGCGGCGCAGAGATGACGCTGGCCGGTGCGCAACGCGGGCGTTTCATCGCCGTCACGCGAGGCGAACGCGGCGTGCTCTTGCCCGGGGATACGACCGCGGCGGTCGATTTGGTCGAGCGAGCTCTGCGCGCGCACGCAGGCATTGACTAGAGTTCCTCCCGCAAGCGCCGCGTTTGATTAGCCGACGCCGCCTTTTCGTGCGATCGACGCATATCGCGTAGGCTTGCGAGGGAGTGTACGCGCCGAGCATGAGGCACGCGCGACCGTAGACGCAGCCGCGGAGCACCGAACACCGAGCGACTGAGCGACCGAGCGACCGAGCGACCGAGCGACCGAGACAAAGGCACGAGATTGGCAGAAGCGGGCACACCGAAGAGCGACGACCGGTCGCCCCAAAGTTTCGGCGAGCAGGAGCGCGCAAAGCTCACCGGGCGGGCGAGCATCGTGGGTGCGGGAACGCTGCTCAGCCGCTTGTTCGGGTTGTTCCGGGACATGGTGCTGACGGCCGTCTTCTCGCGCGCGCAAACGGATGCCTTCATCGTCGCGTTCAAGCTGCCGAATATGCTGCGCCGAATTCTCGGCGAGGGGGCGGTCCAAAGCGCCGTATTGCCGGTCTTGAACGAGACACGCGAGAAGTACGGGGACGACGAAGCACGGGAGTTCTTTCGCGCGTTTCGAGGGATCTCGTGGACCGTACTCACCTGCGTGAGCGTCGCCGGGGTCTTCTTTGCCCCGCAGCTCGTACAGCTCTTTGCGCCTGGCTACGACGACCGACCGGAGCAATACGCAAGGACGGTCCAGCTCGTCCGCTGGCTCTTCCCCTACATCTTCTTCATGGGCACCGCCACGCTCGGCATGGCGGCGCTCAACTCCTATCGACGCTTCGTCGTCACGTCCTTCGCGCCGACGCTTCTGAACGTCTCGATGATCGCGAGCGCGTTCCTCTTGCCCACGTGGTTTCGATCGATGGGCATCGATCCGATCATGGCGCTCGCGCCCGGCGTATTGCTCGGCGGATTGCTCCAGGTGTTGGCGCAATGGCCAAGCCTCAGAGCCATCGGATATCTTGTTCGGCCGCGAGTGAGCTTGCAGCATCGCGCTGTAAGGACCGCCCTTCGCCGAATGGTCCCGACACTTTTCGGCAGCGGGATCTATTGGATCGACGCGCTGCTCTCGACGATCTTCCTCTCGGAACTCGCGACAGGTTCGCAGAGCTACTTCAACTGGGCCATGCGACTCTGTGATGTGCCGCAGGGGGTGTTCGCACTGGCGCTCAGTACGGCGGCGTTGCCGACACTCTCGAGCCTATTCGCCCGCGGCGAACACGACGAGGTATCGCGTACGTTTGCTTACGGGATGAAGCTCGCGCTATTCGTTGCCATCCCCGCGACGCTGCTCTTCGTCAGCGCCGCGCATCCCCTCATCGTGGCGCTCTTCGAGCGTGGAAAGTTTGGGGGCATCGAAGCCACTCAGACGAGCTACGCGCTGATGGCGCAGGGGCTCGGCATCTGGGCGATCACCGCGAACCGACAACTCGTGACCGTGTACTACGCGGTGGGCGATACGCGAACGCCGGCCTTGGTAGCGGTCGTCAATCTGGTCGTCTTCGTGACGACCAGCCTGCTCCTAATGGGACCTCTCGGACACATCGGAATAGGCCTTGCCGTCACCGCCGCGGCGGTGACGCAGATGACGCTGCTGTGGATCCTCGTCAATCGGAAGCACCTTGCCCTGCCCTTCTTCTCGTTGCTGCCGTCGGTCGGCAAGACTGTGGTCGCTGGAGGCGCTGCCGTAGTCGTCGGCCAGCTGGTCGCCGGGCTGACCGCTCCTTGGCTGGGCGGCTCCCTCCTCGTCAGGATCGTGCCGGGTGCGCTGATAACGCTGGCCTTCAGCACCACATTCTTACTCGTCGCCTGGCAACTACGCAGCGCCGAGTTCATGATCTTCCGCAACGCTATCGCGTTGCGCTTCCGGAACGGAACCAAGCGCTGATTCGACGACGCCGTCTCGACCTTGAGGACACAAAATAAATGCCCCTCCCAGAAATCGTTGAAGCTAAGTTCGCCGCTGCCGCCAAAGCGCCCGAGGAGATCCCCCCTCCCCTGGGCATCGAGATCGCCTTTGTGGGCCGTTCGAATGTGGGCAAGAGCAGCCTTCTGAACGCGATCATGCATCGACGAAATCTCGTGCGCACGAGTTCGACTCCGGGCTGCACGCGGAGCATCGGCTTTTACGAGGTCAAGACCCGCGACGGCGCGACGGCAACGCTGGTCGACCTGCCGGGGTACGGGTACGCGAAACGTTCGAAGGTCGAACGCGAGCATTGGGGAAACCTGATCGACAGCTACCTGCTCGGCCGGCCCACGTTGAATACCGTCGCGGTCCTCGTCGATGTGCGTCGCGGGCTCGAAGAAGAAGAAACAGAGCTGCTCAAAATGCTCGAAGGCCCCGCCGAGACCTCGCGAAAGCCCCTAAACGTCGTCGTCGTCGCCACCAAGACCGACCGTCTCAAGTCGACGGAACGCAAGCTGGTCCTCGACAAACTGAAGAAGGCTGTCGGGCGGCCACTCTACGGAGTTTCCGTGCGAGACGAAGCCAGCTGCGAGCGCCTTTGGTCGACGTTGCGTAAGCGTACGGGCCTTGGCGGTGACGCCGGCTAGGCGTCCGCGCGCTCAACCCGAGAGTTCGGCCCAGCAGTTCGACACCACCGGCTTTTCGTCCGTCGTGTACGCGCGCACGGCGACCGTGCCGTCGCCGAGATCCCATCCCTTGGTCGTCAACGTCTCACCGGGCCACACGGGCTTTCGGAATTGCGCGCCAAACGTCTTGATGCGGCTGGCGTCGCCACCGCAAGCGTTCTTGGCAACGGCGCGACAGACGAATCCGTAGGTGCAGAGGCCGTGCAAAATGGGCGACGGAAAACCTACGCTTTGGGCGACATCTGGATCGATGTGTAGCGGGTTCTCGTCACCGGACAGCCGGTACACGAGCGCCTGCTCGGTCGAGATCTTCTCAACGTGCGTCCAGGTCGGCTCCGTGTGATGCGGCGGCGTTGGGATCTTCTCTTTGGGGCGAGCCTTGCCGCCGAATCCGCCTTCACCTCGGTAGATGATGTCGGCTTCCGTTTCGAAGATCAGCTTCCCGTCGATCTCCGTCCGCGTCGTGACCTGCGCCAGCGCCATGCGCTTCAGGTCGTAGATTCGTTCGAGGGTCGCGACCGTCCGCGCCGTACCGCTCGAAGGAATCGGCGCATGCATCCGAATCGTCTCGGCGCCGTGCAGGATAGACTCGAGGCTACCGCCGGTGAGTTCGAGCGCCGCGCCGAGCGCAGGAAGCATCGGAACCATCGCAAACGTCGGATAGACCTTCGGCCCCCGCGCCTCGTAGAGATAGTCGAGCTCTTCTTTCTTCGCGCCAATTCCGAGGGCGTAGAGCACAACGTCCTTCCACGTGTACTTGAACTCGAGAGGTTCTATGGATTTGCCGACTGCTGAGAGATCGAGAGTCATAGGTCGGAGAGTTTGTAACACGTTCGTCCTATTGCGGATCGGTCGCTGGCGCCTTCGGCGGACCGCGCTACGCGAGGCCGTCGAGGCGTCGCGTTCCAGCGCACAAAGGCTGACACCGGCGGCCCTAGCGCGTCGCCGAATGATGATCGGGGCGGGTGCTTCGCTAACCCTCCCCTGACTTTTTTCCAGTGCTTCCAGGCCTTGCTGGCTGTCGAGGCCGGGCTCGCTTGGGGATCAGTGCGCTGGAATGCGGCGCTGCGCGCCGCATAGCGCGGTTTGGTGCAGCCACCCACCTCGGCGCCGCTCGCTCCGTTTTCGTCGCCCTGCCCCATCACTTCTTTTGTTTGCCCGGGGTGCGAAACTGTAATGAAGACGCCCGGTCTCTAAAGGACTCATGATTCTGGTTGGGCCTAACGCTTTGCTCCCCCCCCCAAACAGACCACCAGAGTGTTCGCGGTAAACGGACGAGGCCGTTACATCTCCGCACCCCTGGAAAAAAAGGAGGGGGGTGGGACACCCAAGGCGCAGGAAGCGGCGCCGAGGCGGCCGGCGGCGGCGAGGGCCCAAGCAAGCCAACCCCTCCCCGAAAACCAAACCCCGTCAAATCCACCAAGACCCAGGGGCAGGTTAGCGAAGCACCTGCCCCGATGAGCATTCGGCGACGCGCATAGGCCCGAAGCCGGCCGCCGGCCGCCGGAGGCGCCAGCGACCGTTCAAAAGGAACAAAAAGCAAAGGGCCCGAAGACCGCAAAGTCACCGAGCCCAAGCTCAACGCATCAGCAAAATCTCAGTTCAACCAATTGCCCTTCTTACCAGCAAGCTTCACAACCTTCTCCATCAGGCCCCTGTCGTACGTCCCCTGAGCCAGCCGGCGAACAGCCTTCTGAAGAAGTCCCTTCCACTCGTCCTTTTCGGCGGACGTGAGCTTCACGACCGTCATCTTGGAGGCCAGACGCTTGTAGGCTTGGTCATCCAGCTTGCGGATGCGCTTCATGCCGCGCTTGGCGAGCTTGCGCTGCACCTTGAGGAACGCTGCCTTAACGTCCGCGTCGAGGGAGTCGAGGGAGTCCTTGCGGAAGACGGTACCGCCAACGACGCACACCGTGCCATCGGCGCCGATGTGGTCGAGGTGAGGCGTCCACTGAAGCTGCTCAGCCGCCAGCGACGGGGCCATGATCACGTTCACCTTGCCGGAGCGCAGCGCGGGCAGCACCTCCATGACGCCGAGCGGAACCGGGGTGATCCCGCCGATGGAGGAAAAGACGATGGGGCCGACTGAGTCATCGCGCCATACGAGCGGGCTCTTGCCCTTCAGGTCATTCGGCGAACGCACCGCGAAGCCGTTGCTCATTTGATGCACGCGGCCCACGTCGCCCCAGCTTGTCACCTGGAAGCCTTCTTTCTCGAAGCCAGCCGAGATGTCCGCCTTCATGCCGTTGCGGACCTTGTCGAGGATGTCCCATGAGTCCACGACGCCGGGCAGCTGAAGCACGAGCACACCCTTGTAGATGCTCGAGAGGCCTCCGGAGCTGAGGATGGCGCCGTCCAGCTGACGGCCACGCATCTTGCTGACCATCGCCTTCTCGTCGCCCTGGACCGCGTTGTAGTAAATCTTGACGTCGAGCCTACCGTCCGTCTTCTTCTTGAGGAACTTGCGCCACTTCTTGAGTTCCTTGCCCCACGACGAGTTCTTCGGCGCGAGCGTGGCAACTTTGAGCGTTCTTGTTTCGGCACTCGCCGGCGTGGCGATGCCCCCAAACGCGAACAGGCAAGCGAGGAGTACGGACCAGCGAATCGTTCTGTTCATTTTCTCGGGAACTCCTCTAGGGTGCGACGTGGCGGCGCGGGCTCTGTTCAAGGGGTGAAGGGATGTAGCGGATTCGGCGCGGGCCGCCACCCAGTGATATGGCGGGTCCCACGCGGGGGTCACTTGGTCGCCGGGGCGACTCTGTCCTCACTGTCGTTATTCAGCAGCGGCGGCCTCCAAGAGTGCGCTCATTCGCCCTACTGTGTCGAGGTATTCATCGACCATCTCGAAGACAACCTGCCGCACTTCTTTGACTCTATTCATCTGACCGACGACCTGGCCGACAGGGGTTCCGAGGAGTTCCGCCGAGCCTGGCTTTTTCGTCTCAGCGTGCCGATGGATGCGTTGAGTGGCGTCGGCTGTCGCCATGAATTGGAGCGGCATCGAACGCGTTCCGGGCGAGTCCGCACCGGTGTCCCACGCCTCCGTATACGTCGTTTTGAGCTGTCGAGCGGGCTTCCCGCTTATGCATTTTGACCGCACCGTGTCTTTAGACGTGGCAACGAGCATTTTATCTACAAGCGCCGGCACACAATCGCTTTCTTTTGTTGTGAGCCAGATCGAGCCCGTCCAAACGTCGGCGGCGCCGAGAGCCATCGCGGCGCTGGGTCAGAACACGCTTCACGCGTTCTATCCTTCCGCTGCGGTGGGGTGCGGTGCGCTTAGGGGCCACTCAACAATAACTTCGGAGTTTTGGCGGTCGAGGAGCGCGGCGCGTCGAGCGCGTCCAGATGGACGAGCCGAAACAGATTTCCGCCGGGCCCACGCGCACGACGCACGGGTACGCCGAGGGGGACCTGAGCGGACTCGCGTGAACCTCGACAGAGGATGGCTCGATTGCTCCCGCAATCTTCGGAATCACGACCGGGACGAGATCCGAGCCGGTCCCAGTGGGGCGCGCAGCTTCGGGTTCATCGTAGCTAGAAGCGCAGGGGCGAAATCAGCTCGTCCGGCTCCGCGTGCGGCCAATCGTCGTCAAGCGACTCGCCAGCGACGACTCGCGCGAAGCGCTGGAACATCCACAGGTAGAAGACGTCCCATGCATCGGGCGCGGAGGCCATGCGCTCGTCGATTATGGGCGCCAGCAGAGGCGAAAGCTCCCGCGGATGCGGAGGCGGGGGCTGCCCCCAGACAGTGCTTCGGGGCTCGAATCCCTTGTCCCTACGCTGCAAGTTGAGTGCCGGGACGTCGCCCTCGAGCGCCTTCCGCAGCAGGCGCTTGTCGCCCGGGCCCATGTGATCCGATGGATGAGTCGAGAACAACCAGTCCATTACTTCCCGAGCCGCGAACGGCATCACGCGCTTGACCCCGATTGCGCTGCACGCCTCCCAGTTCATGGCGAGGAAACCGTCGTGCTGCAAACGCTGTCGGGTGAACGCCCAGGGCTCTTCATCCCGCAAGTAGGCGTCGAGTTGTGCTCTACGTAACTCCGCGAATTCCGCTTGCAGCTCGGGCCGCACCAATGACCGCAAACGTTGCGAAAACGGAAGCACGGGCTTGCGGCGCACCAGCCTTGCCCGGTTCCGCAGCCACCGAGCGGGGTCCTTGGGCCCGACGGCCCACCCCCACGGCGGACACGTTCTGAGGAAGGACTGGTGGCGAAGCCAATCCTGGTGCACGGCGCGCCCACCGCATACGTCGTCCGCCCACTCACCCCCAAACAGGGTCCGGAACTGAGTGCGCTGCTGGAGAATGGGCAGGGCGCAAAGCGCGGGGTGCAAAATGGGGAATGCGACCTTCGGAGCGAAACGCGAGAGGCGAATCCTCGTCAAAACGCCACGTGGTGCGCCCCACTGGCCCGTGAAGCGAGCATAGGCCGCAATCGAGCGATGAAAGCGCTCGTCGTGCTTCGCAAGGCGCGTGTGCCGTGTGAATGAGGTATAGGTTGCGACGGAACGTCCAAGCGTGCGTGTCGCGATGGCTCCAAGTGCCGACGAGTCCACGCCGCCACTCAAGGTCAACAGGGCCGGCTCGTCCGAAGGCAATTCCCGGTCGAGGTGGCCGATGATCACTTCGCGCAGATGCGTGGCAAGGTCTTGGCGGCGGCGTCTGGAGGCCACTCCAGCTCGGGAGAACGTCGGTTTCCAAAAGCGTTCGAGGCGCACCGATCCCCTACGGATGACGGCGAGATGACCTCGCGGAACAACCTTGACGTCTCGCAGAAAGGTGCGTCCCTCCGGGAAGAAGAGGTTGCTCGACATCCACATCGCGGTCACCAGGGGATCTAGATCCCTGATGGCCAGCCGTTGACGGATTGCTGTCAGCGTAGTCGCCACGAGGGCAAACTCTCGCGTCGTCACGTAGTAGATCGGGGCACTGCCGCTGACCGCATGGGCGGCGACAACGCAATCATCGCCCTCGGGGAAGAAGAGGAACGAGCGATCGTCGTCCCGAGCCCGTTGGGACACCCAAGGTGGGATTCGTCCATGGGCCAGGCTCGAGTCGTCGTCGTGCGACTCCAGGGTGGCTGCGTCCCCCATGCTACTGGCAGGCCCGTTTCCCGAAGCCGCCGGGCCCCGATCGCACGCCCAATGCGGATTGAGCCGTCGCTGCCGGGCCGGATGCCCCGTGGCAGCGAGACGCTCCCCGAGCCGGCCGGTCCAGACGAGCACCTCGGGCGTCGCCTCCAAAACTATGCTCCCCATCCCGAGCAATGCTCTCACGACGCGTGAAACGGGGAAAGGACGGATGGCGAGCAGGATCGCCGAACGCTCCACCCCCGATGTTTGTGTGATACGCTGGCCGCGAGGACATGAGGCACGATAGCGAGGGAGTGGGGCCGTTGCGCAGGCAGCGAGTCAGGGACTCTGACGAGTCGACGGTTGGATGCGGATCGCCGGCGAAAGCGCCTTACGAACCGCCGGAAGTGCAGACACTCGGTCCCCTTGCCGAGCAGACTCGCGGAAGCACCGAAGGCACCGACCCCGGAGTTGAGGGCTTGAGCTGAGGCTCCGGGTACGCCCGACGCCTACCCGCTGGTCGTCGAACGCCTGGCCCGGCGGCGCCGCTGGGCCAGGACCAGCCCGAGCACACCCAAGAGGGGCCACAGACGGCCCTGTGCCGGGGCCCCCGCGCGGCCGGCGGGTGCTGGCGACGATGGGATCGAGCAACCGCCGCTGGTGGTGGGGGCGCTTGGCGCTTCAGTCGCGTCGACGACTGCCGCCGAGAGGCAGTTGTTCGGACAAGCGTCATCATCCTCGGTGTTCCCGTCGTCACATGTTTCGCCGGCAGCGAAGTTGACAACGCCATCCCCACACTCGGCGAAGGTGCAGTCCGCGTTGCAGAGAGCCGAGTCTCCGGCGTCGTCGCATGCTTCGGCTTCCGGCTCGACGACTCCATCGCCACAGGAGTGAACGTAGCCGAGACCGCCGAGATCGGTCTCTGGCAGACCGAACGCGAAGAGCTCCGGGTCGTTGCCGGGCACGACGCGATACACGCTGTTCTCCGTCCGGTCACTCGAGAAGAACGTGACAAAGACCGTGGAGCCGACGCCCTGGAGAGAGTTCGGGAAACCGCCGTCAAACTCCTCTTCTGGGAAGGCGGCGAGCAGGTTCCACGGCCCCGGACAGAGCTTGTCGCGCTCATCCAGGATGGGCATGTACATGACCTGACGTTCTTTTTGGGTCGTGGCCGCCAGCCAGAAGGGGCCCGGTCCGCCGCCGTGGTCCGTCGTCTGGAAAAGCGTCAATCCGACCAGAAAGGTCCCGATTCCGGCGTAATCCGTTAGCTCGCCATGCGGCGGGACGCTGTAGAGCAGGTCTCTACCACCGGACACGATCTCGAGGGTGCCCGTCGCCGGATTCGGACCGGTCACCACGGAAAACGGAGTCACGAGGCCCGTCGCCAGAGGGGTCTTGCCAGAACCGGGGGAGTAATCCCCCTTCGACGACACGTTCCAGATCTGGCCAGAGTCCAGATCGGTAATGATCGGTCCCAAGGTTGCGCTGCAGGTCAACCCAGCAGCCCGGCCGAAGCCCGTGGCCCACGGTATCCCATTGCGAGTGACGACTCCGTGGTAGGTGGTCGTGTTCCCGTGCGTCACGGGCTCGATATCGGTGATGTACGTGACGAGCCGACCGAACTCCGAGCGAAAGCAAATGTCCTCCATGCCGTCGTAGACGTTTCCGGCGAAGTTGCCGTCGAACCAGGGCTGCTTGTGGGCCATGTTGCCACCCTGGGTGATGTCGTAGACGCCCGTCTTCGCCACGGCATAGAGATGGCCGGGGCGTGGCTTGGGGAAATGTCGTGATTCGTCGTCTTCGCTCTGTGCGTGCGCGCCACCCCCAAACGCGAACGCCAGCGCCGTAACCAAGAACGCCTTGATTCGGAATCTGCCGTTCGAGCTCATGGTCTTCTCCTTCATCTCCCGTGATTAAAGGTCACGCTGAGGTTGGCTTTGGGGTTCGTGAAGTTGCTCGGATCGCCCGCCACCCCTCCCGCGGGGTCGATGTCGACTTCGAGCTGCGAGTTCACGGCTTCCGAGCTGCCCGTGCAGTGCAGGAAGCCCGCTGCGCCGACCGCGGTTGTCTTGAGACTGCACGTTATGGTCGCCGTATCGCCAAAACTGCTCTTGACCTCAACGGTCCACTCCGCGTCCGATCCCGGCGCGCCGCACATCGCATCCACGACAGCGCACTGCGCGGTCGGTTCCGGCTGACATCGGTCGAAGCCAGTTCGGACCATAACGGATTGGAGAGTGCGCTTCGGCCCAATCCTCAATCCCAGCAAACTGTCGGGTCCCTGGAGTGTCCCGCGACGCGTGCCCCAGAATTGGCAGGGTACATCCGTCGTGTACTTGACGTTCGTCACCCTGAGAGTGGCGAACGTGTTGTTCTTGAAGGTCACCTTGTAACCTCCCGCGTTGCCCTTGTCGCCGCAGGTCCCGAGACACGTGTTTGCAGCGGAGAAGGCGCAGTTCTCACAGAAGGCGACGTTTTGGTTGCAGATCTTCGGTTCAGGCCCGCACTTGGCGATACCCAGGCTCGCTAGCCCGACCGCGAGCACCGATATGACGCCCCCGATGTGTCGAATCGCGCCCCACTTCTTGACCCCCCGACCACGGCCCACGGCTTTCCCTCCCCTCCGACAATTTGGCCTCGATGGGACCGACATGCAAACACCCGACCAGCCGTTCGGTTCACTCTCGTCTCGAAGTTCGCTGGCGCGGTTGTTGGGTGGAAAAATGGAGCTGACACCGATCCGTAGGCAGCACGCAGCCAGGCCAGAGCAGAGCCGACGCCCCCAACGAAGAGGAGCCGCAGGGAATCGAGCGACAGCTTCTGCAGAGACCGCGCGGGAATGTCGCCGAGGTGGGCTGGAACGCAGAAGTGGGGGAACGCCCGACGCTTAGAGGGCATCTTGAGCACCACTTCCGTACAGCACTCGTCCTCGCTTCTGAGGGAGGCACGAACGAGGTTCAGAGCGCCATCACCGCGATGGCCAGGCTGCGCATGCCGGAGCTGCCGCGTGGTCGTCACCGCGCAACATATTCACGGCGGGCTCGGATTCGACCGCGACTACCCCCTCTAGCGCTATTTCCTGCTCAACAAGCGCCTCGAGTTCTGCCTAGGCTCGGCGTCCAGCCATGTGGTGAACTTGGGTCGCATGATCGCGCACGGAGAAGGGCTCGCGGGAGAAGTATGAGGGGAAGCGTGAGGGGGAACTCCATCGTCATCGCGATGGTCGCCGCGGCGCTCGTTTGGATGACGGGGAGCTGCGCTCACGATGAGATTCTTCCTGTCCCCGCCCCACTCCTGGGGCGATGCGGGGACGGCGAAGTCATAGGCGCAGAGGAGTGCGACAGCGAGAGCGAAGGCTGCGTCCAATGCCAAGTCGCGACCGGCTGGCAATGCCCGGACAACGTCTGCGCGGAGGTGTGCGGCGACCAAGAGATCGTCGGTAACGAAGACTGCGATCCGCCGGATGGCCTGGCCTGCGACGACTCCTGCCACACCGCAACAAAGAACGATGCTTGCAACATGGCCGGCTACTGGATCGTCCGGCAGACGGATTTTTCGAGAGATACGCTGGTCAGCGTGCTTCAGCCATCGAGCAACTGGTACGTCTACCAATTCAGCCAAGACGGCAACGTCTTCGCCACGGAGAAGTCGCTCTACTGCGGCCTCGAAGTATCCGGCACCGTGAGCGTCAGACCACGCCTGGGCGGCCACAAGGCGTTGCTCTACTCCAACGTGCAAGACGGCAGTACGGGGCGCCCGGCGCGCGTCGGTACGTTCGAAGAAGACGGCGACCACTGCAACTTCACGTTCGAGCGCACGTACATCATTCGCGGTCTCGAAGATTCATACTTGCCGCCGGACTTCCGCGCGAAACCGCACATGGACGACCTGGAGCCACCGATGCCCGTACCCGGCAACCAGGAGGACATCGCCGATGCCAGTCCAGAAGGTGTCATCGACATGGACAACGACGGGCGCCCGGGCATTTCGTGGCAAATCACCGGTATCGCCACGGGCCTGCGTCACTCGGCTCAGCGGGATTGGAACGAGTACACGACCGACGCGGAAAGATGGCCCATCCCCGCCCACGCGATCGAATTCACGACACGGTGTTCGTTTGACAACGAAGAGGCCATCCTCTTCATAGAGGAGTGTGGGACCGTCTGCGGTTTCCTCACGACGGGGTCGGTTCCCTCTCAAAGCGACCCGAGCCGTGTCACCTTCCGCTATCTGGGCACCGATCTGACGGAGGCCCGCGTGGCCGCCGTCATCGGCGGCCCCCTCTACGACGATGAGGCCGTCGACATGGAAACCTGCGAGAAGGTTCGCGCGGCACTCCCCCACGACGACATCCCGGAGGCGAAGCTATGACCGCCAGGATCCCCCTAGTCCGGCGCCGCCGCGGCAGAGGCCCTTGCCTCCTACTCGCGGCAATCGCGCTGACGGCACCGAGCGCCGGCGCATCTCCACTCTTCGAGCTTCTCGGCGGCATCGGTGGCGACGGCGGGCTCAACGCCCGGGCCATCGGCTCGTCGCCCTCGGCGGCCTACTTCAATCCGGCGCTGCTCGCGAAGGCGAAGCGTCAATTGGAGTTCGGCATGTTCATGCTGAGCGACCAGATCGAGATGATCCTCGACGGCCGCCCCGGCGGCGACGTTCCGCTCGTTGTCGGCGACCGGAATGCCTTCGATCCGAACACCGGCGTACCCATCCCCAACGACACCGTGCCCACCGGTTGGCTCGAAGACGGCGGCGCCGACGGCCTCACACCGGCACCGCGGCAGGCCGCGGGCACCAGTGGCGAGAGCCGCGGCTACGCGGTACTGGGCCTCGTGGCGCCCATCATCGAGGACAAACTCGCCGTCGGTCTGCAGACTATCGTCCCCATGGGCACGTTCACGACGACAAGCGCCTTCTTCAACGATGAACGCGAGCAGTTCTTCTCCAACTCGCTGCACCCCGAACTCTACTCGGATCGACTCACCGCCATGTCCCTCGCTTTTGGCATCGGCGGCGCCCTCGGCGATTCGGTCTCGGTCGGCGCCGGCATGACGGTCAACTTGGACAACACCGCCGAGGCCAGCACCTACGTGCGCGATCCAGCCGATTACGATCAATTGCGCCTCAGCACGGCCGTCAACGTCAACACATCGATCGCTCCCCACTTCGGCGTCAACTTTAAGGCCAACGACGCCATCTCGGTCTCGGGCACCGTCCACACGGAGCAAAAGTTCGTCGTGGACACCCAATTCGGCGCCATGCTGCCGGACGGCAAGAAGTCCCAGACAACCCGTACTTCGATCCACAACTTCGTACCTCTCTCGGCAGGCCTCGGAGCAGATTTCGTCTTCGACCCCCACGCTGAGAGCCGTTTCGGCGTCGTCGCAACCATGGTGTTCGAGCGCTGGTCCGACTACGTCGACCGGCACGGGGAACGGCCAGACCAATACGGTTCCAAGTTCGGGTGGAACGATACCTTCACCGGCGCCATCGGCCTTCGCTACGAGGGCGTCTCGAAGGCACAGCTCGATTTCAACTACCGCCCGAGCCCGGTCCCCGAGCAGGTGGGGCGCTCCAACTAAGTCGACAACGAC
>PVBE012771720.1_pt1 | contig 17844 bp, 15 predicted proteins | sample 1631181 | NCBI WGS metagenome assembly PVBE01 (sample SAMN08397723, study PRJNA350692) | Marine metagenome, whole genome shotgun sequencing project. | isolation source: water | place: Pacific Ocean | collected 2012-04
GACCCTCAAGGCAATGGCCAATGTGCTCCAGCATTACGAACAGGAGCATGTCGACCGCGATGACTATGCGGAACTTTTGCACACCTTTGCCATCACCCACCGCAAAGACGACAAGCCCTACATCGCAGAAGCGGTCAACCCCTTCACCGGCTCGTGGAAAGGTCACGATATGCGCAACCGCAGCGAGCACTACTTCCACTCAGGCTTCACCGATCTCGTCATCACCGGACTCGTCGGCATTCAGCCATCGGTCGGCGACACCCTGTCCATCAAACCTCTCGTCCCAGACAGTTGGGACTACCTCGCCCTCGATCAGCTTCACTACCATGGACACGAGCTCTCAATCCTCTGGGATCGCACTGGCGAACATTACCGAAAAGGGAAGGGCTTCCAGGTCTTCGTCAACGGCAAGCGAGTAGCACAATCTCCCAAACTGGAACCACTTGAGGTCAAGCTGCCCGCAGTCAAAGTGATCCCTGTCGATGAGAACCCGCCGATGAACTACGCGGTCAACAACGACGGCGACTACTACCCACGCTACGAAGCGTCCTTCGTCCATCCCCGCAGCTCGCTCTCCAAGATCAGCGACGGACAATACCGCTTCGACATCCTCCCGACCAATCGCTGGACGACCATCGGCTCGCCAAACAATGCCGATTGGGCCGCCGTCGATTTTGGCACCAAACGTCCGATCGACACCGTGAAGCTCTACGTGCTCGACGACCCGGAGCCCACCGAGGGAGGCATGGTCAAAGCACCGACCGAAATCCTTCTTGAAGCCTGGGACGGCTCGAAATGGCAAACCGTGCCCGGGCAGCAGCCATCTGCGGCGACTCCGATGGGCCGCCGCCCGCATACCATTACCTTCCCCGCGATCAACACTTCCCGCCTGCGTGCCACCCTGACCCATGCGGCGGGTGCACGCTCGGGACTCACCGAATTCGAGGCGTGGGGGCCTGGCCATCGCCCCTATGTCTCGGCGGCCCCACCAGCAGGAAACCTCGCCTTCAATCGAGACGGGAAAGGTTTTCCAAAAATCACCGCCTCCCACTCCGACCGATACGGGGGGATCGCTGTGCGCGCCATCGACGGGAAGATCATCTTCGAGGCAACCCCGGCGAACCGTTGGACTTCCTACGGCTCCCCGAACCCGAACGATACCCTCGAACTGGAATTTGAAAACCCGACCAAGATCGGTCGAGCAGTTCTCCACATCTATGACGATCGCGGTGGCGTGCAGCCACCATCGGACTACGCCATCGAGGGCTGGATCGATGGCAAATGGAAGGCTCTATCCAACCAGGCAAAATCCCCACCGGAACCCACGGGAAATATGGCCAATGCTCTCAAATTTGATCCGGTGGTACTCACAAAACTCCGCATCCTCTTCACCCATAAAGGCAAGGCTCGCAGTGGTCTGACCGAACTCGAAATCTGGAAAGAATAGCGCCATCACCATGAGAAACTCAAACCTTGCCCCTGACATGGCGCACCGGATCAAGGTGACCCTGCCGGAGGGATTGAAGCCCGGGCAATTCCAGGGACTGTTTTTTGAGCACGTGGAAACCGAGTCACCGGAAAAATGAATCAACAGCAACGATAGCGATGAAAAAGGAAATAGAGATGATGAAACGCATGAGGGCAATTCTCGCAACCTTGCCGATCGCCGCCATCTTTGCACTCACCGCCGCGACGAGTTTCGCGGCGGACAACCAGACCCTCAGCTGGGAGTTCGGCGACGGCCAGGTGCATGGCTGGCAGATCGTCTCTGGCGAAGTCGGCTTCTATGACGGGGGAATGGCGAGCACGACGTGGGAGACACGCGATGCGGAGCAAACGACTTTTCTGGCGCGCTCGCCGATGTTCCGGCTCAACGGCGGCGGCGGGCTGGAGATTACTTTGAAGGGTGGGATGGGTAAGCCCTTGCCAGCCACTGCACGGGAGGTCTTGGCCAAGCCGCAGACCAGTAATGGGGGGCCGATGGGGGTGGCCTTGCGCCGCGTCACCGACGACGCCTATGTGCTGTTTTTCGAGAAATCGAAAACCCACGAGCAGACCATCAAGGTCGCCAAGGAGCAACTCGACAAGCTGATCGCGCGCTCGCACGACGAGGTTTACACGCTCGACCTGGTCGATGGCTTGCACGGCGGTTGGGGACACCTACCGCTGGTCAGGGCTTCGGTCGCCGCGACGCCGGTCGGCCTGTTACCGAAGCCTCCTGCGGGATTCGGCGTCCCGGCGCGCCATCTGTTCCTAGGCTCCAAGCACGGCAAATTGGAGTTCGACAAGAAGGAGCTGTGGACGACCCCGGGCAGCAAGGTTTCTCTGACACTGTTCAATTCCGACGAGATGGCGCACAACTTCATCCTGTGCCAGCCGGGTGACAAGGTGGCCAATGAATTGGGCGAATATGTGATGGGCAACCTCGCCGAGATGATCAAGAGCGCCTACGTGCCGCCGGACCCGCGGGTGATCGCCCACACCGATCTGGTGGCACCGGGCACATCGGACACGATCTACCTCACGGTGCCAAATACGCCGGGCGACTATCCCTACGTGTGCACCTTTCCGGGGCACCACCTATTGATGCGCGGCGTGCTGCACGTGACCGCAGAGCTACCGGAGCCGAAGGTCGATGTGCTGAAGCCGCCGATGCCGGGTGACGTCTACCGTGTCACTGTCACCGACCGGCCGATCATCGTACGCGGCCCCCTCCATGGTTCGGGGCCGGCAAGCATCTGTGTTGGCAGCCTCTCCGGTGCGCAGTTCGCCTTCGATACCGCCCGCTGCATCGTAGCCAAGACCTGGATGTCGCCGAATGGTGAACTGGTCAACACCAAGCCGGCGTGGGACGGACGCGGTGGTAATTTTTTGCAGATCATGGGGCAGGGGAGGTTCTTGGCCGCCAAGGACGCCAAGCCTTTGGATGTCGGTAGCGGCGATGTGGCTCCCGACTTCCGCGGCTACGAGATCGGCGACGAGGGTTACCCGAGTTTCCACTACAAGCTGGGCGCCAGCACAGTGCTGGTGCGGATCGTGCCTGCGGGTGACGGCCTCGACGCAAACTTTACTCTCAAACCGGCCCCGGCCGGTGCCACCTACACCCTCGGCGAGACCCAGAGCATCGGCGAGCTCGCAGAGCAGGGGACCGCGGTCAAAGTCGGCGCAAACTTCACTGTCCATTTTAAAACCAAGTAACCATGCGAATCCATTTTCTTAGCCTCTTCGCCATCGCCGCGGCTGTCAGTTGCGTGCAGGCCGCCGACCCAGACTACAAGATCACCGACATCCCGGCGCCTGATGGTGTCGTGTTGGAAGTTGGCGGCATGGACTGGATGCCCGACGGGCGCCTGATGATGTGCACCCGCCGCGGCGAGATCTGGTCGTTCCACTCCGAGAAGGCCGAATGGAAGCAGTTTGCCTCCGGCTTGCACGAACCGCTCGGCCTGGTGGCCGGCGAGGACGATAGCGAGATCTACGTGCTGCAGAGACCTGAACTGACCCGGATCACCGATACCGACAAGGACGGGATCGCGGAGCGCTTCGAGAGCTTTGGCAAGGGCTGGGGTTACACCGGCAACTACCACGAGTACGCCTTCGGCCTGGTGCGCGACAAGGAGGGCAGCTTCTACGGCGCCTTGGGGCTGGGTTTCTTTCCCCGCGGTGAACCCTTCAAGCCGACGTGGTGCAGCCACGGCAACGTCCCCTGGCGCGGCTGGCTGTTCAAGATCACCGCCGACGGCAAATACGTGCCGCTCAACCCCGGCTGCCGCGAGCCGAACAGCGTCGGCATCAGCCCCGACGGCGACGTCTTCGTTACCGACAACCAAGGTAGCTACGTCCCTAGCGGAGTCCTCAACCACGCCGAACCCGGAGCCTTTCTCGGCCACCCGGACGGGCTGATGTTCGACAAGCGCCATCCGGACGCCGCGAGCTACGACATCGAAAAGCTCAACTCGCTCCGCAAGCGGCCGGCGCTCTACCTGCCCTATCGCGAGATGGGCATGTCCTGCACCGCGCCCCGCTGGGATACCACCGGTGGCAAGTTCGGGCCCTTCGCGGGCCACGTGCTGATCGGCGACGTCAACACCCCGAAGATCAACCGTGGCACCTTGGAGAAGGTCGATGGCCAGTTCCAGGGCGCCGCCTACCCCTTCATCGAAGCGGGCGAGCTGGGAGGCGGATCGAACCGCATGGCCTTCCACCCGAAAACCGGCGCGCTCTATGTCGGTCAGACCGCCCGCGGCTGGGGGTCGGGCCACGGCTTGAAAATGATCGAGTGGACGGGCAAGACGTCGATGGGTCTGCAGGAGGTCTCGCTCACCAGGGATGGGTTCAAGATCACCTTCACCCAGCCCGCAGCAGAGGTGAAGGCCGAGTCGTTCACAATCGGCAGCTGGGTGCCGGAGTATACCGGCAACTACGGCTCGAAGCGGCTCGATACGAAAAAGCACCAAGTGAGCGGCGTGAAGCTCTCCGCCGACGGGTTGGTCGCGGAAGTTGTCGTCGAGGGACTGGCCGGCGACCGCTTGTTCCAGATCGATGTGCGTAACGTGGTCTCGAAGAGCGGCGGGGCGATGCGCAACGGAAAGGCTTACTACACTCTCAACCGCCTGCGCAAGTAGGGCCCCTCCCGGTCTCTACGGCGAGATCTTCGAATTACAGATGACAAATAAGGCAAAACAATGACACGACAGAAAGCATTCACCTCAGTTCTGACGACTGCCGTCATGGTCGCCAGCCTTAGCCTGGCCTGCTTCGTCGGAACGCTCGCTGCCGCGGAAAAACCGGTCGCGCCTGCGCCCACGGAATCAAAGGGTAAGAGGGTCTTCTTTACCGGGCACAGCTTCTTCATTGCCGGAGGCTATATGGCGAAGAAGGTTGACCTGATTGCCAAGGCGGCGGGGAAAGAAGAGCACGAGCGTGTCGGTTGGCGCTACAGCGGCGGCGGAAGCGGTGCCGTAGATAAATGGTGGGCCAAAGGGGCCGATGAGGAGCCACGGAAATCCGTGGCCGCGGGGAAAGTTGATATATTGACACTGTGCACCTACTGGATGAAGAAGGGATCCGAGCAGGAGCGATGCGTCCGGAATTTTGTGAAACTGATGCAGGAGAGCAACCCGGACGGGTTGGTCTACCTCATTACGACCAAGGTCCCGTCCGACGGCGAGTACAAGGGAGGCTGGGACGTCCGGACAAAGGCCGAACTCGCCAGGCTCTCCGGCTGGATTGACGAGACCCACCGGTATGCGAACCACCACGGCGCCCTGGTGGACGAGATCAACAAGGCCTACGGCAAGACGGTGATCAAGGCAGTGCCTCTCTACTATGGGCAGGCACTGATGCGGGCGCAGATCATTGATGGCAAGGTGGAGGGCGTGAAGAAGCAGTCGGAGCTCTACAGTGACGCCATGGGCCACGTGTCGGAGTTGGGACAAAGACTAAATAGCTACACGGTGTTCGCAGCCATCTACGGAGAGTCGCCTGTCGGCCTGCATGTTCCGGAATGGGAAAAGTCCGGCGACGCTGTGCTACGCGCCCAGGCTCTGTCCCTCCAGAAAGCCGCATGGGCGGCAGTACAGGCCGTGCCCGTGACCCAGAACGCGACGCAAGTAGATCAATCGAAGAACGAGCAGAAAGGAACCCATCGCAATCTGCTGAAAAAGGATCAAATATGATGAAAAAATACATGACAGTAATTCCTGCGGTGGCCCTGATGATGAGCCTCGCCCTGGCGGCTGCCCCGCCCAAGAGCGACGGCTACTACGGCAAGACGAAGGTCGCCCCCAAGGCAGAGGTGAAGGCCTATCCTTTCGATCTCGGTCAGGTGAAACTGCTCCCGAGCTCATTCGAGAGAGCGATGAAGATCAACCAGAGTTACCTGCTGGATCTCGACGCCGACCGGATGCTCTGGCCCTATCACGAACGCGCCGGCCTTCCTGCCAAGGGCGAGCGCTATGGAGGCTGGGAGCGTAAGGATATCGTTGGGCAGACCACCGGCCACTACATGAGCGCCTTGTCCCTGATGTATGCCAGTTCTGGTGACAAGCGCTTCAAGGAACGCGTCGATTACATCGTCAGCGAAATCGCCAAAGCCCAGCAGAAGCATGGCGATGGCTACACCGGCCCGGTCCGTCCCGAAGTCTGGAAGAACATCTACAGTGGCGACTTGAAGGCCCACAAGTGGGGGGTCGGGGGTGGCTATGTCCCGTGGTATGTCATTCACAAAACCTTCGCCGGCCTGATCGACGCCTATCTCCACACCGACAACAAACAAGCGTTGGAGGTGGTGATCAAACTCGCCGACTGGGCCAAGAAGGGGACCGACAACCTCGACGAGGCGCAGTTCCAGGACATGCTTCAAGCAGAGCATGGCGGTATGTCCGAGTCGCTCGCCCACCTCTATGCCATCACTGGTATTGAAGATTATCTCGTCCTTGCCCAACGCTTCGATCACAAGGAGGTCCTTGATCCTTTGGAGAAGAAAGAGGACAAGTTGGCCGGGTATCACGTCAACACCCAGCTGCCCAAGATTCTCAGCGCCGCCCGCCTTTACGAACTGACCGGCGACCAGCGTTACGCAACCGCGGTCAATTTCCTTTGGGATCGGGTGATCAACACCCGCTCAATGGCGCCTGGCGGTGTCGATCTTCAAGAGCACTTTTGCGAAGCGGGAGGCGAGTCGGAGCACCTCCACTGGAACAGTAGCGAGACCTGCTCGGTCTACAACATGTTGAAGCTAACCCGCTCTGTGTTCAGCTGGAAGCCGTCGGCCACTACGATGGATTACTACGAGCGAGCGCTCTACAACCAGATCCTCGGCTCGCAAGACCCCGACAGCGGCGGCATGACGTACTTCTACAACCTCCAGCCGGGTCACTTCAAAATCTACAGCACTCCTTTTGACGCGATGTGGTGCTGTGTGGGCTCAGGAATCGAGAACCACTCGAAGTATGCCGACACCATTTACTCTCACAATGATGACAGTCTCTGGGTCAACCTCTTCATCCCCTCGGAACTCGACTGGCAGGAGAAGGACGTTCGCATTCGGATGGAGACGAAGTATCCCGCAGAGGAGATGATCAATCTCACGGTAAACACCAAGAAATCCCAGGATTTCGACCTGAAGGTTCGCGTTCCCTATTGGGCGACCCAAGGGGCGGAGGTCACCATCAACGGCAAGAAACAGGGCGTGGAATCGAGCCCCGAGAGTTACCTGACCTTGTCGCGGCAGTGGAAGGACGGCGATAAAATCGCCATACGTTTGCCGATGAATCTCCACCTGCGCCCGGCACGGGACAAAAAGGATTTGATCGCCATCATGTATGGTCCGGTCGTGCTTGCGGGTGAGCTCGGAAGCGAAGGAATGCCGAACGATGTTTCTTCGAACCAGAAAGCCCACAGTGGCGCCAAGGATCCTCCGGTCCCCGTCTTTCTTGTCGAGACGAACAAGGCTCTCTCCTCATGGCTGAAGCGAGTCCCCGGCGAGGCCCTTCGATTCAAGACTGTCGGTGCTGGCAAGCCGAACGATGTGACTTTAATTCCTCTCGCTGACCTGCACCACCAACGGTACACCGTTTACTGGCAGTTCCTGACCGGGAAAGCATGGAAAGAGAAGCAAGCTTTGCAGGAAGCGGAGCAGCGACGAATCAAAGTAATCGAAGAGGCGACGATCGACTTGGTGACACCCGGCACAAAACTTGAGAAGTCCCACAACCAAATGGGAGAGTCCTCCTATTCCGGGAATGCTTTCGGAGGTCAATGGAGAGATGCAAGGGGAGGGGGTTGGTTTTCTTACGACATGAAAGTCCTGCCGGATCAGCCGGTCTATGCCAGGGTCCGGTATTGGGGTGGTGACTCGAACAACCGCAAATTCGATATTTTGGTTGATGATCGCAAGATCGCCACCCAGGAGCTCAACGCCCCCAAGCCGGGACAGTTTATGGATGTTACCTATGAGGTTCCTCCGGACCTGACGAAAGGGAAACAGAGCGTGACCGTTAAATTCCAGGCACATCCTGGTGCCATGGCGGGTGGCATTTTTGGCTGCAGGATCATGACGTCAAATCTTACCGAGAAGAGATGATGCCCGATACCACACGTCCGAGCGAGAAGGGCCACGAGGTTTGGGCCAAAGCCATTGCGCCTGATTTGAAGGAGGTGCTGGGTGAATAGGGGCAGGCTTTACTCTTGGACGATCGCCTTTGCTGCCCTTTCCCTGGTCGCCTGTTCCAATACAATCATCGCGGCGGAGTATGACATCATTGTTGATGGCAGGCTGACCAAGCACGGCGCTGTTGTTGGTCGGTCAACTCGGGCAGGCGACCGGAAAGACAACAAGGCATTCATTCTGAATGGCCTGTATAAGTTTGTCTATGCTGGTGCGGGATTCCGCAGTGCTGATGCACGGATCCACGCCAGACTCTCCATGAATAAGCTCGGCAATACCGGAGCCGGCGTATTTGTTAATGGACACTGGTTTACCTTCGACATTGCCCCGGGCAACAAGATTGGCGCGTCTGGACCTGCGTTTGGCCAGAATGCGAAGCCCTTTGCAGACGCTGAAGGACGTATCAAGCCGGGGATGCCATTCGATGTCGAGATTCTGATCAAGGGCGGATTGTTGATCTATTCGATCAATGGTGAGAAAGTTGGTGAAGCAAAGAGCTTTCCCACTGCCATGGAAACCGTTCCCTCAAAGGACGTGGGCAGCGTTCACAAGTTGGGCGTGATCACCGCCTTGCGATCCTGGCGTGCAGACCTGAAAATTTACGAATTCAGCGTCGAGACTGATGGGGAGATTGTCCATCTGCCTGAGATGCAGACGATTTATCAGAGTGGTTCGGCAACAACGCACACCTACCGCATTCCGGCGCTGCTTGAATCGAAGAAGGGGACACTCCTTGCGTTTGCCGAGGCGCGTCGCAACGGTGGCGGAGACACAGCAAATATCGATACCGTCGTCCGCCGTAGCGAAGACGGGGGCAGGACCTGGGGGGACGAGATCGTTGTTTTCGACGAACAGGACAACGTCGCAGGCAATCCCTGCCCTGTCGTCGATCAGTCCACGGGCAGGATCTGGAGCTTACAGACCTGGAACAGCCACAAGGTTCACGAAAGCCAGATGAAGGCCGGCTTCGGCGAGGATTCAAGGCGGGTTTTCGTCACCTACTCAGACGACGATGGTAAGACGTGGGCCAATGCCAAAGATATCACACCATCCGCTAAACAGAAGGGCTGGAGTTGGTACGCAACCGGCCCCGGTGCCGGCATCCAACTGCAACGCGGCAAGCACAAAGGTCGTCTGATTATTCCCTGTGATCACACGCGCTTACCTGAAGGGGGGGCGAAGACTCACCATAGTCATATCCTGTATAGTGACGATCATGGCGAGGCCTGGCAAATCGGAGCCCAAACGGATCACGGTCTCAACGAATGCGAGGCCGTTGAACTTGAGAATGGGGATGTCATGCTGAACAGCCGCAATCACGGTGTCGACGAGTTCCACCGCGGGGTCTCCATCTCCAAGGATGGTGGCCAGACGTTTAGCTCGTTTCGTCGGGATCCGGCATTGCTCGAACCCCGGTGTCAGGCCTCCATTCGTCGCTACCGCTGGTCCAACGGTGATAAGCCCGGGGTTATTCTCTTCTCAAATCCGGCTCGAACATGGCGGGACTTCCTGATGCTGCGAATGAGTTACGATGAGGGAATGACTTGGCCGGACGCGAGGATTATCTTCCCATACACCACCGCCTACAGTGACATCGCCGTCCTTTCAGACGGTCGAATCGCCGTCCTGTTCGAACGGGACAACCACACGAAAATTGACTTGGCCATCCTGCCAGCACTTCAAAACTAAAAAAAAACCGGCATGATATACCTTGCGGGTGGACCACCACACCAAGACAGCTTCGATCTGAAAATGGATGCCCCCAGCCGGATCCGTGGGCCGTTCTAATCCGATTAGCACCAACGTTTCCGGGATCCAGATCTTCGAACACATGCCGCGCCTGGCCAAGATCATGGACAAGGTGACGATTTTACGATCGATCGTCCGTTCCGATGATTACTATTCACCAAACATCTGTGATCCCCAATGAACAAACTCCGATTCCCAATGAAGAAACTCGTGAAACTAGCCCTTTTTTCTGCCATCACGATGGCCTTGTCCTCGCTGTCCCAGCCCGCCATGGCTGGCGACGCGGACGTAGGGCATCCCTCGACCACCGCCCAGGTTCGGCTGGCATCGTGGTGGTTCGCCCGCCACGCGGAGAAGATCGCGGAGATCGAAGCGGCCAATGACCCGAAGAAGGACAAGAAAATTGAACTTCTGATGGTCGGCGATTCGATCACCAACAATTTTGACACGGGCGGACCTGGCGAGCCCGTCTGGGAGAAGCACTTTGGCCCTCTCAATGCCCTGAACTTGGGATTCGGCGGTGATCGTACGAACCACGTTCTGTGGCGGCTCGATCACCTCCCTGCGCTGAAGACAGCTCCCTTGGCGGCCTCGCTCATGATTGGCACGAACAACATCTGTTGGGGGAGCGACAAGCCCAAACAGGCGGCCGATGGGGTCCAAGCGATCACCAGGAAGCTCAACACGATGTATCCCGAGATGAAGATCTTGGTCCTCGGAGTGTTTCCACGGCGTGCCAATCTCGATCACCCGCACCGCAAGCAGATCATCGAACTCAACTCGTACCTCCCCGAGCTTCTGAAGGACATCCCCAATGTCACCTTCATCGACATTGGACCCAAGTTCCTCGACGACAAGGGTTCCCTATCTAAAGAAATGATGCCGGACACGACGCACCCGAGCGAAGAAGGCCACGAGATCTGGGCCGAGGCGATCGTGCCCACACTCAAAGAGATGATGGGCAAATAGAGACCGGGGGCCTCATGGAAACGATAAAGACAAGGAGAGATCGAGCTGGAGCTTGAAAAAGCCGTACGCGGTTTTCGTAAGCCGAGGCCCGACGAGGTATTGCTAGGAAATCGCTTTTTCAAGCTCGGCTCCTGGGAGTCTGAGGGGACGGGGAAGGTGGGGGTGCAAGGCCCGTCAACTGGCGCAATATCCGGCTAACCCCTATTCCTCCCGGACCCGCCAGAACAACGCCAGCCGACTCTCCGTTTCGGCAGAAAGAATAATCCTGACCGGGGCCCCGGTTCCCTGCACCCCGCACCCTGCACCCTCAACCCCGTGCACCGCACCCTGGTTCCTGCACTGGGACCGAAAAGCCACAGAGAAACATCCGAGAATTCGTGTAATTCGCGCCCCGCTTGCCTAGATAGGAGCCGTGAGCCGCAAGAAGAGACGCAAATCAACAGACGGGGGCGAGGAGTTGACACACAGTCCGTTCGAAAGGCTTTCAGGGCTGGAGAAACTGCCGTCCGGCCCCGAGAATTCTCCTGAATCTGGGTCCTTGGAGAACTCGCAAAGCCAGCCCACGAAGACATCCAAGCGAGGACAGAAGAATACCAATCGCGGGCGCGTGGACATCATCCGTCAGACTGCACATCGCGGTGGCAAGGCGGTTACCGTGGTGAAGAACTTCACGGGAATCGGACAGCCCGAAAAAGAGGCCCTCGCCAAAAAGATGCAAAAGGCCTGCGGTGTGGGAGGCACGGTGAAGGAGGGGCGTATCGAGATACAGGGCGACAAACGAGAAGAGGTCAAACGGATCCTGACGGAAGCAGGGTTCAAGCCGGTTTTCGCCGGCGGGTGACACACGGCAAGACTGTAAAGCTCATCAGCGAGAAGCCCTGATCCCCCCTGCACCGATACAGCTTACCCCGTGCACCGCACCCTGCTTCCTGCACCTTTGCAGGCTGTGGCGTGCACCGCACCCTGGTTCCTGCACTGGGATGGGGTGAAGGTGCGGAACCGGATTCTGATCATTCACTGTAAAGACGGAATTCCACCGTCTTGCCATCCACGTCTTTCCGACCGGTCATCTCCTTTCCTGAAACTTCAACAGAATCCCAAGATTCCCGTTCCTCTTTTTCTTCGTGCCGGTCGTGGCGATAAAATTCAATGGAGGTATACCGGTAGTAGTCATTAACGTTGTTTTGGACCTCCCAGAAATCCTCCTTGCCTGGGGATCGAGTTCCTATCTCTGACCCGCGTGACACGGTCCCATCAGGATTTCCCACGTCGTGAGAAGGGCGAATCATTCCTCTGGTACTATGAAACTCAATATAGGGTTTATCGGGAATATCTTCCCGAGACTGATACCACCTGCCACGGACACTCGATTTGTGCAGCCGCTTGGGTCCCTTTATGGGGACAGAGTAATGAAGAGCGGCAAATGGGAGGATAACTGGCGCCATCAAAAGCATCTGAGCCGCATTGGGCTCCGTAGAGCAGGAAGATATAGCCAGCATGGGAACTACTGCGCAACTGGTGAGGCCAAGGCGTTTAATAGATCTTATTTTCACAGAATCATCTTACCCTAGCCTCTTTCGTTTCCGTGAATCCATAATCACGATGAAATCATTGATCAGAGCGATGCATGGGCAGTCTCATGAGTAAGAAGCCCTGATCCCCACCCTGCACCCTGCACCTTTGCAGGGGTGCCTGCACCCCCAACCACGTGCACCGCACCCTGGTTCCTGCACTGGGATGGGGGACTTGTATTATCGCTTTGTGAATGACTCGTCCGCAATGATCCCAACCACCAGATCCCGCAACTTATAATCATTCTTCTTTGAAGCTGCTAAAAGGCGATGAATCGTCTCTGAATCAGCATAATTCATCTCTCTTCCCAACGCATATTCAGAAAGCTTGGTAAGGAGATTCCTCGCAATCTTATCTTTGTCTTCCAGCATCAGGCTTTTAAGACCTTCAATGCCATCGATTGCGCGCCCATCACGGTGAACCGCGTCAGACTCGACCTTGGTCGTGTCAACAAACTCACGAGTGATGCGTTCTTTCTTCACCACTTTACCGTCTTTCTTCTCTTCGGGTATTTTGGTCACGACAAACTTCTGGTAAGTCTCGCGATACCGACCCAAAACATCGAAATTCTCCATGGCCAAACCAAAGGAATCCATCTTGCTGTGGCAAGAGGCACAGGCAGGGTTGTTACGATGCTCATTAATACTGTCTTTAATCGTGAATGTTTCCGTGGGCGCTTTCAGGGCTTCTACTTCAAGATTGTTAGGAAGTTTCAACTCCAGCCCGTAGACATTTTTAGCCACCCAGGCGCCCCGATAGAAAGGATTCGTGAATTCGCCATTGGTGGTCATCATCAAAACACCAGCCTGTGTTAGCAGGCCGCCACGCAGCGACTCTTTATCGAGCATGACTTTTCGAAAGGTCCTTTGGCGCCGCAACTTTTTGTCGTTCACTATCAACTTAGAGTCCTTTTGATCGGCTTTGTCTGGCAATTCCTGTTCTTCAGGGAGTTCCAATTGATAAATCTCATTCAACGGTCTGTTGATCACCACGAAATCAGAATCAATAAAACTCAGGAGACTCAGGTTCTCATTCAAGATCACCTTGAAGAACTCAATGCTTTCCTGCACCAAGAAGGGTTTCAGTTTTGCTGTTTTTTCACCAAGCTTATCCCCAAACGTATGCGCGAGGATGTCCGCCTGAAGATTCACGATGTCTATTTTGTGAAGCTCAAGCCACTGCTCTGTAAAATTACTAATAAAGCGCCGAGCTTTAGGGTCTTGCAGCATCCTCAAGGCCTCCGCGGAACGCACGCTTGAATCCTTTAACTTCCCCTCAGAGGCCAGCTTGACCAAACGGTCGTCGGGAAGTGAATTCCATAAAAAGTAAGACAACCTGGACGCAATCGCGTAGTCGTCGAGATTCAGGGAATCGCCTTCATTCTTATACAGAAAATTTGGTGAACAGAGCATCATCGTCAAGGCCGCTTGCCCGGCATCGAAGATATTTTCGTCCCTTTCATATCTCTTTTTCGCAACATCGAAATACCGATTCAATTCCTCGTCACTCACAGGTCGGCGGAAGAGTTTAATGGCCAACTTTCTGATGAATTGCTGGTATATTTCGTGTGGATCGTTGCCCTTCAGGTCTTCATAGTACGTGTTGTGAAAATTATTTTTTGGAGGCCAGCTATCATAGAGGGGGCCGGTAACTTCAGCCGAGATGAAGTGCAGGCTCGTCCTTGGCATTTCGGATAGCTTCTTATCTTTCGGCAGCGGGGGGATCCGCGTGAGCTTGCTGAGATCCTTGGGCAACGGATAAGAATAGTTATCACTATAAAGAACAAGATTCTGCCCAGGCTCCAAATAGACTCGCACTGTATCGTTTAATAAAAACTCATGGGTCGTAAGTGGTTCTCTACTGATCTTAGGGTCTACATTGGTTGTGATTCTCAACCGTTCATTTTCTTTGCCCAGGTCGACCTTGAAATTTAGATCACGTTCCTGGTGCTTAATGGAACGATCATAAAACGTGAAATGCCCATTGATCTTCACATCGTAGTAGCCCGGTAATCTCACGTCATACGCGAAGCCAACTCCACGGGAATAATCTCTGTAATAAAACCCCTCTGTAGTCAGACCGTTATTGGTATCCTCATAGTAGGCAAATCCTTTGCTGCCTAATCTGCGCACTTTGGAATTCTTGTACGTATAAACGGTTGTAGAGGGCCCGGGCATGCCTCCTACGACCTTTTCGGCTATTCCTGAGGCAACTCGAAAATAGCTATCCATGGCATAGGGTGACATAACGAGTTTGTCACCTTCGTTGTCAAAGCCATCTCTGGTGTTGTCTACCGGCAAGTAGTTTTTAACTTCCAACTTGGAGAAAAAAGCATCGTTGATCGTGTTTTCATATTCCGCGCGGTTCAAACGCGTGATTACCCCGGGCAACTTTGCTTTGATCGAGAAATACTGTTCGGCCAAGAGTTTTTCAAAGGCTCTCAGCTCCTTCGCCGAGGGTTTGTTCTTGGCTTTCTTGGGCGGCATTTCCTTTTCTTTTAAAACCGTCAAGAGGTCATTCAGCAGTTCGTGATTGCCCCAATCCTTGCCATTGAACTTTTCGAAATTATGATCGCCCTTGCTCTTTTCATTGCCATGACAGCTCACGCAATGAGCGGTTAAGAAGGCTTTGCTTTGGTCGAGCTCAGCCAGGTGTTTTTCAGCACTACCCGCAGTGGCACTCCCTAGAGCCACGACCATCAAAAACGTAAGGGAGAAAACGGATCTCATGCTACCAATCCTTTTTTCATTACGAAGTGACTGTCCCCGCGTCGTTTAGAGCTTGGCACTCCTGCTACTGGTGCCAAAACGTTCGGTTTCGAGACCCAGGTGCTGCAAGGCTGCGAGGTAGACGTCGTTACGGTTATCCGTCCCATTGAACTTAATATGTTTGCCATGCTCAAAGCCACCACCAGCGACAATCACGGGGTTATTCTTCATGCCGTGAGGGCCCTCTTCTTTACTAATACTCAGGGAACTGGTGATCAAACAAACCGTTTGATCCAGTAAGGTGCCACCCGCTTTTGTCTTGGTCGATTTGAGTTTATCCAGGAAACGAGCCGTCTGCATCATGTAGGCTTGGTCCGCCTCGATGTTCTTAACATATCCCTCTTCGCTTTTAACCGCATGGGAATCCGTATGATGGCCCAGCCAATTCCATTCACCATACACATTGGCTACTCGAGTGACGTCGAATTTGAATGCCAGAAAGAGTAAATCCAAATAAGTGGAACGTTCATTGAAATAGGTGCACTTTAGAATCTTTTGTAGATACTCGGTAAGACCATCCGTTTTGAACGGGACCTTTTCAGGGAATGGCACGTCTACGTGTTTTTCGCTCAACCAGCGCTGAGATCTCTGGAGCGACTTTTCGGATTCACGCAAACTGGAAAAGTACTCATCCAATTTGACCCGGTCCGCCTCGGAAACTGTACGCATCATGCTCTTGGCTTCATCCCTGGTCGCATCAAGCATCGATTTTTTAAGGACCAGTAATTCTTCCCGCTTTTTCTTGTCTACTTTGCCGAAGATGGTTTCGAACAAAATCTGTCCATTCGTGATTGGAGAAACCGGCAGTCCACCTTTCCAGGAGATTCCATAGGAGTGCCTCTGTTCAACGACCAAATTTCGAATGCGCGTGTCATTGCCAAGGTGAGAAGCCGCAATTTCATCAACTGAATCTTGAATCAACTGAGGATTGGTGTGGTCAGAGTATTCAGCAAAAGCATACATCGTGCTTTCATGATTTCCGTAGTTCCTCAAATTCGTGCAGAGAGTGAAATCATCTTTCAATTTTTCCAGCGGCTGGAAAGTAGAAGAGCTCTGATAAGCCTTGCCCGTCGACGTCGGGAAGTTGTCAGAACACATGCCATTGCCGATATTCATACAAAACAACCGATTCGCCTTCACCGCATCGTCGCCCTTGGCCTCTTGGCCAAAGCTTTCCAAAGCAGGCAACATTAAAAAGCAACCTGCTGACCTCAAAACATCTCTCCGGTTTACGGAAACACCCTGCCGTTTTTGAATCGATTTCATATTCTGTTACTCCCAAGGTGGGGTAATTTGGACAATTTGGACATTCAATTTGGAGAAAAAACAGACTACTCCATGCCAGCCTGATCAGGACACCCTTTTTGGGCCAGTTGGAATGTTAGGTTCCGGGGACTGGTTCTAGTTGCGCCACGCTTGTGGCAAACTCGTCGGGGTTTAGGAAGCCCAATCGGCTGTGCGGGTGGACGCGGTTGTAGAAACCTCTCCATTCCTCGATCACCACCCGGGCCTCTGCCACGCTCAGGAACAGCTCCTGGTTGAGGCATTCGTCCCGGAGCCGGTTGTGGAAGCTCTCGATGTGACCGTTCTGCCACGGGCTGCCGGGCTCGATGTAGATGGTGCAGATGCCCATTTCCTCGAGCCAGTCCTGAACCTCCCGGGCGATGAACTCCGGCCCGTTGTCGCTACGGATGTGGGCCGGCACGCCTCGCTCGGCCATGGCTTCCGCAAGGGCGTCGAGAACGTCCTTCGCCTTGAGCTTCCTGCTCACCCGGATCTTGAGGCACTGCCGGCTGTATTCGTCCATGAGGGTCAGCATCTTCAGACTCGACCCGTTGTCGGTGCGATCGTGGACGAAGTCCCAGCTCCACACCTCATTGAGTCTCGTGGCACGGGTCGGCAGGGCCGTCGAGTGTCCTCGCCGCCTGCGGCGCGGGCCCCGCCCCTTGACCCCAAGGCCCTCCTGCCTTCGGATACGCTGCACGAACTTCCGCCCAGCCTTCCAGCCCTCACGCAATAGCAGGGCTCGGATTCGGCGGTAGCCGTAGCGCGGATACTTCCGGCTCAGCCACACAATGCGCTTCACCAGCTTCTTCGTCGCTTCCGGCGCCTCCTGCGATCGGTACTGGCAGCTGGAGCGGCGCAGGCCCAGGTAACGGCAGGCTCGGCGCTCCGAACACAGCCCCTCCTCGACCACACGCCGTACTGCCTGCCGCTTCGCGGAGGCGCTCACCACTTTTTTTTGAGCGTCTCGTTGAGCACCCGGTTCTTCAGCATCTCGTCGGCCAGCATCTTCTTGAGCTCGGAGTTCTCGTTCTCGAGCTCCTTGAAGCGCTTCGCATCCGCCATCTCCATCCGTCCATACTTCCTCCTCCACCGGTAGAACGTCTGCTCGCTGATATTCAACTCCCGGCAGATTTCCTCCACCGTTTGCTTTCCGTCCGCCTTGCGCAGAATCTTGATGATCTCCTCCGTCGTGTGTCTCTTTTTCTTCATGTTGGTTCTGGGTTCTAGCCCCAAAACCTAACATTCTAAATGGCCCAGTTTTCGGGGGTCACATCAGGATCGTGATGCTCGTCAGGCTGGTGCAGCCTATGAAGGCCCTCTCCCCGATAC
>PVBE011630675.1_pt1 | contig 17843 bp, 18 predicted proteins | sample 1631181 | NCBI WGS metagenome assembly PVBE01 (sample SAMN08397723, study PRJNA350692) | Marine metagenome, whole genome shotgun sequencing project. | isolation source: water | place: Pacific Ocean | collected 2012-04
ATTCGAACCGCCCGCCTTCGATATCCGCAATAACCTGCCGCTTAAAACAAATACTGTAACGCGTCACAACCTTCTGCTTCATGATCATCTCCTGAAATAGTATCACTCTGAAAGTGACAACTTATCTCAGGACAAGACAAACGTCGCCAACTGCCAACTGCCTACTGCCAACTCCCAACTGCCAGCCGTTAGGCCTTCGGCCTGACGGCCTAACGGGCGTATTCGACTGCCCGCATTTCTCGTACTACTGTTACTCTGACTTCGCCCGGGTATTCCATCTCTTCTTCGATTCGGCGGGCTACGTCGCGTGCGATTTTTGCGCTGAGGCGGTCGTCTACTCCGGAGGGGTCTACGATAACGCGTACTTCGCGTACGGCCTGGATTGCGTAGGCTTGCTCGACACCTTCGAACGTGGTTGCGATCGCTTCGAGCTTCTCCAACCGCTGGACGTATCTCTCGAGCGATTCGCGTCTGGCGCCCGGCCGCGATGCGCTGATCGCGTCGGCGGCGGCTACTATCGGCATGTAGATGCTGGCGGCCTCGACGTCTCCGTGGTGACCGGCCGCTGCGTTGATAACTTCGGGCTTCTCGCCGTATCGCTTGCAGAGATCGGCGCCGATGGCGGGGTGTCCGCCCTGTACTTCGTGGTCTACGGCCTTGCCGATATCATGCAGCAGCCCGCAGCGTCTGGCGATCTGCCCGTTCAGGCCGAGTTCGTCGGCGATAATCTGCGACAGGAACGCCACCTCGATCGAGTGCTGAAGCACGTTCTGCCCGTAAGATGTCCTGAAGTGCAGGCGTCCGAGCAGGTCGACCAGCTTGCCGTGTATGTTGCCGGTCTGGGTCTCGGTGCAGGCGGCCTTTCCGTAGTCGTGGATCTGCTTTTGGGTCTCTTTTTCTATCGCCGCGACGACTTCTTCGATTCGCGTCGGGTGAATTCGTCCGTCCTGGATGAGCTTGGCCATCGCCTGGCGGGCTACATATCGCCTTACCGGATCGAAGCACGAGACGACGACCACCCCGGGCGTATCGTCGACGATAACGTCCACGCCGGTTGCTTTTTCAAACGCCCTGATGTTCCGGCCTTCGCGTCCGATTACGCGTCCCTTCATGTCGTCCGAGGGGATGTCTACGGTCGATACGGTCGATTCGCACGTGTGGGCCGACGCGTAGCGCTGGATGGCGGTGACGACAACTTCGCGTGAGCGATCTTCGGCCTCTTCGTTGGCCTGCTCGAGTTGGCGTTCGATGAACTGGGCGGTCTCGTGTGACATCTCCCTTTCGACCTGGTCCAGCAGGATCTTCTTGGCGTCTTCGATGCTGAGGTTCGCCACTTTCAGGAGCTGGCTTTTCTGCTGTGCGATCAGTTCGTTGAGTTGACGATCCTTGGTCGCCAGGGCCTTTTCTCTTTCGACTATGCCTTTCTGGGCCGCGTCGACCATGCGTTCCTTGGCGTGAATGGTCTCGAGTTTCTGGTCGATCAGATCCTCGCGCTTGGCCAGGCGCTTCTCTTCGGCTCGCAGTTCTTTTCGCGTCGACTCGGTGTCGGAATCGAATGTCTTGCGTTGTGAGATGAACTCGGTTCGTGCGTCTGCTTCGGCCTTGGCGATGATCTTCGCGGCGTCTGCTTCGGCGGTCTTCTTTGCGGCTTCGAATTCCGCCGCTGCGGCGGCCTTCTTGAGAGTTTCCTGCCACTTCCTGAAGAAGAATCCGAGTCCCAACCCGACGATGGTCGCTGCTGCTGCTGCGCCGATGGTGGCGCCTTCGATGGCCGCCAAATATAACGAGTGCATAACACGTATCCTTTCTAAGGGTGACGCTTCTGCGACTCGGCGGATTTAAGCAGGCATTACGGGCGCCCTGATAGATGGGCGTTTTCAAACATTCGCAAGTCAGCCCCGATACCAGCGCCGCATCGCGTCTGGGCGAAACCAGCCGTTTTGCTCAGAAAACGGGGCGCAGGTACAACAATTCCATGATTTTACGCCTGGTCCCGGCCGCGAACCCAAGGGTCGGGCCTGTCCGGCGTAGATCCATCAGAACGTCTTTTTACTGCTCTTGGCTTGTTAGCGAACTATATAACCCGAAGGCTTCGTCCCTATGGGACGATTGATCGACACTCGGCATCGAGATATCCTTTTTTTCAGTGTTCCCCGTGTCGCGGGGCGATATCGCCAACACATACGCGCCGGACCTGAATCAGGTCTGGACGACATTGAGTGTCGCTTTGCCGACGGCCTGCTTAATACACCGAATCGGCCGTCACAACCAGTCAATATTGTGCCGCGTGATTGCCAGGCAATCTCCGCGCACAACTCTATAGAATCTATGATATCCTACTGCGAAGGTATCCGTCAAGGTGCAATCACGGTCGTTTTGGACAATAACGTAAAGATTCCCGCTGACAAACTGCCCGGCGGGATGTATAGTACGCCCCGTTGAATTCGACTATTTAGGAGTTATTTCGATGATAATTAACGCTTTAGGTGTCCAAAGTCGGCCTTTTCTCGCCCAATGGCTCTGGGACGCCGAGTTCCTGGGCAACGCGGCCTGGCAGTGGTTGCTGCTGGCGGCGGCGTTGCTGGGCGGTATGGTCCTTGGAAAGATCGTCGCACTGCTGATCGCACGCCAGGCCGACCGTCTGGAGGCGCGCGAGGGCTATGTGCTTACGGGCAAGTTCCTGCGATGCGTAGAAAGACCGTTGGTGCTGGTGCTGCTGTCGCTTGCGATGTACTCGGCGTCGGTTTTCATGAACTTCAGGTACGTAGGCGAAATCGTCGACGGCAAAATTGTTGAGCCTCGTGACTTCATGCCGTTGTGGCTGAAGATGTGCAAGATGATGATGTCGCTGGGCGCAGGCTGGTTCATCTACCGCCTGATCGGAATAGTCGAGTATCTGCTGCTCAAATGGACGGGCAAGACCCACTCCCAGCTTGACGACCAGCTCGTACCGCTCGTGCGAAAGACTCTTCGCGTGGTCGTGGTGATTATGCTCGCCCTGTTCATCGCGCAGAACGTATTCGAGTGGAACATCGGGGCGCTTCTGGCCGGGCTTGGTCTGGGCGGCTTGGCGTTTGCACTGGCCGCAAAGGACATGATCGCCAACCTGTTCGGGTCGGTCACGATCTTCGCCGACCGTCCGTTCCAGATCGGCGACCGCGTGGTTGTCGGCGGCCAGGACGGCGTTGTCGAGGAAGTGGGCTTCCGATCGACCAAGCTCAGGACAGTGGTGGGGCACATGGTGACCGTTCCGAACTCCGTGGTCGCCAACACGACAGTCGAGAACATCTCGGCCAGGCCGTTTCTCAAGCGGTCGCTGGATATCGGCCTGACGTACGACACCACGCCCAAGAAGATGCAGCAGGCCGTGGAGATACTCAAGGAGATGTGCCAGGCCCGAGAAAAACATTTTCCAGAAGGCCGCGCCGCTCGCGTTTACTTCACGGATTTTGCGGCCTCTTCGATGAACATCAACGTGACCTACTGGTTCGTCCCGGTCGAATGGGAGGACTTCCTGGGCTTCAACCACGACTTCAACATGGAACTGCTCAGCCGCTTCAACGCCGAAGGCCTCGAATTCGCCTTCCCGACCCAGACACTATACTTGAAGAACGACGGCGAAACGGAAAACGACAACGACTAACGGCTTTTTCCACCACGGATAGCACCGATAGCACCGATGGAAACGGCCACGGCGTACGGCAACGGCTTTCTTCCACGGATAGAAACGGATTTCTCGGATAGAAACGCCCGTGGCTACCATGAGAAAACCTGGCCCCTGTTCTCTCTCGACAGTTCCTGCAATCGCGTCATGTTTGTGAGCTTTTGTGTGCGTAAGAGATAATGTCAGGGCCGCATAATCTTCGCAAGGCCCGGAGCAGATCCCCAAACAACGTAGAGCCCGAAAAGGGCGACAGGACTCATCGCAGGTCGTCGGTCTATTGCGGGGATTCGGGTTCCCACCACTGTCGGCTGAGAAAGCGTGGTATGAGCAGCTTTCCGCTGCCGTCCTCTTGCGACTGTGCGATGATGAAGTCCACGTTGAAACCCAGGCGCGCAAGGGCCTCGCGATTCGTGTGGTAGCAACTGTTGCCCACGCGGAGATCCATCTCCGGGTGGAACTGAAACCCTATAATACGCTGTCTGCGGTTCAATACGCCCTGGATCGGGCAGCCGGCGGTGCTGGCGGTGATCTCCCAGTCGTCGGGCAGATTACAGACCTCGTCGAAGTGGCCGACAAACGCGTAGAACGGATCGGGCAGGCCCGCGAAGAGCGTGTCATGACCCGATTCGGCGGATATCGGCAGCCACCCTATCTCGGGGACCGGAGACCTTTGCACGTGGTCCGGCCCCAGGAGGGCGCGCACCGCCAACTGGTGTCCATAGCAGATGCCAAGGATGGGCCGGCCGAGCCTCACCGCATCGCGCACCAGGGCCATCGCCGGTTCGAGAAACGGCGCCGTGTCCAGAATGGAGCACGTGCTGCCCGAGAGGATAATGTGCGAGAACCCCTCGCAAGAGTCTGGGATCGGTTCTTTACACGCCTTGACGGAGACAAACGGCGTACCGTCCGGCAGCCACCGCGGTCCCTGGAAGAGCGGCAGGTCCAACCGGGGTTCCAAGTCTATGGAGAGTATACGGTTCATTGGGGCTCTCTTGTTCATCACGCCTCCGAACGTCCGCCATGACGTGCTGAGCGGGCCGCGCAACGCGAGGTTTACTCGGTCGCCGTCATGGCTTTGTCGGACGATTCTTTTTCATCGGGTCATATAATCACCGCTCCAAGCTTTGAAAGCTGCTTGCGCACGGATGCGGCGTCGACTTTGGACACTGCTTTGTTTTCTGACGCCGCCAGAGACGCCGTCACACCTGCAGCTTCGCCCACCTGATTGAGGTTCACCATTACCCGGATACCGCCAAAGGCCGAACGATCTGTCGATATCATTCGTCCGGACATGACGACATTGTCGGCCTTCTTGCTGACCATGGTTGACAGCGGTATTTGATAGAAGGCGCCACGGGGCTCTTTGAACTTGAAAGCGCCTGTTTTGGGATCGTGTACATCAATATGGTACGAGCAGTTCGCGATGGCGTCCGGGAAGCGTTTGCAGGATAAAACGTCTTCCTCGGTCAAGGTGTAGTTCCCGGTGAACGATCTCGTTTCGCGAATGCCGATGTAAGCCCCTAGATCCAGGAGCACAGGGGTGTTGTTCTTGCCGCCGTATTTCCTCGCTATGTTCATATAGGCGCGGACCTGGCGGCGTCCTTCAATTTCCGCGGCCGTCAGTTGCCGCGCGTCCGAAGCGTTGGTGTTGAAAACATGAGTAAGAGCGCACATGCTAACGTCCTTCGTGCCGGGGATACCGACGCCCCATCCGTGATCCTTGACCAATCCGAACTCCTTGCCGTGCTTATTGATCAGCCGCTGGATGTTTCCCGGCAGGCCTTGAATATCGGCGCAGGTTGTCGGCGGCTGGAGCCCCTTGCGGATAGCGAACGGTATGCCTATGTCCCTGGACAGGTCGCCGTCACCGGTAGCGTCGACGAACACCTTGGCCGTGATGGCTTGCCGGCCATTCTTATTCTCAATGAACACGGCCTTGATTTTGTCGCCTTCTATAAAAGGGCTTGCGTAGAAGGTGTGCAGATACGGGGTGATGTTGTGGTCCAGCACAAGCTTGTCCAGCTCGATTTTCAGCTCTTCGGTATTTATGTTGTAGCTGCGACCGAACGCTTTATTACCGCAGGCTCCGATTTTGGTCAGACGTTCAATCATCGTCTTGGTCAAGCCGCCAATAATCGTCTTGTCGCGTTTTCTGTCACTGAGCTGGTGCCAAATGGCGACCAGTCCGGATGTTGCAACGCCGCCAAAGGCGTTCTGCTTCTCGACAATCGCCACCTTCGCGCCCATCTGGGCGGCCCGGACCGCGGCGAAGACGCCTGTACAGCTCCCGCCAAGCACGCATACGTCGACCGTTTGCACAACGGGCGTGCTGCGCGGCTTTTCATTGATACTATTTGAGGCAGGCGTTGCTGCGGACTGCTCGGCGTTTTTCTTTTCGCCGCCCATCGCATGGCCCGTAACCGCCAGCGCGGCGCCGCCGAGAAAGGTTCTTCGTTTCATTATAGATTCCTCTTTCGTTTAACCCGCAGGATGATCTGGACACAAAGCGATAGCTTTTTGGATCAGAGTTAATCCTCTTGTCATATGAATCTCTCTTTATATGCGTTTATCTTCAAATCTATTCAATTCTACGTTCTTTCGAACGTGATGTGGTTTGAAAATGCGACCATTCATTACTATATAGACACCGGGTCCGAGAATCTGAGCCGCAGTTACGGCGCATCCTATATTAAACACCGCGTCGCTATCTCGGAATTGGGCCGGATACATTGACCCGGTCATTACGATCGTTTTTCCTGAAATACTCTCAAGCACCTTTGCGGTATCAATCATGGTGTCAGTGCCGTGAGTGATAATAACTCTTTCCGATGGAGTAGAATCCACTTCCTTCCTAATCAGCTCACGGTCTTTATCTGTGAAGTCGAGACTGTCTTTTCTAAGAATGGATTCAATCTCGTAGTCCAGAACAACATTAGCCCGCTCCAAAACACCGCTGGCTTGCGGGTCTCCAACCTGATAGTCTGATTTTTGGTCGAAGTAAACCTTGTCGATAGTACCGCCTGTTGTGTAAATCTTGATTTTCATATCTTAATTATCTAAAGCAAATAACGTTTCGTGTCATCGGCGCCGCCGCAGGCGCCCGTTGCACACGCTGATTACGTGTATCTAATCGGACCAGTGTATTGCAGGCGCCTTAACGCTTCACGTCCAATCGTAGAATCTTGCCGTTGTGATGCCACACCCGCACAGTTTTTCCTTCACGTAGGACCCCGCCATGCGCAATAGTTCGCCTGTAAGCCGGTGTCAATTCGAAGTAGTCAACCACCAGCCGGACCCCGTTGATCATAATGACATCGCCTTCGGCGTGACCGCTCTCAGGTTGCCGGTGAAGAACATGAACCGTTCCATCTGCAAGTTCAGCCGTTCCGTTTCTATATACGCTTACCAGCCGATAAGATAGATAGAGGTTGGCTGAAAACGCGATGCCGGTCACTGACAGCCAAAAGATGCTCCCCACGAGGATGCATGTTGGCTTGGTTTTCTCCTTGCCAGTCCACTGTTTGGATATCTTGAGATGGCCAATCCACTTGACCGCGACGTACAAGCCGACGGCCCCGACAGCCAGGAATAGAAAGGCAAAAGCAACTACGCCCCAGAAACCATCGTACACGACAAAATACGTGGTGTAGCCGTCTGCTTGATTCGTCCCGCTCGGCGAGGGCATATCGTGGCAGAAGGCCGCTATTACCCCAGCGATCTGACCGAAAGACACGCCGCACGCGAGTAGCTTGACATGCTCGGCCCTGGACAGCGGGATATTCAATAGTCCAGGGTGGTCCGCCAGTGTTTGTGCTCCGCCTTGCCTGAAAAGCCACCACAGACACCGAACCCAAATACCAACTCACGTCGCGTACCATCCCAGCACCCAGAGATTGGCTTCCCTGGGCTTCAGGTAGTCGTAAATCGAAGCCGCTGATCCAACCGACAATCCCAACCCCATCACAAGCCAGGGGATACTTCCCCAGAAGACGAAGTTCAGAATCAACCTCTTGTAGCCCTGTCTCAGTTCAGGCTTCCGTGCGATATGGGGACGCGCATAGCGCCACCACGCCGCAGCGTTGGCCGCGGTAACGCCGATGAGGATAATCCAGAAATAGTCAGTGATGTATTTCACGGGAGTTGATTATATTCCAGATACAATACAATAGCTCTAAGTTTGACATTGCATGGGTGTTGGCCCACGCGAGACCTTACCGCATGACGTTTCGCGTCATCGGCGCCGCAGGTTCGCTCCGCCTTCGGCGGATCTTCGACACGGCGGATTGCACACGTTTGTTATGCATTCTTTCTTTCAAAGAATCCATTCTCAAATTCGTCCGGGTCATTGCCTTTTTGAATACGAGCGAATTCACATTGTATTTCTGACCGTTCCATTCAATCTTATGCGATATCCTTTTGATTGGCCTTGAACTCCCGATGCACTTTTCGAGACGCCACAAGACTGACGCCCCTCGAGGCCTCAGTACGCAAAGACAGAGTTTCTCTTCCCCGCTTGAATTCCCAGAAGTGCATCTCTACAGCAGGCATGGACTCATCCTGCATCAGTTCGAAGCCCATCGCTTCGATACTTGAACGCGCTCGATCGAAACAATCCGTATTGCACTCATTATCACTAAGCACGACTTCTCTATGAAATATCCCTGTAAAGAATCCCATATTGCGCCCACATAAACATCAATATAACGTCTAAGCTCTGCGGCGCGGCCTTTTCGCGTCCGCTGGAGCGCCTGGTTGGGCTGCTTCTATTCTTGCCTCTGCAGTTTCATCGCACCGAAGATGCCTTTCATCCGCTTCTTGAAGTCGGGAAGAAGTTCTTCGGTGGAAAGAGAATCGTAGGACACCGCCAACATTAGGTTCCTTGAACCGAATACCGCCAGATAGCTCAGTAATCTGGGCACATCACAGCTTCCTACCATCGACATCGCATAGAAGCAGTTGCTGTACTTGCTGTCAGGATCTCGGAAGTCTGCTCGGTTCTCTGTCAACACCTTGGTTTTCGCGATCCGAGTCAACAGAATGTCCCTCGCCAAAGACGCTAACTGCAAGAGATCGAGTTTCTGGTGGCTCAAGGTGGCGGTCATGAAGACATGCTGACTTTCATCTTCCGAGTGGAACTGGTATTCGGCATCAGCGGACCGATCGGTCCACTGACCGGGCAGTACCAAGGAGAAATGGGACGATTCAATCTTCATGTTCCCATCCGCATAGTCCATGGTAGGATCAGGTGCCAAAGTCTCGAACATGTCAGTTTCCGGTGTCATACTCTTCGTCGATTCTCGCTTGGCCCAACAACTTATTACAGCCCATGGTCGCTGGCGCAGGATTCCAATACACTTCCGGGGCTATTTCCCTGCCAAAAACTTGCCAACGCCAGGTTTTTCGTAATTGCGTCTGGTCCTTTATAAAGCCCGGTTTCGGCCGTAACAAGATCAAATCTAGAAACTTACAGACTGATTCTTTCATTTCATTGCAACATATTTGTCGCGGATCTGGACGGTGTAATTTGATATAGCTCATGGATATCCCCCGAAGTTTCAGGCTTCGACCTTGAATTCCTTTTTTGTGAACTCGATCTTCTTCTGGCTTTTTACGGCCCTGTTGACCGCCAAGACGGCGGCGACGGTTGCGTATCTGATTTCTCCGGGGCAGTTGAGTTTTGCTTTTCCTCGTACGGCTTGGAAGAAGTTGCTGAGGTGCGGTTGGTGCGGCGGCGCGTTCAATTCGGTCCGCAGGGACCACCTTTGCAGCAAATCTGAGGGGGCGCAGCGAATATCAAACAGGTGGGAGTGCCCGCAGTCCACCGGCGGGTTGTTTCCCTTCAGCAGTCCCTCTTTGACCAACTTGTTGAAGTCCGGCGCAAAGAAGGGGGCCCTTTCGAGCCGGTTACCGTATCGCGGGACCTCCGAAATCACCAGCGATCCGTATTCGCCCATGAACGCTTCATAGAATCCGCCGTGTCCGGTTGTAGTCCGGACCTGGCATGCCGCCCGGGCGACGCCTTTCTTGTTGGTGTACTCGAATACGCACATCACATTGTCATACCATTGGCGATGCTTGTAGTAGTCGATTCCGCCGGAGGCTATTACAGACTTCGGATTAGTGCGGAATATCCAACTGAAGATATCGATCTGGTGCGAGCCCAGGTCGGCGATCGGTCCGGCGCCGTATCTTTTGAACCATCGCCAGTTGCGCAGGCGCCCCATCGTGTCGTATCCGTACCTGGCAAGCTCCGTGGCGCTTAAGGCGTGTTTCGCAGGCCAACCGATATCATCATCAATCCTACGGTTCCACTGGGCACAGGCTTGCCCGAGGTGTCCGAGGACCCTGTCAGCCGGCACGATATCGTTGATCGCGCGTATGTAGCGCGGGTTGGATCGGCGTTGGCGGCCAATCTGGAGGAGCTTTTTGGTTTCCCTGGCGGTCAGGACCATCTGCCTGGCCAGTTCCAGTGAGTTTGACATCTCTTTTTCACAGTACACGTGCAGGCCGGCGTTCATGCAGGCGATAGCGCACTCGGCGTGCATCCAGTCCGGCGTGGCGATAATCACCGCGTCGAGATCCAGTTTATCGTTCCTGGATAACATCTCTTGGTAGTCGGCGAATTCTGCGACTTCTGTCTCGAGGCGATTATAAGCGTTGATCAAATCTGCGGCCTTGCTGCGGTTGTAAGGCCAGATATCGCAAACCGCCTTGAACCGCAGACCCCCAATCGCCTTCAGGCACGAACTCAGCAGCACCTGTCCCTGGGCGCCTGCTCCGATGAGGGCCACATTAATGTCGTCGAGTTTCTCCATGCGCGTTGCCTGTAAGCAATCGGGCTCAGCCCTTTCTGGCCCTAACCTATGGACGAATGGCGCGGAATGAATTCCAGTACAAACCCCGGGACAACCTTGTTTATCGTCGTGGTATAACGTTTCGTGTCAGCGGCGCCGCAGGTCCGCCGCAGGCGGATTGCACACGCTGGTTAGGTGTTCCTTTCGAGTATCTCACCGCTAACGAACCGCGTAACTCCACCATCGACCTCATCGTAAATGATGCTGATAGTGTAGTTGTCATTGAGGTAAACAGCGAATTGCTTGCCTGAATTAACGAAGCTGTTGGCAATTTCTATGCCGCAAAAAAGAGTGGGACACAGTCGCTCAAGGAGACCTTCAACCGATTGCCCAGCAGCGCATTGTTCCAAAACGGCTTTCATCCCGCTGATTTCGTCATCGGTGACGACAGGCGGCTCCTTTGTGTCAGCGCGAAGGGCTTCGTCGTATTTCCTTATGGAGTTCTGCTCGATGCTCGGATCCGCTTCCAGAATCCCTTGAACTCTTTTTAGCTCCTCTGGCCGGAGCCTTGCGCAAAAGGATATGTCACAAGACTCTTTGCCGCCCCTCTTCTTGTACTTAGAATCCAGGAGCTTCCGCGAAACAACCAACGGATTGTATTCGTCACCAAGATTCGGTCTCTCGCCGTACTTGGCTTCCAGATGATCAAAGTGCTTTTCGTCCTCTTCGTTATAGAACCGGCGCTGGATTTCAGTGATCCGAAAGAAGCCCTTCCTATATGAAGTAATAATGTCGCCGATCTCGAGAGTCTCATCGTACGGGTTCATGCTGTTACACCTAACAACTTAATCACCGTCACGGTCTTGGGCGCAGGATTCCAGTATCCTTTTGGGGTCGTTTCCCCGGCCAATTGTGGCAGCGTATCGTTTCTGATAACCCCATATCTTTCTTTATAGGCATTACTATCGGCCACAACAAGCAGAAAGGCAGTGATGAATGCGGAATGATGAATGCTGAAACGGCAGGCGGCGATGGCGACGGGTTGTCGGCGCGTGCGTCTGCTGTCTAATCCATGCCGAGCAGGGCGGCGAGTCTGGCGTCTTGCATGCTGCGGCGCCAGGCGGCGATGGGATATTCGCCGTTGTACGGATCAGATTTCTCCTTGTTCTTCTTCTTCTTCTTCTCAACACTCGCATCCTCACCCGCAACGTCCGGGCCGGTCATACCGCTTGAATCTTCGTCATCGGTGTTCGATGTTTCTGCTTGCGTGTGTTCCACGCTTGCGGGGTCATGTCTCCGATCCGTCGCTGTTTCATCATTCATCATTCCGCATTCATCACTTTCCGCGCCGTCATCGTCGGTGTCGTCACGAATCCAGCCGTCGTCGTCGGCCGGGTCGCCCCAGTCTTCTTCGGTCCAGGTTGAAATATCGTTGTCTCGCTCGCGCTGCAGTTGGCGTTCGTAATACTCGTCGAGCTTGATCTCCTGCTTCTCGGCGAGTCTTGCGCGGCGTTTTTCTACGGCTTCGGCCGGCTGGTCGGCCAGGGCTTGCATGAAATTCTTCAACAGAAACTCGCGTGCCTTGCGGGCCGTCTCGCCTTGGCCTTCGAGTGCGACTTTGATCTGTTTGAGCAGCAGCGGCTGCATATGTTTTGCGGCCAGGCGGATCGTGGCCTGTCGATAGCCCTCGACGGTGTCGGCGATCTCCTGTTGCAGATCGGGGCGTGACCGCCCGTTGGCGATCGACCAGACAGTTCGCCGCGAAGCGCCGACCTGCTCGGCGATCTCACCGTGCGAAAGCTCACCGTCCGCGATCAACTCGACCAGTAAATCTTCATCGTATTTCATTAGTGACCTTTCCTAAGGGTTGGCGACTGGCCTTCCATAAACTTACTTACTGGCGCGTGGTGGTCGAAACAGGACAACGAATTTGGAAAAACTCTTTCGCACAACAGCGAAGTGCTCGTAAGAGAGGTTACGTGCACATGTTACGAAGGAAATAAATCTGCGATAATTTCTCTTCATCCCGCAGCGACACGGCGCGGCTCGGTCCGGTACGAGCTTGTCCTTACTCACATCTTTTGGCCCAGAGCGGAGCGGTTATGTCGAGCCTTTGAGCCCCGTTCACGGGGCTAAACGACGCGGCGCGGCGGAGGTTCACACTCGTCCGAATTGCGATAAGGTGTGAACGTCTATCACGAACCGATGTCGAGCATGCCGAAGAACCAACTCGAAGGCTCACCCGAGACTTAACACCTGTATGTAGAAACAGTTACATGTTTTACCATGCGCGGTTAGATTATGCCGCATGGCGGACTATTCAGATTGGAGGCGCATGGATCACAGGGTTAGTAGCTGTGAATGTATTGTGAACGTCGGACTGGTCCGGTTTGGGTCGGATCGGGTCGAGATATATCTATTCCGGATTCCGGATATGGCGGGGTGGTTGCTACTCCAGCGTTCCGCTTTTGCGGTAGATTCTCGTTTCCAGTGAGCGGTTGTATGCTCCGAACGATTCTTCGTCGTCCGAGATCGCCTCGATGTCGTGGAACGTCATGTACATCTTGGCGTCGAGGTTGTCGAGATAGTGCAGGAAGAACGCCTCGGGAATCATCGGCAGCTTGGGCGAGCCGTATTCGTGGGCTCCGTGGTGGGACAGGATCATGTGCTGCAGCAGATCGAGCGTCTTGGCGGGGAAAGGTTCGCCGGTTTCCTCGGCGACGAGGGCGGCTTTTCGGTCCAGCCAGATCACGCCCATGGTGATGTGGCCGACCAGGTTCCCTCGGTCGGTGTAGTTGATCGCCACGCCGGAGGTCAGCTCGGCCATCTTGCCCATGTCGTGGAAGAACACGCCGGCCAGCAGCAGGTCGGCGTTGAGTTTGGGGTACAGGCCCAGCAGTGCGACGGCGGCTCGAGCGATGCTGAGCGTATGCTCCAGCAGCCCGCCCATATACGGATTATGCATGGTCATAGCGGCGGGGGCCTGCTTGAACGTGCTGACGAATTCGCTGTCCTCCACGAACTTCTTTATCAGCAGCCGCAGCGACTTGTTCTTTATTCCGCGAAGGATCTCCAGCATTTCGGACCACATCTCTTCGGGGTCGGCCTCGGCTACAGCCAGGAAGTCGCCGACGTTGACCTTGTCTTCGCTCATAGGTCGGCATGCTTCGATGATAAACTGCAGCGAGCCCTTGTAGTCTTCGGTGCGTCCTTTTACGTGTAGGTAACCGCCGGCGGGGATCGATGCGAAGATCGACTCGCTGGCCTGCCACATTCTGCCCGGAAGCGAACCGGTCTTGTCGACGAGCGTGCAGAGGATGTAATTACCGCCGTTCTTGGTCGTTCGCAGGTCCTTTTCGCGTACGACGAATACCTGGTCGAGCGCCAGTCCGGGCGTCAGTTCGTTTATAAACAGGTGTGTTTCGTTCATGCCCGACAGTGTAGCAGGCTCGGGGCCTCTTGAAAACAACGCTTTATAAAGGTATAAAAGTCAACCGTACCCCACGTATGCAGCGCCCCTGATAGGGGTGCGGCTGGCGAGGGGATCGATAACACCGTGATTGAAAAAACACTGAACTTTTGAAAGAGCCATCGATGCGATACAGCAAGCTGTTAATACCGACCACCAGAGAAGTGCCCGCCGACGCGGAGATCCCTTCGCACAGACTCATGATCCGGGCGGGCTACGTGAGGAAAGTGGCCAGCGGAACGTACACCTATCTTGTGCTCGGGCTGCGGTCGCTGCGGAAGATAATGCAGATCGTTCGCGAAGAGATGGACGCCGCCGGCGCCCAGGAGATCCTCATGCCCGTAGTCCAGCCGCTTGAGCTGTGGGATCGCACCGGACGCTCGGTTGACTACGGCGAGACGCTGGCGACCTTCACCGATCGGCACGGACGGGGCAACGCGCTGGCGCCGACGGCTGAGGAGGTTTGCACGCATCTGGCGTCGCAGGAGCTCAAATCGTACAAGCAGTTGCCCGTGAACCTCTACCAGATCGGCACGAAGGTTCGCGACGAGTTCCGCCCGCGTTTCGGCGCCCTGCGAAGCCGCGAGTTCATAATGAAGGACGCATACAGCTTCCACACGACCCCCGAATGCCTCGACGTGACCTACCGTGCGATGTACGACGCTTACTGCCGCGTGTTCGAACGCTGCGGCGTGCCTTACGTTATCGTTGAAGCCGAATCGGGCGAGATGGGCGGCTCGGGCTCGCACCAGTTCACCGTACCGTGCGACAACGGCGAGGACGTGATCGTTCACACCGCCGACAACCAGTACGCGGCGAATATCGAAAAAGCCGAAGTCGACCCGCCGGCCCAGACCGCCGCTCGCGGCGAGGCGGCGCCCGAAGAAGTCCACACGCCCGGTGTCGGCAGCATCGAAGCGGTCTGCGGATTCCTTAAGACCCAACCGGCCGAGATGATCAAAACGCTTGTTTACAAGGCCAATGACGATACGGTTATCTGCCTGATCCGCGGCGATCACGAACTGAACGTCGAGAAGCTGACCCAGGCCGCCGGCGGGGCGCATATAGAACCGGCCGATGAGGCGACGGTCAGTAATCTCACCGGCGCGGCGGTCGGATTCGCCGGTTCGATCGGACTGGCGGACAAGGTCGCCAAAGTGCTCGTGGACCCGTGGGTCGCGGGCATGTGCTGCGGTGTAACCGGCGCCAACAAGACCGATTATCACGTTAAGAACGTAGTCCCCGGACGCGACTTCCCGCTCGAAGGCGACAACGTTTCGGTGATCGACATCCGCAACGCCGCCGAAGGCGACACGCTCGGCGGCAAGGAGCTGCAGTTCCACCGCGGTATCGAGGTCGGGCAGGTGTTCAAGCTCGGCGACAAGTACAGCAAGAAGCTCGACGCATACGTTGACGACGAGTCAGGCGCCTCTGTGCCCTGCATAATGGGCTGCTACGGGATCGGGATTAACCGCATTCTCGCTTCGGCGATAGAAGTGGGCAACGACAAGGACGGATGCATACTCCCGATCGCGATCGCCCCGTTTGAAGTTGAAGTCGTGGCGCTTAACACCGACAGCGAAGAGGTATTCTCAAAGGCCGAGCAGCTCTACAACGATCTGCAGGCCGCCGGTCTGGACGTGCTGCTCGACGACCGCGAGGCCCGCCCGGGCGTTAAGTTCAAGGACGCCGACCTGATCGGAATACCGCTGCGAATAGTAGTCGGCGAGCGAGGCCTGGCTGAGGGGAACGTAGAGGTCAAGCGACGCACCGACGACAAGCCCACCGGAGTTCCGTTCGAACAGGCGGTCGAAACGATTCTGGATATAGTCAGGGAATTGAGAGCAGTTGGCAAGTAAAGGGTCAAAATCGCTTGCGGTTGTCGGTATGGACCGCGCTGAGCGTCGCAACGCCAAGCGGCAGCGGAAGATCGACACCCGCTCAATACGCCTGGACTACCTGGCGTACATCGGGTTGCGGGTTGCGATAATGTTCATCGAGATGCTTTCGCTGCGTGTGGGCTACGCGCTGGCTCGGCTGGTCGGAAACCTGATGTACCGCTTCGACAAACGCCACCGCAAGATAGCAATCGATCAACTGCGCTTGAGCTTTCCCGATTGGTCCGAGGCGAAGATTCGCCGTACGGCCAGGGCCTCCATATGCAACATGGTCTGCATGGGCCTGGAACTGCTGCTGACCCCCAGAATCGTCCGCCCGGAGACCTGGCGCAAGCACATTCGCCTGAAGAACATGGAGAATGTCGTCGCCACGCTGATCTCGCGAGACCGCCCGATGGTGCTGGTGACCGGTCATTTCGGCAACTGGGAGTTGGCGGGGTATTTTTCGGCGGCTATCGGGCTTGCGTTCAATTCCGTAGCCAGGCGAATCGACAATCCGTACATAAACGATCTGATCTTCGGGGTTCGCCAGCGTGCCGGTCAGCGGATGATCTACAAGCGGGGCGCCGCCGAGCAGGTCGCCAAGGCGTTTGACAGGAACGAGGCGGTCTCGATGGTCGGCGATCAGGACGCCGGGGCCAGGGGTCTGTTTGTCGACTACTTCGGCCGCCCGGCCAGCACGTTCAAGTCGATAGGACTGATGGCGATGCAGTACGAAGCGCCAATCGCGGTGATCTGCTGCCGCCGACTGGGCGGACTGTTCCAGTTCGAGATATCAAACCAGCGAACGATCGAGCCGGCTGAATGGGCCGACAAGGACGATCCGCTGCGATGGATCACCCAGGAATACACCAGCGCCCTTGAGGCTGCGGTGCGAGAGCAACCGGACCAGTACTTCTGGGTCCACCGCAGATGGAAACACGCACCGAGAAAAACGAAAAAGAAGGACGCCTGATTCGCACCGCGCGATAGAATCACAAACGGAGAACAAAGCAATGAAGTACGCGGCGATAATAGCAATACTGATGGCGATCGGGGCCGCAGGATGCGGTAAGTCTGAGTCCGACCAGGCCGAGGCAAACGAGAAGACCGACAAGTCGGTCGCCGGCCAGGTGAACAAGGCCGTCGAAGACATCACCTCGTATGACGCTACAGACAGGTCCGCCAGGGCTCCGGGCTTCTTCAACAGGCGTTCGTCAGGAACCCGAGCGGACCTCAAGGAAGATCCCGGCAATTTCGATACGGATGATGTTCCCGCGGTCCAGCCGGCGGCGACCTCTGAACCTGTGAAACGACCCGAACCCAAACTGGTGAAGCCCAACGCCGAGGCCGAGAGAAAGCTCAGGCTCGCAAAACTCTATATCGATAACGCCGCCTCGGCGACCTCAGCCATCAGGTCAAAGTTCCTGCACGACAAGGCCGTCACGATACTGAAGGAAATCATCTCGAAACATGCCCAGGACCCCGCAGCCCCGCAGGCGAAGAAACTGCTGGCGCAGATCGAAACGGCGGAATAGGCCCATGGACGTCTTGCTGGGATAGAAAAGAATTGCTCGGCTCGTTACGCTGGTCTTGTCTCGGCGGTGTTGTCGGCTCAGGCGGCGGCGAATTCAAGGCCCACGCCCAGATAGCCCTTGCTGGTCATCGCAGCCCGGTCCACGCGGACGATAGTAGCCAGCACCTGACCTTGATTGGCAGATCGCCATCCGACGCCGGCCATGTTTACATAGACCGATTGACCTGTTCTAACCGGCGTGGTGGCGGGTACATACATCATCATGCCGCTGTCGGAAATGTCCACTGATCTGGCGGGGACTTCGCGCTTGGAAGGCCCGTGGTGGAACTGCAGACCTGTTGACACAGGGTATCGTGCGTGTTGTCTTCGCTCGTTGGAAGAAGTCGTATTGTTCATAGCCTGCTCCAGTTGTTAGTCCTGTACATTGGTAGTTATCGGAAAACAGACTGCGTGGGTTTTTATAAATTTGGTTCTCATCCAATAAAGTTGGTTGTTTTCTTCC
>PVBE012615631.1_pt1 | contig 17843 bp, 16 predicted proteins | sample 1631181 | NCBI WGS metagenome assembly PVBE01 (sample SAMN08397723, study PRJNA350692) | Marine metagenome, whole genome shotgun sequencing project. | isolation source: water | place: Pacific Ocean | collected 2012-04
ACGACATGTATCCGGAAACTTCAGCGTGTGCGAACCCATCACGTTGTCCCTTATCCAGCTTTGGATCGAACCATGATTCGAAAGGTGTGTCGATGCTATGTCGCCTCCCCGTGGGAGTCAAGACCACTACAGGGTGTTTTGAAACACACTGGAGAGAGAGGTTCGTCACATGGCGGGTTCGAGTTTCGACGTGTGAACCGCGTTCACGACCTCAACGAGGAGGTCCATTTCCCATCGCAGCGCAGCCAGCCGATTAGATTTGGACTTCTCCTTCGGCCGTAGTACCTTCGAGGTCACAATGCCGCTCCGACCGCAGAAAAGTAATCCGATCGCCGTTGCCGCCGTAGCTCTGCTGGTGTTGTTCACTGCCGGCCTGACACCGGCCTACGGACAGTCCGAGCCGCGGCGTCTCGGGAGAAATGAGATCGGAGTGGGAACCCTGGAAGAGGAGATCAAGGACCATTGGGAAAGGGTCGAAAACGAGTTCGGATTGCCTGACCCGGTCGAAATCCGCCGGCTGGCGGAACCGGAAGGACGTGCCAGGCTCGGGTCCCGCCTCCGGGAGTTCTACGGTGCGCCCAGCGACATTCTTTATTACCGCTTCGCGCCCGAAGGTCCGGACTGGCCGATCAAGGGTGTGCGGGAGGCCGCTCGGGTGCTCAAGGCGCAGCTGGACCGGGTCTCGTCGCTGTTGCCGGATCTTCAGATGGAGCCGGTTCCTCTACCGAGAGGTCTGGCCAGGTTGCCCCTCGATCGCAGACTGGCCCTGATGTCCTGGTTCTTGAGCCGCGTTCGGGGGAGACTCAACTAGGTGGTCCAGGCATCGGACATCGTCGACATTCCGCTCCTGCGTATGATTGACAGCGAGCTGCGAACCATTCGGGTGATCGCCGGGCAGTTTCTCCGATGAGGGTTAGTTGCTGAGGTGCCGATTGAATTCCTGAACGGATTTCAGGTCGGCCACGACTTTCTTAAGCCGGCCCAGGTCGAGTACTTCGCTGTCGCTTGACACTCTCTCCAGCTTCAACATGACGGCCTCAATCAGGTCCGGAAGCTTCATGATGGATTCCGCTGAAATCTCAGAAGGCGCGGTGGCAAAATCGGACGGCTCCGTTTCCGGGCCCATCCCCACGTGGTCAATGATTCGATCAAGACGCTTATCGATGTCTTTCGATTTCCCCCGTATGGCCTTCAGGCTCTTTTCCGTCAGTGGTCGAAAACGGAAGTTGGAAATCTCACGGGCAAGTAAGGAGATCTTTTCCATGTCGTCGTTGAACTGTCTCCGCTTGAACGACTCGTATGCGGCGCGATTGGCGCGGGCTTCCCGCAGGATCGCCCCGGCCCTCTGAGCCGGCAGGATCACGGGCTGTGCGAAGAACATCACCAGTGTCGCCAGAATGATGCCGACTCTATGTGCCTTCATAGATATAGCCTACTTGAATGGGGAATCGATTCGCGAGCATTTCGACGAAAGTTCCCCGGCGCTATTCCGGAACGAACTTGACCTCGACCTCGAAACGTCGAAAATTCGAGTACCTTGCGGTGCCCTCGACCGCATGTCCATCGCTACCCGTGTACCTTTCCTGCATGGTCACCGGTACCCAGAGCCCCAGGCGGGAGTCCGACCGGTAACGGACGACAATCGCAGCGTCCAGGGTATTCTTTTCCGTGTTGATCTCTGTTTCGGTCTGGAGAACTCGTCCAGTGACGGGATCGACCCACAGCCTCCCACTCAGGAGGGTTTCGTTTCCCGGTGCACCACGCAGGAACGGCGGGCGCACCTTCTCTCGAAAACCCAGGACCCAGGCGGAGACATCCTCGAGGGTTTCCTCTCCGACCTTACTGAACTCAAAACGAAAGGTGTTGCTCGGGCGCAGGACCATCAAGGCAAAAGTCGGGAGGTTGATGTTCCGTTCGATGTCGCCGATGTTGAACTCGGCGCTCCGGGCGATCAGCTCCTTCAACTGAACGTTCGATAGCGAGGTGGTTTCGCGAAAGAATTCCTCGAAATCCTCACCGTCCTCGGTGACTTCACGACCATCCACCTCGAGTACGTTACGGAAGCCGAGCCACAACCCTCCGGCGCGCAAGATAAGGTAATCTGACCGGAGCTCCCGCTCCATCTCCTCGATGCGCGAAGAGCCTGGACGCCCTCGTAGGGGATGAACCCATCGTGCGGCCTGGGAGTACTGTTCTTCAGCGATGATCGAGCCAAGCTGCTCTTCATACTCGAGGACATACCGGCTCGCCTGGGCCGTTACGGAGTCGAGATCCTGTGCCGGGGTCGTGAAGCCTGGCCCGTTCGATGCAAGCACAACCGTCGCGATCACCGTCGCGATTGCGAGGTTCAATGACCTTGGGCTCCAGACTCTCCTCATGTTGAATCGCCTCAATCCCCGCAAAGGATGCAAAAGGTTGTCGTTGTCGATTGAAAAGTTCTGAGAATCTTATAGAAAGAGCGGGATGGCGTCAAACCGCCAGTAGGAGCCTGTTCGGAAACCGGAGCCGCACCCAGACCGGGGGGAAACTCGGCTGTTATGAATTAGGGACGGAGGCGTAATTTCACCATACTGTTGTAATTACGTGTGTTGTGATAATTGTGCTTCCGTCCCTTAATTTCCGGGACCTTGCAATTCTGTTACATGAAGGGCACGCTATTGGGGTCGTCAGCACCTGGAGATCACATCGTGAAGACATTCGTGTCGCTAGTGTCGGCTGCCCTGGTACTTGCCAGTTGTGGCGGAGGCGAGCCTGGCAGTTCGCCAGCGGCCGTCGCCGGTCCGGACTCCGCGCCTCAGTATGGTGGGGAACTCATCTACGCGATGGCTGCGGAAACCTATTCGTTGTTTCCGGGCCGCCAGCCGAGTTCGACAGCCCAGGACGCGTGGTTGTACGCGCTCGAGGGCCTGGTCGAGATCAACGAGGACAACGAGATCATTCCCTGGCTGGCGACCGGCTGGGAGATTTCTGAAGACGGCCGTAGCACCAGCTTCCACCTGCAGGAGGGAGTCAGGTTCCATGACGGAACGTCCTTCAATGCCGAAGCGGTCGCTTTCGTGTTCAACGAGGCGCTGGCGAAGGATTTCATCTATGTGCACATGCTCGAAGGGTTGGAGGAAGTTACCGCCGACGATGAGTTTACGGTAACGTTCCATTTCGGGACTCCCTTCGCGGCGTTGCTCTCGAATCTTTCCTACCGGTCCATGGTGATCTTCAGCCCCACCGCCTACCGTGAGAACGGCGAGGACTGGATGGCGACCAACCTTGTCGGAACCGGTCCGTTCATCCAGGAAGAGCTGGTTCGCGGCGAGTACCTCAAGTACAGGAAGAACGACGACTACTGGCAGGAAGGGAAGCCTTACCTGGACCGTGTCACGATTCGAATCGTGCCGGACGTTTCGGTCCGTTCCGCCATGCTCGAAGCGGGTGAAGCCGATCGTACCGTTTTGATCAATGACTTCGACATTCCCCGCCTGGAGGCCGACCCCCGTGTCAACGTTCGTGTGATAGCCAGCACACGCCAGTTCTACGTCGTACTCAATCACACGGTGGCGCCGCTCGACGACTCGGATGTGCGTCGGGCATTCAACTACGCCATGGACAAGGAAGGCATCGTTGGGAGCGTCTTTGCCGGCACCGGAGCCCTCCTGTCGAAGGCACCGGTCTTGTCCGAGGGAGTCGTTGCGTTTACCGACATGCGTCAGCCCGGCGACAACACGATTTTCCCTTACGATCCGGAAAGGGCCAGAGATCTGCTGGAGAGTGCCGGCTATGTCGACCGGGATGGAGACGGTGTCGTCGAAGATCCCTCAGGGGTGCCCCTGCGGCTCAGTTTGTGGTCCCCACGGGCTTCGGCGAAAAGCGATGATAAGGTCGCCCAGCTGGTGCAGAATATGCTGGGCGAGATCGGTGTTGAGGTCGCGATCAGGTTGTGGGAGAACTCGGCGTTCGGATCTGCAACGAATCTGGGACCCGAAGAAGCCCAGTATCAGATGGCGCTGCTCTCCTGGGGCATCCCGACAGCGGACCCGGACGAGCCGATGATGATGATGACCTACAGCAAAGCCTGGAAACCGGCCGGCGCGAATCGCATGTTCTACGCCAGTGAAGAGGTAGACCGGCTCACCCTGCTGGCCCATCATGAAGTAGATCCGGTGAAACGTAAGGAGTACGTCCGTCTCTGGATGGAGGAGCTCCTCAGCGACGCGCCGATAATATTCCTCCCGACGCTCGCCCTCAACCTGGCCACGCGGTCGTACGTGCACGGTGATCGCATCCTCAGCATCGATCAGTATCCTGCCCGTTTTGCCTGGATCGATCAGGAGGAGATGGCTCGCCAGGGAGCGAGTCGCTGAGTCCCACCGGAGACAGCCGTCGATGCTGAGACTGATTCTCGGCAGACTGGCTTTCATGGTGCCCGCGGGCCTGCTGCTCGTCACTTTCCTCTTCGGCCTCTTTCATGCAATCCCGGGTGATCCCGCCTTGTTGCTCGCCGGCGACAATGCACCTGCCGAAGTTGTCGAGGGCATCCGTGAGGCCTACGGTTTCAACAGACCGTTACCCGTCCAGTACGTGACCTATATAACGAAGGTCCTCACCGGGGACCTGGGCGTCTCCAACTACTCGCGCGAACCCGTCACCTCGCTGATCCTGCCGCGGGTCTTCAATACGGCCCAGCTCGCGTTCTGGTCGACGGGACTTGCGATGATTGTCAGCCTGATTCTCGGCTCGACGTCGGCCATGTTCTGGAATACGAAGATCGACAAGGTTGTGACCGTCGTCGCATTGCTCGGCATCTGCACGCCGGTATTCGTGTCGGGACTCTTCGCGATCTTCCTGTTTTCCGTCAGGCTCGGCCTGCTGCCCACGGGAGGTCTCGAATCCTGGAAGGGGTTCGTCCTTCCTGTGATCACGCTTGGCGCCTTCGAGGCGGCGGTACTGACCCGCATGGTTCGGTCGACGATAGTGGACGCGTTAGGACAGGACTACATTCAGACCGCGAGGGCAAAGGGGGTCAGGGAGGCCGTCGTCGTTTTCAAGCACGCGCTTCGGAACGCGTTGCTCCCGATCATCACGCTGTTCGGACTGGGATTCGGCGCCACGCTGGGAGGCTCGGTTGTGACCGAGACGATCTTTACCTGGCCGGGTCTCGGTCGCATGATGGTGGACTCCATCCTGACACGAGACCTGCCGCTGACACAGGGCGCCTTGCTTTGTTTTGCCCTGATGTTCATTGCCGTCAACCTGATTGTCGATGTGCTCTACGCTTACGTCGATCCACGCATCACCTATGACTAGGAACGTATTTGGTCGCTTTACCCGCGACAGGGTCGGTGTGTTCGCCGCATTCGTCCTGCTGGGGCTGTATGTCGTCGCGGCCACGGCGCAATGGATTACCCCGTACGATGCGTTGGCGACGAGCTTGCGAGAAGTGTTTCGTCCGCCCTCGATGGAACACTTTCTCGGTACGGACCAGTTCGGCCGCGACGTCCTGTCCCGGGTCATCCTGGCCACGCAGGTCACCGCCAGGATCACGGCCGGGGCGATCCTCCTGGCGCTGACGGCCGGCACGCTGGTGGGAATGTATGTCGGATACGTGGGGGGACGGGTCGAGTTTCTGGTGATGCGGTTGACCGACATCATGTTGATCTTCCCGACAATCATGCTGGCGATCGTCATCGTGACGATTGCCGGGCCGTCCGAAGGCGGCGTCATCGTTGCGCTGGGCCTGTCTCAGGTTCCGAAGTTCATTCGGATTGCCCGCGGAGTGACGCTGTCGGTGAAAGAAGAGTTGTATGTCGAAGCTTCCATCGCGGTCGGCGGCGGTCGCTGGCACATCCTGCGTGATCACATCTGGCCGAACATTTCCTCACCGATTATCGTGCAGGGAACCCTGACGCTCCCGATCCTGGTCCTGTCTGCGTCGGCTCTCAGCTTTCTCGGCCTCGGCGTTCAGCCGCCGACACCGGAGTGGGGAGCCATGTTGAATGAATCGAAGGACTTTCTCCGAACATCCCCGTATCTGATCCTCGGCCCCGGTATCGCCCTCTTCCTTTTTGTCCTGGCATCCAATCTTGTCGGTGACGCGCTCCAGGAGGCATTGAACCCTCGCCTCACGCCCCGGAGATAGGTTATGCCAACGCCTGCCCCACTGATCGAAGTCAAGGACCTCCGGACCTACTTCCACACCGAGGACGGTGTCGGACGAGCCGTCGACGGCATCAGCTTTACGATCGCGCCCGAAAAGACGCTCGGTGTTGTCGGTGAAAGTGGGTGTGGAAAGTCCGTGACCGCCCGTTCCATCATGGGTCTGATCGAGGCACCCGGCCGGATCGAGACCGGTGAAATTCTTTACGAAAGAGCCGGCAGGGTGATCGACCTGGCTCGGCTCGATCCCAGGGGCCGCACCATTCGTGAGATCCGCGGAAATGACATCGCGATGATCTTCCAGGAACCGATGACATCGCTGAATCCGGTGTTTACGATCGGTGACCAGATCATGGAAGGCATTCTTCTGCACCAGGGAGTCGGCCGGAGCGAAGCTCGCAGGAAGGCTGTCGAAATGCTGGAAGCGGTCGCCATTCCTTCACCCAGCCAGCGAATTGATGAGTATCCGCATCAACTATCAGGCGGGATGCGCCAGAGGGCGATGATCGCGATGGCCCTGTCATGTAATCCGTCTCTTCTGATTGCCGACGAACCCACCACCGCATTGGACGTCACGATCCAGGCTCAGGTTGTCGACCTCATGCGGCAACTGCAACGGGAGTTCAGGGCGGCGATCATGTTCATCACGCACGATCTCGGCGTCATTGCCGAAATCGCGGATGACGTGATCGTCATGTACCTGGGCGAAATCGTCGAGAAGGCTCCTGTTCGGGAGACATTTCGGAATCCAAGGCACCCGTACACACAGGGTCTGATGGATTCGCTCCCTTCGCTGAGCCTGCCCAGAAAGCAACGACTCGCCGCAATCGAGGGCAGTGTTCCCAGTCCGTTTTCTATTCCGGCCGGCTGTCGTTTCGCCCCACGGTGTCCGCATGTGACGGACATCTGTCTCGGAGAGTCGCCGAAGCTGGGAGACGTTGGACCGGAACACCTGGCCGCGTGCCATCTCCACGATCCCGCGCTGGCGGTGGATGGATCATGAAGACTCCCGACAACACCCTGCTCGAGGTGCGGAACCTCAAGAAGTCTTTTCCCGTCCGGAAGGGGATTCTACGCCGCGTCGTCGATCAGGTCATGGCGGTCGACGATGTCAGCTTCAGCATCAGCCATGGCGAGACGCTTGGCCTGGTCGGCGAAAGCGGTTGCGGCAAGACGACGACAGGACGCACCATACTTCGTCTCATTGAGCCGAGCGGGGGGAACATCGTCTTGCACAGCAGCAGGCTGGCTCCGGATGGCAAGACCGACAGGGGAATCGACGTGACAACTGCTCCGCCGGACCAGTTGAGGGCCCTGCGCCGCGAAATGCAGATCATTTTTCAAGACCCGTTCTCGTCTCTCAACCCACGGATGAACATCGGCGACATCGTTAGAGAGCCGCTCAAGGTACAGGGAGTATCAAGCGTGTCGGAACGCCGGGAGCAGGTTGCGGACTTGCTGGAATCCGTTGGCCTGACCCGGGATCAGATGAAGCGCTATCCGCACGAGTTCTCAGGCGGCCAGCGGCAACGTATCGGAATAGCTCGAGCCCTGGCCCTCAATCCACAGTTGATCGTTGCCGACGAACCGGTCTCGGCACTCGATGCATCGGTGCAGGCGCAAGTGTTGAACTTGTTGATGGGCCTTCAGGAAGAACGTGGCCTGTCCTACCTGTTCATCGCTCACGATCTCGCCGTGGTCCGGCACATCAGCGACCGGGTTGCCGTCATGTACCTGGGACGCCTGGTGGAGATGACGGATACGGACGAACTGTTCGCCAACCCTTTCCATCCCTACACCGAAGCACTGATGTCGGCTATACCGATTCCCGATCCGGACCGTCAGGTCGAACGCATCATTCTCGGAGGTGACGTTCCCAGCCCGGCCGATCCTCCGTCGGGTTGCCACTTTCATCCTCGATGTCGCTACGCCGAAGACATCTGCCGAACGGAAGCACCGCCGTATGGCGATGTGGGTGGAGGGCACTACGTCGCCTGTCACCTCGCCGATTCCCTGAACCTACGCCCGCCAAAGACGAACTGAGCCGGCACTCGTTTCGGCCAGGACGTGGACGGCCGGCGTGTTCGCTACATTGTTCTTCAACACGAAGAAACGAAGAACACGAAGATTCTTGTCTTCTAGATAATTAATCTTTGTCTTCCTTCGTGTCCTTCGTTTCTTCGTGTTGAACTCCTAACCCGTTCCGGCTAATACAGCCGCTTCTTGTCGAGGACGTTTCGCATGTCAGCGTGTCGGTTCTCGACGTAGCAGCGGAGGTTGTGACAGAAGATGTCTGTGATCTTCCGGTTCTCGCTTGTAGTGGTGCTGGCGGAATGCGGGCTGATGAGGACGTTCGGCATGTCCCAGAGCGGACTGGCAGGGTCCAACGGTTCTACGGCGAAGGGATCCAGAGCGGCGAAGGCGAGCCGGCCGGACTCGAGGTTACGGATCAATGCGGCCTGATCCACGACCTGTCCGCGCGCGATGTTGACGAGAACAGCGCCAGGCTTCAGGGCCCGGAAGGCCGCTTCGTCGATGAGTCCTTCCGTTTCGGGTGTGTGTGGAACCGTGAGGACCAGGGCGTCGGTCCCGGCCAGCATCTCGTCGAGGCGTTCCTGCGGAAACAGGGCGTTAATTCCAAGCTGTTCCGCGGTCCGGGCCGACCCGGCACGCGCCAGTGCGACGACCCTCATGCCGAAGCATGGGCCGAGGGCGGCGACGCGTCGGCCGACTTCACCGATACCTACGATGGAAAGGGTCTTGCCGGTCAGCTCATCTGAACAGAATCGGGCCCAGTGGTGTGCCCGCTGCTCCGCCTGAAGGTGGGCCAAACGCTTCGCGTGGCTGAGCAGCGCCAGAAAGACGAACTCGGCGAGAGGGCCGGCGTGAACGCCACGCGCCGTGGTGATGAGGATGTCCGAGTCCTGGATGCCGAGCTCCTTGACGTACTGCCCAACGCCGGAACTGGTTGTCTGGATCCACTTCAGTTTTTTCGCCAGCTCGATTCCGGGAGTACCGTCCGAAGCGGAGGGTGGAAAGTCCCACAAGATATCCGCACGTCCGAGATGCCCCCGCCAGCGTTCCTCCTGTCCCGGAGTCCATCGAAAGTCGGACCGGCCCTTGTGATCGGCGACGTACCGTGTGGGCGGCAGCAGGTCGGGTTCGAAGATGACCTCCAGCCTGTCGGGAGCTACGGCTCGAATGCGTTCCACATGTTCCGACTCCAACGGCGTTGCGATAAACACAAGCAATCGAGCTTCTTCGTCTGTCATACGGTCCTGGTCTACTCTTTCGTCGACTGTAGGTGCGGTCTATGACCGCACGTTCCTGGGATCGAGAAATCGTGCGGTCATAGACCGCACCTACATCAGGCGGTACGTCTTTCGCACGAAGCGGCCTGGAACTTGTCGGCTGGTGACTGGCCTAACCCTGCATCACCCTTTCGTGCAGGGACTCCGCCGTCCTCCACGCGGACTGGATTGCGCCCTCCAGCCAGGCCGGTCGAGAACTCGTACCCGCCGATCCCAGGTAGATTCGACCGTCGGCCTTGCTGAGTTGTTCCAGCTCGGGCGGTTGAGGAGTCCGGTGGTAGGCGCCCAGGCTGTAGGGGACCTGCTCCCACCAGACACAATAGGCGTTTTCGAATTCCTCCCTCATCTGGGGGTGGACCTTTCCGACTTCGCTGAGGACGTGTTCGACCCGGTCCCGCAATGGTTTTTCGTTCAGGTCTGCCGTCCGTCCGCTGGTATAGAAACCGAGGAGCACACCTTTGTTCGAAAAGTAGTCATTGGAAGGATAGGAGAACTCACCAACCTGGAGGCCTCTTGCAAAGAGGTGCCCGCCGAAGATCCCTTCGTCTTCTTCCCAGAATCGCCGCTTCATCTGCAATCCCATCTTTGCGCTCGTGCTGTGGCGGCCCTCGGCAACGGAGGCGGCCATCTCAGGCGACAGGTTCACGTCGATTCCCTGGAGAACCGCCATGGGTAGACAACACACGCAGTAGTCGGCCGTCTCCTCCCATTCCTCGCCGGTCTTCGTGTTCCTCAAGACCACCCGGACCTCGTCCTCGGTCTGGTGAATCGTCTGAACTTCCGCACCCAGCGTAATCCTGTCGCCGATCGCGCGCGGGAAGGCCAGGGGTATTTGCATCATGCCGCCCACCGGCTGGAAAACCGGATCCGGACCGCCGGTCCCCCTTTCGATCGACCGGACTCGATTTCCGAAACCGGATTGGAGGAGAGCACCAAGATCGTGGCGGTCCTGTGACCCGCGAGAAGTGGGAGGCCGGTACAGGTGGTCTTCCGAATCCAGGTAGCCAGCGCGAACCAGAAACTCAACCAGGAGATCCCGGTCCTCGGCCGTGAGGGGGACATCTATCCGGCCCTGGTCCATCGCCTTGGCGAGCAGTTCGGTCGTCGATCCCCAGAGGTCGGCCTTGACCTCCCGCAAGCGCACTTTCTTGCCGGCCAGCTGCCCCACATCCTCGTTTTCGTCGTAGAAGTAGTTCGCGTCGCTCGAGTTTACGAAGAGTTCCAATGGAACGCCCAGTTCCTTGCAGTAGCCCAGGACCCCTTCATCGGCGTTCGGAATCCGCCACGCGCCGGCGTTGAAGTATTGCCCCTCGTCGAAACCACAGACCTGCCGAACGCCCGCGATCTCGGTGTGCTCCGATCCACGGCGGACGGTCCAGGCGAGACCACCGACCCGGTCCCTTGCCTCGAGAATCCGGTAGTCATAGCCCAGCTTTCCAAGTTCGTAACCCACTGTCAGGCCGCTCAGTCCCGCACCGAGGACGATGACGCGCGTGCCCGGCGCCTGACCCTCGAGAATGGGCCGGGGACCCGTCTGCGCACCCATCAGGTCCAAGGTGTTCATCGCGCCCATCACCATGGATGCACCGCCGACCATCCCAAAGGATTGCAGAATCTGGCGCCTGGTCAAAAAAGAGTCGTTCACTGGTTGCTCGAGCCGATCGTTGTTCATGAAGTCCACCTGCCCAAAAACATGATTCCTTCAGATAAAGCTAGACGCTATGGAAGGTTAAGAGCCTCCGGTGGACTAGGCTAGAAGGGGACAGGCCGGATGTCAATCGGTTTCAGCAGTACTAAATAGGAGGCAGATCTGCAAGCGTCGTCTTAGCCCGACTACGCAAGTACCTCCCCTGCCCACCGGGCTTTTCCTCATCGCATGCCCCGTCTGATTCGCGGGTGGCCAGGGACGACCACCCCGACACGCTGTACTGCTAAGGCCGGCTGCCAGGGCACCGCCGATCTTCACCGCTAAACGGCGTTGCATTTTTGCTATGAGTCATCGGGGCTGTGACAGTACAATCCCCAGCGAAGACACAATACGGTAAAGAATGTAATCCCATTGCCGAGATGTAAGGAGTGCAGGAGCTGCCTCAACGCACGCCGAAACCCGGCTGAGAGCGGACGTTTTTCACTTAATTGGGATCAACCCCCGAGCGTACCGAGTGGCTAGGAAATAGCCTCGGTCCGACGCTCGCCCCCTCGGAGATGAATATGAAGACGACAATTCTGGCCCTCGTAGTAGTGCTTCTTGCCGGCATGCCGGCTATGGCTCAGGATCGGCCTGCCCCGGACCCACGTTCGATGGGCGGCGGCGCCTGCGACGCGAACGAATACAACTGCGTGGACACGCCCAATCCGTTGCCCGCGCCCGACACGGTGTGGCTCGAAGAGATGACGTGGATGGATGTTCGTGATGCCTTGAATTCAGGCAAAACGACTGCTCTGATCCCGACGGGCGGGATGGAACCTAATGGCCCGTGGCTCGTGACCGGCAAGCACAACTACGTGCTGCGCGCCAATTGCGACGCCATCGCACGCAAGCTGGGCGACGCGATCTGCACGCCCATCATCAAGCTCGTTCCCGAAGGTTCGATCGATCCACCCAGCGGCCACATGACCAGCCCGGGCACGTTGAGCCTCCGCCAGGAGACCTTCGAGGCGATGCTGACCGACGTGGCGCATAGCCTGAAGATGCACGGTTTTCGGAACATCATCTTTTTTGGTGACAGCGGAGGAAACCAGGGCGGACAGAGGACGGTCGCGGAAAAGCTGAACGCGGAGTGGAACGGAGCGGCCGTCGTGGCGCACGTGCAGGAATACTACGACTACGGAAGTGTCGGCAGGTATATGAGCTACAAGGGGCTGGAAACGGGAGAAGGCGACGGCCTCCACGACGACCCGATCATCACGCTGAATATGTTCTACACGGATCCCAACTCCGTGCGATACGACAAACGAGTTGCGGCGGACAAAGCGACCATCAACGGCTTCTCCCTCGCCGACCGGGTGAAATCCCTCGAGCTCGCCCGAGAGATTGTCGAATTCCGTGCGACCCACACCGTCGCCGCCATCAACAAGGCAATCGCCAACAGGGGTACGCTACCCGCTCCCGTGCGTCAGGCCAGGGGCGGCCGGGGTGCCGGCGGTGGCCAGCAAGGGCAACGCCCAGAGCCCAACCCGCGGACGATGGGCGGCGGCAACTGTGACGCGAATGATTACAACTGTTCCGATACGCCGAACCCGCTGCCACCGACCGACACGGTATGGCTTGAAGAAATGACGTGGATGGACGTCCGTGATGCCCTCAGTGCCGGCAAGACGACCGCCATCATCTCGACGGGTGGTATCGAGCCGAACGGTCCCTGGCTGGTGACGGGCAAGCACAACTATGTGCTTCGCGCCAACTGCGACGCGATCGCCCGTGACCTGGGTAACGCGATCTGTGCTCCTGTAATGGAGTTGGTTCCCGAGGGCACGATCGATCCGCCCAGCAGTCACATGCGCAGCCCGGGCACGTTGAGTCTTCGTCAGGAGACCTTCGAGGCGGTGCTGACCGACACAGCCGAAAGCCTGCACGCGCACGGCTTCGAGAACATCATCTTCATCGGCGACAGCGGTGGCAACCAGAGCGGTATGGAGGCTGTGGCCACGGCACTCAATGAGAAGTGGAGCGGAAATGCGGCCGCCATCTTCATTCCCGAGTACTACCGTACTCCTCCGGGCACGCCGAACGTGTTGCGCGATCTCGGAGTGGTTACGGACAACATGCCCCAGGACGGTCTGCACGACAGCCCTGGCATCACGCTCAACATGATGCTCGACGATCCGTATTCGGTACGTTGGGCGGCGCGAGTGAAGACCGGTCAAGCGGTGATCAACGGAGTTTCGATTGCCAATCTGGGAAGGTCTCTTGAACTTGCGAAGGCCATTTCCGATGCGCGCGCAAAGCGCACCGCGGTTCTGATCCGGGAACGGATCTCGAACCGGTCTGATGATCAATAGTCAATAAGGGCAGGCAGGTGGCGCCGGACGTTCCGGCGCCACCTGTGCTCGAACAGTTACGCTCCGGTCCCCCGCCTGATTCACCAGGGATAGACAAGACAAGCCTGTCCCTCGTTCCTTCTGAGACTCTACCCCGCGTGAGCTTCCTGCACCTGTTCGGTCGCGCCGACAATGAGATTGATGTAGGCGTCGAGAACGCACCAGGTGGGTGTCGGTTCATCGCTGTCGCGGACACTGCAAACGAGGTTAGTGTCCTGATGTCTGCATTGCGCACAGACGTCCCGGCGTAGTGCTTCCATGTACGGTTCGATCGTATCGCTTTGGACCGAGGAAACAATCTCCGTCACTTTCCCGAGGTTTTCAAAGAGCCCGCACTCTCCGGAGTTCTCGTGAAAACACAGGGTGGGGTTCTCGCTGTCCTCAGCAAAGCGCACGCACATCGGACAGATGGCTTCGCGCATCGCTTCCTTGTACCTGTCGATTGCAATTGGACTCATGGGTTTACCCTCCCAAAATGAGCCCCAACACGCTTCTCTAATTACATTTTTAAGCCTCAATAGTCAGTCTGTCAAGGCGGGGCGATCCAGGCTGGCGAAGCGACGATCTGGGAATACCAACCCGAAGCGTTCGACGAAGCCCTGGCTGGTTTCATCTGCGGAGCCGCTCCATCGACGTGGGAGCGGTCTGGCCCATGAGATCGCCACTCGCCTCCGCCAGATGTGCTCGGTGCGATCACAAAGAACCCCGGCCTTGCTGACCCACCGGACCGAGTTGCCAGCCGAACTCCCTTCAAGCCCCTATTGACACTCCGCGACCGTCCAGATAGCATCTTTCGAGGATTTAACAACCTTTTATCAATTTTGGAGGATCTTAATGAGACGAGACTTACTGTCGATCTGCCTGATCGCTACGATGCTGGTGCTTTCGGCCTGTGCAGCCGAGCCGGCACCGGAGCCGGAACCTGCCGCTGCTGAACCCGCCCCTGCTCCCGCTGCCGAGACCACGGACGCGGATCCCAGCGGCATGTGGGCCGGGGACTGGGGAATGACTGCGGACCACCGCAACGATGTCACCATAGATATCGCGTGGGATGGTACGAGCCTGACCGGAACGGTCAACCCGGGTCCGGATGCGATCGAGATCGCCAACACAACGTTCGATCCCGCCACTGGAGCCATAACCATGGAAGCGGATGTGGGCGACATCCACTACGTGATCGAAGGCACGATGGACGGGGACGCCATGACGGGAAGCTGGAATCACGACGACCGCGAAGGAGATTTCCTGGTCAGCAGGAGCGAGTGACCGCCAGAGGGAAGTAGACCTGAAAGGGGAGAGGCATCCGCCTGTCCCCTTTTCTTATCCTGGCAACTGCAACGCGTATTTCAAGATAGATAGGGAGCAGAGCCCTCATTCCCTGATTCGACTTCCAGTTATTTCAGGCTTGGATTGCGTTCCTGATTCCAGTCAGCTAGTTTTCGAAAATGTCCTTGGAAATCATCGCGTTTTTTGATCGCAACGTACTCTTTATCAGTACTGTGAGTGACTTGTACTCCTGTTTTTCTTTAGGATCTGTTTCTACGGCCGGACCCTGACGTATTTCTGCAACTTCCTGGGGCGAGGCTCGCCACCATACATGTTGCCGTCGCGGTCGACCGCCACGAACTCGGCGCCGTTGCCGGCGATCTCTCGCGGGTCCCCCCATGGATACAGAACGAACTCGGAGACCCACCCGGTCCGTGCATCCCCAATCCGGATACCCATCTCAAAGCCGGGATTCTGCACGTCGTCGGATTCGGAGTCGGCCACATAGATGCGGTCGTTCGCATCGAAGAAGATCCCACTGGGCCGTCCGAATTGGTTCCAGGATGCGAGGAAGTTGCCGTCCTGGTCGAAGATCTGGACGCGATTGTTCGACCGATCGGCGACGAACACCCGGCCACGGGAATCGATGGCAATGGCGTGCAGCGTTCGGAATTCCCCCGGGGAATAGCCGGTCTGTCCCCAGGCCTTGATGAATGTTCCCTCGCCGGAGAACTTCACCACACGGTTGTTTGTAGCGTCGCTGTGCCCATCGGAAACGAAAACGTCGCCATTGTCTGCTACCACGACGCCGCTGGGCGCATTGAAGTGGTCCGGACCACTCCCCGGAATCCCGGGCGTGCCCAGCCTCATCAACACCTCGCCCGCGGGGCTGAACTTGATGACCTGGTGCCCGCGTGTTCCTTCGGGTGTTCGTGCGGCACTCACCGCGTCGGTCACCCAGACATTACCGTCCGGGTCCACGTCGATTCCGTGCGGCCAGATGAACATGCCGCCTCCGAAGCTCTCCACGACGTTGCCTTCCTGATCGAACTTCAGAATCGGATCCAGGTCGGAATCCAGGCACTCGTTGCCGAACCGCCGGGGTTCGGTCGCATCACACCGGATGACAGCCCAGACATGCTCGCCGTCGGGATCGATGTCGATCCCGCCAACGGCACCCATCTGCCTTCCGTCGGGCAATGTGGTCCAGTCATCAACGGCACGATATGGATTCGGTAGGGCCTGCGTGAACCCATCAAGGCTAGTGAAAGACACCAGGATCAAGGCGAAGCTCGCCGCCAACGCCAGTCGGTTTGAATGCAACATGATCACACCTCTCATCGAAGGAACTTCGGAAAGAGGATACGAGAAGCTGGAACGTGGCGCAATGAAACCGTCATCAGGGTGCGTACGAGCTTAGCCTTGACACTCGTCGAGAAGTGTATCAGTGTACGGGTACACTGGAACTACGGACAAAGCCCGATTTTATGGATATCACGATCAGCGTCGCCGATGGCGTCCCTATCTACCGGCAAATTGCCAACCAGATCCGATACATGGTCGCGTCTGGGATTTTGGAGCCTGGGGAGGAGATTCCTCCGATACGGACCCTGGCGCTGAAGCTCAAGGTGACGCCGAATACGATCGTGAAGGCGTACGACGAGTTGGAGTCGGCAGGCATCGTCAGGAAGCGTCGCGGGGCGGGCACATACGTTTCCGATGGTGGACCGTCTCCACTGGCGAGGCGGGAGAGGAACCGAATAATAGAGCAACGGGTGGACGCGCTTTTGGCTGAGGCGCATCAGTTGGATTTTTCCTCCGAGGAAGTCTTGGACGTGTTTCGCCGGAGGCAGGCCGCGATGGCGGGAGAAGACGAACAGGGAGAAGAGGGATGATAGAGAATGTGGTTGACGTCAGCGGGCTTTCACGCCGGTATGGGCAACGCGCCGCCCTGGATGACGTGAGTTTTACGGCCTCAGAAGGTCGTGTGTACGGAGTCGTCGGGGCGAACGGCGCCGGAAAGACGACGCTCATCAAACATCTCCTGGGACTGCTCCGAGCCAAATCGGGTTCTGTGCGTGTCTTCGGTCTGGATCCCGTGCGCGATCCGGTAGAGGTACTCCGGCGCGTCGGATATCTCTCCGAGGAGCGGGAGCTGCCCGAATGGATGCGCGTCGACGAACTGATGCGGTACACAGAGGCGTACCACCCGAATTGGGACATGGCCTACGCGAGGGAGCTGCTCGCTACGTTCAACCTGGACACTTCAAAAACGATCAGAGAACTCTCCAGAGGGATGCGCGCGCAGGCAGGTCTCGTGGCGGCGGTCGCTCATCGTCCAGAGCTGTTGATTCTGGACGAGCCTTCTTCAGGTTTGGATGCGGTGGTGCGCAAGGACATTCTCGACGCGATCGTTCGGACGGTCGCCGATGACGGTCGGACCGTGATCTTCTCGTCGCATCTGCTCGAGGAGGTGGAGCGGATGTCGGACCATGTGACGATGATCCACGAGGGCCAGGTTGCGCTGGGCGGGACGCTGGAGTCCATTTGTCATTCCCATCAACGGATGAGTGTCCGGTTTGAGGAGCGGCTTGACCAGGCGCCCAGAATTGACGGCGCTCTGTCGATCGAAGGCGGCGGCCGCTCCTGGAGCGTCATCCACGACGGCGCTGTAGATCGGGTTCACGAATCGGTGGCCCGTCTGGGGGGAGCGGTCGTCCAGTCCCGCGACGCAACGTTTGAGGAGATATTCGTTGCCCGGGTTGGACGTGGCCGGACCGGCCAGGAGGCGGTGTAGGGCATGAGAACACCAGCGATGGCAATGTTGTGGGAATCATGGATGCTGACACGCCGCAGGATGGCGTTCTGGGTCTTGATTGCGATTATCGGCGGCGGTGTGTTCCTCGTCGCGGCTGATGACAGAGACAGCAGTGCGACCTGTACGTCGTCAGAGTAATTCGGACAGAAGAGCCGATCTGCTAAGAGACGGTTTTCAAGTTATACCACTCCAGTCAATAGGTTCTCGACTTTACGTTGAATCAAGGTGCTTTGCTTGATCTGTTCACGACGTGAGAGGAT
>PVBE011670234.1_pt1 | contig 17841 bp, 17 predicted proteins | sample 1631181 | NCBI WGS metagenome assembly PVBE01 (sample SAMN08397723, study PRJNA350692) | Marine metagenome, whole genome shotgun sequencing project. | isolation source: water | place: Pacific Ocean | collected 2012-04
CACCGTTCCCGCGCCGCCACCGCCTTTTTACAAGCTTCGTCTGGATGGCTCAAAATATACTGGATCGCATCCGCCAACCGAGCAGGCTCACCCGGGTCAACCAGATAACCGCAGTCACCCAACACTTCAGGAATATCAGAAATGCGGGTTGCAAGAATCGGCTTAGCCATAGCCATCGCGTCGAATATTTTAGCAGGCATCTGACCGATAGAATCAGAAGTCCGGCGCTGAGGAATAGCTAAAATATCTGCCGCCGATAAATATTCAGGGAGCTTATCAAAAGGAGTTTTTGGCAAAACCACGACACGGTCTCTGATCGCACCATCAACTCCTCTCAAAAATTCCTGTTCATTCTCAACCCCAATAACTACCAATCGCAAACCCGGGTTGTCGATCATTTTTAACGCGGCCAACAAGTCATCGACTCCCTTATGCGGCCTTGGAGTTCCCAGGAACATTAAAATCTTCCTACCCGTAAGACCTAATTTTTCTTTTGTCTCATCAGGGTTAAATTTTTGCGGGTCCAAAACGGAAGTATCGCGGCAATGAGGTAATAAAGAGCCTCCAAATTTATTTTGCAAAAACCGGTTACTGGCTGAAACCGCATCGACCTTGCCAACCAGTCTCTCCATCCGCCAAACATGGGGCAAACCATTCGGATTGGAAAAATTCAGAAACCTGCCAACCCTTCCCCAAAAACCAGAATGATAAAAGAAGCCGAGCTCCCAGTCATCAATGTCCACGATCAGCGGCTTGCCGCTGGAATATTTTTTTCTCAACCCAATGCCAAAACTAGTGGGCATAAGTTTCGAAGCCAGAATGACATCTCCGTCAATCGCCTCAAGAATGCTCTGCCTGATTTGAGAAAACGCCGGGTATCGTTTCCACTCAAATTTTTTCACCGGAATATCCGTTTGTTCCATCGGAGTCCAAATTCCACCCCGCCTGGAAGGCCCCACGATTTCCACATCATAAAATCGGGATAGCGCCTTGGCCAGGAGCGCGGCTCGTCCAAAAGAATTATTTGAAAGGTCAAAACAAAGGACAGAAACTTTCACGGATGTTTACTTTAAAGATTCAAAAAGATAGTCAGCGCGGAGAGACTTCATCAACCAGATGAATGGTGATTCATATTCATTTTTACACGCAAAACAAATTATAATTCACCCCTTGAGATTTTGCACCTTGAAAACTGATTCGAGTGTATAATGCACCCCACAAAGTGGCTCCAGTGGTCACTTTCAAAGCAAACCTCACGCAAGTCATTTTCCTCTCTTTTATGCAAACACAGCCCCTGCCTTATATTTCCAGAACGAGAGAACGACTCCAACTGGCTTTGCTCACACTTTTCTGTTTTTTTGCATTTACCTACAATCTGAGTGAAGTTCCGCCATACCATGCAGATGAAAATTTCTATGTGACCGGCACCCGCAACATGGTCGAATCCGGTGATTACATCACGCCCATGTACAACGAAAAAAAGCGATTCGCCAAACCCGTTCTGTTTTACTGGTTGGTTGCCGCGTCTTACAAAACATTCGGCATTAATTTATTTTCCGCTCGACTGGTATCCGCATTTTTTGGCACGCTCTGTATACCTCTCGTTTATATAATGGCCCGACGCATGTTTGACAGTCGAACAGCAATCATCAGCGCCCTCTTGCTACCAGGTTGTTATCTTCATTTTCAAATTGCTCGCTGGGCCACCACCGACATGACATTAAGCTTTTTTGTCCTGCTGGCCTTTTATTTTTTCATCCGCGGATTGCACGATGAGTCAAACCAGAGTACCCCCTATTATCTTGCATATATCAGCATGGGTATTGGGTTTATGGTGAAAGGTCCGCCCGCCATACTGATTCCAGCGCTTGGAATCGGCGGATTTATTTTAATCTTGCGTGATTGGAAAAAGTTAACCCAACTACGACTTGGCTATGGAACCGTAATTCTCCTGGCGATCATTCTTCCCTGGTTCATCACAATGCTCACTATTCACGGAGATGAATTTAAAAATCATATTCTGGGGGCAGAACTACGCGACCGCATGGTTCATGACACCCCGTTCAGCTTTTATTATCTTGGAGTAACCCTTCGTTACTACCTGCCTTGGTCTCTCTTCTTCATAGCCGCTCTCGCACTACGATTCGGTCTCACCTCACTCACCCCTGTAGAGGCTTCCACCAAAGGAGGTTACCTCTCATCCTTACCCGGTAATCTAAAAGCCCGGTACCGCGAACTGGTTGAGGAAAAGAACCAGCCGTTCCTCTTTTGCGTACTATGGATCACAGGCCCTTTGCTACTGTTCACCATATTCCGAATTGAACACAGTCGATATATGTTGCCCGTCTCACCGGCGATTGCAATGATAACAGCACATTTTCTATCTCAACTCATCGACTCTCCAGAAGGCTTCCAGCAAAAGTTATTCAAAGTTCCATTTTATCTGACAGGGATATTTTATTTTTTGATCGTGGTTGTGATTGGAATCGCGGCATTGGCCCTCAGCCCTGTTTTTCCTGTTCCCCTTACGTTTATGGCTCTGGCAACACTGGGCCTTTGCGGACCCGCGCTACTATTCCTGCTCTATAAATCTAGGAAATATTTTTCCATGATCGTTGCCCTGCCCCTCATTCAAGTCATCATCCTGACTTCATTGAGCGGCGATGCCCTCTCCTTTTTCAACCGGTATCCTATGAAAGCTTTCGCCCGGGAAATTCTGGCCGCCCCTCACGCCAACAAACGAATCGGACTTTACCAACTGGGAAACCATCGGGCGCGCATGGGAGTGCTGACAGGCCTTCCTTCTATCTACCTTAATAATCCCGAAGAAATGAAACGATTTATCCAATCAGGAAAAAATGTTTACATCGTGATGCGCCAGTCCGACTGGCAAAACGAGTTTTCTGATTTTCATCTAACCCTACAGGCAACAGATGCCGGCTGGAAAAAGTCTCACAAGAATAAGGGGAAGATAATCCATCTTATTCAAGATGGGATTAAGCCGCACCTACAAGAACTCTCCGAAAATTATGTTTTATTAAAAGCGGGGAATCAAGGATAGATTATCGAACAACCGGTAGCTCCATATCTGAAAAATCATAAACCACATTTTCCCGGTTTTTCATGGAAGTAAAGTAGGCGAACCTTTGATTTCCATAAATCAAATAAAGTTTTCCAGGAAAATCTTTCTCTAGAATTTTAAATTCCGAATTAGCCGACAACCAGGTTCCTTCTGGATTCTCATTTAACCTTTGGAACAAAGTTTCTGGGTCGTTAACAGGGTATTCCAGAAATCTGTCTGAATAAAAAGCCAACGCCTGTGTCGGATTCCACGGCGAAAACCGGTAGTTGAAAATTCCTTCGCCGGGTTCCGTATTCATGCGGACAAATGGCGCAATATCTCTGACCTCAGGGCTGTTATAGTTCAAGGAAACCTTCACTTGGACAGGGGTTACATTCACCACCAGAACCGTCGCCATCACAACACCGATCATCCAGGGCAATGCCTTTTGTTTGTGGCTTTCCTTAAGCCATCCCGCGATAGTGTGTGAAACTATCACCGCCATTGCCGGGAATGTCATAAAAAGATAACGGAGCGTCTGGTTTCGGCTGGTGCTCATAACAATGAAGGGGATCACCACCCAGAGCAATAAGAACATGGCTGTGGCATCCTTTTCACGAAATCCACGCCTGGCAAACAAAAACACACCCGCTACCGCAAAGGGAAGCCAGGGCCAATAATTCTTCAGCATGTCTTTAAAATAACCGAGCAAATAAAACGGCCCGCCCCCCCCAAGATAACTGTCCTGAATAATCTTCATGTGAGAAGATTTAAAATGACTCAGGAGAAATGTATCGCCGAATATTTGCCAGTTCACCACATACCAACTGCACCCCACCACCAGGCCAACAACCACTCCCGCAATATACATAGGATCGAACAGTTTTTTAAATCCACCGTGCCAGAACATGAACACCACACCAATCACTATAGGAAAAAAGCCCAGCACACTTTTTGTCAACACAGCGCATCCGGTCATCAGTCCGTACAGAAGATAATACTTTTTATTTTCCAATCCCTTTATCAAACTAAACATCGCCGCAGTAACGAAAAAAGCCAGCGTAATATCCAGCATTCCCCGTCGCGAAGAATCCAAAAACATCCCAGGGAAAAGGAGCACAAAAGCCGCAAGAAAAGATGTCCAGTTATTCTTAAACAAGTAGGAACACATCGAGTAGGTCAAATAGACCGTCAACACACCGAAGATCGCCGATGAAAAGACCGCCGCGTACCCGGAGACCCCAAAAGCCTTATAAGCAAGACCTGTCAGCCAAAAAGGCAAAGGAGGGTTATCGTATACAAAGGGAGTACCTTTCCATAAAACCACCCACAAGCTATCGGAAGAAAAAATTTCCTTTGCCTTTTGCGCGTAGTAGGCATCGTCAAAATTCGTAATTCCCCGATCCAGTTGACGCCCGAGAAAAACGAGCAAAGAAGAATAAAGTAGAAAAATAACCTGAAAGGTTCTACTGGAAAGTATGCTGGCTAAGGAATCCTTCAACGATTAAATCCTTTCAAATTAAAATACAGAACAATACGGAAAGAAGAACCACTTGCAGAGACAAAAAAACCTGCGAAGAAAACATCAGTAACAACCAAAATACTATATGTAGCTGTTCAAACGATCTATTGTTTTCTGATCTGCCTCTGGAGCAAAAAGAAAACCAAACGTTTCCAGCCGCCAGATCAACACATCCGGTCCTTTTAAAAGATGATACCAGTAAAAAAAAGCACCGACAGGAGACCTGCGGTTTAACCCAGAGCGGCAAAAAATGAATTCCTTCAGCTGTTTTCTAGAGTGCCTAATCAGCTTCCAGTTGCCCCGCTCCCTCACAACACGGATCAATTTAACAAAATTAAAAACTCTCTGGATCATTTCAATTATTTCCAATAATTTATTATCTTACAGACAAGACCGCTCTGCAACATGCTACAACGAGATTCTTTAGGTTTTGCCATACCTGACGTCATACTATATGACTGACCCAACTATGTAAAGATACGCCCAGGCGCGTACATACCTTCAATTAACAATCTACCCGATACCCCCATTATGAATCCAGCAATACTGGACGATTTCGCGAAAAAAGAAATCCGTCCCGACACAGATCTCGTATCAAAGCACCTTGACGTATTACAGGAAATGGTTCGCATAGACAGCCGCAGTTTCAGCGTCAATGAATTCAAGGGAGACCGCAAGACCCCTTCCGACATGAAAGAAATATTAGATTGCGCTGATACCTATCTTCGGCAGATAGAATTTAAAAAATAAAGATCAACACCCCGCCTACGGGGCCAACGCGGGCAACACCTATTATGCTTGCCGAGATAGCTGTTTCATCCGACAAACCGACGCTTCTTTTTTACGCACATCTCGATAAACAACCTTATATGGATGACGATAAATTTGAAAAATGGGAAGGCGTCGCGCCTACAGAGCTTAGATGGAATGCGGATAAAAGCCGTGCCTACGGCAGAGGCGCGGCTGACGAGCCGCATCGGAAATCTCTTCCAAACTCAATAAGCTTGTGGTCTTGTGCAGGAATATAAGGTGGTCCGACTGCTTAAGTGATGCCCCCAGGAGTTCGTTCTGTTTCTTCAACAAGCTTCGAAGAACGATCAACTCCTGATAGCGGAGCTTGTCCCACTCTGTTTTGTCCATCAATCGAGGCCTTTAAAAATATGGATTAACAAATTAAAAATCGTTAAAAAAGAACGCTTCTTTGGTCAAAAAAATGACGAACGCCTTGGCAACCCTCATTCAAGAAATTGATCAATTATAGAAAAATATCTCTAAGTCCAAGCTTTTAATGACTTAAAGTTGCCAAGACTACAGCTTTACATAAAGTATTTGCTTGCTGGTATAGAAATTGCTTTGTAGAAACACAAGATCAAAATTTTATGTCGGAAACTATGATACCTTTGAAAAAATTCATATCGTTTACCTTCCTGAGTCTGGCAACTCTGCTTTGCATCTGGGGGATAGCAACCCCTGCAAACGCCCAGGAAATAGATGAGTTTGCTCCAGCAACGCATATTGAGCGAATCCGGATCGGCCCTCATCCACACGACACACGTCTTCTGCTGGATATTGAGGGACCCGCCCAATACCGGGTGAACGCTAATTTTAAAGAAAAAACAATCGAACTTGTTTTCGATGATACATCAGCTGGCCCAAAAGTCATACCCAGGAAATACCGGGATAAAAACCTTTCTGCCATTGACGTTAAATCAAACGAAGGCCAAGTGACCCTGACCCTTCATTTGAAAAACCCAAACACTCGATTCTTTCACTACAGCAAGAAAACGCCTTCTCAAATAGTACTGGATTTAAAAGGCACATTTGAACCATTTATTAAAACCCAGATTGGTGAAACAGAAAAAAAGAAATCAAGCCAACTGAAGCAAGGCGAGACAGAATCGCAGAAACCAAAAACCACACGAATACAAGGTTCAACCTCTGAACAAATCCAGCAAATTGTCCAAAGTGATACAGAGGAAAAGTTGAAAAAACGTCGTGTAGAAAAGGAGCTGGAGCAAGCCAAACAGATTGACCTTGGCTTCGAAGTTGCAAAATACATCTTGGGCCTTATATTTGTTATAATGTTTTTCACTCGAGTGATAAGACCCATTATCACCCTGATGACCACCTCTGTTGAAGTAACCCCAAAAGTACAAGGTGCTCCGACCTCGGCTGAATTGGAAGCAATTGAAGACGAGAAAAAACGGCTCGGCGATATGGGAGCGGAAGCCGCTAAAATTCGAAAATCAGTCGGCGAATTCGTAGAAAAAGATCCTAAATACACAGCCGATATCGTGAGAAAATGGATGCGAGAAAAAGGTCCCGGCACTGCATAACCGACAATAATTCCTAATAAAAATCTCCATCAGGAGAAGGTGGTGTGGCTAGAAAATTTACAGGGCCAGAAAAAGCGGCTATTTTACTGATGTCCATGGGCGAAGAAAACGCCGCCAAGGTAATGGCAAACATGGATGAACGTGAAATCCAGGCGGTAGGTAACTATATGTCCTCACTCGGCGATGTCGATATGGCCAACATGGACTCTATCAACAAAGAATTCTATGATGCCGTGGAAAGTGGAGCAGGTGGCCTTGGAATCGCCGGAATGGACTTTCTTAAAACCACTTTGATGAAAGCATTGGACCCTGCCAAGGCAACCGAAATTCTCAACAACATTTCGACACCGGGTGAAGAAATTGGCGGCGGACTGGAAACCGTTCGCATGCTGGAACCCAAAACCATTGCCGCATTTTTAGTTAACGAGCATCCCCAAACAGCGGCCATCATTACGGCTCATCTGGAACCTCCAGTGGCGAGTCAAGTCATCCGGGAACTCCCTGAAGAAAACCGCATGGAAGTCGTTCACCGGCTGGCGACCCTGGAACCTGTTGCACCCAACGTGATTCGCGAACTGGACGAAGCTTTGCAGGCAGAATTCAGAACATCGGGTGCCGTGTCAGGAAGCAAACTCGGCGGAGTGGAGTCGGCGGCCCAACTTATGGGATCTCTGATCGCGCTACAGAAACTTCCATCCTCACTTCTCTGGATGAAGTCAACCCCGACCTGGCGAACGAAATTCGTAACCTGAGGTTCACTTATGACGATATTCTCAAGATTGATGGCAATGGTATCCAACTGATCTTGAAAGAAGTCAGTCAGGAGGACCTGCTGATATCCCTTAAAACAGCCAGTGAGGAATTGAAAGAAAAATTATTTTCCAACATGTCAGAACGTGCTTCTCTCATGCTGAAAGAAGATCTTGATTCAATGGGACCCACCAAGATCAGCGACGTTGAGAAAGCTCAGCAGAAAATCATTGCCGTCTGTAAGACTCTGGAAGAAAGCGGTAAAATTGCTATCGGAGGAGGGGGAGGAGAAGCTCTTGTCTAATCAATTTAAACAATCCACTACATTTGTCGACGATAACAATCCAGAAATAGATAATAGCAAGGGAGCTCAGCCCTTTGAGATGAACGAACTCCAGGGGGCAGGAGGTGGCCGAGACAGAAGTTTTTCCTACCAGTCAGAAACCGCAAGAAACTTTGACCAGGCCAACGTAAATAAAGCCAAGGATGGCGTTAAGGAACTGATGGCCGATGTCATCACCAAAGCAAAATCACGAGCTGTTGAAATCAAGGATCAGGCTCGACAGGAAGGATACAAAGCTGGTTATGACACAGGGTTTCAAAAAGGAGAAGATGCCGCAAGAGAAGAATTCAGCCCCTTTCTTGAAACCATACATGCCCTGATTAAAGAACTCAACGATTTCCGCACGATGATGTACTCAAAAGAGGCGCAGCGGGAGAAAAACAAACAACTGGATAAGGCAAAAAAAGAAGCCGCGAACGCTCAAAAAGCTGATGCGAAAGCTGAAGCGAAAAAATGGCGGGAAAAGCAGGAAACTCCAACAACTAATTCTAATTGAAATACATATTACCCAACCTTAATCAGGCGCTACCAACCCAAACGAAATAATCATTTTCAATCCCTCCTCAACAGTCATCTCAAGAAAATCCACCTCCCTGATCGGCACAATAACAAGAAACCCTGTTGTCGGGTTAGGTGATGTCGGCACGAAAACATTGACCGATTCTTCACCCACCTTATCCAAAACCATGCCCTGGGTATCGCACGCGACTATTCCCAGCGTTTTGAGGGATGACCTGGGATAAGTTATCAATGCCATTTTCTCAAATGTCTGGGTTTGAGACTGAGAAATCGTGTCCACCACTTTTTTTATGCTGACATAGATAACTCGCACAAATGGGATTTTATGCAATATTAACTCACCAAACTCAAATAACTTCTTACCAAAAAAGTTAGTCGCTATCAGACCAACAAGAAGAATAAATAAAATGAGAAGCAGAAATCCCATCCCCGGGACGGGGTATTCCTTTAAAATTTCCATCCCCTGAGCACCAATTATCTTAGGTACAATCGGTGCCATCATCCTGTCCACCCGCGTAATAACAAAATTAAGAATGATATAGGTGAATGCGGCAGGAATAGTTACCAAAAGCCCCGCAATCATATTTTTTTTTATGGCTCTTTTCATTCCCTGCATAATACCCTGCCCTCTCCTCTTATAGAGACACTCCGACCCTGACGATATAACCCGAACCGCGACATCGGTCTTTTCAGGTTCCCACTTTGTCTATTTTAAATGACAACTATTTATTGAGCCAGCTTTTGAATATGTTTTTGCACTTCAAACGCCAAGGTCGGATGAGTATTTTTCCCCAACGCAATGAAGCGCCTGTAATGATGAAGCGCCGCCCGAATATTTCCCTTGGCCTCAAACATAACTGCCATATTGTAGTTTGTTTCAGGGTGCTCCGGGTCTAACGAAAGAGCTTGCTTTAATACCGCCTTTGCTTTGTCCACCTAGTTTAAAGCCTTATACGCGATTGCGAGATTGTTTAAAGCCTCCAGATTATTCCTGTTGATGTCAATCGCTTTGCGATAATTTTGAATAGCTCCGTGTAATTTTTTTGAGTATAGCATACCATCAGCCCTTCCATCGGCGGGGTCGTTTCAGATTTTTACTGTGACGCAGGCGAAGCACATGAAATCGCTCCAACAAAAATCAATAACCCAAAAAATAATCTGTCCCATGCTGACACAGAAAACGACATAATTTTATTTATCTACCCCAAATTAATATACAACGAAAACCGGGACAAGCCCAACTAAATCATTACATTTCAATGAATTAGAGGTAATTGTTCAAGCTGGGAAAATCAGAGGAAATGATAAATTCGCAGGGTTGATTTTAGATATGGCTGAAAAAAGAAAACTCAGTTCTAGTTCCTGACATTTATTGGGAACGACGGATTTCTCAACTGCAGTGATCCGACCCCAGAATAGTAGTCCAAATGTTAAACTTACAAGAACCAAGCGACATTCGAAACGACATCATCTGGACGGATGACTACCAGAGCCTTTATAATGTGCAGAAATAACTCGGCTGGTTCTGGTCAGGCTGGCATCTGGCAAATATTTTCCGCAGAGACAGTTTCTTCAGTGGTGAGCACCTTCATTTTAGCGGATTTCTTAATTGGCTGGGGGTAGCAGAATACTTTACCTTCGTAGTTTTTGATGATGATTTCTTTTTCGTTATGTTCGACGACCGTATCGGGCAACAGACGCACCTTCCCGCCGCCGCCTGGAGCATCGATCACAAAATAGGGAACACCCATTCCTGAGGTGTGCCCCTGCAAATCGCTGATGAGCTCCAGCCCCTTTTGAACATCGGTTCGAAAGTGATCCGTCCCCAAAGCCATATCAGCCTGGTAAATATAATAAGGTTTGATCCTTATCATGAGAAGCTTGTGCATGAGTTCCTTCATGACTTTAGGGTCATCGTTCACTCCCTTGAGAAGAACCGTCTGGCTTCCCAGTGGAATTCCCGTATCGGCCAGCATGTTGCAGGCCCCCTCCACCTCCGGCGTTATTTCATCGGGGTGATTGAAGTGCATATTGAAATAAAGAGGGTGATATTTTTTCAGGATATCGCACAGTTCGGGCGTTACCCTTTGCGGCAAAGTCCCCGGCACTCTCGTTCCTATGCGAATGATCTCAAGGTGTGGGATACTCCTCAATTCGCCAAGTATGCGGTCGAGCTCCTTGTCAGGAACCAGCAGTGGATCGCCTCCTGAAAGAATGACGTCGCGCACTTCGGAATGGTTATGAATATACTCGATTCCCCGGCGCAACGTTTCCCGCGATACCACTCCGGGAAAACCAATTTTCCGTTTGCGCGTACAAAAACGGCAAATGACCGGGCATTGGTTATTGACCATCAATAAAACGCGATCAGGATACCTGTGCACCAGTTCCGGGACAGGCATGTCTCCCTCTTCGTTGAGCGGATCGGAGACTAGAAGACTTTCCTCGTCGATTATATCGTCCAATTCCTCAAGCGTGGGAACCACCTGCTTCCAAAGCGGATCGTTCTCGTTTTTTATCTGACTTAAAAAATATGAATTAATGCGAACAGGAAAAACATCCACAACCTTTTTCAATCGCTCCCGGTATTCAAGCGATTCCGGGACAAAAGGGAGATCCTCTACCTTCACAACACTGTCACTCAGGTGTTTTTTCCATTCTTGCATTGTTTACCTTTGAATAGGAGTTTAGGATTCAACAGGGTAAGTTTTTTTCAGATAATCGATGATCTCATATTCATCGCTTAAAACCACCTCACCATCAACCAGAACCGGAACCATGTACTGCCCTGAAATTTCATGCACCGCTGTTCGTTCGTGATGAGGCCAGGGCACATCGACTATTTCGCATTCCAGGTCGAGTTGTTTCAAAACCGACCGAACCATGCCACAGTACCCGCAACCATCTATGTTGTACAACTTCATGGGTTCCATTTCAATTCTCTCAACAAATTTATTTAACTTTTTTCTACCGCACAAGGCATTAAAACCGCTTCGGACATGCCGTGAATTTTCTTTTTGTCATGCGGACACAAAGTCGCGAGAATCCCCGCGAGCCGGGCCGCACCATCTATCACAAAGTAATACGGAGTCAGGCGAACCCGCGCCTCCATCTCCACAATTGATTCGGTGTTCCTGTCCCAATACCGCGTCTGGACCCTTCGGCCCTTATGAAACGTCTGTAAAATTGACGGCTGGTCGGGGAACTGAGCCAGACTGTCTTCCACTGTCTGCTTCCAGACCTCGCCAGAAACATCATGCCCTACAACAACACCGCGACTGCCCCAGGACAAGGGCGAAAACCCGGAAGGCTTGATTACCATTTCCCTTTCTTTTTGAGTCAGGGTAATTAGTTCTCTCCAATCCTGAACGGGCTTTCCACGAATGTTTAATCCGGGAATGACCGCATATTCAGGAACTTCACGCGAATCTAAAAGCCAAGTGTCTGGGATTAGATGAGATAAGGCCGTAAAAGTTTCACGCCCCAGTTCTTTTTCCCACAATGAAGTGAGGGCAGGATGCTTGAACAGTCCAAAAGCCAGCTTCTCTTCAAGATACGGTTTGTAAGGCGGGGTGATTTTGACTCTTCCCTTTTTCTGGCTGTACATCATCAATTCAGCCTTGGGAATGTTTTTTAAATCGAACAACTCAAAAAAACGGTACAAAACATCTATTTTGACTTCTGCACCATCCTTTATAAAAAATAAACCCTCTTCCTTGAAAATCACTTCCTGGGGCCGTAATGCGTATACCGGGAAGTTCCTGCCATTCAAATGATGGGCGAGATTCGACATTTCCCCCCTGTAGTCGCTGGCTTCATCTGAAACAATAATGGCAACTACGCAAGATTTTTCCCCAGCCACCAACTCAGCCATTTGATAAAACGCGTCTGGAATGCCTCCATCGCTACCCACTACCGACTCACCGCTGTCTGCATACAAGTCCATGAGCCGGGCAGTCAGACCGAATCCACCGGGAACAGAGTCCAGTTCCGTCACCGAAAATCCGCTCTCAGTCACCATAATATCAGGACGAATGATACCCGGCAGATCGCCACGAAAACGTTTCATTCTGGAATAACGCACTAAATCTTCCGGTTTTCCCGCGTCCAGATATTGTGCGAACCATGATGGGAGCTTCCCCTTGGCACTGTCCGCATAAAAACGGTTGAGAACAGTATAAAACTTCAGGAGATGAGACCCTAGTCCGTTGAAAAATTTGATTTCCTCAGAGGAGAGATAATAAGGCTCGGGAGAAATACGCCAAGTGGGGACGTCACCCTCGCCACGAGGCCCTTTGGAATACAGACCCGACTGGATAAGGGAGGATTCTATTTCTAAACAAATATCTTCGGGTTTAGCAATCATTCAGGAATAGCCTGAGAAATTTCCGTAAAAAAGTCACATACTAAAAGTTCGGTCGCGTGAGATACCATATTCTTACATAAATTACTATAAAACAAAAAAGGTCCGCCCCTAAAAGCTATCGATTCAGCTTACCATTCTAATATATTGTACAAAACAGTTGCGACAATTGAAAAACTTTCCATTAAAATAGTGGTGTGGTAACAAAACATCCTGATACTACAGTTCACATTTTTTCTGATTCTGGTAATTTTATGAAACCCGATCAAAATTCAAGCGAAAAGAAAATTGTTATTCCACTATTCCCGCTGCCTACCACTGTATTTTACCCGAATACAGACTTGCCGCTCCATATTTTTGAACCCAGATACCGCAGTATGGTGGCAGACGCGTTGGACGGAAAAAGAAATATCGGGATGGTCTTACTAAAACCCGGGTGGGAAAAAGATTATCACGGTACTCCAGACATTCAAGCCATCGGTTGCGTGGGAAAAATTGAAAACCACGCGCAATTACCAGACGGAAAATACAACATTCTGCTTTCCGGCCTCCAGCGATTTCACATACTCCATGAAATAGAAGGCAAACTTTATCGACAAGCTCAAGTGGAACTCCTAGTGGAAATCAATGACCGCGACCTGACGAATGGGTCTTTTCCAATAAAAGATCAAATAATTAAAAACCTAAAACAATATCTAAAAAATATCCCTGACGGAGAAAAAATTGAACAGGCGCTGGATCTGAAAACCTGCGACACACTATCCCAGCTCGTCGACCGCATTGCATACCACTTCGACCTCCCACCAAGCAAGATGCAAGAATTTCTCGAAGAACAAAACGTGGAGAAAAGAGCAGACACCCTCCAGTCGCTGATAGAATTAAAAATACGGCTGACAAAATTTTCTCACAAGGTCAAAGACGAAGGCATCGACTTCAGCATGAACTAAATTCCATAAGTTATTTTCACATTTGAGACACGGGTCCTTCGCGAGCTTTCAAAATTTTCCAAACCTGCAACCCAAGTAAATAAGTATTTCCAATCACAACAACATATAAAAACCCCAGCTCAACTTCACCGACGATAGAAAACAACGCCACAAGCACATTATTTGTACACAGACAGAGCGGACTGATCAAGGTGAGGAACGTCTTGTCTGCATACCAGTCACCCCCCGAAGACTGCTCGTAATTTCGCCCAAACGCCAACCGCCTGCTGACCTTGTCAAAATATTCAATCGATTTATCCTGCCATCCATATAATAAAACATGGCCCCGCTGTAAATAATAAACCAGCGTTGAAAGCTCTCCCTTCTTATGGGCTTCTTCATCTTCTTCGCTGACACTTTCATCTGCCCGGTTGAAGAGATAGCTCCCGACCATCGAAGTGTAATTGACCAGATAGAATACGAAATGTGAACTATGCAACAGGCAACTCAATAACGCAAAACCTCCTAGAAACCAATACCATGAATCACCTGTCTCACTGACCAGTCGCGAAGCAAGAACAAGGTATACCAGAAAACAAATTATGAAATCTGTCAACGAATCCAGAAACCTTCCCATTCGAGAAGTCTCTCCTCTCACACGCGCCAGATTTCCATCAACATTGTCCAGAAAGATTTTGCCATATAGAAACAGTCCGCCCCATATCAACCCGGCAGACGACTCAACCATGTAACATCCCACCGCGATAAGGCCGAACACCAGCGAGGCAAATGTAACTTGTGTTGGCGTGACAGGCAGTGGATACAACCACCGAACGACCCAACGATTGGGGAAATACCAGATGACATTAGTATCAAAAAAACGAGCTTCCGGCGGAAGCTTATTCATCTTTTCTATATCAAAAGTCATCTCAAATTATCTTTCCAAATAAAATTTTGTGTTTATTCGGCGAGAGGTATTTTTATCAATGAGGGAACAGCTTAGCAAATTCCGCAAATCTTGCAAACTGCCGTATCGCAAACAGGGGTAACACCTTCCTGTAATCCGCGCTGGTAATCGCTCCACAGGAAATCTTTTTTGTACCCGTGATCGACAACATCCCACGGCAGAATATCATTTTGTTCGTATTGCCTGTATACAAATGAATCCGCCGCCGGACGACTCTCCATCAATGCTTTTTTTGCATCGTGTCCATTGGCGAGGTAGGTTTTGAAAAAAAACAATACCCTGCGGTCTCCGCGGGATAGATAGGTTTGCAAGTATGCTTCGTTGGGGGAACTAAAACTGAGTTTCAAGTGAGGAAGGCGTCCCAAAGCTTTGCGTGCTTTCATGAACTTCTTTTTCAAGCTCGGCACAGGCTCCATCGGATGCCACTGAAACGGTGTGCCTGGTTTAGGAATGAGCGGACTGAGGCTGATGGTCACCTGCCCGATGTTTCCGCGCTGACTGCAAGTAGCGATATAAACTTTCATCACTCGTTCAACCAGAGCAATAAAATGATCAATATCCTCATCCGTCTCACCGGGCAGACCAATAATAGAATAAATTTTTAAATGAAGAATACCCTTCTCCGTCAGGAAGCGACATTTTTCGACAATGTCATCATCCGTTGCCACCTTATTGATTACTCGGCGCATTCTTTCCGACGGACCATCCACGGCCACGGTCAAAGTTTTTTGTCCGCTTTTCAGGATCAGGTCAACCAGTTCATCGGTCAGGGTTTCCATTCTCAAGGAAGAAAATGAAAGCATCTTTCCATCCGCAACAATTTTTTTCGCTAATGGCAAAAGTTCGGGATGGTCTGTTACCGATGGCCCGACAAGGCCCACTGTCGAAACAGATTTTCCCTGCCCTGCCAACACACGTTCCATCGATTTATAAGTCAGATTTAAATCCGGAAGACGCGGCGGACGATAAATAAACCCCGCAGTACAGAACCGGCAGGCCCAAATGCACCCACGAGTCACCTCCATCAGTGACATATCTTTAAAAGTTGAAACTTCATCATGCAAAACCGAGTGAGTGCACAAATCGGCGGAACCTTCTCGCAACCAGTGCCGTTCCACTCTTTCAGAAATTCCCGAGTCTGCTTTAAACTCCACCATGCTATCTTCACCATAATCCTGCTGGTAAAATTGAGGAACATAAATGCCCGGAATCTCAGCGGCGGATCTTAACAACTCGCGTGGCTCATTCCATTCGTTTTCGACAAACAACTTGAAAAATGGTTCTGCAAGTCCTTCACCTTCACCAATGAAGAAAGCATCCATGCAGTCGGCCAAAGGTTCGGGATTGATAAAAACCGCCGACCCTCCGGCCAGAATCAAAGGATGCGATGCACCGCGCTCCATCCGCTCGAGAGGCAGACCAAAATATTTTAAAATCAAAGCCACGTTCAAATAATCCGGCTCAAACGAAACGGAAAACGCGAGCACATCAAACTGATCCAGCGGCAAATTCCATCCATGAGACAACATGGAAGCCGCCTCCAGTTGCAGAACACCTGGAGACCAGCCCACAGGAAGGCTATAATAGTCGCACTCTACCCCATCAATCTGATTCAACAGGGTGTGCACTCGCTGGAACCCCAGATTAGCCATGGCGACATCCTTCGAGTTCGGGTAGACCAGAAGAACGCGAACCGGATCAGTTCTGCAAGCCAATGTATTTATTTGAGGGGCGCTATCAGGTTCAATCATTTTTGTTTTTTTGCATTAATGGGTCGTTGTATGATACTCCAATTTATAGAAACGAAACCACAATCCCTGTAAAAAATGAATAAAACTCCTGCTGACCCAACTCCCGGCGATGATCGCATGAAGGACTATCTTCAGAAAATAGCGACCGGACCCAAGATGAGCAAAAATCTGACCGAGGCCGAAGCGGAGGATGCCTTAACTCTCATCCTGAACCAGGAAGTCTCGACAGTGCGCTCAGCGGTATTTCTAATCGCGGCGCGTATGAAGCTGGAAACTCTCCAAGAAAATATTGGCTACTGGCGAGCTCTGGAAAAATTAACGGTCCGGCACTCCGTCCCACTGGACCGACTACTTCAAATCGCCGACCCGTTCGATGGTTTCAACCGCGTTCCTTATTTCGGTTTTTACAGCATCCCTGTCCTTGCCGCCATAGGACTGCCCACCTACGGACACTCCGCGCCATCGCTTCCACCCAAGTTCGGAATCACTTTCGAAGACATTCTCCAACAGCACTATCAAGTCTCGTCGCAGGGAAACCATGCACGGCGCATCGAATTGATAAATGAATTCCGTTTCGGATACATCGATATGCAGGAAGCCCATCCATCGCTCGAACAGTTGCGGAATGTGCGAATCGAAATTGTCAAGCGCACCGCACTCTCAACCATGGAAAAAATGCTGATGCCTTTAGAAGCGCGGACAGGCGGCAACTACCTCGCCACAAGTTACTTTCATCGCGGCTACGAAACATCAATGATGGAAGTCGCGAAACTGAGCAAATTTGACCTCACTCTGGCAGGAAACGGAGCCGAGGGAACCACACTTTACGGCGTGCATAAACCCGCTACCGTTTTCATTGAATCAGGAAAAGAAAAACCCGATGAAGTTCCCTGCAAAATCAATACAATGTTTTCGCAAGAAACCGCTTCCGAAATCAGGGACACCTACGAAGCTTTGAAATCTGAAGAATACGATCTGGCAACACTCGCCGCGTGGGGTGAATCTGCACTCAAAAATGGAACCGGACCCGCCGCGCCTCTCATCTCCAGTCAGGCAGGAACCCTACTCCACCTGTGCGGGCTCAGCGCGTCCTACCAGAAAGGATACGATTCCGCCCGCAACGCACTCTATGGCGGCTCCTGCTATAACGCGCTGATGGAGTATTTGGGTAAGATTCGAGATTAACAGATTGTTGTAGTTGCCTGATTCCCAGCCCTCCAATCCTTAAAGTATTAAAGTAGGCTGGGTGGGCTGGGAATCAGGCAACTACAAACGCGGGTCGACACCCCTAATCTATTAGCTC
>PVBE010787817.1_pt1 | contig 17840 bp, 12 predicted proteins | sample 1631181 | NCBI WGS metagenome assembly PVBE01 (sample SAMN08397723, study PRJNA350692) | Marine metagenome, whole genome shotgun sequencing project. | isolation source: water | place: Pacific Ocean | collected 2012-04
CAGGATGCGATCTCCTCTCTGGCCTCACCAGCGAGGGTGTCGCGCTCGCGGATACGCCGGCGAGCGGTGAGCCCCACGGTGCGAGCACAGATCATTCGAACAAAGGCGAGCAGCTCGCCGATGGTGTGGCCGCGGAAGCGGGCGAGAGAACCGCTCATCAGCTGAAGCACCACATCACCTACGATCTCCTCGAGATCTGCCTGGGTGAGCACGTCTGAGTAGCGATGGTGCGATGTGCGTCGGACTCTTCGGTCGATGTACCGGGCCAGAGTCATGTACAGGGCTCGAGCCTCCGGCGATCGCCGGTCGGTCAGGAGTTGCTCCAGCTGAGGCCGGATGCTGTTGGGCTCTTGAATCATTCTTAGAACCCGTTGTAGATGCTGGTCTTGCGGGACAGACCACGGTTCTTGGAACCACTGCTGCTGCTCCCACCGGAGGCGGCGGAGGTCATGGCCTGTTGGTCACCGACGTCGAGGAGACCGGCCTGTCCAGTTGCGCTGGGTACGCCGAAGAGGGCGCTGAGCCAGATGTAGAGGCTGACGAGCATGTTCACGGGGATACCTCCGCTTGGAGAAGGGCAAGGTCGGGGTCGGCTGCGATGATCCGCTCGAGGTCATAGACCAGCGGCTGAGGGAGAGAACTGCGGACCTGGCTGAGCAGGTCCCGGGCCTCGGCGATGTCCCCAAGGCGGATCAGCGTTGCGAGTACATTGGAGAGGTTGCCGGCGGAGTGCTGCCGCTCAAAGGCGCGCGAGAAGTAGTCCAGCGCCACGTCGTACCGTTCCTGGACGAAGGCCAGTACGCCGCGATGACGCTCGACGCTCGCCAGGTTGGCCTGGAGTCTCGGGCCACCGAGCTCGATGGCGGCCTGCTCCTGAGCCGCGACAAGCCTGGCTGCCTCGTCGTAGTCGGCGATCTTGGGACTGGCTGCGATGACGTGCAGGGCCGAGAGCTTGTGCACCCTGTCGATCCGGCCACCCGCGTGGAGGCCGTGGACCAGGGAGCGTGCCCGGTCCGGGTCGAAGTCAGGCTGGCTCAGGACATGCTCGATCTCCGACATCGCCTGCTGCTGAGCTGGATCGACAGCGTCGGCGTACGGAAGGTACGCATCCGCGTCCACCTCGCACATGATCCTGTCGATGAGGGCGGCGTAATCCAAGTGGTGACTCCCGATTCTACCTAAGTGGTGTGAAGGGTAGTCGTGGCCGTTAACGATCGCGGCAAAAAAATGTGAGGAGAATCACCAGATGCCTGTGACCTCATACTCCAGCCGTCCACGAGGACTGTGTACCTCGAATGCATCACCGATCTCGAGCTGAGATATGGCGGATCCAAGCGGTGAAGCGGGCGAGATGACCCGGATTGGGCGTCCCTCGACCTCCGCCTTGCCTCCTCCGATGGGGGCAAGGAAGATGAGCTCCTCCCGAGCACCAGAGACCTCCACGAGTGTGCCTACCTGGACCAACGGATCTGCGAGCTCTCGGTCCGGGTTGAGGGAGTTGAGCCAGGTCAGCAATCTTCGCAGCTCCAGGATTCGCCAGGCCTGGCCGCGCGCCAGGTAGGAGGCCTCGGTGGCGCGGGTATCGTACTTGCCTTCGGCCTTGGTCTCCGACGAGGTGGCCTCATCTCGGGTGTCAGCCGCGATGGACTCCAGGGCCTCAAGTTCCCGGGTCACACTCGAGACAATGGCTTCGATGGCGCTGCGAAGAGAAATCATGGCTGGCATCCAGCCTATCAGTGAGCGTAGGGCGGGTGCGGAAGGAGTCTCAGCGTTCCTGAAGAGTCCGGTCGCCTGATGGGGTAGTCGTGCGTCCAGTGGACCGGCACCAAGCAGCCCCCCCAGACGTAAGCGCCCCCGTCGGAAGGCCGACGGGGGCGCCCAGGAGGCCGAGGCCTGGTTTAGTTGTCGGAGGTCACAAGCGTGTACTCCGCAGCCTCCCAGCCATGCACGCCGATGTGCAGCGTGCCAGCGCTCGGCGCTGTGAACTCGATGGTCTCGTCACCCGAGTAGGTGTAGGCGCGCTTGTCATAGGTTCCGGTGGTCGGCGGGTTGTCCATGCGGAGGTAGAGGTCCACATCCTGCTCGGAGTTGGTCTTGATCTTCAGGTCCTGCCCCTCGGACACACTCAGGACATACAGCGCCATCTCCTGGAACTCGCACTCACCCTCCTCGTTGAGGTGCTCGGATGCCTCTTCCTCGGTCGGCTCCTCCGTGGACTGTGCGGAGCCCCAGTTCACCTCGAGCTCGACCGACGAGCTCGCGTAGCCGTTGACTGAGACGTAGAACTCTCCCGGGCCCTCCAGGGTGCAGTCCTCCTCGGAGGTGCTCTTGTAGGGTCGGCAGTCATAGCTGCTGGAAGTGGGCTGGCTGCCCTTCTTCACATACAGGTCCGCGTCTCCCTCGCCGGAGAGAAGTGCTTGGAGCACGCCCTCGGTCTCGAAGGGACCGAAGTGCTTCCAGTCGCCCTTGTCGAGATCGAAGCTCTCCTCGAGCTGGCCTGCATCGGATGCGTCGTCATCCACCTCGGGGGTGTTGTCGATCATGCTTGCATCAATGATGTCCTTGACCAGGTCCCACTGAATGGCGCCGCCAGCGACCCGCGGCCACTCGCCACGTCCGGTGGGCAGCCAGAGGAAGTCGGGGTGGTTGCGCTTGGATGCGCCCACCCACTCGCCGCCGATGATCATGCCGTCACCATCGATCTCGAGGATGTACCGGTAGTGGTCGGTCCGGGTGTAGGTGTCGATCTGATCCTTGAGGTTGCCGTCGGTGCTCGAGCGGGACTCTGAGATGTACTGGACGTCCATCTCTACGTAGAACAGCTCGACTGCGTCCTCGTTGAACAGGTAGGCGGTCTCGTCGTTCCCACCAGAGACTGTGGCATCGCCGACAAGCTCGATGTCCACGGTGATCTGGTACTCAGTGTCCTCGTTGGAGTACTCGGAGACGGCGATGTACAGCTCACTGGCGTCCTCCGGGACCTCCACCGTGCACTCCTCATCACTGCCAGAGTCATAGGGCCGGCAGTCGTACTTGGAGGAGGTGGGCTTGGAGTCGAAGCGGACATACAGGTCCGCATCGCCGCCGGTGCCCGTCATCTTGACCGTCACCTCGGTGGCGCCGGCCACCTCGTAGGGGCCGTGGTCGACCCAGCCCTTGCCCTCGACAGTACCGTCGAGCTCGATGTGGGTCTCGTACGCTGGGCCCTCATCTCCGCCGCTGTCGTCTTCGTCCGCCGGCACGTCGAGCAGGTCGTGGGCTTCCGCGACGCTGACTGCCTCCATCTTGCGGACCGAGTAGCCCCTCAGCGGCTGGTTCCAGACCTGGTAGTCCATGGTCCGGTCCTCGACGAAGGACTCACCCTTCATTCCAAGGTAGTTGGTCAGGAGGATGTGGTAGGTGCCCGGGTTGGTGTCCCGACACTCTTCATCATCTCCCGTGGGGCGGTTGTACTCGTCGTACTCGATCTCGTCTGCGCTATCGTTCTCGTTGCAGCGAAGAGAGACGAACTTGGAGAAGGTCCGGTTGTAGGAGAGGGTGGCCAGCGCCTTGATGTCGTTGACCTTGAACTCCACTCCATTGCGGGTGACCGGCTGCTCCGGCTCAGCCTCCATGATGGCGACTGGGGCCCAGGCGTGGCAGATGCCCCACCAGGTCGGGATGCAGTAGCCGTCCTCTTCACCTTCGCGGATGGCGCAGGACTCTGCCTTGGCCGAGTCACAGTCGCTGGTCTCCTTGCAGGCGGTCCGGCTCTTGTACTTGTCGATGCCGTGATGCTCGCTCACCTGGTCCTCGATGTCCTCCACACCAAAGGCCTCGCCATACTTGGCAGCCGGTGAGAGGGATTCGTCGCCATCCCAGCGCTTGTTGATCGAGTCCTGGTAGACCGGCCAGTAGCTGCCGGCCCAGGGGATGCGCGTGGCCTCGCCCTCTTCGGGCAGGATGGCCAGCTTGTACTCGAGCTCATCGGAGAACAGCGTGGGGCTGTCCGCCGAGCTCCAGCCTTCCGCCGGGTCGAGATCGCTGGGCTTCTCCTTGCCATTGGCGTTGTCATGGGTGCCGTCGGTGTGGCCGACCGGGTCGAGCCCGCAGGCGTTGAGCAGCAATAGGATGCTCATGGAAGAGATGCGGTTCATCTTGGGTGCTCCTGATTCGCGCTCACAAGGTGCGCGATGAGATTTCGCGGCGGTTGTACCCGTGGCAGGTTGCACTGTCAGTTGGCCCTGACCTTGAGTTTCATGATTGTCACCGTGGGCTGCCCTGCCCCGATATGAGGCGTGAATGCCGGAACTTCCTGAAGTCGAGATCATGGCCAGGAACCTCGACCGGTGGGTCGGGGGGGCGGTGGTCCACAGGGTGGAGGTCGTGGACCCTCGAGTGGTAGCCGCAGGTGATCTGCGGCGCGCCGAGGGGTGTCGAGTCCAGCGGGTCTGGCGTCGGGCCAAGTATGCAGTCGTGGACCTCGAGCCGACCGGCCACATGGTCTTCCACTTTCGGATGACGGGCAAGATCGTGCGAAGAGCGGGGAGAGGTCGGGTCCGGATGCGAATGAGTGCCGGCGCGGAGCAGCTGGTCTTCGAGGATGCCCGCTGCCTGGGGCAGATCTGGTGGCTGAGCTCTCCGATGCTCGAGTCGTTCTTCCAGGAGCAAGGCCTGGGGCCGGAGCCATGGCCAGAGGTGAGGAGTGGTACCTGGTGGTCGACTCAGCTCCGGGGCCTGCGTGGGCCAGTCAAGCCGGCCTTGATGCGCCAGGACCGGGTCGCGGGCATCGGGAATATCCTGGCTTCAGAGGCCTGCTGGCGGGCTTGTGTGCACCCGGCTGCCCTGGTGCCCAGCCTGTCACCGGAGCAGTGGCAGGCCGTCTCCGAGGGTGTGCGCTCCGCCATCGACCACACTCTGGCCGAGGAATCCGGCGAGGAGATCGTGTACATGAACCAGGGAGGGGAGGGGAGCTTCTCCGTCTATGGCCGCGCAGGGCAGCCGTGTTCCCGGTGCGATCGGATGATTGAGCGGATGGAGCAGTCTGGACGGGCGAGCTTCTTCTGCCCCGGGTGTCAGTCCCCGTCGCGGTGCAGGTAGACATCCCGCTTGGGAAAGGGAATCTCGATGCCCTCTGAGAGCAGCCGCTTGTAGACCCGGTCATTGATGGAGTCGATCACGGCCAGGCGAAGCTCAGGACGGGCAATCCAGACTCGGAGCTTCAGGGCCAGGCCGGACTCACCCATCGCGGCGAAGTGCACCGATGATCGGTGCAGTGGGTCGTCCTGGAGCACGCCCGGGATGTCTCCAGCCTCCTCAAGCAACACAGCGCGGACCTGGTCCATATCGGATCCGTAGGCCACGCTCAGACTCACGCTGACACGCTCGATCTCACGGGGTCCGCCGGACTCGTTGCTGAGCTGAGCGGTCGCCATCACGGAGTTGGGGATGATGATCTCGACCTCATCCGGGGTCAGCATGCGGGTGGTGCGGACACCGATCTTGGTCACACGGCCACGCTCGCCGGTGCTCAGAAGCAGGTAGTCGCCTCGCTTGTACGGGGCATCGGCCAGGATGAAGACACCGGCGAATAGGTCCGCCACGGTGTCTTTTGCCCCAAAGCCGAGCACCACACCCAGGATACCGGCACTGGCCAACCAGCCGGTGACGTCGACTTCCCAGGTCAGGAACACGAAGTAGAGGCCGCCACCGATGAGCACCCCCTTTGCAGCCATGTCGAAGATGGGGAGCGTCCGGGTGTTGACGGCGTGGAAGCGATCCCTGTGCTGGCTGAACCAGCCCAGCACGGTCTCGGCGAGCCGGAATGAGCAGAAAACCCACACACCGATGGCCCAGGTGCCGAATAGACCTTTCGCTGCATACAGGGCGAGCTCTGGCGGTCCAGGGTGCTTCACTGCGGCCCAGAGCCCTGCGAGCATGATGGTGTGCTTCACCGCTGGCCGGCAGGCCGCCACGATCGCATCGTCCATCTCGGTGGTGGTATGTCGCGCCAGCCGAGCGACCAATCGACCGAAGGTCTGGTCAAAGCCGATCGCAAAGAGGATGCCCACACTACCGATGATCAGCGCCTGGATTCCAGGGTGGGTGACCCAGCTAGCGTAGTCGGTCCAGTTCATTGTGGCTCCGAGGCCAGTGAGGGGCGTTCTCCACGAGAGCCTACCCATACGTTCCCAATAAGAAAAGGTGTGTGCGCACGTAGGCAGGCTCCTTGCGATACCGTATGACCACTCCAGGCTCATGCACTCCATCCCCATCTCCCCTCTCGGACACCTACTGCATGCCATCTGGCCGCTGGTCGTGGTGGGGCTGCTCCTGCGCCTTGTGCCGGGGTGCGGTCGCGCGAGCGCGCCTTGGTGCCCGCGAAGAGACCTGGGCCTTGCTGCGCTGTTTGGGGCGCTCTGTGCGGGCATCAGCGCGTTTTGGATGGCGCGCTATTTCATCATCAATGCCCCGGTCACCGCCTCGGACTTCAGCCAGTACTGCGAGAGCATCGGCGCCTTCCGGGACAATGAGATGGTGGGCTGGAACAAGCAGAGGTCCGTCGTCGCGGGCTGGCTGCCCGGAGCGCTCTCGCGATCCCTGGGAGTGGTGGATGGGATGCTGGTCGCGGGCCTGCTCAGCTACGCTGCCATGGGAAGCGGCATCTACCTGTGGGCCCGCGCGCTCCACAGCCGGCTGGCTGGCATGAGCGCGGCCATCTTGGCCTGTGCAGCAGCCCCCCTGGTGCAGCTCACCCGGACCGCCTCCTTCTACCCGGAGGCCATCGCCGCATACGTGCTCTCCGGTGCAGGAGCCGTGCTGGCGCTGAGGTATCGAACGGTGCCAGCGCTGCTTGCTGCAGGTGTGTTCGTGGGCCTGGTGCTGCTGGTGGATGTGCGCGGCCTCATCTGGGCGCTGCCTGCCCTGGGCCTGAGCTGCCTGGCGGTCCTCGGGATGCGGTCGTGGTCTCGGCGAGCTCTGGGTCTGGTCGCCCTCCTCCTGCCGGTGGCGATCTCCCACGGCATGGGAGAGGTGGCCTACTTCGACAAGACCCCCAGCCTGGAGCAGCAGGCGGTCTTCTACGTGGACGAGGCTGTGCGCCGCATCGGCGCAGATACGGGCACGCCCATCGGTGACCGTGCCTATCCAAGCCGATTCATCTGGGGACGCACTCCCCTGAGCGATCTGCCAGGCACGGTGCGCTACATGCTGGAGCTCAACCGGTCGGTACCGGAGAGGGCAGGAGACCACATGGAGACGGTCCATACCCGGCGGATGCATGTGCTGCCCTGGGTGGCACCGGCGCTGGCTGCCCTGGTGCTTGCCGTCTGGGGTGCGCGCAGGCGCTGGTGGGTCATCCTGGCGCTCTTCGGGGCCTCCGTACCCTTTGTGGTGGCGCTCCGGAGTGCCACCACGCTGGTGTCCCATCCCCGCTATGTGGCCAACGGGATGGCCCTCATTCCCATTCTGCTCGGGGTCGGGCTGGCTGTGATTGCGCAGGGCGCCCTGGAGAAGCGAGATGCCACGACGGAGCCTGAGGGGCTCCCCTGGGCTGGTGCAGCGGGTGTGGGTGCCCTGGTCCTGCTGGTGCTCGGCATCATTCCGAGCTGGCTCTCGCCCACGGCTACCTGGCGCTCGCCTATCGGGGCAGACACCGAGCCCAAGCACTCAATTCAGGTCGCACAGGGCGATGCCCCGGCAGCCCAGGATGTCTCCGGTATCTGTGTCGCTGCACTGCGGGCGGACTTCGAGGCGGGCCATTCCCCGGGCAGCATGCTGTACGGCTGGGATGTGGAACCGGCGGAGGCGGAGTGATGCGTCGTCGCGACTTCGTCCTCGATCTGCTCTGTGTCGCCCTGGTGGTGGGCATGGGCATCCTGCACTGGCCCACAGGTGAGCTGTACCTGCCGGTGGATGGGCCGGATGCGCCGTGGTGGGGCACCGTCCGAGACGCGCTACTCGACGGGCCGGATGCTGGCGAGTGGGCCAAGAACATGCTGGCACTGGCCGACGGTCGGGTGGGGGACCTGGACTCCCACCGGCTCCCGGGCTGGGTGATCCTGGTCAACGGGGTGCTCCCCTTCCAGCCGGATGTGGCGCTGGCTGGGCACCTGATGAACCACCTGCTGCTCCTGGGCCTGGGCCTGGGTATCTTCTGGGTGGGACGCCTCAACGACCAGCGCTTCATCGGGCTGGGGGCTGCAGCACTGGCCATGCTCTCGGGCCACGCCCTGGAGGTCAGTCTTCGATTTGGCGTGGACTCGGCCATCATCGGCCTCATCCCCTGGACCCTGGTGGGGGCACTTCTCGCCCGCCGCCGATGGTGGCTTGGGCTCTTGAGCGGCGGCATCGCTGGGCTGGTGACTGGGCTCCACTTCTCGACCATCCCCTATGCCCTGCCTGCGCTTGCCCTCATCCTGATGACCGCCGAGCACCGATGGCGCGCAGCACTGGCCCATATTGCGGGAACCGCGCTGGTCCTGTGGGGAGTGATGCAGATCTACCCGGTCAGCTCCCTGGCGGAGTTCAAGTCCGCCATCGCCAATGGGATTGCGCCCGGGTACCAGGGTGGCGGGTCGGTGGGTAGCTTCGAGGCGGCCTGGACGGTCATCGAGCAAGGCAAGGCCACGGCCCTCAATCGGTCTGTGGCCCAGATGATGGTCCAGATTCGACCCAGCTGGCTTCCCTGGCATGTGGGCCTGGTGCTTCCCTGGCTGGGTGTCCTGGGCATCGGTCTCAAGAAGGCAGGGCGAGCCTCGGAGGGTGGGCGTAGAAGCTGGATCTGGGCCAGGACGGACCTCGGCCTGGGGCTGGGTCTCCTCTTCTGCCTCGCGCCCCTCCCTGTGCTCGCTGCCGCTCAGGCCCCGCTGAGGTACGCAGACAACCTCTCCCCGGCGGGTGCGCTGCTCCTGGTACGCGGCATGGCCAGCATGCTGCTCATCGCTGCCTGGGGGCTGAGAAGCCTGGCTCCACGGGGTGCGGGCTGGGTGCGCCTCCATCGGGTGCCTGGAGGGCTGCTGACCGGAATGCTGGGGCTGGGGCTGGCCGCAGGGGCGGTCCATGATGCGACCCCCCACCGCCGACCGCTCCTGCCCACGGTGGAGGAGCTTGGCTACTGGCAGCTGGGCCAGGTGCTCAAGGAGGAGTTTCCCGCCGGGAGCGGCGTGGGCAGCCCCATCCGGGAGGCCCTGGTGGCAGGAGAGCTGCAGTACTGTCCCCGGCAGGTCTGTCCCGTGGTGGGGGATGAGGAGGAGTTCTGGCGCTGTCTGTCCGTGATGAAGGTCGACTGCGCCGGAGATGCGCCGCTTGGCTATGTCGTGACCGATGCGGGTCTGTACGATCCCAATGCCGTGGGTCGCCTGCAGATGGACCGCTGGGTTGCGGATCACTTCACGCTGGTCCAGAGCATCGAGCTCGATGGATTCACGGCTTCGGTCTACACCATCCCGCGGGACTCAGTGCCCGACCTCGACCTCCCGCATGCCCCGCCGGATGATGCAGGCTCGCCGCGAGGCCCGGGCCTGCCTGGGGAGTCCAAGGATGATGGGGCTGATGTCGGCCCGGCTGATGGAGGCCCTGTGGGCCCGCCTGGTGCTGGGGGATCGGGACCCCCTCGCTAGCGTTCCTTGAGTCGGACCAGCACATAGTCCTCGGTCTCACCCACGATCTCGGCACCTGGAGCGGATGTGGCAGCCCGAAGCCAGGTGGGGTCGCTTCTGCGCACCATGATCCAGTCCAGGGCCTCCACGCCGGCACCCGGTAGCTTGTCGCGGAGAGACTCATCGTAGGTGTAGGCGTAGCGGCGGTTTGCAATGGTCAGGGAGGCCCAGGTATCCGTAGCTGCCACGGCCTCCGCCGGTATCTGTGCGGCGAGTGCCCACTCAGGTGCCTCGCTCACCGTGCTGGATGCAGGCCACAAGGCGGGCTGCACGCCCAGAAAGGCCATCCATGGACGGGCCAGGACCACCTGGACCCCCAGGGCGCCCAGACCTGCCGCGACCAACAGTCCCTTCCGCCAGCGACCTGTCCGCACCGAGGCGCGGACCAGGACACCCACGCCATCGATGGTCGCCACAATGAGGAAGAGCGCTACTGGGGCCATGTGGTGGATGTGTCCGCGCCAGTGGGCATCCACACCGCCGTGGGAGGGGGCGGTCAGGTGGAAGAACATTCCACCCAGTGCGGGCATCAAGGCCACCGGGTTGAGCACCGCTAAGAAGTGGAAGGGCTGAAGGAAGGGAAGGTAGAAGTTCCGGAACTCCTCGGGAGTTCGGCTCCACTGGGGGGGCCACTGCAAGAAGAGGTCCCCGGTGTGAGACATCATCGGGTTGTCATAGCCAGAGAAGCTCTGACCCAGGAACCACAGCACGGCGCTGTAGATGGCGGCCACGCCAGCACCGCGGAGTGCCCAGGCGAACCGCTGCCGGATGGAGCCGGGTACAGCCAGCCCGATAAGCACCACCATGGGGATGAGCTCTTCCCGGGCCATGCACGCCAGGAGTGCTGCAATCAGGAAGCCAGTCGTGCTGCGTCGGCGGCTCTGCCACACGGCGAGCATCAAGAGCGGGATGCCCACGACCAGGTCCTGGTAGTCCTGCAGCGTGATCGCCAGCAGGGGCGGGTACCCCAGGTAGAGCACCATCCCAGCCAATCCACCCCACACTCCGCCGATGACCAGCCGTCCCAGGCCGTAGGCCGGGATGGCACCCAGAGACACCGCGAGTACCTGCATTCGACACAGCCAGATCGGATCGGGGTCCAGACCATACAGCCAGCTCATCAGAGGCAGGATGCCCACCCTGTGGCCGGACCACATCCAGGAGTCCACGTAGCCAAAGTGGATGGTCTGAGCCCAGACCCCGTGCTCCGAGAAGTTGTAGAACAGCTGGCAGAACACTGAGAGGGCGTAGTTCTCCACGTTGTCCAGACCGGCCACCTGGGCCTCGGACTGCACACCGAGTGCGGAGAACCACAGCCAAGCACCCAGGATTGGAATCAGCCAGTGGATCCTGCCGCGCCACGTAGACTCCGCCAGAGCGGTTCCCCGGGTAGGGGCGCCGTCCATCTATACGTCCAGGTCTTCGACCAGGTCCATCCAGGCGGTGATCTCGCGGAAGCGGGTCTGTGGGTCCTTGCCCATCAGATCCGTGATGACCTGCTCAGTCTCGAGGCGGGCTCCATCGGGAATCGTGACCCGGAGCAATCGACGCTTGGTGGGATCGAGGGTGGTCGAGTACAGCGTCTTGGGCATCATCTCGCCCAGTCCCTTGAATCGGCTGATCTCCGGCTTGTAGCGAGCGGGCAGCTTGGCCAGGATCTTCTCCTTCTCGGCATCGTCTCCGGCCCAGTAGGTCTTTCCGCCGACCTCGATCTTGAACAGCGGTGGCTGTGCGAGGTAGACGAAGCCCTCGGTGATGAGGTTGGGCATGTACCGGTAGAAGAAGGTGAGGAGCAGGGTCGCGATGTGGTGTCCGTCGGAGTCGGCGTCCATCAGCAGAATGATCTTGTGGTAGCGCAGCCGGCCGGAGTCGAAGTCTTTGCTGATTCCGCAGCCGAGCGCACGCACGATGTCGCTGAGCTCATTGTTGTCGAGCACCTTCTTGAGCGAAGCCTGCTCGGCGTTGAGCACCTTGCCGCGCAGCGGCAGGATGGCCTGCGTGTGCCGGTCACGGCCCTGCTTGGCCGATCCACCTGCGCTGTCGCCCTCAACGATGAAGAGCTCGGATTGCCCGGGGTCGGATGTGGAGCAGTCTGCGAGCTTTCCAGGCAGGTTCAGGCGTCGGGTGGTGGCGGACTTGCGCCGGATCTGGTCCGAGGCGGCACGGGAGGCCTGCCGGGCCTTGGCTGCCATGACGATGCGCATGAGGATGGCATCCGCAGAGCTCTTGTTGGTGTGGAGCCACTGCTCGAGCACCGGTCGGACAGCGCCGTCGATCTGAGCGCGGACCTCGGGGTTGTTCAGCTTGTCCTTGGTCTGGCCCTGGAACTGGGGCTCCACGAGGAAGCAGCTACAGATGGCCATGACGCCCTCGCGAATGTCGTCTGCGCTGATGCTCAGGCCGCGTGGGATCGCGATGTCATGGGTCTCGATGTAGTTCCGGATCGCCTTGACCACGGCATCCTTGAGCCCTTGCTCGTGGGTGCCACCATCTCGGGTGGGGATACCGTTGACGAAGGACTTGAACTGCTCGCGTGGGGCATCGGTCCAGGAGAGTGCGATCTCCAGGCGAGGGCTATCGGTGCGCTCGATGTGCAGCATCTGCTCTGTGGTCTGGCGCAGCTCCTTGTCCTTGATGGTGTGTCGCAGGAAGTCGCAGACACCTCCATCGTGCTGGATCTCCTCTCGGGTACCCTGCCCCTCATCCTTGAAGATGACCTTCATGCCCTTGTTCAGGTAGGCACAGACCTCGAGGTGCTCCCGAATCTGGTTGGGGTCGAGGGTGAGATCTCCGAAGATCTCCTCGTCCGGGGTGAAGGTGATTGTGGTGCCCGAACCGCGGCCCTCTCCGATGACCTCTACCGGTCCACGGGGCTTGCCGCGCCGGTACTCCTGGCCGTACTTCTTCCCGTCGCGGACGATGATCGCGACCAGCTTGGAGGAGAGTGCGTTGACCACACTGGAGCCAACGCCATGGAGGCCGCCGGAGGTGATGTAGTTGTTGGTGTCGAACTTCCCGCCGGCGTGCAGGGTGGTGAGGATGAGCTCGAGTGCGGAGCGGCCATGCTTGGGGTGGACATCCACCGGGATCCCGCGTCCGTTGTCCTGGACGGTCACGGTGGTGCCGTCCTTGGAGAGCGTGATGCTCACAGTGGTGGCATAGCCGTTGATGACCTCGTCCACTGCGTTGTCCAGGATCTCCCAGACCAGGTGGTGCAGTCCGGGGCTGCCCGTGCCACCGATGTACATTCCCGGACGCTTGCGCACCGGATCGAGGCCCTCGAGGACCGTGATGTCGCTGGCGGTGTATTGGCCTTTCTTCACGATGTCCTTGGCGGTGGAGTCTGCCCCAATCATGCATCACCTCCGGGTCCCATCGTGAAAGAGAGGTCCTGCTGACCGTTCTGGGATCCGCCGCCATCAGGGTTTCCACCGCCATTGTCGGTGGGCGGATCCTCCGTGTCTTCCTGGGATTCCTCCTCATCCACGACTGCGTGCAGGAGGTCGTAGCGGAGCAGAGGCTGCTGCCAGTCGACAAAGCGCCCGCGCTTGAGCACGACGGCGCCGCGACCGGCGCGGGAACCCAGGAACTTGCTCGGTCGGACCGTCTCTTCACGGCCCTGAGGCGTGCGGACCACTGCTCCCTCGAACTTGCCTCGGGTCAGCTCGAAGGCGAGGACCTTGTCGCCGTCCCGGAGCTTCATCGCGATGACACCCTTGCCGGCGCCACGGATGAACTTGGCCTGGTGGGCCGAGAAGCACAGTGCTCGCCCACCCTCTGAGGCAATGCTCAGGTGCTCGGTGGTGTCAGAGACGTACACAGCGACGACATTGTCATCGTCTCCGGCGGGCCGCATGTAGCGACGGCCATTCCGGGTCGAGACGTCGCTGTGGACCGAGACAGCAAAGCGCACGCAGCGCCCCTTTCGGGTCACAGCGATCGCATGGGGCGGCGGTGGGATGGGCTCCTCACCCTCTTCCGTATTCGGTGTCTCGAGTCCCTCGGGCAGCGAGGGCAGGGCCTTGGCATCGTTGATGATGACCCCCACCACACGCTCGCCATCGCCGAACTTGAAGTGGCGCTGGACGGGCTCGCCGTACCCGGTGGTCGAGGGGATCCCATCAATGCGCAAGACATAGGCTGCGCCCTGGTCGCCGAAGAAGGTGATGGTCGACTTGGTGCTTGCCCGGCCAATCCAACCGATGGCATCACCCTCTCGGATCCGGATCTTGTCGATGTCGGTAAAGCTCTGCTGGCGCTTGATCCACCCGTCCCGGGTCACGATCACGTAGGTGTTCTCGGCGATGATGTAGTCCGCCTCGGAGTAGGTCACGGCCTCCTCGGACTCCGATCCGATCACGGTGCGCCGTGGCTCCCCGTACAGCTTACGGATCTCGAGCAGCTCGGACTTGACCACACTCCAGAGCTCCTCGTCCGAGGCGAGAATGGCCTCGATACGAGCGGCCTCGGCGCGCTTGTCCGCGAGCTCATCGAGGATGGCCTGAATCTCCATCTTGGCCAGCTTGTACAGCTTGAGCTCCAAGATGGCCTCGGACTGCACATCGTCGATGTCGAAGCGGACCATGAGCTGCTCGGCTGCATCGCGCTTGCCCTCGGAGCCGCGGATGATCCGGATGGCCTCGTCGAGTGCATCGAAGGCGATGGCAAAGCCTTCCAGGATGTGGATCCGCTCCAGCAGCTTGGCCAGATCGAATTCGAAGCGTCGGCGAACCGTCTGGTGCCGGAACTGCAGCCAGTGGTGAAGCATGGCCCGGAGGTTGACCCGCTCGGGTACGGCCACGTCTCCATCTCCGGGAATGAGACAGGTCATGTTGACGTGGAAATTGGTCTGCAGCGGGGTTCGCTTGAACAGGTAGGCCATGGCCGCTGGGGCATCCTGGGCCTTCCTGAGCTCGAGGACCACGCGCACCTCATCTGTGGACTCGTCTCGGACGTCGAGCAGCTGCGGGAGCTTCCGCTCTGCGATGAGGTCGCCTATCTTCTCGATCAGCGTGGCCTTGTTGACGCCGTAGGGCACCTCGGTGATGACGATGTAGTTCTTCCGGCCGTGCTTCTCCGTGGTCCAGTTGCCCTGCAGGCGAACGGTGCCGTGTCCGGTCTCGTAGATCTCGCGGAGCTCCTTGGCATCGTTGAGGATGGTGCCGCCGGTGGGGAAGTCGGGGGCCTTCACCTTCGTGGCGAGGCGCTTGAGCGAGATGTCGGGGTCGTCGATGAGGAGCACTGAGGCATCGATCACGGCCCGCAGGTTGTGTGGCGGGATCTTGGTGGCCATGCCGACCGCGATTCCTTCGCAGCCGTTGACGAGAAGCTGGGGGAACTGTGCGGGGAGGACGATGGGCTCAAAGAGCTGGCCATCGTAGTTGGGGCGGAAGTCGACCGTTCGCTTCTTGATCTCGTCGAGGAGCTCGACGGCGAGCGGGCGAAGCTTGCACTCGGTGTACCGCATGGCTGCGGCACTATCGCCGTCCATGGAGCCGAAGTTGCCCTGGCCGTCCACGAGGGTGTGGCGGAGAGAGAATGGCTGCGCCATGCGGACCATGGCCTCGTAGATCGAGGAGTCTCCGTGGGGGTGGTACTTGGCCATGACCTCGCCGACCACGGCGGCGCTCTTGCGGAAGCGACCATCGGGAAGGAGCCGCAGGTTGTGGAACATGGCGTAGAGGATGCGTCGCTGTACGGGCTTCAGGCCATCGCGCACGTCGGGCAGGGCCCGGGAGGTGATGACGCTGAGCGCGTAGTTCAGGTACCGCTGGCGGGTAGCCTCATGGAGCGCGACTGCGCTGATATCGGTCGACTCTGGTGTCGCTGTCATGGCTTCTGCTGGCGGAAAGAGGGAAGGAGGCGAGAGGGAAAAAGTTGCCCGGCTACTGCGGGAGGCGGCCCGAGACTACGAGGAGCTCCGCGTTGGCGATGGCCGCACCGGCAGCGCCGCGGATCGTGTTGTGCCCGAGGGCAAAGTACTTGATGCCCATGACCGCGCAGTCCTCGATCCGGCCGACAGTCACCGTCATGCCACCGCCTCGACCGATGTCGTGGCGTGGAGAGGGACGGTGCCGGCGGGTGGTGACGGCGAGGGGGGGCCTGGGGCAGGTGTGGAGGTCGGGCCCGTTGCCCTGCCAGGACTGGAATACCTCCGCGACCTCGGCGGCCGAGGGGCTGCCTGTGAGTCGGACCTGGACGCTCAGGAGATGTCCGTCGGCCACCGGCACGCGCACACAGCGGGCGGAGATGGGGAAGTCGGCTGCCTGGTCCGCAGTACCCAGAATCTTGAGCGGCTCGTGGGCCAGCTTCTCTTCCTCGGCACCGGGGTGGGGATGCACGCTGCCCACCATGTCCCAGGCGCTCTCGCCGGGGTAGCCCGCACCGCTGACTGCCTGCCAGGTGCTCACGCACACCGCCTCCAATCCCCACCGCTCCTGCAGAGGAGCCAGGGTGAGGCTCAGCGGAATCGCGCAGCAATTGGGATTGGCCACGATGCAGCCAGGGCCTTGCCGGTCCAGTAGCGAGAGGTGGTCTGGATTGACCTCTGGGACAATCAGCGGAACATCGGGCTGATGTCGGTGAGCGGAGGCATTGGTCACCACGGCCCATCCGGCATCTCGAAAGGCTTCCTCGATCGGGCCGGCCACGGCAGCATCCAGGGCACTCAGCGCGATCTTCACGCCTCCAGGCATCTCCGCGGGGTCGCATGGCCGCACCACCATCAATCCAATCTCGGTGGGCGCATCACCCTCGAGGACCCAGTTCGAGGCCTCCGCATAGGTCTTTCCGGCGGATCGCTGGGACGCAGCGACGGCAGCGACCTGGAGGGTCGGATGCTCTGCCAGAAGCGCGACCATGCGCTGTCCGACCATGCCTGTGGCGCCGAGAATGGCGACGGGGGTGGAGGTCATCGGGGAATTCAGAGGAGGGAAAGAGTACTCGAGGGGGGAGAGTCCCCTAACAAGGTCGTGGAACATCGCTTGCGATCTGGCGTCGAGTTGGTTGATTTGTTGCCCAGGAGGGGCGAAAATGTGCGTGGAACGAGGTGGGCATGGCTCCACGCATAGTGGTGCTCGCGTGCTTCTCGATCAGCGGGTACGGGAGCCAGCCCGGCATAAGGATCGTGGTCCCATAGCTACTCTTGCGGTGGCTGAGCGATCCCCAGAACGAGTGGGTGGGTTAGCCGTGTCTTCCTCTCCAGGGGCCATGCATGTCGGACCTTGACCAGATCATCCAGAGTACAGGCGCCTCGGACGCCCGCCTCACGCTGGCCGGTGGCGATGTCCGTGAGGCCAAGGGCCCTGGCGGTGGGCTGGTGGCGGCTGTGGAGGCGCAGGGAGTCACGGAGCTGGTGGGGCAGATCGCTGAGGGTAGTGTGCTTACGTTGACCGATGGGGATGTGACCCTCGAGCTACGTCGAGAGGCCGGCGGTGCCTGGATGCGCGTGAGCTGGACCGACGGGCCCACATACGAGGAGCAGCTCCCCGTGCCGGGCACGGCCAGAGTAGCGCCTCCGGCAGCACCCGCTTCCACGGCGCCTACACTCTCCTCCAAGGCCATGTTCACTCCGGATCCGGGCAGCCGGGTCACAGACCTCAGGGCAACACTGCACACCACGGACCAGCCGCTCTATGTGACGGCAGATGGGGTGTACACAGCGGGCCAGCACGGTGCGGGCGTCCCGCTGGTGGGCACGGTGCCTGCTGTGTCCGCAGCGGATCTCGGGGACCCCAGCTTCTGCACGACCCACGGGGTGCGGGCAGCCTATGTCAGCGGGGCGATGGCCGGTGGTATCTCCTCGCCGGAGATCGTGATCGCCATGTCCAAGGCCGGGCTCATCGGCTTCTACGGTGCCGGAGGGCTGCCCATGGAGGTGGTCACCGAGCAGGTCAAGGCCATCAAGGCAGCACTGGGTGACCAGCCTGCGGGCTTCAACCTGCTGCACAATCCGCTCGAGCCCAAGGTCGAGGAGGCCACGGTCGAGCTCTTCCTGAGTGAGGGCTGCCGCACAGTCTCCGCGAGTGCCTTCATGCGGCTGACGGGCTCCATTGTTCGCTATCGGCTGACGGGAATCCACAAGGACGCTGCCGGCAAGGTGGTGGTGCCCAATAAGGTGTTCGCCAAGGTCTCCCGGGCGGAGGTGGCGGAGCCCTTTATGCGCCCCGCCCCTGAGAAGATCGTGGGGCAGTTGGTCGAGAA
>PVBE011143122.1_pt1 | contig 17840 bp, 18 predicted proteins | sample 1631181 | NCBI WGS metagenome assembly PVBE01 (sample SAMN08397723, study PRJNA350692) | Marine metagenome, whole genome shotgun sequencing project. | isolation source: water | place: Pacific Ocean | collected 2012-04
ATTGATGATGATGGGCTGGTTGAGGGTAGGATCAAGATAGCGGTAACCCTGACTGTGAAAGGGGACTCGGTCAAAATTGATTACACTGGAACCGATCCACAACGCCCATCTGGGGTCAATTGCATCCTGGCGAACTGTATCTCTGCTGCCTATTTTGTTATCAAGTGTGTGTCGGACCCAACTATCCCAGTGAATGCTGGATGTTACAGGCCCATAGAAGTATTTTGCCCGGAAGGGACCATCATTAGCCCTGATCCCACTGCTGCGATCGGGGCTGGCAACGAAACTTGGCAACGAATAGCTGAGACTGTAATTGCCGCAGTTCTACAGGCAGACCCTTCGATCGCCAAAGCGCATTCCCATGGCTGTATGAACAACACAGTTTTCGGCGGTACTGACCCTAGAAATGGTCGGCGATACACATACTATGAAACCATCGGTGGCGGCGACGGTGGACGAAGTATGGCCGATGGTATGGATGGTGTTCAGGTTTTGGGGACTAATACGATGAATACGCCTGTCGAGGTGGTCGAGATGTACTATCCATTGACAGTAGAAGAGTACAGCCTTAGGCCTGATTCAGGTGGCGTTGGGAAGTACAGGGGTGGCCTGGGAATAAAACGCAAATTTCGTGTGGAGGATCACAGGTCGGTGCTGACCGCAAACAGTGACTGGATCAAGCAGAAACCAGGGGGCGTTGAAGGGGGGGGTACAGGAGCCAAGACCCGTTTGGTTATTAACGAAGGGACTGATAAAGAAGAGACCCCACAATTCTGCAAGGTCATGAGAGTTCTCGATCATGGGGAAACTTTCACGGTCTATAGCGGGGGTGGAAACGGGTACGGTCCGCCCCAGGAGAGAGCGCGCGAACACATCAGGCGAGACGTTCTGGATGAAAAGGTTAGCGATCATGACCCCGCCCAAGATGGTTGAGCGTAAATTTGAACATCAGGAGTAACTGAGATTGTTGCTCTCTTGTATTGAAGACATTGCTCTAGATCCGAAAAATACTCGTTCTTTTGGAACGAATTCGTTTCGAATAGTCGAATTCTCGCCTCACTCCAACCGGGCCGACGAGCAGATGCTTGGCTCGGACCGGTTGGTCGTAGACGGCATTCCCTAAGGGATCGGACGAACATGAGAGAACATTGAGCAGTATTTGCCTGATAGCGACACACGGCAGAAGGATCGGTCAGTGTTTTATTTTTCTTGGTACTCAATCGCTCATGACCCATGAGTAGTGCGAAAAATATCACAATCATTGGTGCTGGGCTGGCAGGGCTTACCGCTGGCCATCTGCTCAAAAAAAAAGGCTTTTGCGTTACTCTGCTAGAGGCTGAGAGCCTGCCAGGTGGGCGAATGTCGGAGCGGCGTATCAAAGGTCTTCGCTTTAATACGGGCGCTCGGTGGATCTACTCGTTCAGCCAGGAAATTCTCGACCTGGTAAAACAGCTGGATCTTCAAAAGCATCTTCGAACTGTGTCGAAGGTACCGGTATTCGCCGATGTTGCGGGCCGGACTTACAAGCTCAGATTTGGCCCTGATCCGCGTATCCTTTTAGATTCTTTATTAACCCCGGCGGACAAGTTGCGTTGCCTAACGCTGATACCGGATTTGCTACGGGCTCGTTACAGAATGGATCCCAATCAACTCCTCACCGCCGACCGGTTCGATTCAAAATCACTCGCCCAATACTTTGCCGAAAAAAGATTAGACCGCTATGCGAAGTACTTCGTGGAGCCCCTGTTCCGAGGTGCGCGTTGTTGGAATCTTGGGGACATCTCACCCGCTTTCTTCCTCACCACGGGGGCCCATATGCTCGGTGGTCAAGCGTATACCCTCGACCAAGGGATAGGGCTGTTGTGCAGAACAATGAGCAGCCAGCTCAACCTGGTTTACGGGGCAAGGGTGCAAGATGTCATTAGACTCGGAACTGGTGGCTGCCGCATAAAATACACCTACGATGATCAACTGGTCGGCCGAGAGGCGGATCTCGTCCTCTGCGCGGTCGAAGGAGCACGCCTTTCAAGCCTCATACGGGAGCCTCGTGCTGAGGAATCTTCATGGTTTCAAGCCGTTCGCTATAGCCCGGGTGGTGTGGTGCATTTCGGGGGACAGCCCAGGCTCTCTCCAATGGTTCGATTTATGGATGATAGCGCCAGTAAACGCTTATCCACCATCGATATTTCAGATGAATTGACAGACACTGGAGACACTCAAACTCGCGTATCGTGTTACCTGTCCCCCGAGGGGGCCAAGGAGGTGAGGGATCAGGGACTAAAATCACAATTGGCTACCTTTATACAGAAAGAGCTACCAGCCGATGTGATGGCCTTCTGCCAGAGCGCAGATGCTGTGGCAGAACAGTGGATAGAACATATGCTGCCGGTGTTCTACCCCGGTTATTTGAAGAAACTGAATTCGTTTGCGAGGTATCAGGCCGATAAGCGCAAGACCATTTATTACGCTGGAGACTACATGGCTCAAGCGTTAGTGGGAGGGGCATGCCGAAGCGGTTTGGAAGCGGCACAGACGATTATCAGGCACTGGGGGTCAAATTGAAGGTGGTTTCTCATTGGGCGTCAGGTTAAACGTTAGAAGAAAACCGATACTGCGACGGACCCACGGGCTAAATGCGTTGGATACACCAAGCAAAAGAGACGTGACCGGAGGTGTCAACCTGGACTAACAACGGGGATAATGGACTAGTATATTACTAGCCAAACAACCGAATTATCGTCCATACTATAGGGGAAAGGCCAAGTTTAGGCATGCCCGAGCTGGTCTTTTCCAGTTTGAAGATCAATTAAAGTGAGGATACTAATATGAATCTTGAAAAACCTAAGGCTCTCGGTGGAATTCGAAGCCTAGTCGCCAGTGCAGCGTTGGCGTCATTTATTGCCACACCGGCGGTTGCTGGTGAGGCAAGAATTGGTGTGTTAAATGCCCTGACCGGTCCTATTCCAGATCTGGTGGCCGTCATGCTCCAATCGGAACAAGCTGCTGCAGCCTTCATCAATGCCAATGGGGGCATATGGAATGGGGACAAGGTTGCTTTAGCCGTTGGTGATTCCGCCTGTGACGCAAAAGCGGGTGTCGATGCCGCGACGAAAGTAGTGAATGTAGAGCAAGCATCGATAATCGTCGGCCCCGTTTGTTCTGGTGCGACCATAGGTGCAACGCAGGCGGTAACAATCCCTGCCGGTGTGGTGGTTATTTCTCCATCGGCTACCTCGCCCGCGATCACGGACCTGGACGATAACGATACCGTATTTCGGGTTTGTCCTTCGGACGCTTATCAAGGTGTGACGCTGGCAAAGTTAGCGAGAAGTATGGGCTATTCAAAGGTGGCAACCACCTACGCTAACGATGACTATAACGCTGGGCTCCATGATGTGTTTGTTAAGGCATTCCAGGATGCCGGCGGAACCATTACGGCGGATCAGATGCACGAAGCCAATAAGGCATCCTACCGTTCTGAATTAGCCACACTGGCACAAGGTGAACCGGAAGCTCTGGTACTTTTTGCATACTACAATGGCAGCGGCATTACGATAATGCGTCAAAGCCTTGAAAATGGCTTCTTCAGTAAGTTCTTGGGTGGAGACGGCATGGTGGCGGATCAGGTCATTGCAGAGATTGGTGCTGACAACCTGGCCGATACGGTCTTTACAAAGGGTACTTCAGATGAAGGTTCACCGCACTTCAAGACGTATGCCGGATTGTTTGCCAAGCCATCTGATCCTTACGTAGCACAGGCATGGGATACGGTGATGATCGCTGCGTTGGCTCTACAGCGTGCTGGAGAAGCGACCCGCGATCTGAGTGAGCATGTTCGAGCAGTGACCAACGCGCCAGGTGTAAAAGTGGGCCCGGGTGACTGGGCCAAGGCGAAGAAGCTCTTGGAGGAAGGTAAAGATATCGACTACCAGGGCGCTGGCTTGGGTGAAGCGGACTTCGATGAAAACGGTGACGTTGCGGGCCTCTATGGCAAGAACGAAGTGATCGATGGTAAGTGGGTAGAAACGATTGTTGATTGATCGATAAAGCTACTGAGTTCAGTCGTTTCCAGGCCCTCTTCCCGCAATGGGGAGAGGGCTTTGGCTTGCTGGGTTTACGCTGGCCAAAATTGATACCAAACAAGTACAGTAACTGGTTACTTCTTGTTGGTGACGGAGACCAACCGGCGTTCTGGCAGGATTCCACCGGCGTATCGCTGCAAGACGACTTGTAACAATAGCCCGATCAGGAAAATTCGAAAATAGGCTGCTTTAATCGCAAGTTCTTCAGGCAGCCTGCTGGTCAGTACCTCACTAAAGGACCATATGGTCCACATCATAAATGCACCGAGTATGGCGCCACGATTATTGCCACTGCCTCCAACGATCAGCATTACCCACACCAAAAAGGTTGTTGTAAGCGGTTCCGTTGCACCGGGACCGATAAACTTGATGTAATGAGCGGTCAACCCCCCGGCAAGGCCCATGAGCACCGAGCCGCAGATAAATGCTTCAACCCTGAAGCGTTCGACGTTCTTCCCAGCGGCTCGGGCTGCATGTTCATTCTCCCTTATAGCAGTCATGAGCCGGCCCCATGGCGCCAACCGGGCACGCTCGATCAAAAAGTAGAATGCGACAACGATAGCCAGAACCAGCAGCATAAAACCAATCTTGTTCCATGGTTCAGCCAGTGTCTCGAATGGCAGAGGTATTTTGGCAATACCTCTGGCACCATTGGTGGCCCAGATTTCATTCTTTAGGATGAGCCGGAAAATCTCCCCGATCCCGATAGTGGCGATTGCCAGGTAATCGCTCCTTAAGCGGATACAGAGCAGCCCAACAAGCCAGGCAACAACCGCGGTCACGACCATCGCGCCAACCAGTCCAAAGGCAACAGGTAAGCCAAAACCACCCAGATGAAATGGCGAGCCATCTGTGGTCAGGATCGCAGATACATAGGCACCGATGGCAAAAAAGCCGGCAATTCCGGCGTTGAATAATCCGGTAAAGCCCCATTGAATGTTCAGACCAAGGCACATCAGTGCATAGATGCCGCCTATGGTGATCAGCGACACCAGGTACAGCATGTAACCATAAGCTTGAGCAGCGTCCATGTTAAAACACTCGTCCGCGGAACAATCCACTGGGGCGCCAGAGCAGCATTAGCACCATTAATGCAAAGGCCACACCAGCTTTATAGGCGGGCGGGAGGAGGGGAGAATCACCCAACCAGGGATAACTGGAGAGTTCCTCTGCCAGACCTACAACAAGTCCACCCACCATCGCACCATAGGGCTGCCCTATGCCACCCAAGATTGCGGCCGCAAACATGGGCAATAGCATGTAGAACCCCATCATGGAGTGCAGGTGTGAGTCCAGTCCTAGAAACACCCCAGCTGCTGCTGCCAAAGAAGCACCAAGTATCCAAGTGGCTCGGACAACTTTTTCAGTTTCGATGCCAGTGAGACGTGCGAGTTCAGCCGAATCACTCATTGCACGCATGGCTTTCCCGATTCGGGTGTAACTGAGTATTGTGTGGATGCAAAGCATCAGGCCAATGGAGCAGCTCACAATCCACACATGTTTCATAAAGATTCGTAAACCACCGAACAATACGATGGGCATTTCGATTCTTCCGGAGGAGTATGAAAAAGTGTCAACCCCCCAGATGATCTGAACCGCCGATCGGGCCATTAAGGCAATACCAAATGAAGCGACGATCACAATGGTGGTCTTAGAGTTTCGAAAAGGTTTGTAAAATGTGTGGTCTATTCCAAGAGCGATGAAGCTGGTCAAAACCATGGCTAAGGGCAGTACGGCTAGAGGATGTAACCCGGTAAACTGAAATAATGAATAAGTTATATAGGCGCCGATCAGCATCAGTTCTCCATGGGCAAAATTAGCAAAACGCAAAATGCCAAAAACCAGCGAAACACCGATAGCCCCGAGCGCATAAATGCTTCCAAGAACAATTCCAGGTAGCAGATAGAAGTTGATGAATTCCATAAGCTTGCTGTTCTATCCTCCAAGGAACATTTCGGCAATTTCGGGATCTTGGAGTAGATCAGACCCTTTGCCCTGAGTTCGATTGCGCCCATCAACAAGAATATAGCCCCGATCAGCGACAGCCAGTGATTGCTTGGCATTTTGCTCGACCATAAGTATTGGAATTCCGGTCGCGTTTATTTGGCGAACCGTATCGAATATTTCCTTTCGATAGATCGGGCTGAGTCCGGCGGTTGGTTCATCTAACAGTAGAATCTTAGGCTCGACCATCAGTGCTTTTCCCATTGCAACCATTTGGCGTTGGCCGCCGGAAAGTTCTCCCGCCCTTTGTTTTCGCTTTTCAGCGAGCGGTGGAAACATTTCGTAGATTTCTTGTATGCGTGGTTTGAAATTATCTTCTCGAATGTAGGCACCCATCTCCAGGTTTTCCTGGACAGTCAGGGTCGAAAAAACGTTGTTTGTTTGAGGCACATAACAGACACCTTTTCGTACCACTCGGGCTGGATCCATGCCGGTGATATCCTCCCCGGCCAGTGTGATAGTACCCCCGGAGAGTCTTAAAAGACCGAATACAGCTTTCATCGCCGTCGATTTTCCTGCTCCATTTGGGCCGATTACCACAACGATCTCGCCCTCGCCGATCGTTAGTGTCACCCCATGAAGAATATCGGCCTCACCGTAACCACCTGAGATATCTTTTAGTTCTAGAACCGACATAGGTTAATTGATCTCTGGTGTATCGTCGCCGCCTAGATAGGCGTCCAGGACACGAGCATCAGTGCGAACCGCTTCCATGCTGCCCTGAGTAAGAACCGAGCCTTCGGCCATGACGATTACCGGCTCACAGAGGCGCGCTATCATATCCATGTTATGTTCAATGATGCAGAAAGTGTACGAACGTTCCCTGTTCAGACGTTCGATCATATCGGCTAAATTGCCTAGGAGTGTTGGGTTCACCCCTGCACCGGGTTCATCTAGCAAAACAATCTTGGGCTCAGCCATCATGGCCCGGCCTAGTTCCAATAGTTTTTTCTGCCCCCCAGATAGATTTCCCGCCAACTCATCAGCGAGGTCAGTTAAGCGAAGAAACTCGAGCACCTCTAAGGCTCGTTGCCGGATCTGCTGTTCTCTTAACCTGACCTTCTGAGACGAGAATAGGGCATGTAGTAGGTTCTCTCCCGGTTGACTGCCCGGTACTGTCATGAGATTTTCGAGAACACTCATCGCACTGAATTCTTGCGGGATTTGGAAAGTACGCATGATTCCCAGATGAAAAAGCTCATGTGCCGGTTTGCCGGTGATGTCGATGCCGTTAAATGTGATTCGCCCAGAAGTCGGTCTCATCGCACCTGCGATCATGTTGAACGTGGTTGTTTTTCCGGCACCATTTGGTCCGATCAATCCGGTAATCGAGTTTTCTTCTATGTTGAAACTGCATTGATTTACTGCAGCCACTCCTCCGAAGTTCTTCGCTAGATTTTCTACGCTTAACATAGCTTCAAGGCTGACAATAGAGTCGAAGTTAAAGGTGAGTTTTCATAAAGGAGTTCAGGCAAAGATTCAGAAATAGCCCAGGCTTCGTTGCAAGTTCAAGGCGTCCTCCCTACCAAGTGGCAAGACCGGTGCTCGACAATTCCCGACCGAAAACCCCCGGTGCTCGGCGGCAGCTTTAACGGATGAATTGTAAACATGGCTCCAGATAAAGAGCTGGGATGGTAATAGGCGTTGCCAAAGCTCATTGGCGGCGTTTAAGTTGTTTTCTTTCACCAGTTGGTACAGCTGAACTGCCTCCCTTGGGAGGAAATTGACCGCGCCCCAAACACAGCCTACACAGCCTGCAGCCAGGGACGGGTAAGTAATGGGGTCCCCACCGTTAAAGATCTTGCCACCGGTTTGGATGAGTTCCTGGATTCGGATCAGATCACCTGTGCTGTCTTTAATGTAGTCAATGCCGTCGATCTCCAGTAGCCGACTAAAAAAGTCCGGTGTGATGTCAAACCCGGAATGCACCGGGATGTTGTAGACCATCAAGGGGATGCTCGAAGCGCGAGCGACCTGTTCAAAGTGATGATAGACCCCATCCGCATCTGGGCCTTCAAAGTAGGGGGGCAGCACCATAACCGCGTCAGCCCCGTGGTCGATCGCATGCAGAGTCGCTTCGATGGTGTCCCGCAGGCTGATAGCTGAAGTCTGAGCTACGAATGCTGCTTTCCCTTCGACATGTTTGGCGGTGATCTCGATCAGCCGTCGTTTTTCTTCGGGCCGTAGATAAGCAAATTCCCCGGTACCGCCGCAGGCCAGTATGATGTGCACACCCGCTTCGAGCATCGCATCGACGTGGGCGAGGTAACCTGTTTCATCGATGGTCTCGTTGTTGTCAAATACGCTACAAACTGGAACGCAAACTCCAAAAAGTTCCGCCATGGTGAATCCTCTCTAGCCCTGTTACGAAGCGAGAAGGCAGTGTACCTAATTAATAGGAGATTTTGGGTATCAAACCAAGGTATTTCCCGCGAACTGGCGCCGGTCCATATTGTTGAAAAAGCACTGGAGAAGCTGGATAGAGATTTGAAGAATGTACGCAAAGTGTGAACAGCGGCATGGGGTTGGTCGTCATGAAGCCTGCCAATGGTTCGAATTAGTAGAAATCAGACATCGGGACAGTACGATTCAAGGTCAGCTTGTTCTTCAGCTGCGAACTGTATCTCGATGTGATTACCGTCAGGATCACGAACATTTATCTGACGTCTGCCCGACTCGGGGATCAACTGCACATCGTAAGCCGTCGCCGACGCCCTTAGCCGAGCCAGGAAACTTGAAAGCCCGGATGCCAGAAAAGCAAAATGCTCGATCTGTACTTCGTTCAGGCTGGGCTGTACTTCAACCTCGACTAAATGAACAACCGCCTGCTCTCCGCAGTAAAGCCAGGAGCCGCCGAATTCAAATGGGGGCCGCGGCCCGGCGTTAAGGCCGAGTGTCTGAGTGTAGAAAGTTGTCATGTCCGCCAGGTTGGCGGTACGAATATTGACATGGTCGAGGCTGTTCAGCTGCATCATGGAATTCCGGATCTGGGTTGGGTGCTGAAATGCTCCTGGCTAAAGCCGACCATCTAGGCCACTAGCCTGAGGTTGCTAAATATCTGGTCACAGAAATCCCCTCAACGGGTCTGTTCAGGCGCCAGGCCTCGATCCCTGAGTTCCTTAAGGGCTTGGTCAGACTTTGTTAGGTGCCCCATTCCCATTCCATTGAGAACTGACTCGGCCTTACTGAACTGGATATTAGTATAAGTCGTGATCTCGACTCGATTGCCCCAGGGATCTAGAAAATTTAGAAACCGTGATTCGGCCAGTTCAATGCCGATGCGTTCCAATATATGACGTACCAGTTCCTTATTGTCGACAGCAATACCAAAATGTCGCCGGGCATCTGGAGCTTGAGTCCGGCCCCTGGAGAAGTTAATAAACTGATCTCCAAGATACACAAATGCTGCGTCATCATCCTGGTGTGTTACCTCGAATCTCAGGAAAGCACCATAGAACGCCAATGCTTCAGCGATATCATCGACTTCTAGCGCAATGTGGTTGATTCCGATTGCCGTGGCCTTATTTTCGTTGTGGTTGTCGTTCATGCTGTTCGCATCTCGGAGGTTACCATCCGGTGTCGATTTCATTTTGTATTCTTGCTAATAGCTTCGCTCCGAAAGACAGCATCGTAACGTTCTGCTGCGATTTCCACACAGAGCTCCATGTCTTCATCAAGAAGATACCGTTGGGATACCAGTGTATCCGCTGCTTGCCTTACGGCCTCCAAGTAAGCCTCCCGACCTGAGTAACGGGCCCGAAGAGTCCTTCTGGAATCTTTGTCTTGGTCGACTGTGTTCACTGCGAACGGCACACTGGACCCCAGGTACTCGAGAATCTGACCATTCCCACCGGTCTCAGAATGCCGAGGGTCAAACCCGGTGTGGGTTGCAACGGGGACGGACACGTCAGGCATCGGAATACCGGCGAGTTCGTTTCCATCGATATTGATTGTCGATACGAGACTAGGGTAGCGTTCTCCAGTTCTTTCAGCGGGGAGTTGGGCATTGTTTTGGTTTGAAAGGCTGCCGAGGTTCAGTGGATACAAAACGGGCAGTCGCTCAGGGTCTGGCAGTTGGATTGGAACGCCCAAAAATGAATCCAATACCTCAGTCCGGCTCTGCGCGGTCCTATCAGATAGCCGGGGGAAAGCACTCGGCGGGGGGTCTACTTGCTCTACGATCCAGGCTCTGAGGTGTGTAAGCAGGGCCCGGAAGAGCGGTCGGTAGTCAATAACGTTAAACCAGTTGGCACCGTGACTTCCAAACATGCTTTGATTGGTAAAAGGTACGATCCCGGGTCCGTGCTGCGTACTTGCAAACAGGTAGCGGCGCACCTCGGGTGGTGGTTCGACATCCTGCCCGGTTTCGACACTGAAGTGGGTTAGAGACGCGTCGCCACGCCAGTACTCCGAAGAAGTTTCCGTGTACATTATCTTTGGCACAGCGTTTCGTTTCTTCAGCGAATCCAGCAGCCCGGCTGCCTGACCGGTTCGCGGGTCGGTTTGAGGTTCATCGGCAAACGGAAACAGATGCCCAAAGCTCGGGGTGGGCTGTACTGACGGTTGTCCATAACGTTGGTTGAACTCCCCTCGGCGCGCCCCGGCGATATGCGGAAGCACGCCGTCGAACACCTGACGCCCTGTCTCATCGGTGTTCAACCCAAGGTGTATCATCGACCGTAGAAGGCGTCCACATTGAGAAATGCCGTGAGCAATCGTGTGACTGATGGTTCCGGCGGTTGGTGCCTGTTCAGCATACCGAGCGAAAGATCCGAAGTCGCGAATCGCCAGCAGGCCGGCACCTACGACGGGACACTCGGCGGGTGCGTAAATCAGGTCGTACAGCTGGCCTGGTTGAAAGCCATTATCGAGGCTGAACCGAGTGGCCTCGCCTCTATCTTCAGCGGGATGAAAGTGCCAGCGTGATCGCTCGATAAGTTCGGCCTCACCCCAGAGATGGTCTCGAACCAACAAACGTGCCTTTGGGTCATCGGGGCGGGCCGGTGGAATAGGCCTGTGGTTGCCAACGGCGCCCACATGCTGGTCCGTCAAGTCGAACGTGTAAGTGAGACTATCTGGCTGGATTCGAAGTTGCATCTCGTCCTTCGGATCCAGGTATTCAGTTCGAACCATGGGAGGCCTAAGTCCCAAACGGTGTGTGCACGTGGGGACGTCCCATTGCCAGCCGACAAAGGCGATCGACCAGCCATGGCGCATCAGAAAGCCGTCACCAGGCTCAATGGCATCAGAAGGAATGACATCAAATGGCGCACGATTGAATGATCGCAAAGCCAGCGGGTGCCCGCGATTGGGCGCCTCTAGCAGCAGCGTGCCGTTGCCATTGTCAGTGGTCTCGGGCAGCAACAGGGTGATATCACCATCGAAGCAGACATGGCCGACCTCGTTGGTATCTGCAAGATGCAGGTCCGTAATGTCGGAGTTGAGGGGGTCATCGGGGTCAACCGCATAGCGTGCTATTCCGTCGATCCGTCTATAGGCGCCCGTCTGGCCGAACTTTAAGCCCCCAAGATAGGGCTCATTTCGCTGCACGCTGAAATCGATGACTGCCATGGAGAATGCGTTAACCTGTCTTACTGTGCGACAGACCGTAGTTGTGACAGGTCATATGATGACACCAAAAGACCTGGCGTGGTTCGATCATACGCGCGGAATGAGTTCCGAACTTAATTTCGATCCGCATTAATCCGGGTGCCTGTGTAGATCGAACAGTTTCGATATTTGGCGGTCTATCTCGTGGGGGATAATCCAATTGAGGCACATTCTCCCACACGATTGCAACAAGGTTGAAACTAAAAGGGGACCCGACCCAGGCCTTGATCTGGCTGCTACCGAGGAATCATGGCTGGGATCCAGTCGTGAAATTTGTGCCTGGTCGTATCATGAAACAGTTGCTTTTTCTTCGTCAGGTCTTGAATCTTGTTGACTTGGAAAAACCCGATCACTTGTGGATTTGCGAGTCGAGAGTGGCAGGGAGACCGGGACATTTCCTTGCGATTGATATCACGAAGCGAAGTGCAGGAGCCCGATCATGCGTGCGATGGCCATGGTGAACCTCGCCGCCAACAATCTAGTTAGTAAGCGAATGCCCGTTTTCTGTAGGGCACCCGACCAAAGGAGGTGTTGCCGCCATAATGGCAGAGCCCTTGCGTACGTGTTCGGGCGTTCCCTTCTGCCCTGATGTGGCTTAGCCCAGTCCACGTATGGATTTTTCATGAAAAAATAATTCCGGTGCGAGACATCCTGCGCGTGTTCTAGGTCCGACTTTTCATCAGCTATAACGGATTCGAGGGTCTAGCCAGGCATAAAACAGGTCGATAGTAAAGTTGACCACCACGAACACCGCAACAACTAACATGACCAGCGCCTGGATTGTGTTGTAATCTCCGTAAAGTACTGAGTCGACCAGGAGTCGGCCGAGACCGTTGAGATTGAAGACCTGTTCAGTGACGACCAGTCCTCCCATAAAAAAAGAAAACTCCATGCCGATGATGGTAACTACGGGCAATAGAGCGTTCCTCATTGCATGCCGGTTGATAACCAAGCGTTCTGTCAGGCCTTTTGCTCGACCCATTCTTATATAGTCCTCGTGCAGCACCTCGAGGAAGGCGGAACGGGTCATTCGTGCGACAACAGCTGAGTAGCGGTAACCCGTCGCAATGACTGGCCAAATCAACTGGGACATGTTGCTCTGAAAATCTTCAAACGGTGACACATATTCAATCGGCGGCATCCATGGGTCTCCAAACCAGGCTTGAGAAAAGATCAGCAACCCCAAGATGATGAGAATGCCCAGCCAGAATGATGGCATGGCGACTCCTGCGATGGAAATGGTACGTACCAGATAGTCGATCCAGGTGTTTTGGTGTATTGCCGAAACGATACCAAGTGGGACCGCGATCATTACAGAAACCAGAGTAGCCATAATCGCAACCTGCAGGGATAGCGCAAATCGCTGGTTCAACTCGTCAATGATGGGTTGCCCCGTCCACAGGGAAACTCCGAAGTCTAATGTCATGATACCTTCAAAAAAACGAGCAAACTGTATGTAGAGAGGAGCATTTAAACCAAGGTCACTCCGGCAAAGCTCAAGTAGAGTCGGGTCCAAGTCGCTACCATAGTCCACCCACCTTGCCAGGCAGATGTCCCCCGGAATTACGCGCATCAGAAAAAATATCAGTATCCCAGCCCCCAGAAGGGTCGGGGCCATGAGTAGGATCCGTCCTAAAATGTACCGTTTCATCTACGGGTGCTCCGTGCAAGGCGGTCTGTCATCTGTGGTTGAATCGCCCTGCCTGCGAGAGAACCTGAACAGTCATAGCCCAGGTGAACACTATGTCATGAAGAGGTAAGGGGCAGATATCATAGCCACAAAAACAACCCTCGGGCAACGCCTTGCTGGACCGGCTGGAAGCTTGGTGTGAAGTTCGCAATCAAACTGCTGTAACACGGGGAGGATGTACGCAGGAGGTTGCAGCGAGAGTGTGCCCAAAAACAAGTACTGGATACTGAATTCTCCCTGTATACGAGCATAAGCCTGCATTCTGTCTCGGCCAATTGTGTCATTTCGTAAAGTGATTACACCCCCCGACCTGGTTTTCTTCACCCACATAATAGTCAGTTGGAACCAGATGCAATCGGCTTTGGTTTCTACGTGGATATTATTGACAATAACGATTAAAAGTTGGTCGCTCATTGCGGTATATTACCGCTTCTTTGGTAGGGGTTAATCGCCCTTTCTGGCACGCTCGTTAGCAGCAAGACATCAAATCAAGGAGATACGTCTATGAACAAAAGCTCGACAGCAGGGATTCTGATCGGATACCAAAATGACTATTTTGCGCCAGATGGAATATTGACCGGGGTTATTGAGGAGTCTTCGAAAAACAATCATGTGGTTGAGAATACCCTGGATTTGTTACGCACCGTTGAATTGCCAATGTATATCACTACACCAATTATTTTTTCCGACGACTACAGCGAGCTGGTCGACCCCGTGGGTATTCTGAAGACCATTACAGAGGTTGGAGCATTTAAAAAGGGGACAACCGGATCAGAAACGATTCCGGAATTGGAGGAGTTTAAAGACAAGATCACGGAAATCCCTGGAAAGCAGGGCCTAAACGCGTTCGTCAACACAGATCTGGAAGCTACACTTCGCCAAAATAACATCCAACACGTGGTGCTGGCCGGCGCGGTTGCATCTATCTGTATCGATTCAACAGGCAGAGCAGCTTTTGAAATGGGATTCGGGGTTACGGTTCTGTCCGACTGTATTTCCGGGCGGACTGTTTTTGAGCAGGAGTTCTATTGCGAAAATGTATATCCGCTTTATGGTGCTGTAATGACTCATGCTGAGTTAGGAGATGCTTTGCAGCCGTGATCGACTCGGTCGAAGATGATGAGCGTAGCCTAGCGACGCAGGTTCAGTATCGCATGATGGAGACGTTGTCCGAACAGAATAAGGTCCTGCAAGAAGAAATCGCTCAACGAAAGAAACTACACCAGGAGGTCATTGACACGAATGCTTCTCTGGAACATCGTGTCCACAAGCGGACAAAAGAGCTCCAGCAGGTGAATGAACAGCTTAAGGACGAACTGGTTCGGCGAAAACAGGCGGAAGAACGCCTCGCCCACCTAGCGAACACCGATGAGCTGACAGGAATCGACAATCGACGTGCATTCTTTTCAAAAGGGGAAAAGCTGATTGAAAATGCTTGCAAGGTCAGGTGTTTTTTTCTGCTCATTGATCTTGATCATTTCAAGGCAATCAATGATACCTATGGCCATGCAGCTGGAGATGTCGTGCTAGAGACCGTCGGCAAGCATATACAAGGGGGCGTACGCACAAGCGGAGCCCGGCCTTCTACTCGGGCATCCGATATAGTGGGCAGGCTTGGTGGGGAGGAGTTCGGCGTTCTGTTGGTTTTAGATGATCTGGATACTGCAGTACTTGTCGCCGAACGGTTACGCGAAACGTTAGCGGAGACGGTTATTGAAGCGGGAAGTGACACTATAGCGGTGACTGGATCATTCGGTATGACCGAATATCTAAATGGCGAAAGCCTCGATGAGCTTTATCAACGCGCGGATAAAGCTTGCTATAGCGCGAAAGATGCCGGGCGGAACTGCCTGGTGATCGAGTGAATAGGCCGTGATTCGTCGACACTAGCTAATGAAGACGTAGAAGAACATGACTGCTGTTGCGGATAAGAGTGCTAATTGGCAATTCGTCGATGCTGTCTGGTGGGTTGCCATGCGAGCGAACTCATAAAGCGATAGATGGCTCCCCGGGCTGGACTCGAACCAGCGACATATGGATTAACAGTCCACCGTTCTAGCCATTCCTGTCATCAATTATCCTTGTAAATCCAATACATTCAAGCACCTCAACCCCACGCTTGTTTGACTTGAATGTCCTGAAAGGGACAGAGATGAACTCAATTTAGTTACATTTTAGTGACAGTCGGAATTCTCGTTGGTTTCGGGGAGATCAAAAAGGAACCCCTAATACCTAAAGATCAATCCCAGATTTAAGTGGAACGATCCACTGGCCCCGGTCCTGCTATCGGGACCCACACGCACACCCCTGATTCAAGACCGTCGATTCCATGGTATCGTAGGGATAACGCTTGCTAGGTCGAAGAAACCGATGCGTAACGGTCGGAGAGCCAAAGACTATAACTATGTCATTTAAGATTGAGTTCTTCGGCTCCCTGCAAAGCCCTTACTGCTATTTCGCTCTAGACCGAATTGAAACCTTGATGTGCGATCTGAGGATTCAGGTTGTAATGCATCCTGTCTTGCCGGGGGTTATTCGTATACCTGATGCTTTTGCAGATCGTTCAGAAATGGAACTGGCATATTTTCAGAAAGATGTTGCCAGAACTGCTAGATTTCTCAACCTGCCCTACGACGAACCAGTCCCTTCACCGGTAAACTGGACTGAAGGGGCAGGATGGATTGCTGGTCCGGATCAGGGAAGGATAAACCACCTCTACAACCTGCTGTACCAAGCCCATATTTTATCTAAAGAATACACACTGTACGCAGCAATGATGCGTCTCATCTGGTCGGGACACACGCCTAATTGGGATGATGAACAGCATTTGGTTAGGTGCCTAGCTTCATGCGGCCTGCCTGCAAACATGATAGACCAACCATACATTCTGTTGTCGGAAGCTGAGCGTTATTACGCCTCCAATCAGCAGACTATGTTTGATTCCGGTCATTGGGGGGTGCCTATGTTTTCCTTTCACGCAGAACCATTTTACGGTCAGGATCGCCTTGACCAGCTTCGCTGGCGAATTGAGAATTCGTGAGGGCATGCGTGAATGTTTCATGTCGCCTATATGTGGTTGTGAATTCACCGCTGAGGACTGCCAAGAGAGCGCTCCTCACCAACAGTCCAAAAACCCCTTAAATAACAGGCTCCGACTCCACGCAATAGGACCTGAATGGACTGGAGATGACTGGAATGGACCCCAGATCAGCACCTTTTCAGCACACTTTCTGGACTCGAATTAGGGTTGCGAAACCTACCCTTAAATACTGACATAGCTTTCGAAATGTAGAAAAGGAACCCCTATCGAATGACTAGGTCGAACGATTCTTTAATGGAACGATCCATACCCCCTTAAGGCGAATAATCGAGATCAACGCACATAAAGGCTCGAGGCCTAGCCAACTAATTCCCCCAAATATTGTTTTGGGAAATTTTCCAGGAATTTTTTCTACAAATAATTCGTCGCTGAGCCTGCTCGGAGTAGGGGAGTGGGTATGAAGGGCTGTTTGGGGTGATTCGATCCTAATTCCTAAAAACCAATCCCAGTTTTCAGTGGAACGATCCACTGGCCCCGGTTTTGTTATCGGGACCCATACACACTCACACTTCCTCCATTACTAGTAACACCTTTCCACTGTGACGGGGATCACATCCAAAACCCGTTAGGGTGTATCTACGCTGCAATATTCGGGAAAAATTGACTTGAAACAAGAGCTTTATGATAACCATTTCAGACACAGGCGTAGTATTGGAGAGTCATTGACGAAGGAGATACAACCATGAGCAAAGAGAATCTAGAGCAGTTTATGGAGAAGGTTGGGAGCAACGAGGAACTCAGAGCAAGCGTTGAGAATCAACTGGACAGCGATGGGAACATATCGGTGGATGCGTTGATTGCCTTGGGCTCCGAGAATGGATGTGAGTTTACATTCGAGGATTTACAACAGACCGCAGAGTTAAGCAATGAGGAACTCGATGGTGTGGCGGGAGGATATGCCGTGGGGGGCTCGGGCAGCGTCAACCTTCGTCGTAAGTTGCACATCCTAAATGAGGTGGATCATCCCGGAGGTTTGCAGGTGAGCGACATTCACAATACGGGTTGAGCAGGGAATAGAGGATGCCATGAGCAAGAAGAAGAAACCTGAAGGAAAAACCGAACTCACTGATGAAGAGTTAGGTGGAGTTGCTGGGGGTGTTTTGTCACAGGACAGTAATTTCAACCGTCAGGCAGGTATGCATGAAGAGGCCGAGGCAAAGTATCTGAGAACCGGCGGTGCTCCGAAGAGACTATCGAAGACGTCCCGCGACGGTGTCGCCGACTGGTGGGATCAGTTCCTGGCCGACTTCTACACCTTCGAGCCCGGCCCCGATCCGCCCGACACCTCGTAGTCTCCGTGTCGTCCGGCTCCGCTTTATGGCGACCGGACCATCCCTCCTCTGAAGTCCTTTGA
>PVBE012828413.1_pt1 | contig 17840 bp, 13 predicted proteins | sample 1631181 | NCBI WGS metagenome assembly PVBE01 (sample SAMN08397723, study PRJNA350692) | Marine metagenome, whole genome shotgun sequencing project. | isolation source: water | place: Pacific Ocean | collected 2012-04
CTGCCCGTGGCGTGGCTTTCGAACGCTGCCCGCCCGTATTCGAGTAGACCTCGGTATCCATGACGAGGATATTGATATCGCGATCGTCTGCGAGGACGTGATCCAACCCGCCGAAACCGATGTCGTAGGCCCAGCCGTCGCCGCCGACGATCCAGACGACACGTTTTAGTAGATTGTCACTTAGCGCGTACAGGTCTTTCGCTTTGGCGGTCGATAGTTCTAGTAGCCGCGAGCGGAGCTTATCGAGCCGGCCACGCTGCTCATCGAGTTCGGTACCACTGTCTTGCCGCGCGTCGAGTATGTCGTTAGCGAGTTCTTCTCCAATTTCTGGGGCGAGTTCCCGTAGTGTCGTGCGTGCGTGCTCGGCGAGTTTGTCGAACGTGACACGGAAACCATAACCGAACTCGGCATTGTCTTCGAAAAGGGAATTCGCCCAGGCAGGGCCGCGGCCACGGCTGTCCGTTGACCAGGGCGTCGTCGGAAGGTTACCGCCGTAAATCGAGGAACAGCCGGTGGCGTTGGCAATAACCATGTGGTCGCCGAAAAGCTGCGTTAGCAATTTGAGGTAGGGCGTTTCGCCGCAGCCAGAGCATGCCGAGGAGAACTCGAACGCGGGCGTCATCATCTGTGTTTCCCGCATTCTCAGGTTCACGAGATCGCCGCGAAGCTGAGCAGGCAGAGTCTGGAAAAATTTCCAACTCTCTTTTTCGGTATCGAGTACGCCGCGCTTACGGCCCATATTGATCGCGCGGCGACCCGGATTTTTCGGGTCGTCTACAGGACAAGCTGCAACGCAAAGCGTGCAGCCCGTACAGTTCTCGACAGAGACCTGGAGTGTATAACGTTTGTCCTGGCTGACGCCTCGGCCTTTAAGCGGCACGGATTTGAAGCCGTCGGGCGCGGCCGCCAGAAGCTTATCGTCGTAACTCTTCATACGAATTACGGCATGCGGGCAGATTATTTCGCAGTTGCCGCACTGTGCGCAGATCTCCGGTTCCCAGATCGGAACTTCCTCAGTCAGATCCTTGGATTCCCAAGCCGCGGTGCCGACTGGGTAGGTGCCATCCGCCGGCAGCATGCTGACCGGAAGACCATCGCCGAGGCCGGCGATCATTGGGCCGAGGACGTTCTCGACGAACTCCGGTGCGCCTTCGCCGACGGGCGAGGGTATCTCGAAGTCGCTGGTGACCTTATCCGGGATTTCTACCCGGTGCAGATTCACGAGTGCATTGTGGACAGCCTGGAAGTTCTTGTCGACGACTTCCTGGCCTTTCCGGATAAACGTATTGTGTATGGCCTGCTTGATCTTCTCGATGGCTTCGTCGCGCGGCAGTATCTCCGCGATCGCAAAGAAGCAGGTCTGCATGACCGTGCTGATGCGACGCCCGAGGCTGCTGTCCTTCGCGACGCGATAAGCGTCGATCACGTAGAAGGCGAGTTCCTTCTCGATGATCTCCGATTGGACCGATTTCGGGAGACGATCCCAGACTTCCTCGGGACCGTACGGGCTGTTGAGCAGGAATGTTGCGCCTTGCGCCGCTTCATTGAGTACGTGGTTCTTCGTTAGGAAGCTGAACAGGTGGCAGCTGATGAAATTCGAGTTCTGGATCAGGTACGGCGAGTTGATGGACTCCGGGCCGAAGCGCAAATGAGAGATCGTTTGCGATCCAGCCTTTTTCGAGTCGTAGACGAAATAAGCTTGTGCCTGGAAATCGGTCTGTTGATCGATGATCTTGATGGTGTTCTTATTGGCGCCAACGGTACCGTCGGAGCCCTGCCCGTAGAACAGCGCCGAGAAGATGGACGGCTGCTCGACGATGAACGACGGATCGAACTCGAGGCTCGTGTGGGTCAGGTCGTCGTTTATGCCGATCGTGAAGTGGTTTTTCGGCCTCTCCTTACGAAGCTCGTCGAATACGCCTTTAACCATCGCGGGCGTGAAGTCCTTCGACGACAGGCCGAAGCGCCCACCGATGATCTTCGGCAGCGTCTCACAGGCCAGGCGGCCATCGACCAGGCCTTCCGCCATCGCAGTGACGACGTCCTTGTAGAGCGGTTCACCGTGCGCGCCGGGTTCCTTGGTGCGGTCGAGCACCGCGATAGCACGCGTGGATTCGGGGATGGCTTCGAGTAAAACATCGACAGGGAACGGTCGATACAGGTGCAACTTGATCAAACCGAGCTTGTCGTCGCCCTGACTGGCGAGATACTCGAGGGTCTCAAGCACGACATAGGCGCCTGAGCCCATAACGACGATCACTCGCTCGGCATCCGATGGGCCATAGTATTTGCAGAGTTCGTACTGCCGGCCCGCTAGTTCCGAAAATCGGTTCATGTACGACTGGACGATGCCGGGAGTGGCAGCGTAGTAGGGGTTGGTCGTCTCCCTCGCCTGGAAGTACGTGTCCGGATTCTGTGCTGTTCCACGAATAAACGGATGCTCCGGATTCAGCGCACGGTTGCGGTGAGCGTGTATCAACTCGGCATCGAGCATCGCGGCGATGATGTCGTCGTCGATGAGTTCGATCGTATTGATCTCGTGGGAAGTTCGAAAACCGTCAAAGAAGTGGATAAATGGTACGCGCGCTTCGAGCGTGGCGGCTTGACTGATCAGCGCCATGTCCTGTGCTTCCTGAACCGAAGAAGCACAGAGCATCGCAAATCCAGTCTGGCGGGATGCCATGACGTCTTGATGATCCCCGAAGATCGACAAGCCCTGTGCTGCGATTGAACGGGACGCGATATGAAAGACCGTCGACGTCAATTCGCCGGCGATCTTGTACATGTTCGGAATCATTAACAGCAGCCCTTGCGACGCCGTAAATGTCGTTGCCAGTGCGCCGGTCTGCAATGAGCCATGCACGGAACCGGCGGCTCCAGCCTCGCTCTGCATCTGTACGACGTCGGGTACTATGCCCCAGAGATTCCTCTTGCCTTGAGTTGCCCACTCGTCCGCGTACTCACCCATAGCCGACGCGGGCGTTATCGGATAGATGATGCAGACTTCGTTGGTCTTGTAAGCGATATGCGCGACCGCTTCCGTGCCATCGACTGCTTTCGTTTGCGGCTGTTTGCGCAGCTGGTCTAACTTTGCAGAATCGAGTCCATGGTTTTCGCCGCGCAAAGGAGAACCTCCAACATTGATTCGGCACTTGCTCTCGCAAGCCGTTCCCGTTCAGGGATCTTCGAGCGCGGCCAGTTGCCCGGGCCATCGTGGGTGGTCCGCCTCAGAGATCGATTTCCCAGCCTTATTGCTCTTGATCCAGGCTGGTCGAGTAAAATGAGCCTGCGCCGATTATACCGCCTTCGGAATACGAGCACAGCGAGGGTTCCGGCAGCTAATCACGGCATAGGTGTTCCCCGCACCGGTAGCGGTCAGCCGCTATACTGTGCGGAAGGAGTCCCTATGAATCGCTACTTCAGGGTATTGATTTTCGGGCTGGCCGGTATGGTTATTTCGGGCGGCGGCCCGGGGGCACAACCTGTCATCGAGCACGGCCTTGATTGGCCGGACTGGGCCTACGGGCTGCTCTCACCGATGACGGATGGCGACCGCGTCGCGCCGCCATGTCCCACCTCTGCCAAGCCGATCGAGTGCGCCTATATCGGCGACGAGCCGCCGGAGGATGGCATCAAGCGATCTCTACCGGATACCGATGCGACCTTCACCCGCAACGAAGCTTATTTCGGTTATGGACCCGCGGATTGGTATCGAGACGACCACCCGCCGATGACGTCGGTTATCGCGAATGGTCGACAACCCGACGGCCTGCGCGCGTGTGCGCTCTGTCACTACCCGAATGGTCAGGGAAAAATGGAGAACGGTCACGTCTCGGGTCTGCCGGCTGAATATATTCTCCAGCAGCTGGACGCATTCGAGAACGGTATGCGCCGCAGTGCCGACATGCGTAAAGCGAATACGAACGAGATGACCATGATCGCCGCACGTCTGACGGAGGAAGAGCGACAGGAGATTGCGGAGTATTTTTCTTCGATGCCGTTCCGGCAGATGGTTCGTGTTGTCGAAACCGAAGAAGTGCCACAGGTGCGCACGACCAGTAACGGATTGATGCTGCCGCTTCCGGACTTGCCACCGGTGCCGCTGGGCCAGCGCATCATCGAAGTGCCGGAGCACCCTGAACGAACCGAGATGAGCCGCGATCCTCGAGGTGGATTTATCACCTACGTGCCGGTGGGTAGTCTCGCGAAGGGCGAAGCTCTCGTGACCACGGGCGAAGGTAGGACCATACAATGCGGGCTGTGCCATGGCCCGGGGCAGACGGGAATCGGGCCGATTCCGAGTATCGCGGGCCGGACCGCGAGTTATACGATGCGGCAACTCTGGGATATGAAACAGGGGACGCGGCAGAGCGCGATCATGGCACCGATCATGGCTAACTTAAGCGCGGAGGATATGCTCAATATCGTCGCATACCTGGCGTCGCTGCCGCCTTGAATCATGTCGATACCGTCAGGTAGGAGTGTCGGGAAGCGTCATACTACCGTCTGAAATCGAAGTGCTCGGCGAACGTCTCGATTGCTGCCTCGAATTTCTCGACGGCATAACCGATATTTTCCGCGGTGGCTCCTCACGCGAAGTCGTGTGCCATCTCGAGCCACGAGTCGCTCTCATCGTCCATCCACACGCGGCCCCAGATCTTGGTGCGGTTGTAGTCGTTGACCGCTTTCAGTGACGTGCCGTCAGTGAGATCGAATCCGAGCCGGAAGAGCAGTGTCTTACAGTTATCCAAGGTGTAACCATAGGTGTAGATATTGACAGTGAAGCCGTTCATCGCCATTCTGATTTGAGGATCGCCGCTGGAATCCGCGAGCAGCTCGGCGCGATAGCCCAGATCCTGCATCAAGCTCTGCAGTTCAGGATCGGAGATCTCCGTATAGACGACTCCTTTGTCGATGGTGGCCGTTGATGTGGCGCCCACGCCAAGATCGTGGCCGCAAGCACAAAACTGAGTGGGTATTGCAGTCGTCTAGCGATGTAATTCACGATCGTTCCTCTATGGGTTCAGCCTGCTTTGAGACCATACAATCCGGAGGCTTGGTGCCACGACTTACATCTCAGTTTGGCGGCGCGAACGACTTCAAGCGCTACAGTTCTTTCAGCAGACGCTCGGCGGCTTCAGCGATGTTTGCGCCCAGGCTAATGAGGCCAGCATCATGACCACCCATCACGGCTAGCCTTCTTTGTCTCAGATCCGTCTCAAGATAGATTCGACGAAGCTCTCTCGCCATGTCTGGAGTTCCGTAGAATACGTCGTCGCGCGTCGTTGGCACGGCATGCCGAAGACGATTCCACAAAAACTTGTCATGGGCATGCACGACAGCCCGGAAGGCTTCATCAAGCTCATAGATAGCTGCGTGGGTCAGAGTCTCAGATGAAGCTTGGATGGGACCTCTGCACGTTATGTTATTGGCATCGATGTCGTAGCCTGTTACCCACGTGTAGTGATCTCCAGAGAGCGATTGCATACTGCCGGTTTGCGTGCCGGTAATGAGAAACTCGCACGACTCGGCAGCACGCACGCTGAGGTTCCCATAACTCAACTTCAGATCAGGGTAATATCCGATTAAACCCGCTCGATAAAGCCGCTGCCGCGATCTATTGAGCTTCTCGATCAGATTCGCCTGTATCGGAGGCGCTTGGATCCATTGGCAGTGGAATTTTGTGTAGCCTTCATCGGTCATTGCGAGTAGCGAGCCAAATCGTCAAACAGGGTCGCTAGTGCCTCCCGACTCGCCTCACAGATCCCGCGCTCGGTGATGAGCCCGGTCACTAAACGGGCCGGGGTCACGTCGAACCCGTAATTTCGAATGGGTGTACCCTCTGTAATTATCCGGACCTTTCTCAACTGCTCGTCGTCCAGACCCCGGACGTACGATACTTCCTCTGGCCCGCGTTCCTCGATCGGAATCTCAGCGATACCATCATCAATGCTCCAGTCGATCGAGGTAGATGGCAGGGCTACATAGAACGGAATGTGATTGTCATAAGCTGCCAGAGCCTTGAGGTACGTTCCAATTTTATTGGCGACATCGCCCGTACATGTTGTTCGGTCGGTGCCGGTAATGCAGATATCGACCTGTCCACGCTGCATCAAATGCCCCCCAGCATTGTCGACGATTACGGTGTGTGGGATGCCATGTTGCGCCAACTCCCACGCCGTAAGGTAGGCTCCTTGGTTGCGAGGCCGCGTTTCGTCAATCCAGACATGGACGGGAACCTTCTTCTCTTGCGCAAGGTAGATCGGTGCTGTTGCTGTTCCCCAGTCAATCGCCGCCAACCACCCGGCGTTACAATGAGTAAGCACGTTCACCGGTTCATGCGGCTTTACTCTAGCGATGTTTTCTATCAGGGAAAATCCGTGCCGCGCAATATTCCTGCAGATCTCGACATCCTCATCGCAGATCGCCTGGGCCTCCCGGCGCGCAGCCTCCACTCGGCGCTGGCTATCAGTTGCTTGCCGAACCACACTCAGGACACGGGCGATAGCCCAATGTAGGTTTACTGCCGTTGGGCGAGTCTGACGGAAGTCGTCCGCCGCTCGTTCGATAAAGGAGAGTTGGCGATCAGAGGTCCGCGCTTCGAGAGCGGCAAGGTACAGCCCCCAAGCCGCCGTCGCACCAATCAACGGTGCGCCTCTAACGGTCATGTCACTGATGGCGAGCGCCGCGTCGGCAGAGCTTCTAAGATCGTGTACGGTAAAGCGATGCGGTAGAAATTTCTGGTCAATCACCTGCACCGTGGATGGATCATCCGGCTTGAGCCATATCGTTCGGTAATGCTTATCCTTTACCTTCACTTTGTCCTGGGTGCTCGCTAGCCTTCGAAAGCTACGTGGCGGTGGCGGCCGGTCGTATCTCACATAGCGCGGACTTAAACGACGGGTAGCCGGAGATGGGGTCGAGCGCCCGATGGTCGGTCAGTTCGTTCACGTTGGCCTCCGCCCAGCCGTAGTAAACGTGCACAACGCCGGGCTGTACCCGGTCGGTCACATCTGCCTCGACCTCGATACTCCCGCGTCGCGACTCGATCACTACCCGATCACCGGTGCGGACTCGTCTGGCCGTGGCGTCCTCGCTGCTGATCTGTACGACCGGCTCCGGCATCAGTTTGCGCAGCTCGGGGAGCCGGCGAAACTGCGAGTGCGTGTAAGCCTTCGAACGCCCGCCCGTCGTCAGCACCAGCCGAAACCGCTCGGCCACCTCCGGTGTGCTGACAGGGCTCTCGACCGGCTCACGATACGTGGGCAGCGGATCGAAGTCGTGCTCGGCCAGGATGGACGAGCTTATCTCGACCTTTCCGGAAGGCGTGTTGAATCCGTGCTGCTCGTACGATCTGGCCTCACGGTCTTCCACCAACCGAAGCCCGTGGGGATGTTCTCGCAACTGCGCGGTCGTAATGCCGGTCGGCTCCAGTATGTGGTTCATGCAGGCCTCGAGATCGCCGTGCCAGAACTGGTCCGTCAGCCCGAGTCTGGCGCCGAGTTCCATGAGGATCTTCCAGTCCGACCAGGCCTCCCCCAATGGTTCCACGACGGGGTCGCGGAGCTTTGCCATGCCCCCGGGGCCGACGCTGAGGTGGCCACGTTCGAGCCCGGTTGCGGCGGGCAGGATAATCTCGGCCAGGTCAGTGGTGACCGTCTCAAAGTAGTCGACGGCGACGAAGAGATCGAGCTTGTCGATGGCCTCCGCAACCCGCTTCGTGTTCGGCCAGATCATCACGTTTACGCCGAGCCCGATCATCGCCTTGATCGGGTAAGGCTTGCCCGTCGCCAGCTGCTCTACGATCGCATTGGCTTGCTCCTCACAGTAGAACATCGACCAGATGGGGAACTCCTCGGCGGCGGTCTGTGGCTCGAGTAACGGTAGCTTCTCGTCGAACAGCGTGATGTCGTTGGTCGAGGCTGCGGGTGCCGGCATCTTGTTGCCGCCGGGCACATCGAGATTCCCGGTGAGGGCGGGCAGGAGCAGGATCGCCCTGTGGTTCTGCACGCCGTTCGAGGTGTGCACGGTCGCGCAGGGGCTCGTTTGCAGTTTGGCCGGCTTGGAGGTGGCGTAGAGCCGCGCCGCTGTGACGATATGCTGGCTGGGCACGCCGGTAATCGTTGCCACTCTCTGGGGCGGATACTCTCCGACGAGGTCTTGCAGTTCGTCGAAACCGACCGTCCAACGCTCGACGAAGGGCTGGTCGTACAGGCCTTCGTCGATGATTACGTGCATCATGCCCAAGGCCAGGGCCCCGTCGGTTCCCGGTCGCAGTTGCAGATGGAGATCGGCGGTCTCGGCAATCTCGGTTCGACGGGGATCGACCACGATGAGCTGCATGCCGGCCCGGCGACCGTCGAGCAGCTGCTCATGAACCATCGGGGTTGCCGAGGCGTCCGGGTTCGACGACCACAGCAGGTGGCATCTCGTCTCCTTGAAATCATTACGTCCGCTGGTGATGAACCAGCCGAACTCCGGTCCATAGTTCAGTGCGGCGGCGATGACGGTGGCGGCAAAACAGAAACTGTCTTCGGTCGCATAGTGCGGCGAGCCGAAGAGATACGCCAGCCGCTGGAACACCGGCCGACCCTCCTTGGGGTAGCCGGCGAAAAACAGTACTGACTGCGGACCGTGCTCCTCCCGGATGGCCAACAGCTTGCGAACGATGCGGTCCAGCGCCTCGTCCCAGGTGGCACGCCTGAGAGAGCCGTTTTCGCGGATGAGCGGATGGAGCAGACGATCGGGGTGGTATTGAAGATCGAGCTGGTGCTGGCCCCGGAGGCACAGTTCACCGTCGACCTTAACGATCCGGCCGCTTTCATCGACGTGGGCCGATGCCGGGCAGCTGTAGGCACACATGCAACAGCTCGTCGCCTTGACCCTAAGGCGCGAGACCGGTGTTTCGTCACTCACAGCGGAAGTATATACGACTCCGTGACACCTCCATGGCCGCCGCCGAGGATGTGACCGCTGTAAGGCACAACAAGGATGGGGTTCGGGGTCGAATCCGAGCACGCCCGCATCCGGCGGTTCTTCCCGTCAATCCAGCTTCCCGCACGTCGAAAAATACTCGCTTGCTTCATCGATGTCGCGCTCGACCAAATCCCGCGCCGCGACGGCGTCGCGAGCGCGCAGAGCCGAGACCAGACGGGAGAGATGATCGGGCCCGGCCTTGATACAGCCGGATTCATTGAAATACAGCTGGAAGTAAGGGCCTGCCTGCAGCCATAGACCTTCGATGATGTACACCAGTTCCTGGCTGTAGGCCTTGTAGATAGTGAAATAGAAGCGGTAGTGGCTTGACAGGTAGACATCGACCCGCTGCCTGGTGATGGCATCGATCATCTCGCGGGAGATGCGCTCGAGCGCCCGTAGATCGCCACGCGTCAATAGCTCCGCCGCCCGCTCCGTGGCGAGCCCCTCGAGAGTCCGACGGATATCATAGAGTCCCACCATACGATTCAGCGTCATGAGCGGCACGCGAACCGAGCGGTTCGGCAGCATCTCAAGCACGCGTTCCGCGACCAGGCGTTTCAGCGCATCCCGAACCGGCATGGTGCTGGTACCGAGCGTCGCCGCGAGCGAGCGGATGGTCACGACCTCTCCGGGCGCCAGCGCGGCGGACATGAGAGCGCCTCGCACACGCTCGTAGACCTGGTCATGCAGGGTTTCGCGCTGGATCGGGGCCAGCGGGGGTGACGTCGTTGCTTTCATTCGCGGCCGTATAATCGTGGTGGTTTCAGTCCCGTCGACGCGCTCCCCACCAGCGTGCCCTGGTGCCACGTGGCGCATTGCAAAGACCTAGGAATGCGTGATATGTTATCACAAAACGTACCGTCGGCAATGCTGTGCGAGCGCCAACGGCCAGCCCCGAATGAACACGGCTTGTGAACAACAACATCGAGCGCAGCGTCGAGCCGCCGGGGCGGGCCCGCGACAAAACTTCCGATCAGGCCGTAATACAAACGAGCACCCAGACATGACTACTCTAGAAAACTTGGTCGACGCCGTGATGAGCGGACAGGACGCCGAGGCCGTCGTCCATGCGAGGAAAGTGGCCGATGAGGGCGTCCCGATCGATGAGATCGTCGCGGCACTGACGGCCGGTATTCGCGAAGTTGGCGAGCAGTTCGCGCGCATGGAGGTCTTCGTGCCCGAGCTGGTGCTGGCCGCGCGGGCAATGAAAGCCGCAATGGCGGAACTCGATCCGGAGATTCAGAAACTTGCAACTACGACGGATAAGAAAGCCACCATCGTTATCGGTACCGTCGAGGGTGACATGCACGAGATCGGCAAAGACATCGTGGTCCGCCTGCTGGAGGTACAGGGGTTCGAGGTGTACGACCTGGGACCGAACGTCAACGCCCTGGATTTCATCAGAAAGGCCGAGGAGGTACATGCCGACGTTATTGGTGCCTCGGCCCTCATGTCGACTACGATGCCCGGCCAGAAGGACATCGTCGACATCCTCAAAGAGAAGGGAATCCGCGACAAGTACCACGTAATCGTCGGCGGTGCGCCGGTGACGCCGGAATGGGTGCAGGAATGCGGCGCCGACAGCTGGGGCGAGAACGCGGCTAAGACCGTCGAGATCCTCAATGCGATCGGGCAAGAGGGGGAGATCTAAAATGCCGCCGTACAAAATGTGGGAGATCATGGAAAGGTCCAATACCGGACCTTTCTGCGAAGACGAAGACTTCCTCCAGAAGCTCTTCATGCCCAAACTGCAGCAGGTCATCGAGAAGTACGAGATCAGGTGCGACCCGGCTCATCCCATACCGGACGATGACGATCTCGCCGACCGCGTATGGCAGGCGGCGGTGGAATTCTTTCTCGACGTCGGCGTACTCAACATGGACACCCATCGTCGCATCCTCTTGGATGAGGCGGAACTCAAAGAGGCCCTCTATCATGCCCCCGGGCGGTTACTGGTCGGCGCCGGTAAAGATGCTCGCTGGTGGGAGCATCGGCGGCCGGAGGACACGCGCACACCCTTTTGTATTTTTAGCGGTGACATCACCTGCGACGAGGAGATTTTCCTTCCCATGTCCATCGCCTATCTCCAGGAACCGCTCGCCGACGGCGTGTGTGCACCGATCCTGGAGGAGAGCATGGGCCTGAAGATCAAGTCCGGCACGCCAACCGAGCTGGCCGGCGTGATGGAGCACGCCATGAGCCTGCGCCAAGCGGCGAGGCTGGCGGGCAAGCCGGGCCTGTTCCTGGTGGCGGTGGGCACTGCCCAGTCCGATACCGGCCAGATCGCGGTGAGCAACGACGAATGGGGAGTACGCCACACCGACGGGAGGCTCATCGGCGCGCTCTCCGAGCTCAAGCTCGACAACGAGTTGATAAACAAGGTGGTTCATTGCATGCAGTTCGGCAGCTTCATCGGCTGCTTGAGTGGCTCCATCTACGGTGGCTACGCGGGACGTGCCGAGGGCACGGCGATCCTGGAAACGGCCTATCATCTGATGGGATTGACGGTCTATCAGGCGAGCTTTCAACAGAGTTTTCCCTTCCATCTTCACTTTACCTCCAACAGCGGTCGAGAGATGCTGTGGGTAGTCAGCGTCAAACATCAGGCCGTGAGCCGAAACAGCCGTATCCTGACAACGTCCAATGGCTTCCTGAATGCCGGCTCAGGTACCGAGATGGTGCTCTACGAGGCGGCGGCCCATGGCTTGGTGAGCACGGTGTCGGGCGGCCATTTGTGGGAGACCGCGGTGGCTCGCAACAAGTACCGCAACTACGCCACACCCCTGGAAGCACGACTTGCCTGCGAGACTGGTCACGCCGTGGCGCACCAGGCGATGACCCGGGCCGAGGCCAACGAGATCACACTCCGGCTGCTGGCGCGCTACGAGGATCAGATTGCCGATGCCCCCATGGGCAAGCCATTCCAGGAGTGCTACGACGTGCGGACTTCGCGTCCAATGCCCTGGTATCTGGAGATGTACGAGAAGATCAAGGCGGAGGTGGCGGCGATGGGAATCGAGTTCCGGTACTGACGCGGTAGCATCGATGTGAGCGATTCCCGGGTCACCGTCTCGTTCCTCGGCGAAGAACGTACCGCGACCGTGGCTGCGGGGGGGGTGCTGCTGCGGGCGGCACGGGAGGCCGGCGTCGAGATCGTGGCCACCTGCGGTGGACGCGGTCGGTGTCGCAGCTGCCGCATCAAGCTGGCCGCGGGAGTTACACCACCTCCCACCCTCGCCGACCTCGTGCAACTCGGCGAAGACGAAGTCCGTGAAGGTTACCGTCTCGCCTGCCAGTGCACGCTGAGCGACGACGTGACTGTTCAGGTCGCCGCCCCCTTGACCGAAACGGCTTTTCAAATCCTGGTCGACACGGGCAGCCCACGGGGCGAAGGGCGAGTGAAACCGGACTGCGGAGTGGAGAAGTTCCACAAACGCCCCACACCACCCACCGACGAGCACCAACAGACCTCCGACTTGGACGAGTTGCTGCGTGAAATCGAACTTAACGCCGCAAAGCCGGTTACCCTGGAAACCCTGAGAAGAGTCCCGAGTCTGCTCAGAGGCTCGCCGGAGGGTCTCACCATCGTCACTTTCGATGGCGCTGTGATGGCGCTGGAACCCGGTGACACCACAGAAGAACTCTACGGTATCGCGTTCGACATCGGCACCACGACGGTGGTGGGTTATCTGGTCGATTTGCGCAGCGGGGAGACGCTCGCCACCGTGTCCGGTCTCAACCCGCAGACAGTCTACGGTGGCGACGTCATGTCGCGCATCGCGTTCGCCGCGCAGGATCCCGGCAACGGGCGCAAACTGCAAACCAAGATCGTGCGGTTCGTCAACGAGCAGATCGAACTCGCCTGCACCAGGGCCGGGGTGACACGGGAACGGATCTACAAGGTCGTCGTCGTGGGCAACACGTGCATGCATCATCTGTTTCTCGGCATCGATCCGCACCACCTGGGGCGAGCGCCCTATGTGCCGGCGATACGTGGAAGTTACCGATGCATGGCGCGTGAGGCGGGTCTGCGCGTCAACGGCGGCGCCGAGTTGTTCGCACTACCACTAGTGGCGGGTTTCTTGGGTGCGGACACCGTGGCGATGATCCTGGCGACACGGATCTACGCCGGTTCCGAGCTGCGCCTGGCAGTGGACATCGGGACCAATGCCGAGGTGGTCATGGGTGGCCGGGATCAGCTCATAGCCTGTTCCTCGCCGGCGGGTCCCGCCATGGAGGGCGGTCAGATCCGAAACGGCATGCGGGCGGCCCTCGGTGCCGTTGATCGGGTGTGGATCGGGGAGGACGTGAGCGTTCGTACCGTGGGCGACACTGCGCCGATTGGGATCTGCGGGTCCGGCCTGGTCGACGCCGTGGCGGCGCTCCTCGACGCTGGAATCGTGGCGCCATCCGGACGCCTGCTCGCTGACCCGGAGCCGGCGCGGCCACGGGCGCAACAGTCTCGAATCCGCAAGGATAGCGCGGGAATACCCGAGTTCGTCCTGGTTCGGTCATCGGAGAGTGGCAACGGTCAGGACATCCTGATCACCCAGGCGGACATCCGCCAGCTTCAGCTCGCCAAAGCAGCCATCATGAGCGGTGTGGTCGCGCTGCAGCAGGTGATGGGTATAGACGACGATGGGATCTCGGAGTTACTGATCTCCGGCGGGTTCGGGAATTACCTGAACATCCGCAGCGCGCGGCGGGTCGGGATAATCCCGGATCTGCCGCCATCGCGGATATGCTTCGTCGCCAATGCTGCCGGCCTGGGCGCGCAACTGGCATTACTCTCGGATACGGATCGCGAGCAGGCCGCAACGTTGGGCCAGCAGGTCACGCACATTCCGCTACCGAGCTATCCGGATTTCCAGCAGATCTTCGTGGACGCGATCACTTTTCCGGCGAAGATCCAGGAGTACCAGGACGAATGACAATGAACCTGACGACTCTTCTCTCGAGTAAGGGACCCGTGTTGCTCGACGGCGCCGTGGGTACCCAGCTGGCCGAGGCCGAACTGGAGATGGGTGGTCAGGCCAACATCGAAGCCGCGGATGAAGTGCTGAGAATCCACCGGCAGTATGCCGATTCCGGCGCGCAGTTACTGATAACCAATACGCTCACCATGAACCGGGTCTACATCGAGACGCACGGGGTAGGGCTGGACGTTGAGACTGTCAATCTGGCCGGCGCCAAGCTGGCAAAATCCGCCGCCGGCGAGAATCAGTATGTGCTGGGTGACATCAGCTCAACGGGCGGGATGCTCGAGCCCGTAGGCGATGTTGCACCGTCTGTCGCCTATGAGGCCTACAAAGAGCAGGCAAGGATACTGGCGGCAGGGGGAGTGGACGGTTTCATCATCGAAACGATGTTTGACCTTCAGGAAGCCCTTTGCGCCCTGCGCGCCTGTCGAGAGGTGGAATCACTGCCGGTCATCGTCTCCATGACTTTTTGCACGTCGAAGAAGGGCGGTCGGACCATCATGGGGAATTCCGCCGAAGAATGCGCTCGCGCCCTCACCGAGGCGGGTGCCTGCGCGGTCGGGGGTAACTGTGGCGAGATCGACCCTTTTGAAATGGCCGAGGTGATCTCCTTGCTGCACGGGGCCACATCTTTGCCCATCCTGGCCCAGCCTAATGCCGGAAAGCCCCGATTGGTCGGTACTCATGCGGTATTTGACCTATCACCTCGCGAATTCGCTGCCGGGATCGCGGAATGCATGCAGGCGGGTGCTCGACTCGTTGGTGGCTGTTGTGGCACATCCCCCACGCACATCCGCGTGATAGCGGACGAGATCGGTATCGGGACCGTCACCCCCTCGGCACCGGAATGAGAGACGCGAAGACAATGGACGTGCAGGCCGGTAGTCGCGCATCGAGCTTCCTTAGCCCAGGCAGGCTGAGTTTCGGTGTTGGCTGATGACAACTCCCGTCTTACTGATTGCCTGCGGTGCGCTGGCCCGAGAAATGGTAGAGCTCAAGCGGCTCAACAACTGGACACACTTGAAAATACAATGCCTGCCCCCTGCTTTGCACAACAGACCGAAAGAGATCCCGCAAGCGGTGCGGGATGAAATAGAGGACAAGCGTGAACAGTTTGAGCAGATCTTTGTCGCTTATGCAGACTGCGGAACCGGAGGATTGCTCGACGAGGTTCTTGCTGAGTATGGCGTCAGTCGCTTGTCAGGCACGCATTGCTACGAGTTCTTTGCAGGTTCGGCCGCGTTTCGCGACCTGGCGGAGGCCGAACCGGGTACCTTCTACCTGACCGATTTTCTGGTGCGCCAATTTGACCGGTTGATCAAGAAGGGCCTTGGTCTAGACGAGCATCCGGAGTTGTTGCCGTCGTATTTCGGTAATTACACACGAGTGGTCTATTTATCGCAGTCAGACTCGCCTGAACTCGCGGCATTGGCAGAGCAGCACGCCCAATACCTCGGTCTTGATTACCAGTACATACACACCGGATTGCAAAACGTGAATCACGAACTGACGGAGAAAATCGTTCAATGGCAAGACTGATTGGTATCTTGTAGGGCGAAAAAACCCCATGTGGTTGGTCCCGACGGGTTGTGATGAGTACTGGGTTTTCCAACGAGCGCCGGCAGGTTCTGGCTAGTGTCCGTATTCGAACAAATGGGACAGATCTGATTTCAGACTAAGCGAATGTCTTACTCGTCATTTTCATGTTACACGGCGTATCGTTAATACCGCAAACGGCGTTTCGCGATGGTGTCCCTACCGTTTAATCATCCGAAAACGGAATCAGGCGGCCATCCTTAGATAGGAGAGATGAGTCCTCGTGGCGTTGTAGCAACGCACGTAGCTCGAGAGGATACGCTTGAGGTGGCGCTCACTCAGAACGATCGTATGATCCAGGCATTCGCGTTGGATTGAACCGATGACGCGCTCGGCATAAGGATTCTGCCAAGGCGCTCGAGGCGCGATCGGTACTTGCTGGATCCCGAGCGCTCTAGCCTGTCGGTGAAACACCTCGCCGTAGATCGCATCCCAATCTCGGAGCAAGAATCGAGGCGACCTGTCCATGCCACATGCCTCCAAAAGTTGGTGTGCTGTCCAAGCGGCTGAGCGGCCTCAGTCCTGAGTCCTTTCCCACACCTCTTGGTTATTGCCGTCGTTCGAAACGAGTGTCATGACGTCGTTTTCGATCCTGACCTCCGAGAGTATCTCCTCGCCCAGCTCTGTGTCGGAACTCGCCTCGTCGGCGTTGAGCCGAATCTGGTCGCCGTCGACGGTGTAGGTGCCCGATTCCGAAGCGAGGCGGGTCCGGCGTGTGTCAGCAGTCGCTATGTAAGCTGCGAACTCAATCGAGTAATTGGAGCCGTCGAAGCTCACGGTCGCTTCCATTTCATCCGGCGACACGTACGTTCGGTTGTTCGAGGTGTAGGTGTAGTTTCGTAGATTCCAAGAGCCGAGAAGTGAATCCTGGAGGCTTTGGGCCTCTTGCTCGCCTTGTGTGATTGGCAAGGCACATCCAGCTAGAAGCCCGCAAACGAATAATCCCACAAGAAAAGATGGCAGCGTTCGGTAATTAAGTTTCATGTGCTTTTCTACTTTATTTTTCCTAGTTCAACATCGTCTAGTGCCGGAACCGAGGTAATTCGGGAATATACCTAAGAGCGGGGTGACGTTCTGAGCGGAATACTGTAATTTTGTACAGTAGGTTTATTCTCGGCCTCCTCAGGGCATTTTGCAAACCAGATCCAGGGGCGTATCTTTGGTCTGTCGCCGGGCGTCGTGGAGCGAACTGCTGAACCCAACCTGAAGAAGTGGGGGGCGTACAGGATAAGCTGGGCGCTCGGTGACACCACTGATCAATCACGATCCCCGGAAATATGCGAATGTCTGCTTCTGGCCGAGGCCGGGTCAAAAGTCGCTCCTAACAGCCAGTCTAATCGGTCATCGCGTGCCCGAGCACCCCGGTTAACTTACCCTTAATCATCAGCCCGTTCAGTTGATTCAGCCCGATCCAATAGGTCAACTTACGCGGATGATTGATGTCCCATTCGGCAATGTCGGCACGCTTTCCCGCTTCAAGGTTGCCTCGTCATATAGCTCCCGTAGAACGCCAGTTGCTTCGTCCTCTGGAATCATCTTAATCCAAGCTGTCATCGACTACTCCCAGTGAAAATACACCGTGGCCGGAACAGGAATCGTGCTAGCTGTCGCTCGCGATCCTTCGGAAAATTCCAAAGCCCATATAAGCAAGGACAATGGACAACAGCGGATTGATGTAGTTAAAGAGTGCCCATGGGGCGTATTCCAGCGGTGACATGCTCAGTACCCCTGTAATGAACGCGCCCGAAGTCGTCCACGGGATCAACGATGTGCTGAGCGTCGCACCTTCTTCCAGACACCGTGACAGCATGTGTTTCTCGAGACCATCCTCCTCGTAGGAGTCTTTGAATATCTGCCCGCCGAAGATGATGGAGAGATACGCTTCACCCATACTCATGTTGGCGATGACGCCGGCGCCAATCGTGGTCGTAATCAGGCTTGCGGAACGCTTGATGCGCTTCAGCATTCCGCTCAGCAATACCCGTACGAAACCTGCACGATCGAGGATGCCGCCGAGCGATAATGCGAGCAGCGCGAGTGACATCGTCCACATCATGCTTTCTATACCGCCACGGCTCAGGAGCACGTCGAGTTCTTCGAGACCCGTGTCCGCAAGATAACCGGTGTGCAGGCTGTTGAGTACCTCCATAATGGATCTATCCTGCATCGCGACCGCGAGTACTACTGCAGTGGTGACGCTGGCCAACATGCTAGCTTCGGCCGGCGTTCGTTTGATACTGAGGGCGAGCAGCACAATTAGCGGCAGCAGAGTCAGCGGGTTGATCA
>PVBE010192491.1_pt1 | contig 17838 bp, 25 predicted proteins | sample 1631181 | NCBI WGS metagenome assembly PVBE01 (sample SAMN08397723, study PRJNA350692) | Marine metagenome, whole genome shotgun sequencing project. | isolation source: water | place: Pacific Ocean | collected 2012-04
ATTTTCTTATTGGAAAAATCGTAGGTGGTAACTCAAGAGATGGGAAGAAACTCAAAGCAGACTTTGAGAGATCTGTACCTGCATACAAAAGATTAAAGAATGAGTTAGCTAGAGCTTATAAAGCAAAAGGTTATATCAAGGGACTAGATGGAAGAAAACTCTATGTTCGTAGTGAGCATAAACTTCTTAGCCAATTACTCCAATCTACAGGAGCAATAATTTCAAAGAAATGGGTACAAGAAGTAGATCAAGAAATAGCAGTAGAAAAGGTAGACGCAAAGATATGTGGTTTTATCCATGACGAAATACAAATAAGAACTTTAAATAAGGATGCAGAATATGTCGGTAACATCTCTCGAAGAATGGCGGAAGAAGCAGGAAATAATTGGGAGATGCAAATCTCCGCAGGATTTACCATTGGAAGCTCTTGGGCTGAAACCCACTAAAGATAAACCTGCTGAATTTAAAGAAGATGTAGAGCAGATCTTATCTTTTTATATTGTTTTAGATAGAGCATGGAGAAAACCTCCAACACTTAAATCTACATTTTCAAGAGAAGGTGCTTTTCATATAGCTATTTGTGCCTCAATGAATTTTATTACCAACTGCATTAATTATGAAGATGATATCTATGGTAATGAATGGTTAATAACTGAAGCAGGTATGAATTTTAAAAAGGAGTTAGACAATGCGTTACGCGACCTTATCGAAAAGTAAACCAACATTATTAATTGATGCTGATTTATACCTATATAGATCTTGTGTCGCCTCAGAAGAAGAAATTTGTTGGTCTGAAGAAGAAGACATTTGGAGTCTATACGCAGATCTTAAAGTAGCTAAACAGATTTTCACGGAACAAATAGATAGCTTTTGTCAAAAGTTAAATACATCAGAAATACTAATGTGTTTGTCTGCACCAGATAACTTTAGAAAAAAGGTTTATCCACCTTATAAATCAAGTAGAAAAAAGACACGGAAACCACTTGGGTATAGGTCATTTGTCGATTGGTGTAAAGAAACATATCCATATCACATTGAGCCAAAATGTGAAGCTGATGATGTTATGGGGTACATCCAATCATCCAAGAAAACACCTACAGTTATCGTGAGTGATGATAAAGATTTAAAGACAATCTCAGGCAATCTGTATAGACCTATGAGTGATGAGTTACTTGAGATTAAACCTAAAGATGCTGATTACAATTGGTTAACTCAATGTTTAGTCGGTGATTCAGTAGATGGTTATAAAGGATGCCCGAGAATCGGCGAAAAAACAGCTATTAAAGTCTTAGGAAATCATCCTAGCTGGGACTTAGTAGCCCAAGCATACATCAAAGCAGGGTTAACTAAAAAAGATGCTGTAATCCAATCACAGTTAGCCAGAATACTTAGGCATACCGATTGGGACAGAAAGAAAAACAAGATAAAACTATGGAAAGCAAAGTGAATAAACCCAAGAACGAAAGAAGATGTGAAATAGTAGGTAAAAGGATCACGCCTACTGGTGAATGGGTAGAAGTGAGTTTATTTACAGGGACAATCTTTGAGTGCGAATGGTATTGGGACTCAAGAGAATGGATTGGGTATAAAGATATGAAAGTAGTAAGTAAGGAGTCAAAAAATAATTAACTCAAATAGAATTGAGTTCATTTTAGGTGACAAGGATTACTCAAATAGAATTGAGTTCATTTTAGGTGACAAGGATTACTCAAATAGAATTGAGTTCATTTTAGGTGACAAGGATTACTCAAAAGGAGTACAAAAAATGCAAGATAAGCCAACTAAAGAAGATTGGGAACGTATAAGAAAAGATCATCCCTCAGTACCTACTCAGGATGATTGGGAAAAATTCAATACTAGCGTTATGAAAAAATTCGATAACATTAACCCAAAGCATTACAAGAGTAACGGCATTGAAGCTATTGATGTAATGGTTAATATCTTTGGTCGCGGCGCAGTAACTAAATGGGCTGAGATCAATGCCTTTAAATATATATTCCGTATGCACAATAAAGGTGCAAGAGTAGATAACATTAAGAAGGCAATATGGAATCTTGAGTTTGCTTTAGGAAAAGATCCTAGAGATAGAGGTGATGATGCCTGATTACATATTCAATCTAAAACAAAAAAAACCAACAACACTTAAAGCAAGAGGCGACAACATCATAGAAGCAAAGCAAACCATTGTTAAAAGATGCTTTCAGTCATTCAATGGTTTAAGTGCTGAGGATTTTAGCCTTGAGTTAGATCGTGTATTAACAAAAAAGACGGCTAAAGATTAACTCAAGCCGTCTTGAAGATGTATCGTATGTCATTTCCACTATTTACCCTGTCATTAAGCGCACTCTCGGCATTTCTGAGCAGGTATCGTTTGACCTATTAGTATTGCACCTAAAAATAAAACTGCACATTGACTCGCTGATTGTCTTTTGTCAATGAGCATACAGGGCGCGTCTTCTTCAAAATGCCATGTGATCTTATCTTCCCAACAAACAATAGATTCTGAGGATTCTAATGTATGTTCATCACACATTTCTGATAAAGGTACTTGGGACATAAGAAACCCAATCTCACCAGTTTCATTGTTGTTCACAATTTGCATAATATAGTCTTCTAAATCTTTACCGCCTGCTTCTAAACCTGCGCATACATGGTCACTAAAACTTTGTGCGTTCTTACCTAGTTTTATTTCTTTTTTCTTACTCATATCTCTCTCCTTAGTTTTATAATTTATCATTTTGAATTTATAATTTCATCCATAACTTTCTCAGCTTCAATAGCGTTATCAGCGTCTATTGCAATACAAGCTATATAACCAAAATCTATATTATCTCCCTTGTTCAATTCTTGGTTTAATGCCCAATGTGCGTGTTCTATTTTTTCATGCTTCCAATCTAAAATGTTACTCTTAATGTCTTTGATCTTTTCAATAATTTCTTTTTTAGTCATCTTTAATCTCCCATTAAATCATTGTATTCTTTATCTGTTCTTTCATCTGCCCATAAACCTTCGTTTGAGCCACAATCTAAACAGATATTCTTTTGTGTGTTTATGTTTCTACTGCCACAACATATGCAACATTGAGGCATATTTGCTATCTCTAGCCAACTATATGATTGTTTCATCAGAAATCTCCGTTAAATCATCAATAGTAATATCTTCGGTTAACCACTCTAAAGGTTTCAATCTACCTTCAAAATAAAATTGCTTTGTCGTTCCATCTTCATTTAGTAATTCGTTACCATCTTCATCAGTAACATAAAATGTTAAGGTATGAACACATACATATTGCTCAGTCATCTTTATTCTCCTCTAACGGCAAAATTACAGTTAATAATCCTTTATCCCACCCTGATTTGAAAACAGGCATAAGCACATCATCTGTTTTTTTGTGCATATGTTTAGGAAATTCATAGAACTCGTAAAATGGTTTTATTAATTTTTCTTTTTGTTCTTCTGTTAAATTCGGATGGGTATCTATTACAGTTTCTAAATTATCTAAAAATAAATTATGAAACACTTTGTCCGATTTAAAATAATTGACTAACTTACTCATCTTTATTCTCCCTTATTATTTGTATTTCTATATTTAATAAACTTGAGAGCTAGATACCTACTGGTAAATGTTTCACCAGTAGAGATCCGAAACTCTCTCTTGTTTATCTTTTTAATCTGGTGACACATTTTAAACCCAGTCACTTTTAACCACTTGATAATCAACGCTAGATAGATTTCTACCTTGATTGATTAGATCGTTACATAGCTGAATGTTTATGCCGTGTTGCTCACATAGATCTTTTACACTCAAACACTCTGCCTGCCATTGTTTATATATGTAGACAGAAAAAGCGTCACTGGCTTCTACTCTTGTTGTTGTATTCATTTGTTTATCTCCTGTAATCAATATTATTAAAAGTAACCATATCAAGTAATATAAAAACCTATGCAAAAACCTAAAACAAACAAGCATAGATATTTATAATTGATTAATTCTCTCTCTATCTGTGATCTTCTTTTGTGTCTCATTGAGTTTCTCCCTTAGTTATTAAAATTATAATTCACCATAACCCGCGCTTGAGTATGATTCTCTATCGGCTTTTGCATTGGCTCTATGATCTTTTGCTGACTCATCATGTCGGCATTGGTCGCATATTAGCGTGTTACCATAAGCGTCAGTATTACCGCATTTTTCATCTACTGATATGAAAAACATACCTTGAGGCGCGTTGTAGCTTACTAGGTTATTACACATCTTCATTTTCTCCCTTAGTTAAATAATGATTTGAGCTTCAATTAATATAATTAAGCAAAGTTTAAGTCCTACTAATATAAACATGGCTTTTTGTGTGTTACTTAACATCTCACTTTCTCCCGTTATTAATCTTAATAAAGCGCACCTGATAGATGCGCTTGATAAGATCAACATTATGACTCCATTATTTCCTTATGGGACTTGCGCTTCATGTTATACTCTTTAAAGATTTTCTGTTCTTTCGCAACTGCACCTTCCATTCTTCCAATTCCATCTGTGTGTCTAATAAGATATTTGATCTTTTTTTCTACCTGAGTATCTAAATCATCTATGGCATCTAAAACATCATCACCTAAAGTTCTGGCATAAGTTCTTAAAGATACAATTTCTCTTATAATTTGAGTGCAAATTTCCATTTGTGACTCTGTGTATTCTGTGTCTTTGTTATACATCTTGATTTCTCCCTTAGTTATTAATATATAGTCTCTCTACTTACTATGGGTATATTAAAGCATAATGATAACTAAATGTAAACAATTATCATTAACTAAATTACTAATGAAAACAATTAGTTACAATTATGGTGACCTATAGGAATAGAAACCATGAGTTTCCTGACATGATGATTATCTAAAGATATTATTATCATATATATATAATAACTATAAGAGTAATCACCATAAAAACATTAGTTATATAATATAATACATTGGTATCATATCTCTCTCTTTCTCCCTTAATGATAACCAATGATCATAATTATTATTATAGATAACTAAAGATTACTAATGATAATCATCATGTCTCTCATAATTAACTTGAGATAACTTATGATCATAACTTGAGATTAAACGACTCCTTATGATCATTTGTTATCTTGAGTTAGTTTTATGATGACTAATGTTAATGACTAATGTTATCTGGTGATGACTTGAGATGGCTAAAGATGGCTTAGGTTAAACCAAGATTGTTCTTAAGAGATATTACCTCATCCCAATAAAAATCAGACAAGGACACAAGATTAAGTATCTGTCAACCATAGAAACCTAAGTAAATCAATGACTTATAGGATTCCTACGTTAAAAAAGTGACCGCAGGCGGGTCAAAATGTTGTCTATTTCAAAATGTCGCTAAAGCTTGCTTAATAATATTAATGTCTGACCTTGTTAACAAGAGAGCTAAATTTTCAAAAAACACAAAAGAGTAACTTATGAAACTAACATTTGAAGAAGACCTAATAAACAACGGTTTCTTCCACGTTCTACCAGAGTTTGAGATACAGATATCCAGATTTGAGACTACTAGCAAACCTAAGAACAAACTTATGTCCCTACGGTTTAGCTGGTTATTGTGGTCGATCTGGCTTGAGTTCAACTAATACATAAAAAGAGGTTACACACATGGCACTTGAGAGTGGCACATACATCAACAGTCTAAACGCATCGAATCCCGCAGCTACAGACTCCCTAAGTCAAGCTGACGATCATTTACGTCTAATCAAAAGCACTGTTTTAGCTTCCTTTCCCAACGTATCTGGAGCTGTCACAGCGACACACACCGAGCTAAATCTAATAGATGGTGTTACGTCTACTACCGCAGAACTTAATATCCTTGATGGTGTTACGTCTACTGCTGCTGAACTTAATATACTCGATGGAGTCACCAGTACGGCTGCTGAGATCAATTTACTGGATGGCAGTACAGCAGGTACAGTAGTTGCCTCAAAAGCCATAGTAGCTGATGGTAACAAAGATATTACTGGTGGTCGTAACATTACATTGACTGGTGAAATACAAGCTACAGTATTGGATATTAATGGTGATGGAGATGTTTCAGGCACACTTAATGTCGGTGTAGTTGATCTAGGAGCATGGACTATAGATGAAGTCTCAGGTGAACTTAGGTTCTTACACAACGGTACAGCGAAATTCAAATTAACTTCAGGTGGTGTAATGACTACCGTAGGGGACATCACAGCTTCAGGAAGTATCTAATCATGGGACAAATACTACCAATCAAAGGTTTATCAGACGTAGGTGTAGTTACAGACATAGACCCTGCAAGCTTACCTATATCCGCTTACACTAGAGCCAAGAATGTAAGATTTGATGAAGGTGCAGTATTGAGATCCCCTGTCTTTAGAACAGTTAAAGCCAGCTTAGGTTTCAACCCAAGATATGTCTATGGTGTAAACCCCATCACAGGTTACTCTACTGTAGTCATAGCGACAGACACTTACGATATTCAAGAATACTCCAACGGCTCACTCACAGATAGGTCTGGATCTATAAGTGCCACTTCAGCCACAGAATTGACTTGGACTGGTACTACTCTAGCTAACATTGTTTATATTAATCGTAGTGATAAAGTTCCTTCATATAAAGCTATAGGTGGTACTAACTTTGCTGCCCTAACTAATTGGGACTCCAACTGGAGAGCTGAGTCATTGAGGTCTTATGGGGACTTTTTGATTGGTCTTAATATGACTGAAAGTTCTACTAACTATGGAACTAGAATAAGGTGGTCGAATATAGCTTCTGCCAATGCTATCCCTGATTCTTGGGATGCTACAGATACTACAAAATCAGCAGGATTTAATGATCTAGTACAAATGCAATCTCCTATATTAGATGGAGCTACTTTAGGTACTAACTTTATTATTTACTCTAAGACTGATGTATACATGATGGAGTTTGTAGGTGGCACGTTCATATTTAACTTTAGGAAAATCTTTAGTGACATAGGTATCATTAATCAAAACTGTGCTATTGAAATAGACAGTAAACATTATGTCTTCTCAGACAATGACATCTATGTCCACGATGGTAACAGTAGACAATCCATAGTAGACCAAAGAGTTAAGAACTACATATTTGGAGGTTTAGATACGTCTAAAACTAACGTATGTTTTGTAGCTAGACATCCAGAGTTAGAAGAAGTTTACTTTTGTTATCACTCAGGCGATGACATGGCTGAGTTTACATCGTCTACTAAATGTAACAGAGCAGCCGTTTATAACTATAAGAATAACACTTGGTCTTTCTTAGATTTACCTAATGTTTGTTCAGCTACTATAGCTAACGTAAACTCCAGTGCTACATACGCTAACTCTACAGCCTCATACGAGGCCATAGGTGGCTCATACTGGTCACAACAAGCCAACTTTGATACCCATTGTATCTTTGTAGGTCAAGACAACAGTACCGATGGGATTACCTCAGATAAAATGTATGGGTTAGATTTAAGTGACACTGGATCACTTTCGTTTGCTTTAGACAGTGAAGCTACTAAAGCACCGTTCTTAGAAAGAACAGGTATAGATTTAGATGAGTTATCTACTGTAACTGGATATAAAGTTATCAATAAGATATACCCACAGATTACTACGAGTAACTCAAATAAAGCATTTGCTTTTAACTTTGGAGCAGCAGATTTAATAGAAAACTCTCCAAACTATGAATCTACAGTGACCTACACTACATCAACAGATCACAAGATAGACTCAAGAGCAGCAGGTAGGTATTTATCCTATAAATTAACTACAACTGATAACAAAGATTTTTCTTTTATTGGTTTTGATATGGATATGCTTACTACAGGAAGGAGATAACACATGGCAATTAATGAGAAAACAGATGTAGTTACTGCTCGTTATAGCCGTAAAAACTACCCATCTATAGATGACAATGTAAAACAATATCTTATTGATGAATTTCAAAGGATAGAAAATACCTTATTGTCTATGTCTGATGCAGACATCCAAACTACAGATAAAGAACCAAGTAGTCCTCGTAGAGGAATGGTTAGATTCAATGTCTTACCGTGGAATCCACTGAGTAACAACTCTCAAGGCTTAGTCGTCTACAATGGATCAGCTTGGGTAGCAGTTTAAATTAAATTAAATTAACAACAGGAGTATTATTATGCCTTTTCCGTGGATGGCAGCAGCAGTCTTAGGAAGTTCCTTATTGGGAGCAAAAGGTGCAAAAGACGCAGGTAAATCACAAGTTAAAGCAGCCGAAATACAAAACAGAGGCTTTGAGTTTTCTAAACCTTATTTACAAAGAGCGTACACAGGCGGTGAAAAAGCACTTGCTAATGCTTTAGCAACAGGTACATACGGTGGTCAAACTTATGCAGCACCCAATCCGTATCAATATCTAGGTAATCAGTACATGGGGTCACAAGGTTTAGCTGGTGTAGGACAAGCCTCAGATTTAACTAATACTGGCTTTGGATTTGGTCAAAACTTTGCTGATTTATACAATAGATCAAACGCAAACACTATGGGTGCGGCTCAGGATTATGCTTTAGATAACTCACAGCCACTAATTGATGCTGCTATGCGAGGTACTAACCGTAGAATAGATGAACAAGTATTACCTTCTATTAATCTAGGTGCGTCTGCCAGTAATAATACCAATAGTTCTACTGTAGGAGTAGAAAGAGCGTTAGCTGATAGATTTAGAGGAGATAGAGAAGCACAGGTAACAACTAATATTAACAAATCTTTGATGGATGATTATTTAAGACAAAGTAATATACAGTTTGGACAAGGGTTATCAGCTAATCGTGGTTTACAGGATGTTTATGGTGCAGGTCAGACTGCTATAGATGCTGCTGGTAACAGAATGTTAGGTGCAGGGGCTAACTTTCGAGGTTTTGATCAAGGTTTCCTCATGGATCAATACAATAGATTTAATGAAGCCAGAGATTTTCCATTAAATCAACAGATCAAATTCAAACAAGGAATACTAGACAATACAGCAGTTTCACAATCTCCACAGAATCCTGTAGTTAAAACGGCTAGTACCGCAGCAGGCGCATTAGGTGGTGCTATGGCAGGCTTAGGAGCATATAACCAGTTTAATAGTGCATTTGGTAATGCAGGTAATAATGTAGGTACTAGAACAAACACAGGGTTTTCTACACACCCTGCATCAACAGGGTACTACGATACATCAAGATTTGGAGTGGCTGGTACACCGCAATACGGTATGTATGGAAACAGAATATATTAAAAAGAGGAAATAATGGCGAACAGTAGAAACTTCACAACACAAGGTTTGGCTTTATACGATAGAGCTAGAAACGCATTTAGCAACCTTAATCAAAACCTACAGCAACCTAATCCTTATGGTGGCATTGGTGGAGCTGAAGGTTTAACTAGAGTTGGTCTTAGTATGGTAGGGGCTGCACCTCAAGGTTTGTCGGCAGCTATAGATGCTGCTGGTCAAGCTAAAAGTGGTATAGAAGATTACAACAGGGCTGCACAAAGAGTTGAACAAGAACGTCTTGATAGAATAGAAGCAGCTAATGTAGCTAGAGATTTTCAAGCTAACCAAGCTCAACTAGGTAGAGATTTCCAAAGCGATCAATCTCAATTAGGTAGAGATTTTACTGGTGAACAAAACGAATTAAACAGGTTAAATCAACAGGAAATTGAAAGACAAAAAAGGATTGCAGCATTAAGGTCAGCAGAGATTAAAGCAGTCTCAGATAAAAATAAAGCAGAATTTGGTCAAGAAGATAAATTAAGAGATGACCATAGAGGTGAATCTAAAGAATTTGTAAAACAAAGAAATGCTTATGGGAAAATACTAGATAGTGTTGAAAAACCTACTGCTGCGTCAGATATATCACTAATATTTAACTACATGAGGATGCTTGATCCTTCATCTACAGTCCGTGAGAGTGAATATGCAACTGCGGCTAACGCTGGTGGTGTTGATGCTCAAGTAAAAAATATCTACAACAGTTTAATAGATGGTACATTCTTGACAGAAGAACAAAGACAAAATTTTGCTGACGAAGCTGGGAAATTATACTCAACTGCTCAAGTATATCAGCAAGATATAGACGATTTTTATACTGGACTTGCTACAAGGCAAGGATTAGATGTTGAAGATGTAATATTGAATTACGCAGGGGGATTAGCACCTAAGATTGAGGCTTATAAACAGAGTATCAGCACTAACAATTTATACTTTAAAAGTCCAACAGAGTTGAGTGATTTAGCACTAGAAGCAGAAAAGGCTGGGGACAAAGATTTGGAAGCCTTAATTGAAGCAGAATTATTAAGACGAAAGGGGGTTAGTAGATAAATGGCACAAGAATACGAACAACTACTTGCCGAATTTAGAAAAGATAATAACATTAAACCTTCTAAAACAAGTAAAACAAAAAACACGTTAAGAACACTTTTAGGTCAGGGAATAGCATTTGGTTTTGGTGATGAAATAGAAGCTAAAGCACGGCAGTTAGCAGGAGATGGTAGGTCTTACGATGAAATTGTTTCAGAAATCAGAGGTGACATAGATAGATTTAGAGAAACAAATCCAACATTAGCTTATGGTTCAGAGATTTTAGGATCACTTCCGTCTGCAATAGCTGGAGGAGCAGGTTTAGCTAGACTTGGTATAAAAGGAGCTGGAAAAATAGCAGCAATAGAGGGTGCAACGTATGGCGCAGGCACAGGAGAAGGATTGGGAGACACTGTAACAAAAGCAGCTACAACAGCAGCTATAAGTCCAGCTTTAACAAAAGCAGGACAAGCAGTTTTACCTAAAATCACTGACAAAGCAAAAGAATTAGGACAAAAAGGAGTACGTTTAACTCTTGGGCAACAAGTAGGAGGCTCAGAAGGTAATATTGGTGGTGCATTACTTTCAAATGTAGAAAAAATGTCTACTTCAATACCTGCTGTAGGTCACACTGTAGCGTTAAGACAAGTAGATTCTATGGAAGATTTTAATCGAGCTGTAATGAACGAAGCCTTAGAACCTTTAAATATAAAAATACCAGAAAAAACCAGTTTGTTCTCTAAAGATTCTGTACTTTTTAAGAAAAATAGAAATTCACTTGCAGATAATTTGACTCCTCAACAAGCACTTGATTTTGCCGATGAACAAATTGGAAAAGCGTATAAAAAAGCTTTGGAAAAAATTAAAATCAAAGATTATGATGCTATAGAAGAAAAAATACTTGAAACTATTGTAGATTCACCACTTGATGAATTAACACAAACAAAACTTCTCAACGAAATGAATCGAAGATTTTTAAATAAATATAGAAATAAGTACCAAGCTACAGATACCACAATACTTGGAAAAGACATAAAAAACATGGAATCAGAGTTAAACAGATTAGCAACGTCATTCAAAAAAAAGGGAGGCTCAGAAGGAGAATTAGGTCTGGAATATGCCAAAATAAAAAATGCCGTTATGGATGAAGTGCAACGACAAAGCGGAAATACAGGTTTAAAAGCGGTAAATAAAGCTTATGCTAATATAGTTCCTATAAAATATGCAATGGAAACGGCTGTGTCTAAAGGAGGTTTATACACTCCTTCTCAACTGTTAAGAGCCATAAAGAAAGCAGATACGTCTAAATACAGCGTACAGACATCTAAAGGAAAAAGACCTTTACAATCTACAGCGCAACTTGGAAAGGATGTTATTGGGGATGCTTTCCCTGATTCAGGTACGGCATCAAGGATTATCTCAGGTAATATAGTTACTGATTTGGGTGAAGGCTTACCATTTATTCCACCAGCAATGCTTACAAGCCTTATGTACTCAAATGCGTTTCGACCATTAACCTCAGCAACAGTTAGAGCGCCCGAAAGATTAACAAGATATGGATCTCCGATGGGAGGTTCTTATATTTCTGAGTATTTACTTAATAATTCACCTTATGGGCAAGGAGTTTTATCTCAGTAACACCTAAAAACAGGAGAGCTACATGAATAACAACGCAGTAGATTACTTAAATATTCTACTCAAAATAGACCTAGTAAAATCCCACAAAACACTCTCTAACCAATCCAAACAAATAATATACAAAGAAATACGAGATCAACTACCTCCTGAAATGTTGTCTACAGCAAGTTTAGGTACTCGTAAAATAATATTAGATATTCTTGAGGATAATATAGATGAGAAAAGCACGACAAAAAGCACCTCCCAAAAAGAAAAAACATCCAACAAAAGCACCGAAGAACAATTACTTCGCAACGCTGATGTCGACACCAGAGGGAAGGGCATTAAGAAAGGAATGGTCAACAAGACCAAGAAAAAACGGAGGTAGACCAAAAGGTGTACCCGATGGTTATAGAAAAGAAACCATTGAGCCGTTAAGAAAAAAAGCAAAAGAAGAAGCAAAAAAGGTAACAAAAATTATGAGTGAAAAATACAACATTGAAGACGACTATCAAAAAGAAGCTTTGTCTACAGCCGTAGAAATCATGCGTCTTGTAGGTGAAACCAGAGAACGTCTTGCAGCAGCTAGACTGGTTTTAGATTTTACTAAATCAAAACCTGCCTCTAAAAGTGATGTATCTATCAGTAAGGCTGAGGACTTTTTGGCTTCATTATTGAATGAGGATGAGCAAAAGAATGAACAAGAAACTAGCGAAAGTACGGAAGAAGTTACTGAATGATTTTAGTTTCTATGCCAAATCAGCTTTAAAGATAAGAACCAAAGAAGGAAAAATAGCACCACTTAAATTAAATCCAGCACAAGAGATATTAGATAAGGTAATCAAAGACCAAATGGCTACTGAAGGTAAAATCAGAGTCATAATACTCAAAGCAAGACAGCAAGGATTATCTACTTATACAGGTGGTTACTTTTATTTTTCTGTAAGTCAAAAACCTGCTAGAAAAGCAATGGTCGTAACGCATCATGCGGATTCAACAAGAGCCTTATTTGATATGACAAAAAGGTTTCATGAGCATTGCCCTGATATATTAAAACCACATACAAAATATTCATCAAGACGAGAAATTAACTTTGATGTTTTAGACTCAGGATTTGTGGTTGCAACAGCAGGTGGTGAAAGTATTGGACGAGGTGAAACTTTAACTCATGTCCATGCTTCAGAATTGGCTTTCTGGCAAAAGAGTACGGCATTAGATAACTGGAATGGATTAACACAGGCAGTACCTAATACTAAAGGTACAGCTATATTTGTAGAATCAACAGCCAATGGTATTTCTGGAGTTTTCTACGATCTGTGGAGAGGGGCATGTGATGGTAGTAATGGTTTTGTACCTTGTTTTATACCGTGGTTTACAGACCCAAATTACCGAGAAAGTGTACCTAAAAACTTTGAAAGAACGCCTGAAGAAAACGATCTAGTCAAAGAATATGATTTAGATGATGAACAGCTCATGTTCAGGCGAAGAAAAATAGCCCAGAATGGCATGGATTTATTCAGACAAGAATATCCAGCAGAGCCAGAGGAAGCTTTCTTGACTACTGGTAGACCTGTATTTAACCCAGAGCAACTACAGAAAATCTTAGTTAATACACCTGATTTAATAGATAGATTAGCATTAGAAGGCGATGAGTTTGTAAACAACGCTAGAGGTGAATTAACAACTTACAGAAAACACCAAGATAGTGAACAGTATGTTATTGGTGCTGATGTTGCTATGGGTGTAAGAAATGGTGACTACAGTGTAGCTCAAGTTTTAGATTCAAAGAAAAGACAAGTAGCTATCTGGAGAGGACACGTTCACCCTGATTATTTTTCTGAAATACTTTATGCGTTAGGTGAATATTACAATCAAGCTTTTATCTGTGTAGAGAATAACTCTCACGGAATACTAACCTGTACTCGTCTTGCAAAAGATATGAATTATCCTAATTTTTATACTGAAGTACAGGTCGATAAATTGACTGACAGAGAAACTATAAAGCTTGGGTTTACTACAACAGCTAAAACAAAACCTTTAATAATAGATCAATTAAGAGCTTCAATGCGTGAAAACGAAGTAGAGCTTAATGATAAAACAACTATTAGAGAAATGATGAGTTACATAGTTACTGAATCTGGAGCAATGCAAGCAGAGGCAGGAGCTTTTGATGACACTATTATTTCTTTAGCTTTAGCTAACCACGTTCATGAAGGTGCGTGGCAACCTGTTAAATTTAATGACGACTTTTATATTGAGATGGTTTAAACATGGCAAAAAAACAATTTGATAAATTGGATGATACAAATATTATTGCACTTGTAGATGATAATGTTAGTCAGGCAGTAGGTTACTACGATTCTGAGATATCTAGTGAGCGTACTAGGGTAATTAACTACTATAACGCAACACTACCAAAACCTGTGCATGAAGGTAATTCTAAATATGTATCACAAGATGTATATGATGCAGTAGAATCCATGAAATCAGCATTATTAGAAACATTCTCTAGTGGTGGAGCAGTAAACACAGTTAAATTTGATGCTGTAAATGCAGACGATGTATCCCAAGCTAACACTTGTACTAACTACGTCAACTATGTAGCACATAGACAGAACGATATGTTTAGTGTCATGAGCAGCGTTATCCATGATGCTCTAGTAGCAAGAAATGGTATTGCAAAAGTTTATTGGCAAGAACAAGAAGAAGTAACTCCAGAATACTTTGAAAATCTAAATCCTGATGAATTAGATATACTTATATCTCAAGATAACATTGAGTTGAGCGACAGTGAAATAGATGAATTTGGGTTTACATCTGGAGAAATACTTGTATCAAGAGATACTTCTCAAGTCATTATAGAAAACATTGCACCTGAAGAATTTTTAATAGAGCCTCAAGCAAAAAGTCTTGATGACGTTTCTTTTGTTGCTCACAGAACTAGAAAAACTTTATCTGAGTTACGAGAAGAAGGTTACTCAGAAGAAATCATTGGTAAAATTGGAGATCATTCCGATGTTGACCATGAGACAGACCCAGAGGTATTAGCTAGATTTGATAACGTAGGATCTAGTCTTGCCTTTAACAATAACGACTACCAAGACCAAGTACGATCAGTACAAATTGTAGAAGCATATATACATTTGGATATCGAGGGTTCGGGTATAGCGGATTTGTGGCGTATCACCAAAGCTGGCAATGCACTTTTAGAAAAAGTGAAAGTGACCAGAAAACCCTTCATTACGTTTTCCCCTATACCTATCCCTCATTCTTTTTTCGGTAGTAACTTTGGTGACAAGGTTGTATCGACCCAAAACGCAAGAACCGTATTGACTAGATCAATCTTAGATCATGCTGTAGTTACTAATAACCCACGTTATATGGTAACTAAAGGTTCTTTACCTAACCCAAGAGAACTTATAGATAACAGAGTAGGCGGTATCGTCAATGTAACTCGACCTGATGCTGTAACACCGATGATGCAGCCTAATCTAAACCCATTTGTATTCCAGACTATCAAGATGTTAGACGAGCAGTTAGAAGATACAACTGGTGTTGCGTCTATTTCTCAAGGTACAAACAAAGATGCTGTGTCTAAGCAAAATTCCGCAGCAATGATAGAGCAGTTAGCAACAATGAGTCAGCAGCGACAAAAGATTATAGCTAGACACTTTGCAACTCAATTTATTAAACCTATGTATCAAGAGATATACGCATTGTGTGTAGAAAACGAAGATCAAGAAAAGATTGTTGATATAGGTGGTGACTATGTTGCTATTACACCTGCACAATGGGCTGATAAACGTGACGTTACAATTAGTTTACATCTTGGGTATGGAGATCAAGAAAGAGAATCCCAGAAAATGCTAGGTATGCACCAGACATTTTCTCAAGATCCAAGTTTACAACGTATGTATACACCTAAAAACCAATACGAGTTAATGAAAAAGGTTTTAGAGTTGAACGGTATAAAAGATGTTACAACATTCTTAACACCGCCTGAACAATTACCTGAACCACAACCTGATCCAGCAGCAATGCTACAAATGGAATTAGCTCAAAAACAAATGGAAATACAAGAGAGACAAACTCTCATGGGCGAAGCAAAACTACAAAGTGAAATTGAGAAAGCTCAACTTAAACATGAATTAGATGTTATGAAGGCTGAAAATCAATTTGCTATTCAGTCAGATCAAGTTGATATCAAAGAAGATACTTTAGATCACAAGAAAGTTGTAGATGCTGCTGAATTAGAATTAGCTAATAGAGCAGAAGAAATTACTGCAATAGCAAGTCCAAACGCATAGGAGAAAAATAAGTAACAACCCCCCACAGCCTCATTATTGAGGCTTTTTTATGTTTATTCAAAGGAGACAAAAATGAGCAATCAACAAGAAAACTTAGTAAAACTAGGAGATGAAGCAGAAGAACTTTTGCAGACCCCTATATTTACAAATACTATAAATGCACTTGTAGAAGCTACTTTTCAAGCTTTTGTTAATTCAGAGCCAGAAAAGAAGGATCAAAGAGATGCGACCTATTCCCACTACAGAGCTATTGTAGACATAGTAAACACATTGAAGCAAAGGGTTTCTGTGCGGAATGAAATAAACCAAAAAAATCTTGAAAGCGATAACAGCAAAAACGAGGAGTAAAGGATCATGTCAACTGATAACGTCCAACAAAACACACCTCCAGTAGCATTGTCAATAGATGAAGCTGCTGAAGCCATTTTAAATAACTGGAGGGACGCTGATGAGCCATCCCCAGAAGGTAATTTAGAGGCAACCGATGATTCAGGTGAGACTACTGATGAGGCGGTCAATGAGGATACTGAAAACGAAGTAGCCGAAGATGAGAATGAAGACCCTGAGCAAACACCAACAGAAGAAAATGAAGACGAAAGCGAAACAGAAGATCAAGATGAAAATACTGATGACTCGGAAGAAGAATCTCCCGAAGAAGAAGAAATAGAAGTCTTATCTGATGATGCTATTGTTGAAGTTTCCGTTGATGGTAATGTAGAGCAGGTATCTGTCAAGTCTTTGAAACGATTACACGGCCAAGAAAGTAGTCTTACTAAAAAGTCTCAAGAGGTTTCGAGCCAACGTAAAGAAGCAGATGAAGCTCTTAAACAAGCTGATTTTGTGATGCAAACTATGTTGACTAGAGCTGAAGAACGATATAAACCATATTCAGAAGTGGACATGTTGTTAGCATCTAAAACAATGGAATCTGATGATTTTGCTTTATTACGTTCCGAGGCAAATCAAGCTCAAAGTGATCTTAAATTTTTAAAAGAAGAAAGTCAGAAACTCTATACTGAAGCTCAGGAAAAGATGTCGGTATTTCAGCGTGAAAACGCTAAGAAAGCTATCGAAGTTTTACAGAAAGATATTCCTGATTGGAGTACCGAGTTGTATGATGACATACGTTCTTTCTCTATATCTTCTGGTCTGCCTGAACAGGAAGTTAACCAGTATTCAGACCCTACTGTAATTAAACTATTACATAAGGCTATGCTGTATGACAAATCCAAAAAGACAGCTAACGTAAAGAAGGTTAAGGCTAAGAAAACTAAAGTATTAAGATCAAAGAAAGCACCCCCTTCACCTAAGCAAGCTAAAGATGTCAGAAAGAAAGCGGCATACGACAAACTTACAAGTCAAGGTGGTAAAGATTTAGACGACATATCAGCAGCAATCTTAGCTGGCTGGGAAGCTTAAATTAACCTTTAACCTTTAATACAATAGGAAAATCAACATGGCGACATACACAACCTACACTTCTGTAGGCCAAGCCGAAGATGTATCATCTCTTATAGCCCTGATTTCACCTACGAGCACGCCCTTTCAAAGTATGGTCAAGAACGAAAAGACTACTGCA
>PVBE011632033.1_pt1 | contig 17837 bp, 30 predicted proteins | sample 1631181 | NCBI WGS metagenome assembly PVBE01 (sample SAMN08397723, study PRJNA350692) | Marine metagenome, whole genome shotgun sequencing project. | isolation source: water | place: Pacific Ocean | collected 2012-04
ACCGTGGCCGATGAGATCGCCCAAACTGTCTTCCGCGTAAGTGTGCAGTCTGGTCCAGATGATTTTGATTGCTTCTTCGTTCGTGTACATGGGTACTCCTTTCTGAGTGTGGGCGTGGTGGCAGGAGGAAGGAATATGTTCCGGGCATACAGATGATCCCCGGAACTGAGAGGAGGCCTCCTGCCACCTCGACGACTGCCCTAGCCGCTCACCAACCCCCCCCTCTAAAGCGGGATATCATCGAGATCGACAGCCGCAGCCGGTGCTTGTGTTGCAGGACCGTTCTGCTTGCGGTCAGCCTCGATAGACAAACGACTGTTAAACTTGGGAAGGACAACTTCAGTGCGGTACTGGGTCTCCCCGTTCTTGTCATAACTGCGGGTAGACATCTTGCCGGTCAGGGAGATAAGCGTTCCCTTCTGGGCCTTGTTCATTACCTGCTCGGCAATCTTTGGATCCCAGACGACAACGTTGTGCCACTCTGTAATCTCATCGAACTGGCCCTCGCCTACCTTCCTGTACTCACTGGTAGCACAGGAAAACTTGGCGGCAGCCTCGCCGGTCTTGGTTGTGATCGCCTCCGGGTCACGCCCCAGACGCCCCACAATATTTACTTGGTTCATGGTCATGTTATGCGGCCTCCTTTAGCCGGGTAAGTTTCTGGTCGTATTCAGACTTGGCCGTGCGAACAAACGTCGGCCACTCATCTTTAAGATTGATGAGGTTTGGCTTGTGAATTTCCTCGTACTCCTTGACCAGCTTCTTCGGGTCGTTCGTGCTGCTTGTGAAATCCTCGAAGTCCCTGATCTCCTTTGGTTTGGCAGCCTCCTTAAATTCTGCGGCTACTTGCTGGACGTACTTGTTGTCGTCGAAGCGTCCGAGAAATACATCGGCGTTGAACCCGAGATAGGACAGGCACTTGGTTATGCCGTCCGTCACTGCCTTCTTGACCGCGTCCTCGTCCGGTCCACGGTTGCCGTTCAGTTTCTTCTGGCCGACTTGCTTGACTGTCTGTTCAGGCTTGCCGTGCCACAGGGTAACGATGGCAAGGATGGTGTCGTTCGGCGGATACTGAAGCTCGACATCCCAGCCCCAGCCAGCACCGGCAGGTCCGAAGACACGGGTTGCCGCCTCGATCTGGGAGTGGGCATCGATGGCAGTGAACCCGCCACGCTGATCGATGCGCTTGGTGTGTTCGGGATTGGTTTTGGAGACGCTGTCCCACAGCGCCATGTTGTCTTTCTTTACAGCAGGCATGGCTGATATCCTTTTGTTACGGTGGGTGCAATTTTCCAGACACGGCCTTGGCGGCCGGAACGAAGCGTCCGCCTTGCGGCGGCCTCGATCACCATCCCCCGGTCGGCGAGTTCTGCGCGTCTGGTTCGTGCGGTCGATGTTGATGTGCCGAAGCGTTCGGAAAGCTGCTCGTCTGTCAGCCCGTACTCCCCGGAGTCCGCGATGATTCCTAGAACGTTAGCCTGTATCTCGGTAAGGTGGGGCTCGACGCTCTCGGCAGCCTGTCGTGATGTGTCCGGGTCGTCCTTCCGATACAGAGTGTGCAGCTCTGGAAGGGCGGCCCTGTCCGGCACGTACCGGACGGGTGACTGGTAGTTCATAGTGCGATCTCCTTCTCCTTGGTTATAGAAACAGCGCCGCGCTTGTTCTTGGCGGCTCGTATGCCGTGACCAATTGCGGTGCCAACATCGTTACGTGACTTAACGATCTCTTTGATCTCCTTGTCTGCCTCGACCCATGCCTTGTGGCTTTCCTGATTTGCCAGCCAGGTGGTGGCGTTGTGTGCCCATGCGTTCGAGCTATCCATGCACACGGTCTTCAGTTCATGCGGCATAAGCTCAGTCCACTCAGGCTCATCCATCTCGATGCCGTCAGCGGGTGAGGTGTCGGACTCAACGTGATGCCAGAACGCTTTCTCTGCCCGCAGCAGGTCGTCGATCATCGGCTCGTTCCGCTCGATGCGGATGGGATCGAGGAAGTCGTTGCCCCCGATTACGGACAGCCAGATATGGGTGCGCTCCGGGTAGAGCGACAGGTAGTGCATGCACTGCCAGTAGTAGTAGCGAACGTGTGCGTCCGGTTTCTTCCACTGGTTCGAGTGCTTGCACTCAAGGATGCCGCCGTCCTCGGTCAGCCCGTCAACCGTGCCGCCCCGGAAGTCCATGATCTTGAACGGCTGTCCTGTCTGGACCTCGATGCCGGTGGATTTCTGGAACCACTGGACGTTGAAGCTCTCGGTGTAGATGCCGAGCTGCACACGGAACACACCGGACAGATCATCCGGCTGGGTGCGCCGTGTCTTCCGGTTCCACACATCGAGCCAGTCACCCCGCATGATGGGGCCAGCATCAGAGCCACCAAAATATGTGGTGCGATCAGGCTGCATCGGTCGCCAGATCCTCTGGTTGGGGCAGCGGTACCTCAACGAGGTTGTCACCCCAGCCTTCGTAGTAAATGTCCTTATGGACGAGGGCCTGATATTTACGCATGTGCCTCCAAGACGATGCCTTGTGTTTCCACGCCTCCTTGACCCAGAACGACAGATCATTAAAGCCCTCTGCCCTGTATCCTTTTGCCATCCCGATGGCTCGCTTGGCAGCGTAGCGATCCTCGATCACGTGCAGCAGATAGATCGCTGCGATATTGTTCGGGTACTGCGGTGGTTTTAATTCGCGCATGGTCTACTCCACGCTGACATAGTTGTTGAGAATGTTCAGGCGTTTGATCGCCTGCTCGAGCAGTGCCCGGTCAACAACCTCTGACTTGGCACGGTCATTGGCGGCGTGACGCAGTAGCTGCACGATTTCCTTGGTGTCTGCGTTGACTACACGCTTGACCTCGGCGGCCCATGTCTTGTCACTGACAATCTCAACCATCTTGGCTTGCGGAATGATGTCTTCGATCTGCATTTCTGCTGTCCTCTTCGGTGGTTACGGATGATAGTAACTGCACTTATGCAGTTTTGCAAACAAATAAAAAGCCGGGGAAGCGTGAGCCGCCGCCCTCACCGGGCGGGGCGGCGGTCACGCGTACCGGCGTTCCCTCTCTGCTCTGGCAATTCGGATCATGCGCTCTGCCTGATTGACAATCATGTAAGTCTGATCGGCATAAGTCGCTGATTTAACTTCAGCAATTGTCGGCATCGTTTTATATTTGTGCGTTGACAACACGCTCATCATGCCACGCTTGGCAGGCCCGGCGGGTAGCTCGGCAAGGGCAGCGATAAATACTTTCATGCCTAGTTCTTCGTGCCCGGGTACCTGCAATGTTGCAGCAATCGTCTCGTAGATCACGGCTGCGCCGTCAACACCAAGCGGTTCATGGTTGTCCTTGGCCTTGATGCTTTCAACCTCGGCATCGAGCGCAGCCAGGTCAACATCGGTCAGGCCCTTGCGAAACTCGGGGGCATAGAAATTATGATCGGTTGACCTGAAGATCCTGAACAACGTCTGCGATACGTCCACGCCTTGTGTGAGTGACACGCGCTTCTCGCTGGACACGGAGGCCAGTGACCTGCTCGTCGGTCTTTGCTCGTCGCATCCATCCTCTCCAGCTTGCGGACCAGCCGGGGCGTTCGGTACCGGCACCGTTGCCGATGGTGAAGTAATCGATGAAGCGATAGGTTTCATCCTTGATCCTTTCGTCGGTAAGCGAGGGCCGCTGTGATTTGATCACACGAATATCCTCGCGGTTGGGTTGCCAGTCGGATGTCAGAACGGCCTTCTTCGAGCGCGCGTTCTTCTTCTTTTGTGGTTGTTTATTCTTGTTAGGGTCAGCCTGCTGAACGATCGGTTCAGCCTGCTGAACTTTCTGCGGAGCCAATGCAACGATCGTGTAAACGTGCTGGCGCTGCGAGCGGTCGATACGAATGATTCCGAGATTATCAAGTATCCGAAGTTGTCCATTGACCCATCCTTTTGTTCTGCCGCATAGCTTTGCGAGCCTTCGCTGCGACGGAAACGCTGTTCCAGTGTTGTAGTCTGCGTGCACTGACAGGCAGGCAAGCAGTGCAAGCAGCGGGGCATCGAGGCGTTCATCCTCGACCCATGCGTTTGGAAATTTGCCGAAGCGATCATCGCTCACTTCACGATCTCGACATCGATGTTGAGTAGTATCTTCATTAGCTTTGCCTTCAGTCTGAATATGGATGTGATCACACCCTTCACGTCCTCGACGTGCGTAACGCCATGCTTGTCCCGGTATCTGAAGTCGGCGATGTACTTGCAAACCTTGTTCTCCTCGATCATTAAGTCATACGGCGGATGACATTCGAGATCAGTGATCTCTCCTGCCGTCTGCAATCCTTTGAGGTAGACGTATCGGCCCGCTTCCTTCTTGGAATCGAACGTGATGCCGTCGACCTGGGTACGGATTGCGCCGTACTTTGATCTACGCGGAGATGCTTTGCGTCTCGTCGACATCTTCTTCTTCGAGGGTGATGCGTGCGCCGAGAGCCTGTGCCCAGCAGCTTAACAGGTAGGAGCTGGGTCGTCGGGTATCTGCTTCCCACTTGCCGACAACACCGTCCGTTACACCAATGATGTGATCGAGGGCACGCTGCGACAGTTGTTTCTTTTCCCGCAAGCCTCTTAGCTGCTGGACCACATCGGTAAAGCCATCGTCAATTTTTGGTTTGACTTGCTTCATCACGGATCGCTTTGAGCAGACGCTGGGCTTGGGCCAGTCGAGGCGTTGACTTATCACGCAGCCAGCGGGACAGGTGTGACTGCATGCCTGCGCGGTAAGCAACAGATGACAGCCGTAGCCCCGCCCTGTCGGCGGCAGACTTCAATTGATCGAGGTATGAATAGATCTGCATGCAGGAAAGATAACCTGCAATTATGCAGTTCGTCAAACTAATTTAAAAAAACATTTGCATATTTGCATTTAGTATGAAAGAACACCGTGGATTTTGCAGCTAAATTATAGGGCAAAAATGATGGCAAAAAAGCCAGTCAAAAATAAACCTGAAAAAACACCCGTAAATAATCTTGATATAGTTAATGACGAACGGCTGATGGCAATGCTGGCTGGCTTCGTCGAGTTTAGATACGAGATGAACGTTGTTAATGCAATGCTAAAACCTCAGTGGCTGAGGACCATTGCCCATTATACAATTTGCATCTCTGTTCTTCATTCGCGGATGAGCCGTGGATCTGTGCGACCCAAGTCCGAGGCAGTGTTTGTAATGCAGGGTCGCATGGCAGCCGGACGAATTAACAAGGTCGTCGGGGATTTAGTTAGCAATGGATACATCGAGGAGAAACCACTGAGCACAGACAAACGGAAGATGGGCTACTGGGCAACAGATAAGCTGGTCTTAGATGCGTTCAAATATCTGCTGACAGCGTGGGAAATCAACTATCACAACGATGAGGTGATGGGTTATTTCCGTGGGCTGACAGACGACATGCAGTATCTGTTTGATAGTCCCGAAGGTGAGAGAATCAGGGCAGCATACAACCTCGCTTCCTTTGAAGAGGATGACGATAACTGGGCTAGAAATGCATGGGGTGTGCCCGATGAATGACGAACGCGCAACGATCCGGTCATGGATGAGGCGGGTGATGCAAGAGCGTGACTGGAAGGCGGCTGACTGGGCACGGGCAGCCAACACAAGCGCCACAAATATCACCCGGTTTATGAATGGCACGGCAGATCATGTGCCCTCGAGCAGGACCATTGCAACACTGGCTAAAGCCGCAGGTTACGGCCCGGATTATATGGACCTGGGGTCACGCAAGCTGACCCAGACCCGTATGGTTCCAATGTTAAATGGTTTGGAAGATATAAAGAAATATTTGACCGGGGATCTGGATCTCTCTAAGGTGGAAACCTTCACGATTGCAGTTGGGTTGGGTAGTAACTATAAGAATATGTTTGCGTTGACGATCACAGAAAATTCCTATGATGCGGACGGTATCTTTGCCGGCGACGAGGTGATCTGTGTACCGGATAGCGAACAGCCACTGGAAAATGGATCGAAAGTTGTGGCTCTAATTGAAGGGGAAAAGACAGGGGTCTATGCGTACCACCCCCCTTACTTGACCACCCAGTCAACGACCGGACAGGGTCCAATCAAGCTGACATCAGCAGAGATCTTGGGTGTTGCGATCAAGGTTCAACGGGATCTGTAACCCCATACTTTTCCATCCAGTTAGTTAGAGTCTGGTAGCTGGGCAGGCCCAGTAACTTAGCGGCCTTGGTCTTGTTGCCGTGTGTCACATACAGGGCGTGTGTAATTCTGTTATGTGCAAGACGCCCCATTTCCTCGGGAAGACTGACGGCTACACTAATGTTTTCAGTTGGAACCTCTTTCGGTTTGGTTATCTCTTTGTTGACACTTCGAGCCAGCCACCACGCAAGCAGGCAGATGCCGAGAAATCCTGCCCACATAAGACACAGGAAAGTAATTGCAGCGTAGGTCATGCGCGTCTCCTTTGGTTGAGACGGGTGGTGTTGCACTGACTGCACAGTCCATGCAGGTACCCGGGTAGCCGGGTGTTGGAACACTCCGGGGACTTGCACTTGGTTGAATGATTGCGGACGACAACAGCGGGTCGGCATCCGTTGTTCCGTATCTTGCAGAGCATGGCCTCATCAATGAGGGCCTGAAGTGCAGCCTTGCGTTGACGAAACTTGTATTTGCATCCGGTTTTCTTGTAACCGATACGCCATGCCCGGCCGATGGCTGCATTGCGTGTGATCCCAAGCAGCTCCGCAGCACGGGTCCGTGTCATCCCGTTGTCGAGATAGGTGATGAGCTGGTGGGTGCGCTGTTCTGTCCAGACTGCCGATGTACTCATAGCTCAGCCCATTCCTTGGTGTTGAAGAGGCGGGCAACCTGTGCTTCACGGGCTGTGTGTTGCTTCACGTACTGGCCCTTGGTTCGGAAGTGCGTGGCCCAGCCGGTGGCTGCGTTGTAAACAGCCCACTTGTTGCGGCCGATGTGGTTGAAGTACTCCCAGAGGTGGTCCTCAAGGGCCTTGATCTGGGTGGTAGAGTGGGAGCGATAACGATCATGCCTCTTGCGGGGTGGTGTAGAGACCTGGGCCAGTTTGGACAGGACATCCATTGCATCATCAAACTCGACGGGTTTGCGTGCCATGTCCTGAAACATGTTCTCGGAACTGGCGAAGCGTTCGCGTGCGTTGGTGATGACGTTCTGATATTTCAGGATATCGATGTCGCCAGTGTGACGTTCGACTGCACGGATAGCGAAGTCAGTATGAAAGCAGCCGTTGGTACACCATAGACGCAGCCCGGAGAACTTGATCTGTATGCTCCAGCTTAGATCATATGAGGCTAGGAAGGTCATACGCAGGGCGATGTAGTCATCGACATGAGGGGCAGCTTTGATGCGCTCATCGTACCAAGTGAGGTCAACCCGGACACTGGATCCGTCGGTGCCGTAATGATTCAGGCCCGTCTGGACAGTGATCTCGGCGTCGTCAGGATTGAGGCCGGCCTCATCACACATGACACAGATGGCGACCCAGAGTTGTGTATACTTCGCAGGCGTGTATCGAGTGGTGGCCTTGCTTGAATAGATAGCCAAGGTGCGTGGGTTGTAGAGAATGGCCGGTCCGGAAGGCAAAGGAACAATAGCCTTTGACCCGAAGTTGTCTTCGGGATTCCAGAACAGTTGGTCATGACGGGCAACGGGGTAGTTCAGTGCGAAGAGTGCTTCGTCCTGAGTGAGGGGTGTACGATCAAGCATAGGGTGACTCCTTAACGGGGATTAATTGGAAATCGTAGAGCGAAGAGAGCGTTGCCTGTTTGTGATAGGCAGCGGTCAGGTTGGACTCGGTGATATCGATGATCATCCTGTCAGTAGAGAAGCGATCATCGACTAACAGATGCGCGATAATTGGTTCTTCCATGGTGAGAAATCCTTATGAAAATCAGTGAACGAACAGGGTAAAAACTCCCCGGCGATGCAGAAACGCACATGAGCGCCACCCCCTATCCTCCCCCGGCCCGGGGCAATGCAAAGGCGGGGGATCACGTGCGGGTAAGCGAGCGAAGCGAGCGCGATTTTTTTTTGAGGGTGGACAAAAAAAAGCCCGAGATCCGTAGATCCCGGGCCAGTGTGAGGCAGTGGAGGGTTATGCTGCCTTGGTCGTTTTCGTCTTGGCGGTTTCCGGTGTGCGGTCTGCCATGCGTTCGGCGTTGGCAGCTATGGTCGCACTCACCAGCTCCTTGTCGACGGTCCCATTGGCGGGGCCGCGTGTGGTCTGGCGGGGGCGATAGTCGCGGCCAAAGACCTCTTTGTATATGGCGCGGGCCTTGGGTTGGATCTCCTGCTCGTAGTGGTCGAGTTGGTCGAGGAATCCCGTTAGTTTGGTTTCCTCTTTGACCAGTTCCTCGCCTGAGATCTCGTCGCCAGCGTAAGCTTTGCGAAGCGCCTCAACCTCGGAATTCAGCATGTGAACGCCTTGGAAAAATGGCATCGGTGCTTTGCCAGCATGCTGTGCCCGCGTCAGTTTGGGCCCGTTGTTGATGTACTCGATCTGACCGTCTGCCCACCAATTGAGTTGATTAACGAAGCTCTCGAGCATGTATTGCCGAGTGGTCCCGTTATACTCATCTACACTCACGTGGCTCCGGGCAACGGAGGATGCTAGGGAGGTTAGCTCTTTTTCGATGTTCATAATGTAAGTTCCTTCTCTGTTGGTTTGAACGGCCCCCGTAACCATGTCCGCAGGTCCGGTAATCCAGCCCGTTGTTTGGTACCGTTAGCGAAACCCGCCGCAGAAAACCTGGCTGGAGGCTTGCCGGAAGCCAGTTTTTCGGAGCCGTCCGGACAGAGAAAGGCGGAGCGAAGCGACTCCGTCCGGGCGGGTCGGCAGGTTGCAGCTTGCGGGACAACGGGCTGGATTGCTGTCGCGGGCATGGTTCGGATGAGGGTCGGGCAAACCAACAGAGAAGGTTACTGGAGTTGGACATCGTTAATAGAGCTTAGCTCTCTAGCGTCCGCAGGTGGTCGAAGCCACCTAATACAACTTCACGCTTTAGCGTGTCTTTATTGTTCTTTCTTTTCTTTCTTCTTTTCAAAGCGATAGCGTCATGTGAGGCTTATCTGTGCGTTGACGGTGGGTTGACGGAAGCCTACTAGAGTAAACATGGCCCCGAATAAACCAGTCGCAGCCACAAGAGATCTCACGCAGAAACAACAGGCGTTAGTAGATACGCTCGTAGCAACTGGGTGTTCGATTACAGAGGCAGCAGGTGAAGCAGGTTATGCAGAGGGTGAGTCCGGTCGGGTCACCGCAAGCAAGACGCTACGCCTTCCACACGTTCAATCCTATCTGATGCAGCAGGTCGCTGAGAACCTTGGGATCAGTGCAGCAAGAGCAGCGTCGAGGATGGTTCAACTTGCTACGAATGCCCGATCAGAGTACGTGCAGCTAGAAGCGAGCAAGGATATACTGGATCGGACAGGGTATAAGCCCCCGGACAGATCACAAGCGGTAGTGGATGGCGATATCCGGGTCAGTATAGACCTCGGCTGATGAGCGGCCCCGTCAGTAGTAGGTACACGGAACGTCAGTGAGCGTGTACCACGGCCTGTGAGAACAGGAGGGGGGGGGTTAAAAACGGGTTGTCGTACAAAGGGAAAGGGCTTCCCCACGGGATAAAGCCCAAAAAGGTTCGATCAGTCTCTCCCGTGCGTTCCTGAAATATTTTTTACCCCATAGGGTTTGCTTTATTTCATAGGAGATAAGCATGCCCCCGAAACGACCTCCATCTGCTTACGGCAAGAAAAAACCAAAGCCTAAGAAGAAACCCAAAAAGTAGCATGCCGAGAGAGTCAACCATGCCCCGGCCTTCCAGTCGGTGTCCGCATGAGGAGTTCGCTCTTTCCTATTACAGGACATGTCCTGATGACCCGGCACAGGTTGAGCTGTGCATCTCGTTTGATAACAAGCTCCACATTATCCCTGTCAGCCAGAAGAAGCTCATGCATGACCTGAAGGCGATTGTGGATATGCTTTCCGATGACTGAGAGCATCACCACTATTGGCGGTACCTATTCGATTTCTATTGAGGACAGTGAGACCCCGAGCGTGGTGTTTGAGTTCAATGGGTTTCTGTGTCCCTCGGAGGCTTTGGCTTTCATCGAGGTCATGCAGGAGAACATATCGGCATGGTTTACCGAGACGAACGGAACAGGGGTACTCCACTAAAGGTTTAGCAGGCTGAACGATGAGCATAATACCGGATCTTAGATGGGACGATCACAAGCGGCTGCGGCTGGTGGTGAGGCAGGTCCATATGAAGAACTACCCTGACGACCTGATGACGGACATTGAGGCTGACAGGATCATTGAGTCCATAGCGCCTGAAGTCCTCGAGGGATGGCTGAAGGCGAAGATAGATGCACAGGAGGTAGCGTGATGCAAATGTCAACACTCGACAGGTACGGGAATTATATTGATGTAGACGACGCTGGGCCTCCCGGACGGGAGTTCCGCTCCGAAACAGACCCTAAACCCAAATATAAAAAACAGCCCGTGCTTCCGAAAAAAAACAAAGGTCGCCCCTCCATAAAACGAGCCGCCATAAAACAGATAGTTGAAAACCTCTGGACCGGGCCGCTTAGCCCGAAGAAGACAACTGTCTATCGCGGCCAGACAGCAACACCCATGCCTGAGTTAAAGGGCGGAGACTTTAAGTCTAAGTTTGATAGACACCCCGGCATGAAAGCAGACTCCGGAAAGTTCTGGAGCCAGTCTACTCATTCCGCAAAAGGCCATGCAAAAATTGTAGGCAGGGCTGGCAACACTCCCGTGGCCGTATGGAAAGCCGAGGTGCCCAAGGTCGATGTGCTGAAGGGTCAAAAAAGTCTTCTTAAGCATAACAGGATATCAAACGAATACGTTGGTGCCACAGACAGAGGCGCTCTTTCACGGGCAAAGGCCGACATACGCCAAGGCAATCTTTACCAGACAGTCATGGACCCGCCGAACAAGCGCCTGAGTATTTCACAGACAAGCAGAGTCAACCCGACCTTCAAGGGTGTAAGAGGCCCCGCGCTCAAGTCACTGGCACAGGTCGCTATGCGTGTCAGCTCTCGCATCCTTGGACCTGTTGGTATTATAGACATGATTGTGAACCCGACCCCTGCCTACAATCCGAACGATGGGTACAAGGGCGATGATCATCCTGTCAGTAGAAAGGCTGATCCCCGCAGGCGAATGAAGGCAACGATTGCCGGCATCCGGTGACTGATCTCGCCTACAAGCCTGATGGCGAAGTCATCAAGGAGTTCATGCGGTCGAATGATTTCTTCCGGGGTATCCGTGGCCCGGTAGGTTCCGGCAAGTCCGTTGCCTGCTGCATCGAGGTTTTTCGCCGCGCACTGGCACAGGAACCCGGGCCTGACGGCATACGACGCACCCGGATGGCAATCATCCGGAACACAAACCCGCAGCTTAAAACGACGACCATCAAGACATGGCTCGACTGGTTTCCGGAAAATACCTGGGGAAGGTTCCGCCGCGAGGTTCCGTACACCCATCACATGAAGCGCGGAGACATTGACTGCGAGGTAATATTCCTTGCCCTCGACCGCCCGGAGGATATCCGGAGACTGCTGTCGCTTGAGCTTACGATGGTCTGGATCAACGAAGCGCGGGAACTCAGCAAGGGGATCATCGATGCGTGTACCATGCGCGTGGGCAGATACCCGTCGATCAAGGACGGCGGCCCTTCGTGGTACGGCGTGATAGCTGACACGAACGCCCCGGAGGAAGATCACTGGTGGCCGATCATGGCGGGTGATGTACCGATACCCGACCACATCGGTCGCGAGGAAGCCCTGATGCTGACCCGCCCGGACAACTGGTCGTTCTATGTTCAGCCGTCCGGGATGAACGAGACACGCGATACTGACAACGTTGTGTCCGGCTATGACCGCAACAAGACAGCGGAGAACGTCAACAACCTGACGGGCGATTACTATTCAAACATCATACGCGGCAAGACCAAGTCATGGATCGATGTCTATGTGATGAACCGCCTCGGCACGATTGAGGAAGGCAGGCCGGTCTATAACCAGTTCAACGAGCTGGTCCATGTTGCCAAGGATCCGATCCCGATCCCGGACAACGCACAGATCATCTGCGGCATGGATTTCGGGTTAACCCCCGCCGCCGCGTTTTGCATGCGTCTTCCCCGTGGGAGGTGGGCAATCGTCCATGAGCTTGTGTGTCAGGACATGGCAGCCAAATCCTTCGGTGAGATGATCCAGAGGGATGTCGCCTCGATGTTTGCCAACTGCGATCTCACGTTCTACGGCGACCCGGCTGGTGACCAGAGGGCACAGACAGACGAGCGGACACCGTTCCAGATACTCCGGGGTGCCGGGATCAACGCGATTCCTGCCCCGTCGAACGATGTCTCGCTGCGCCTTGAAAGCGTCAATGCGTGTCTGTCCCGCATGGTAGATGGACACCCGGCGCTGCTGGTGGATCCTTCTTGTGCAACAATAAAAAAAGGCTTCGCAGGCGGGTACCACTACCGACGACTTAATGTCTCAGGGACCGAGAGGTTTGAGGACAAGCCGTCAAAGAACAGGTTCAGTCACGTACATGATGCACTCCAGTATGCCCTGATAGGTGCCGGGGAAGGACGGAGGCTTATCTCGAACGGTAATGCCATGAAGCCCGTGGTTGCAAAGCGTGACTTTGATCCCTTCAACCACAAGCGCCGAAAGAAGAAATCGCCATGGCAACAGGCTCGGTTTGGGTAATCGTCTTTTACGGGACGCCACGCGGCAACTGGGGGCTGTGGCGTCTGCTCTGGCCCCATACATGGCCGTGGTTCCGCAAGACCGGATACCAGCACTGTGTTGGCATCCGCGAAGTACCCGGCGGCTATCTTCTGGTTGACCCGCACAATAAAGGACTCGCGATCCGCTACATCACGGAAACCGAGATGGTGAAGATGAGAGCTATGTATAACCGGCTTAATGCGACGGCCTGGCAAATAAGAGCCATACAGCAGCCTCTCCCTCTCGTGGGTATATACACATGTTCGACTGTCCTCTCGCGCCTGTGCGGACTCCGTGGGCTGTTCTGGGCGCCTTACAGGCTGTCATGTGCGTTGCCGCATGCAGGTGCGGTGCCATTCTGCCCCATCAGATGGAGGATTCTTAATGGGTCGTAGAGTCGTACAAGCGATAACAGCGGTTGTCCCGATAGTGGCGAGTGCGGTTGGAGGGCCGGCTGCGGGAGCCGCCGTAAGCGGTATTCTTGGGTTGGCCTCGGAGAAGAAGCAATCCCGTGCTGATGTCCGCTCTCCTTCTTTTGTTGCGCCCCAAGCGGCACAACAGGCAGACCCGGCAGCAGAGGCGGCAGGAAGAAGAAAAGCAGTCCGGCTTCAGGCTTCACAGGCAAGCAACGCGTCGAGATACTTTGGCGGTGGAAGCGGCAGCCGCTTCTTCGGGGACTGATGGCTGCTAATCCAGAACTTTCCATAGCGGCGGACTCCGGTGTTCCCAATCCCGGCGGTCAGGATCTGTATGGAAAACTCAATCAGCGATACCAGATGTGCCGCAACAGGCGCGAACAGTGGGTGTCTGTATGGGAGGAGTGCTACGAGTATACGCTGCCCCTGCGCGAAAGTTTTTTCGAGGAGTCTCCCGGCCAGAGAAGGAACGACCGGATCTATGATGAAACCGCTGTGGTTGGCGTTCAGGAATTTGCTTCTCGCCTACAGGCAGGCTTGGTTCCTAATTTTGCACGCTGGGCAGATCTCAAGGCCGGTTCCGAGATACCGGAAGAAAACCGGGACGAGGTAAACGAACAGCTTGATGCGATCACGGAGTACGTGTTCGAGGTCCTTCAGCAGTCGAATTTCTCTCAGGAAACCCATGAGTCATTCCTTGACCTTGCTGTAGGCACGGCCTGCATGATGGTTGAGGAGGGAGATGCACTCAACCCGGTACGCTTCCGTGCTGTACCTCTACCTCATATTGTCCTCGAAGCAGGACCGGACGATGGCATCTCCGCTGTTTTCCGCAAGCGCAAGGTGCGTTACGCGGAGCTGGGTATCGTGTGGCCCGGGGCAATGCTTGATGCCCAGATACAGAAGAAGCAGCAATCCGAGGGAATGAAGTATGTCGATGTCATCGAGGCAACGGTGCGCGACTACTCGATGCTGCCGGAAGAAGCCTCGAACTACTACGTCATGCTTCCCTCCGAAAAGCAGATCATCTTTGCCGAGTCCTATGAAGGCATAGGGTCCAACCCGTGGGTGGTATTCCGCTGGTCGAAAAGCAGTGGGGAGGTTTACGGGCGGGGTCCGATTCTCAATGCAATCAGTGCGATCAAGACCTGTAACCTGACAGTTGAGCTGATCCTCGAGAACGCACAGATGGCGATCTCCGGTATGTATCAGGTCGATGATGACGGCACGCTGAACACCGATAATATCAATCTGGTACCCGGTACGATAATTCCGCGGTCGCCGGGGAGTAACGGTTTACAGCCGATCAACCCGGCTGGATCCTTTGATGTGGCAGGCATTGTCCTCGATGACATGCGGACCAATATCAAGCGTGCGCTTTACAACGAGATGCTGGGTAACCCGAACCGGACACCCATGAGCGCGACCGAGGTTGCTGAACGCATGGCTGACCTGTCCCGGCAGATCGGCTCCGCCTTCGGCAGGCTTCAGGCCGAGTTCGTCCAGCCTATTCTGGCCCGGGTTATTAATATCCTTGTCAGGCAGGGACGCATTGAAATGCCTGTCCTGAATGGCCGCATTGCCAAGGTTGTTTCCGTATCTCCCCTGTCCCGTGCCCAGCTTCAGCAGGATGTTGTGACGGTTGACAGGTTCCTCGAGGTGCTGATGGGCCGCTTCGGACCCCAGATGCTCAACCTGTTTATCAAGGGCGAGGACACAGCGCAGTACATCGCGTCCAAGATGGGCGTTCCACAGGGCCTCATACGTGACGAGGCTGAACGTGCAGAGCTGATGCAGGCACTTGCCGCCATGCAGCAACAGGCACCCGAACAGGCACCAGAACAGATATGACAGCAAAGGCCGGACCCGACGGATACATACGCACGCCCGGAGACGATGCAAAACTGAATAAACTTTTTGCAACCGTGTTCTCCTCGGCAGCCGGTGAGGAAGTCATCAGGAACCTGAGGTCCCTGACGATAGAAGCCGTGGCTGGCCCGGAGATAACTGACAGCCACCTACGCCACCTCGAGGGCATGCGTTACCTCGTCGGCATAATTCAACGTCGCATTAAGGCAGGACAAAATAATGAGTGATGAAACAGAAACAGACACCCTCGCAGAAACAGCAACTCAGGAGGTACCTGAAAGTGGCGCAGCAGAAGAAGTCGAAGTCAAAGAAAGGCCGGACTACTATCCCGAAAAATTCTGGGACCCGGACCAAAACGAACCGAACGTCGAAGCCCTCGCCCAAGGCTACAACGAGCTTGAAAGGTTCGTGGGTAAAAAGACAGATGACATCCGTGAAGAAGTCATTCGTCAGCAGATGGAAGAGCTTAACCAGAACCGTCCGGAAGCGCCTGACAAATACCTGGCAACGTTTTCTGAGGACTCTCCGTTTAAGGAAATAGAGGATCAGCTTTCCTATGATGACCCGGTTCTCAAGATGTGGGCGGATGTTTCCCACAAGGCGGGGTTGAACAACGAGGAGTTCTCGGAAGGTATCCATACCTATCTCGAGGCGATGGCTTCCGGGACTGATGTATCTCAGGAGATCGAAAGGCTCGGCGAGAACGGGCAGGCCCGGGTAGATGCTGTTGATATGTGGGTCCGCAAGAACCTCAACGACGATATGTATGAAGCCCTGTCCGGCCAGATCCGCACGGCTGAAGCCTTTCAGGCACTGGAGTCACTGATGAACACCAACAAACCCGCACAGACAAATGCCTATAACGCGGAGTCGGTTACTGCCAAGCCAGAGAAGAGCGACATACAGGCAGCAATGGATGATCCGAAATACTGGGACCCCGCCCGCCGGGACGCATCCTATGTCAAGCAGGTCGAGAACATGGTGCGCCGCGCTTCCGTCTAGGTTCTCACGTGCGTTTTAATAGGTCGATTGGCGTGGTTCTGTCACCACGGCCCTGATGCGTAGGTGGAAGCCCGGTTCCCGGACAACTTCAACGCTTGACGCCAACGGATAACCATTTGTGTCAACTCTAAATAACGAGGTGCCAAATGGCTCTTGATATCGATACTGCGTTTATCACGCAATTCGAGTCAGAGGTCCATGTCGCTTACCAGAGGATGGGTTCCAAGCTCCGGAACACCATTCGCGTGGTAAACAACGTGCAGGGATCAACGGCTCGTTTCCAGAAAGTGGCCAAGGGAACAGCGTCCACGAAAGCTAGACATAGCTCCGTAGCCGCGATGGATCTTGACCACACAACCGTCGATTGCAGTCTCAGCGATTACTATGCTGCGGACTACGTTGACGCCCTTGATGAGCTGAAAATCAATATTGACGAACGTCAGGTTGTTGCCATGAACGCGGCAGCAGCTCTCGGTCGCAAGACTGATGAACTCATCACAACCGCCATGGACACAACTACGAACGAAGTAGCCCACGGCTCTGCGGCTCTGACGCAGGCCAAGGTCTTCGAAGTATTTGAGGGCATGGGCGATGGCGATGTCCCGGATGACGGGCAACGCTACGCAGCAGTAGGTCCGCAGCAGTGGACTGACCTGCTCGCAATCAACTCCTTCGTACAGGCTGACTACATCGGTTACGAAGACCTGCCCTTCAAAGGGGGCATGACCGCCAAATCGTGGCTTGGTTACATCTGGTTCGCTCATTCCGGATTGCCGAAAGCCTCGACCACCCGGAAGTGCTTCATGTGGCATCGTAGCTCGGTTGGCTTCGCGTCCGGCAAGGACGTGACCACGGAGGTCAATTACATCCCTGAGAAAGTTTCGCACCTTATTACCGCGAACCTGTCTCAAGGCTCTGTCTTGATCGACGCGGCTGGCATCTACGAAGTACAAGCAACGGAGTCCTGATAATGGCTTATGCAGCAGCAGACCTTCACAAAATTGGTGGCGGCGTTAAGTCTTTGTTCATGTACGAAAGCACCGATGCAATCGGTACGATCGTCGGATCAGGCTACTTTAACGATGCGACCAATATCCTTAATCAGGATGACTGCATTATTGCGGTGGGTGCAACGGGAGGTACGCGTACAGTTGACCTCGTTGTTGTAACGTCCGCAAGCCGTGCGGCGACAGTTACCACGACTAACGGTACCTGATGATTAGGGGGGCTGGGCAACCGGCTCCCCTTCTCAGCCCGTTATGGCTTTAACCGCATCCACCACCAATATCGACATCTGCGCCCGTGCGCTGGTGATGATCGGGGCTTCCCCGATTTCGTCGTTTGATGACGGCACCACGGAGGCCACGGTTGCATCGAACACCTATGAGGACACGGTTCGCGCTGATCTCTCCATGATGCGCTGGCGTTTTGCCTCGGGCCAGGTCCAGTTATCCCGGCTCACGGATACACCTGCCGGTCGCTTCGATGCGGCCTATCAGCTACCGTCCGATCTTCTGAACCTTCACACCGTAACGATCAACGACAACATCCTGTCCTATGACCGTTACGAAGACATGGTTTACTGCAATGCGGCATCCGGCGATGTCCTGATTGCGGACTATACCTACCGGGCTGACGAGTCGAACTGGCCCCCGTATTTCATCCTGCTTGCCCAGTATCACATGGCAGCCACATTCGCGGCGTCGGTTGCCCGGTCCGGTGATATGCAGAACCTGTTCCTGCAACAGTACGTTTCC
>PVBE012615000.1_pt1 | contig 17834 bp, 15 predicted proteins | sample 1631181 | NCBI WGS metagenome assembly PVBE01 (sample SAMN08397723, study PRJNA350692) | Marine metagenome, whole genome shotgun sequencing project. | isolation source: water | place: Pacific Ocean | collected 2012-04
GACCCAATCAAAGACATCGAGAGGAAACTCACAGTACAAAGAGATCTCTTCCTCATACTGGAAAAGGATGGGGAAATACTCGGGTCTGTGATGGGTGGGTATGATGGACATCGAGGTAATGTCTACTACTTCGGTGTACATCCAGAACATCAAGGTAAAAGATACGGTAAACTACTTCTGAAGATTCTTGAGATTGGATTCCTGAAACTGAAGTGTCCCAAAGTGAACATACTCATTCGGAATACTAATATTGATGTGAAGGAGTTCTATAATGAAATGGGTTATGAAGACCATGATTCAATCTCTGTGGGAAAGAGACTGATTCCAGATGAGTGATTGGTTCTTTTCATTCCCTGTGGATGTTCATGATCTTAGACCTGTGTTCGACATAAGGTTGGATAACACATTCACTTACCCCTCTTCCTTCTTTTGTTATCGTCTACACACTTATTTTTTAGATCAGTATATTTGATTTATTGAATATAGTTCAGGAGAAGAGTTCAACGAAGGGGTGGGGGTAACGAAAACTTCTAAAAAGTTATTCCTACCCCACAGAGATAGAAAACCAGAAAGAGTTTAAGAACTTTCATTTCAATTTATCTGGATGACCCTTCTTGTGTTTCTGAACTTTTCGATCAACCTGTCTGAAGAGAGTCATAACCTCTCGGATATGTTTGTCCTTCAAATCTCCCATAAAAAACATATTCCTATGAATCAGTTCTTTCCTATCCCATTCAGATTGTTGAATCCTGTCATGAAGTTTTTGAGTGATTTTCCTGTTATCTAATAAGTCTATTCTGAACCTTCCAGTGGTTCGGATCGGAGAGGGAATCTTCCGTCCTCTATGTTCATATTCCTGTGGAGGTCTTTCGGGAACATATTTGTTGTTCTCATCAAAATTACCTATGACATCCCATCCATGAACATAAGAACAATTCCACCAAAGAGTTTCTAATCTATCCTCCAACATTGAGAAGACAATACAGTAAATTCCCATCTTCTCCATTGGATTGATATTCTCTTTTTCCTCTTCAGACCTTTCATCCCAATCTTTGAAAAATTCATAACTGGTTCTGAAGAAATTTCCCTTTTTCAGATTAGATAATATCTGAGGTTTTTTGGTCTTTCTTAGAGTCCCTATTTCATGTTCTTTCTTTCCCATATTCAAATCTCAATTCCAGTAGACTTTAAAGTGATAGTGTTCACCAGAACACGAACCATTTCCACCTGTCGTTCCTTTGGAGATTCGGTAAGACAGACATGAATAATTAGAGTTCTTGGTTCTGGATCGGTATTGGAAGATCCCATCTCCCAAGTGTTTTACACCAGTAATGATGATCTGGTCATTGTCTTCAACAAAAATGGTTGGGGTTGAAATTTGTGAGGTCTGATTCACATAGACAACTTCCCGAATGACTTTGAATTTCTCGATCTTGGGTTCATCAGTCCAAAACTCATATCCTCCTTCTTCACCTAAGATGATTCCTGTTTGAAGAAGGAGGATGAGTGGGAGGATCTTGAGGAATTTCATTTCACTATTTTTCCCCAATCCATTCTCAAACATTTGAAATCAATCCCTCTGGTGTGGGAAGTCTCATAGGAGATTTGTTTGACACATTTATTGAAAATGATGTCTGGGTTATATCCTTTTCCGTAACGATCCAAGTCTATATTTCCAGATGTATGACCTACTAGTTCATTGATGAAGTGAGGTTCAACCCCCTTCTGTTTTAGATGGTCAACCACAGTATGTCTCAAACTATGAAAGGTTTTCTTGTCAGTTTTCAAACCAAGTTTTGGGAGGTATCTGGTATTGAAAAATCTTGTCACATTTCGATTGTATCCATTCTCTCCGTAAGGAAGTTCTTCAAATAATCTTTGTCTGTCAGGATCTTTCTTCTTCAGTAAATCAATAAACTCAATAAAACCAATATCAATCAAAGTATCGTGAATAGGAACAATCCTTCTGGATGAGAGAGTTTTGAGTTTCTTGTCTGGTCTATCTGGTTCTTCAAGTATGTCAAAACACCACCGATTGTTTCTGTGGTTTCCTTGGATGGTTTTGATGTTATCCAGATAAAGGGGAGTGATTTCTCCCATTCTCATCCCAGAAAAGACTGAAATCAAAGGAACCCAAAATAGTTCATATCTTCTGTTTTCAATATTGGTGAAATGGATGTAATTCTCTTTGTTGAAGATTTGTTTTAGTTCCTTATCTGAAAAACGATTTCTTTGATCTGAAGGTCTGACTTTAATCTTCTGTTTCATCCCCTTAAAGGGATTAACATCTGTGTATCCATAGATCGTACACCAGTTCATGAATGACGAAACGTATCCAATATGTTTGTTTAAGGTAACCAAAGAAATTCTTTCAGAATCTTTGATCTTCATTCCCATAATTTCATGGAAAGACTTATCTCTGAACTTTGGGAGTTTGTTTCTGTTCTTTGGGAAATTCTTGAGGTGAGATTTGAATTGTGTTCCCTTTTCAACATTGATTGAAGAAATCGGAATATCCCCAAAATCCTCTATCAATAAACTAAGAGAATATTTTATTTCTGTTCCAGTTTTTGTCCTGAGATCATCATCAGATTTGTCATCTATGAATTTCTCAATACCCTCTGAAATTTTGATGGATTGATGGGAGGATTGTGGACTTTCAACTTTATATGGTTCGGTTGGTTCGGGAGAAAAGTTTTCAATGACAGGATGTTGAACTGTATTACCAATTTGTACTGGAATAGAAGGTGGTGATGATTGATTAATTATTAGTTCTGGAAATAATTCCATCCCTAACTTCTCATCTACCTCTCTTCTAAAATCATCATCAGATCTTCCAGTTTCGTTAATCAGATCCTTAGTCCATTGGTTCCTCAGAAGATAGAGATCTATAAAAGATCTTCTGAGTCTTTTGTGATTGACTGATTTGGAATCAACTTTGATGTCTAGACTTTTCAGAATGGATTGAAGTTTCTGGTCTACAGATTCCTCAATACTTTTTAGATCTGTAAGAACTGACTTCTTTAGATCTGTTTCCCTATTTGAGATTGTTTCAACACTCTCAATCTTCTTCATGGAATCATACTTGTTGGTTCCCAGATCAACGTGATGACTATGAAGGATGGACTTCCTTACCTCTGTCCTCAGAATTTCTTTAATGTTTTCTATGTTCAGATCTTTCATTCCCAGACGAATATCTTGAAAGAGTTTTTTAACAAGGTTCTGAAGAGTCACAGAAACCAACAGAGTTTCTTTATTTCTAACATCTTTGAGGGATATTTGAAACTGTGTCTTCCCTTTGAAATAGGGAATTAAATCTTTTGGAATGTATTGTCTGAAATGAAAATGGATCTGATTACCAAATTTCCTTGGATAGAGTTGGGTATTCTTCATTCTGAACTTCCTAACCGTGACGGTTTAGTGACTAGTCACCGTGACAACTTAGTGACCGTTTACTCGGAAGTTCGGAATAGGGTCGAATTTCAACTGATTGGAGGGATGAAATCCCTAATGATTACAACACTTTAGATCATTAGGAAGTTCGGACACTGGTCGGGGTGGAGAGATTCGAACTCCCGACATCCTGCTCCCAAAGCAGGCGCGCTACCGGACTGCGCTACACCCCGAAAGAAATAAAGGAAGGTAAAGAACACATTATAATCCCAAACCACGGATCAAAAGGCAAGGAGCATATGGAATGGGAAAGGATGGGCAAAGTACCTTACTCCGGTGCATACCGGGTTTTATAAAACCATCTCAGGAATTTTAAATTAACAGGGTTTTGTTGCTTCCAGGACTTTTTGGAAGACGAATTCCGGGTCAGCACCCGGGTTGGCCGCGACGGAACGCAGCCACATATCTCCTTCGATATCGGTGAGCGAGACCCAGGCCTGTTTCAGCCGTGAGCGAACTTCGGATGCTGGAATGGTTTTGTGTTTCCAGACGACGATTCCCGTTTGGGAGGGGCCCCAAAGTTCAAAGTCAGGATGTTCATCCACGAGATTCTTCAACCGTTCTGCCTTGGCCATATCGGAGTCGATATGTTCGGCCAGTCCTTCCCGTCCCCAATGCAGCAGGGTGGCAGCAAGAGGCAATGCCGAGGCAGGAGCCGAGCCGATGAGCCCGATGTTCGGAGCCGATAGATAGCCTCCGCCATAGGACATCGCCTGATGTGCTGATTCGGCTTCCTTGAAGAGGATCAGTGCGGCTCCCTTGGGTTGGTACATCCATTTGTGTGCAGAGAATCCCACAGAATCTGCGGTTTCAATTCCTGCCAGTCGTGATGCATGCTGATGACTGAACCTCATGGGACCGGCCCATGCGGCATCGATGTGGATCCAGGGTGCTTTTGGCATGGGGTTCAGCGCATCGATCGCTCCAGTCGCTACCGTTCCGGCGGTGAGGAAAACAGCGGTATCGTTCCAGTCTGAATCAGCATCAGGTGTCCACCGATGCTGACGGTCCGTTTCCATCGCCTGGTATTCAAGACCAAGGATATCGGCGGCTTTCCGAACCGAAAGGTGGGCCATTTTGGAAGCGGCAACTTTTTTCACCCCTTTCAGTTCCCGCGCGGCCCAAAGAGCGGTCAGGTTGGAAATAGTGGATCCCGGGACAAAATGTCCGCCCCCCATTCCGAAAAATGGAGCGATCCAAGTCACGACCCTTTCTGAAAGCAGTCTGGCTTTGGGTGCCACATCAGGGTGCAGTAGGTTCTGATTCAAAGCCGCCTGCCAGAGCGCTGCGGTCCAGGCCACCGACGGGGTCGGGGGGTCCATGTGGGCCATGAATCCCGGATGATGCAACTGGGCACTCGTTTCCAGCACTCCCGATGCCATCTGCTCCAGAACCTGGGATGCCTCCATCCCGGATTCAGGCATCGTTTCCGTAAGTTCGAGCCCGTCCTTCAGAGGCACCGGTTCATCCCGTGGAACCCGTGAAGCTTCCAGCAGGTCCAGGGCCTTTTCCACCAAAAGGCGGTCGACTTGATGTTCCTGGTTTATGGCAGGGATGGGTTTTGTATCCATTTTATCTGGAATCCATTCTTAACTGCATAGGATAGATTGAGATGAGAGGAATTTTCTAGGAGTAGAGAAAACCATGAAATGAGCATTTGCTCAAGCCAATCTGCTGGCCTGAGGCTCATCGATTTCCTTTATTTATTTTTTTTTCAAGATGGGGAACCAGACCCCCGTCTTTCAGCATCTGCATTAGGAATTCGGGTACTTGACTGCAGATGAGAGTCTCCCCAGTGGTTTGGTTGAAAACCGAGCCCTGTTTGGGGTCAGGAACCAGATGGTCTCCTTCATGAATTTTAGAGGTGTCCTCGCATTCCAGTACCAGCAGTCCAAGATTGAAGGCATTTCGTTGAAAAATACCCCCAAAGGACGGAGCAATCACTGCTGAGACACCTAGCTGCAAAAGACTCTGAACGGCCTGTTCACGTGAGGAGCCTGCACCAAAATTACGCCCACCTACAACGATGTCTCCTATTCTCACATTTTTTGGGAAATGTGGGTTGAGCCGTTCCAGACAATGACGTGCGAGTTCCTCCATCGGGCTTTTCATGAATGCTCCTGGAGCTAGTTGATCGGTGTCGACATTGTCGCCGAAAACCCAGCTTTTGCCTTCATACATCATCAATTCTTAAGAAAAAGACGGGGATCACTGATCCGGCCGGTGATGGCAGTAGCAGCCACGGTCATCGGGGAGGCAAGATAGACCTCGGATTCCTCATCTCCCATCCTCCCTTTGAAATTACGGGCGGTGGAGGAAAGGCAGACCGTTCCCTTGTCAAGTCGTTGTGGACCATAGCCGGCACAGAGCCCACAGCTTGTGGGAAGCACTTTGCCCCCTGCATTTTCAAGAATTCCAAGGATTCCTTCTTTTTTGGCCTGTTTTAGGTCTCTCAATGAAGAAGGGGCGACCCATAGTTCGATTCCCTTTTGAACCTTGTTTCCCTTAAGGATGCTAGCAGCGGATCGAAGGTCTTGAAGCTTGGCTCCGGTGCATGCACCCAGATAAAGCACCTTCGGGTGGATCTTGCCAAAATTGGATACGGCCGAGGCATTCGCAGGGCTATGAGGAGCGGCAACCTGGGGTTCAAGCTGCTCGGCCTGAAAGCTATGGAGTTCAAATTCGGCATCCGAATCGGTGTTCCATTTTGTCCAGTCTCCCGCATCGGAGTTGTGTAACCCAAGCCATTCGACCGTGGTCTCATCTGGTGCAATCAAACCTGTTTGGGCTCCAAATTCTGCACTCATGTTGGTAAGGGTCATACGTTCCTGCATGGAAAGCCTTGAGACGGCGTCTCCGCAAAATTCGACTGCCTGGTAACGTCCTCCGTCCATCCCCATTTTTCCGCAGAGGAAAAGCATCATGTCCTTTGCCATCACTCCTTTGGGAAAGGTTCCGTTCCATTCGATGCGGATGGTTTCCGGAACACGGATCCAGATTTTTCCGGTAGCAAGAACACCTGCCATTTCGGTGGCCCCGATGCCGAACATGTAACAACCGAATGCCCCTCCGGTTGGAGAATGGCTATCACCCCCGACTGCGAACATCCCTGGCCGAAGGTGACCATTCTCCGGAAGCACCACATGGCAGATTCCTTCTTCATCATGAAAGCGCTTCACTCCTTGTTCCTGGACCCAGCGGCGTGTCAGTTTCAGAATTGCTTCCGAATCAGCGTCGAAGGTCGGGACATAGTGATCGCTGATCACCACCAGCTTTTCCGGATCCCAAACACCCACTCCCAGCCTTTCCAGAATCGGGGCCACCCTGCGCGGGCCTCCCGAGTCATGAATCATGGCCAGGTCCACGGAACCGATTTCAATCTCTCCAATGCCCACTACTGCTTTGCGGGCGGCATGTGCAATGATCTTTTGTGCCAGGGTCTGAGGCAAGGAATCCTTTACTTTCTGTTGATAGATATTGCAGAATTCTTCCATAGTCAGAGGTTGACTGACAAGCAGCATTTCCAAAACGTATAAAAACATAAATCTAATGCAAAAAATCATTCCTGACTATCTTCGAGAATTCTGTGGTTTTCTGGAGCATACGAGCTATTCCGGAATCCCTGAGAACGTCAAACAGAGGGCCCGCCTGGTATTGGCTGACTCGATTGCTGCCATTGCAGGAGGCTCAGTGGAACCCGAAGTTATCACTTTAACGAACAATCTTCTCCCAGAAGGGGGGGAACCAGGTGTGTCCGTGATTGGTATGGATCCATGCATACCGTAATTTTCATGATTCATCTGATCCGAAGCACAAAGATTTTATGAAAGATTCTCCTGTTATTTTCGAAAAAGACGGGCGGATGGCTCGCATCATTCTGAACCGGCCTGAGGTTCTCAATGCCATTGATGATCGTCTTCCCAAACTCCTCCAGGATGCAGTCGAGAAGGCGAATGCCGATGAATCGGTGCGTGTTATCGTTTTATCCGGAGCCGGGAAGGCCTTCTGTGCCGGATATGACCTGAAAAGCTATGCAGAGGATTCAGGAAACAATCCAGGGTTCCAGAGCATGCCCTGGGATCCGGTCAAGGATTATGCCTTCATGAAACGCAACACCGGGTATTTCATGAGCCTCTGGCGGTCCCTTTTGCCGGTGATCTGCAAAATTCAGGGTTATGCGATTGCCGGTGGGACCGACATTGCATTCTGTGCGGATCTGCTCATGATTTCAGAAGATGCGAAGCTTGGATATCCTCCTGCCAGGGTCTGGGGCTGTCCTCCTGGTGGGATGTGGGTCTACCGGCTCGGGGCGGAACGTGCCAAAAGGCTTTTGCTGACGGGTGATCTGATCGACGGGAAAAAGGCTGCGGAATGGGGTCTGGGGGAGTGTGTTCCGGAATCCATGCTGGATCAGGAAGTGGAAAAGCTGGCCCAGAGGATGGCTTCCATCCCTCGCAACCAACTGGTGATGCAGAAAATGATGGTCAACCAGGCTCTGGAAAACATGGGGTTGGCCTCAACACAAACCCTTGCTGCCTTGTTTGACGGCATCGCCCGTCATACTCCGGAAGGGGTGAATTTCAAAAACCGGGCAGAGGAAATCGGCTGGAAAGAGGCCGTCAAGGAACGGGATCAGGGCAGCTTTGACTGGACGGAAAAGCGTCCTTTTAAATAAATTTGGGCTGACCTGGACTTGAATGAGTTGGAACTTAAAGGAGAAGATTGATGGAAGAAGTTTATGAAATCCATGCGATGCGATATGGCAGCAATGAAGGAAGAACACGTCAGGAAAATTTTTTAGAAAAAGTCGATGATCACGATTCCGTAATGCCATTGGATTACTACATTTGGCTGATCAGAAACGAAAATCGCTCGATCGTTGTCGATACGGGTTTTGATCATAAAGAGGCCACAAAACGTGGAAGAAGTATCATGATGCTGCCGTCAGAAAGACTTTCCCAGCTTGGTGTAAATGCCTGGGAGGTGGAGGATGTGATCATCACTCATCTCCATTATGACCATGCTGGGACTTTGCAGGATTTCCCAAAAGCACGTTTTCACATCCAGGAAACGGAGATGCAGTTTGCAACCGGTCCATGGATGCTGGAGGATCGTGAACGCTTCGCCTACTCAGCAGAGCATGTTGCAGAACTGATCCACTGTCTTTTTTCTCAGCGTGTCAGGTTTCATCAGCAAGACGGGGAAGTGGCTCCTGGGATCACGGTTCACCGCATGCCGGGTCATACGATGGGCATGCAGTCGGTAAGAGTCCGAACCCGGCGGGGTTGGGTTCTTCTTGCTTCTGATGCATCCCATTACTACGAACACTGGGTCAGGCGTATCCCGTTTTCAATCTGTTGGTCCCGTGAAGACCTTGTCTCCAGTTACATCGAATTTGAGAAACTCTCCGAAAGCCAAGACCATGTTGTTCCTGGACATGACCCCATGGTCAGGCAGCTCTATCCGGTTTCTCTGGACTTCGCTGGAAATGAAGCGGTGAGACTGGATCTTGAACCCAATCAATCCCTCCAAGACATCTTCGGCTGATGTCCTCTTCCTGGCATGAGTCAACCACTTCAGTACTTCAAAGAAGATTAAAATAAATATTCCTTGTTGAAGCGCATTTTGATGATCCTGTCTGGAATCCTACTCCTGATCATGGTGCTGTTGTCAGGACCGCTTTGGATCTTGATCAGTGGTCAACTGGATTTGAAGACTCACTGGAGTGTTGCCAGCCGTGAGAGTTCTGGAACGGCTCCTTCTCCGGATAACTTCCCAGAAGCATCTGTCCGGGTTTATTATGCACGATCCTTCAACTGGCGTGGAGCGTTTGGGGTTCACAGTTGGTTGGCGCTTAAGGAAAAAAATGGGAAGTCTTTCCAGATTTTCCAGGTGATTGGCTGGAGACTGTTCAGCAGTCAGTCTTCGGTGGATGTCCATTGGGGCGATCCGGCCCGCTACTGGTATGGGGAAGAACCCGTGCTGCTCGGAGAAATCACAGGAGTGGAAGCAGAACAGGCAATACCTCTAATCCGTGAAGCGGCAGAAAATTATCCTTTTGCCTGGAACTACCGGGTTTGGCCTGGACCGAACAGCAACACCTTCATTTCCCATCTCATGCGTTCCGCAGGAAACCTTCCATTCGGGCTTCCTCCTAACGCCATTGGCAAGGATTATCCTGTCGACGGAGCCCTTTTTGCCAAAACTCCCAGCAACACCGGGTGGCAGTTCTCCCTCTATGGGGTGCTTGGTATCATCTTCTCTTCGGCTGAGGGCATCCGCCTTCAACTGCTTGGGCTCGAATTCGGCTGGAACCCTCTTCGCGGTGAATGCTACTGGCCTGGTATCGGGATTTTGAGCTATTACTGAAGCAAAATAATGGAGTTTTCTGGAATCAATTAAACAGACCCCTAAACACTTCAATTTCTTTTGAATGTAAAGGGGATTTTTGGTTTCCCTAATTTTTTTTTGAAGTAAGGATTTCAAATAATTCCTGTTAACTTTGCTGTTTCGTCAAGACATTTCCATGCGAGTTCGAACATTTCATCAATTTGTTCTGTGGAGATGATCAGTGGTGGAGAGATGATCATGGTGTCATTGACGGATCGCATCACGAGGCCGTTTTTGAAGCAGGAGTCCCGGCAGAGATAGCCTGTTTTCCCTGGATCATCAAAACGTGCACGGCGTTCTTTGTCCGGGGAGAGTTCGATTGCTCCAAGCAGTCCTGCATTACGGACTTCAGCAACCAAGGGATGACTGTTGAATTCCTGCCAACGTTGTTTGAGGTAGGGGCCGGTTTCGTTTTTCACTTTTTCCAGCAGTTCTTCCTCCTGGAGGATTTTCAGATTTTCCAGGGCCACCGAGCAGGAGGCAGGATGGCCGGAGTAGGTGAATCCATGTGCGAATTCTCCTCCTTTTTCGTGGAGCACGTTTCCGACACGGTCATGAACGAGAACTCCGCCAATGGGTAGGTAGCCTGAGGAAAGCCCTTTGGCGATCGGAATCAGGTCCGGTTCCAGTCCGAAGTACTGGCTGCCGAACCATTCTCCGAGTCTACCAAATCCACAGATAACTTCGTCAGCAACCAGGAGGATTCCGTGTTTTTTACAGATCCTTTGGATTTCAGGCCAGTAGGTCTCAGGAGGAACGATCACTCCACCAGCTCCCTGAATTGGTTCTCCAATGAAAGCGGCGACACGATGTTCTCCAACTTCCAGGATCTTCTTTTCCAGATCTTGGGCAGTTTTGAGGCCAAACTCCTCTGGAGTGAGTTCTCCACCCTTGGCATACCAGTAAGGTTCCTCGATGTGTTCGATGTCTGGAATCGGGAGACCATCCATCTTGTGAATGAATGACTGCCCACCCATGCTCGCAGAGGCAACGGTGCTACCGTGGTAGGCGTTGATGCGGCTGATGACGACACGGCGTTCCGGTTGTTCCAGGAGGGACCAGTAACGTCGGATCATGCGCAGAACGGTGTCGTTGGCCTCTGATCCTGAATTGACGAGAAAGACACGGTTGAAACCTGGTGGCGCCAGCTCCGCCAGTTTTTCTGATAGGGCCACTGCGGGGGGGTGAGTTGTCTGGAAGAACGTGTTGTAGTAGGGAAGTTCCTCCAATTGACGCATGGCAGTTTCTGCGAGTCTTTTACGTCCGTAACCTACGTTGACGCACCAGAGCCCTGCCATCCCGTCCAGCAGTCGATTACCGTCCGAGTCCCAAAGGTAGATTCCTTCTGCTTTTGTGATGACCCTTGCCCCCTTTTGGGAGAGGGCCTTGGAATCGGTGAAAGGATGCAGGTAATGGGTACTGTCGCTTTGCTGTAATTCCAGGGTGTTCATAGAGGTATTCGTGTTTGTAATGTTCTGGGTCAAACGTTGAGCAGAAGGTATTCACGTTCCCAGGTACTGATGACGCTGAAAAATGCATCGTATTCTGCTCTTTTCAGGGAGCAGTAGACCCGGACGAATTTTTCTGTAAATAGATCATGCAGGGCCTCACTTTCCTCCATTTCTCTTAAGGCTTCTTCGAGGCTGCGGGGAAGTGAGAAGTCATGTTCATAGGCGCTTCCAGACACAGGAGGGGTGGGTTCCAGTTCTTCCAGGATTCCACGCAGACCACATCCGAGTGAAGTGGCAATTGCAAGATAGGGGTTCGCATCAGCACCTGCGATCCGGTTTTCGATGCGCCGATTGTTTTTGTCGCTGATGGGAATCCGGAATCCCGTCGTCCGGTTGTCATGTCCCCAGTGGACATTGATGGGTGCCGAATTGTCAGGCATGATACGCCGGTATGAATTGACGTTCGGCCCAAGCATGGGCATTGCCAGAGGAATGTATTTTTGCAGCCCCCCAATGAAATGGCGTAATGTTTTACTGTCTCGTTCTTTTTGATCGGAAAAGATGTTCTTGCCGGTTTTCACATCCAACAGGCTTTGATGGATGTGCAGGGAACTCCCAGGCTGATTTTCCATCGGTTTTGCCATGAAGGTCGCATAGACTTTGTGACGAATGGAAGTTTCCCGCATCGTGCGTTTAAAAAGGTAGACATGATCTGCAAGACGCAGGGGATCGCCGTGGTTGAAATTGATTTCCATCTGTGCACTCCCGGATTCATGGGTCAGTGCATCGATCTCCAACTCTTGTGCTTCACAGAAAGCATACATTTCCTCAAACAGCGGATCGAACTCATTCAAGGCGTCGATTCCGTAAAACTGACCTGTGACTTCCTGACGTCCTGAACGGCCTACAGGAGGAGTCAGAGGATAATCTGGATCTTTATTGATTTTCGTCAGGTAGAATTCCAACTCCGGTGCAACGACTGGCTTCAGTCCGTGTTCTTCATAACTTTTGAGAACCCTGTTGAGCACGTTACGTGGAGAAAGCTCGACCGGGGTTCCATCATGGTGGATACAGTCATGAATGACCTGGGCGGTGGGTTCCTCCACCCAGGGAACGAGGCAGGTGGTGGAGGGATCGGGACAAAGCTGCATGTCGATTTCGGCAGGATCGACATCAAACAAATCCTCATAGGGGATCCACTCTCCCGTCACCGACTGCAGAAAAACGGCTTCAGGCATGCGGAGTCCTTCATTACGCAGGAATTTGTCGGCAGGCATGATCTTCCCTCGTGCAATTCCAGTTAAATCCGGGATGATGCATTCGATTTCCGTGATCTTGTGCTTCTGGAACCAGTTTTTGAGATGCTTCATCGTTCCTCCTGAGATTGCCCTCCTGCAGGGGCCTGCAGGGTTTTGGTGATGATTTCCCTTACATCCCCTGAAAGTTTTTGGACGGCTCCAATGCGTTCCATCTGTCTTTGCATCAATTCCTGGCGTTTCGGGTCAAATTTTCTCCAGCGGTTGAAGGCACCTGCAAGACGGGCTGCGACCATCGGATTGCTCTGGTCATACTCAATTACCGAGTCGGCAAGAAAACAGTAACCATTTCCGGAAGCATCATGAAATCCTGTAAAATTGCTCATGGAGAAGGCACCGATTACGGATCGGATTCGGTTTGGGTTATTCTTATCAAACCTCGTATGACGGGTCAGGGTTTTTACCTTTTCCAAGGTACCAGGCAGGTTTGAGGTGGCCTGCAGGGCAAACCATTTGTCTAGCACCAGCGGTTCATCAAGCCATTTCTTTTCAAACTTTGCCATCGCGGCTTCCCGTTCTTCTGCCTCAGAGTCATTGAGTGCAGATAGGGCTCCGATGGTGTCAGTCATGTTCGAGGAAGTTTCGAACTGTTCATATGCGGCTTTCCTACCGTTTTTGCTGTCGGCGCGGACCAGGAAATCGAGACATAGGTTTTTCAGCTTACGTCGGCCTACTGCAGTGGGATCCAGACGGTATGGCCCTTTATCGTTCATGCTTTGGTAGAGACGGTTCCAATCCTCTTCCAGTTGCAGGGCGAGTTCTTGGAGCATCATTTGACGCAGCCGATGGACAGCCTCGACATCAATGACGTCCATCTTCTCTCCCAAATAACTTTCTGAAGGCAAGCTGAGCGCCTGTGCCAGCAGTGAGGGGTCACTGTTTTCGGTGATTGCCAACTGGTTCCTGAAAGACTGAAGCAGAGTTTCTGGAAACTGCAGCGGTTGGTTGGTTTTTGCGGCATCCATCCGGGACATAAAACTGCGAAGCATCAATTGCTGTCCTGCTTCCCAACGGTTGAACTCGTCAGAATCGTGTGCCGAGAGGAATGCCAGGTCCGCATCGGTATAGTTGAAAATCAGATCGACAGGTGCAGAAAAATGCCTGAGCAGAGATGGGATCGGAAGATGATTTATATCCTCGAAGACAAATTCCTCTTCAGTATCTCGGATCTCAAGGGTCTGCAGGTTTGCATCCGGGGTATGATCCTTTAGTTTCAATGGCAGGGCGTTTCCATCCGGATCAAGAAGTCCGATCCTGAGGGGCAGGTGGAAAGGATTTTTTTGAAGGATGGAGCCGGGATTCGGCTTTGAATCAGGAGTATTGATGTTGCCGAATCCTTTTTGGCCGGGAGTGTCCGGACAGGATTGCATTACCTTGAGTGTGTAGGTTTTGTGTTTCGGGTCGTATGCCCCACTGACTTCAAGCTTCGGCGTTCCGGATTGACGGTACCAGTTCCTGAATTGCCTCAAGTCGAATCCATTTGCATCCTCGAGGGCCGAGACAAAATCCTCGCAGGTGACGGCCTGTCCGTCATGGCGTTCAAAATAGAGGTCCATCCCCTTCCGGAAACCCTCCTCGCCCAGCAGGGTATGCATCATGCGAATCACTTCTGCTCCCTTCTCATAAACGGTCAGGGTGTAGAAGTTGTTGATTTCCTGGTATGAATCAGGTCTCACCGGATGGCTCATTGGGCCTGCGTCTTCAGGAAACTGGTGGGTTCTCAGCAGGTTGACGTCGTTGATGCGTTGTACCGCCCGGGAATTCATGTCTGCACTGAATTCCTGATCCCGAAAAACCGTCAAACCTTCTTTCAGGCTGAGCTGGAACCAGTCACGGCAGGTGACGCGGTTACCGGTCCAATTGTGAAAATATTCGTGAGCGATCACTCCCTGAACGAGGTTGTAGTCCCGGTCGGTTGCGGTTTCAGGAGAAGCGAGCACCAGCCTGGAATTGAAGATGTTGAGTCCTTTGTTTTCCATTGCACCGAAATTGAAATCATCAACCGCAACAATCATAAACAGATCCAGGTCGTATTCCCTGCCGAAACGCCGCTCATCCCATTCCATCGATTCCTTGAGGCTTTGCATCGCATGCGGTGTCCGACCGAGGTTTCCAGGTTCGACAAAGATTTTCAATCCGACTTCCCGGTTTGATTGAGTCATGAAGCGGTCTTCCAGGCATTCCAGTTCTCCAGCGACCATGGCAAACAGGTAGGCGGGTTTGGGAAAGGGGTCTTCCCAGAGAGCCCAGTGCCTTCCTTCTTCCAAAACTCCGGAATCGATCGGATTCCCGTTGGACAGCAATACTGGATATAGTTTTGAATCTGCTTCGATTCGGGTTCGGTAACATGCCATCACATCCGGACGGTCTGGGAAATAGGTGATCCTGCGGAAGCCCTCTGCTTCACACTGGGTAGAGAACATTGTACCGGAACGATAGAGTCCTTCGAGACTCGTGTTTTGTTCAGGATGGATACGCACTTTGATTTCAAGGTCAAAAACATCTGGAACAGAAGGAAGGGTCAGGGAAACCGAATCGATGCTGTAATGTCGGGTATGAAGGGGCTGACCGTCGAGTTTGATTTCAAGCAGTTCCATTTGTTCCCCATCGAGGATCAGGGGTTTGGGACTTGGAGCATTTGGTTCTCGGGCTTTGACCTTCAAATGACTGATGACGATGGTTTCCTCTTCAAAAAGCCTCACGTCGAGTTCAACCTTGGAAACCTGAAAATCTGGGGGAGTGTAGTCCCCGCGGTAGACCGTCCGGGCTTTTGATTCTTTCATTTTGGTTCGATCTTAAAGCTCATGAGAGAAACTCTCTCTAATCTTCATTTTTATGAAACGTGGATTCAATTCCCAAGTGCATCAGATGAATGATCCCTGAAGAAAATCTGGTTTGGCGTTTTCATGGAGCCCACGTTGGCAAGAAGCATGCGGATGGGCAAAAAACAATTTAGCGTCCAGGATTTTTGCGATGCATTCATGTTCGGCGAATTCTTTTCCATGATCTTAAGTCAGGGTGTGATCCTTTGCTCTCAAGGACTTTTCTCTTGGAACACCAGGACACGCCGGAAAGAATTTTCAGATTTGGCAAACTCTATCATATCTGGGGCCTAATGGATCTATGTCTTACAAAATGACCTGCTGAAAGGGTTTCAGCCCGGACGTTTCATCGTGAAAATCGTCTCTCCTCCAACCAGCGTGTAATCATCATAGCCGAGACGTCCGATCGGTTTCATCTGATCCACATCGACCAAACCTTCCTCGGTGATGTACTGGTCATCAATATGGACCCCGATTACTTCTCCAAACACCACCACATAACGGTCTTTTTCACTCCAATTGGGCAGGTCAACACTACGGATGTGTTTGCATTCCAGATGCACCGGAGCTTCCTTGACCCTTGGAGGCTTGACGAGTTTCGAGGGCAGGGCATTCAGCCCGGACATTTTCAATTCATCGACATCTGGTCCTACTGAAGCAGAGCTTTGGTTCATTGCCTCACGGGTTGCCCAGGTGGAGAGGTTGCAGACGAATTCTCCAGTGGCTTCTACATTTCTAAGAGAATCCTTGAGCCCGTCATCATGACTTCCTGCTCCGGATGCAAACATCACGGTCGGGGGCCGATAACAGACTGCGTTGAAAAAACTGTAAGGCGCCAGGTTCACGACGCCTTCCGGGTCGATGCTGCTGATCCAGCCGATGGGTCTTGGAATGACCAAGCTGTTGAAAGGATTCTTGGGGAGTCCGTGATCCTGCTTGACGGGTTCATAAAACATGGTTCCTCAATGTTGAACGTTGATGTGGGATCGTGAATTTTTTTTAAACTTGAAGCATTCGCCTTAGATCCTCAAGCAGATCCTCCACAGCTTCAATGCCAACCGACATACGGATCAGGTTGTCCGGCGTTTCCGTCTCCACCGTTTCACTGGATTTACGGTGTTCGATCAGACTTTCAACTCCTCCAAGAGAGGTGGCGCGTTTGAAAACCTGGGCCCTTGAAAGAACCTCCAGAGCTTCTTTCTTCCCTCCTGAGACCAGGAAGGAAAGCATTCCTCCGAATCCTCCCTGCATCTGTTTTTTGGCAATAGGGTACCCAGGATTCGATTCCAATCCAGGATAAAAAACCCAATTGATGGAACCTTGAGCCTCCAGGTAACGGGCAAGTTCCAAAGCATTTTGACTCTGTCTCTGAACCCTCAGGTGTAGTGTTTTCATTCCTCTGATTAGCAGGAAGGCTTCCATGGAACCCAGAACCGTACCTCCGAATTTCCGATGCATCTTGACCCTCCTCCAGAGTTCCAGAGATGGATCGCGAACTGCCAGAAAACCAGCAAGAACATCAGAATGTCCATTCAGGTATTTGGTCGCAGAATGACAAACCAGATCAGCTCCAAGCTCGAGCGGCCGGGTCAATACAGGAGTTGCTACTGTCGAATCAACTGCGAGGAGAGCACCTGCTTGATGTGTGAGTTTGGCAGCCGTTTCAAGGTCCGTTATGGCCCAGGTTGGATTCGCTGGTGTTTCCAACCAGACCAACCGTGTTTCGCCTGGAATCAGTTTCTGCTCCAATTCTTCCAGGTTTCCTGTTTCAAAATAATCGATCAGGATGCCCCAGGATTCAGAAAACTCCTTCACAAAACTCAATACTCCATGATAAAGGGTCCTGGAAATCAGTGCATGTTCTCCTTGTTTCAATCCATGAAAAGGGGCAGTACATGCAGCAATTCCCGAGGAAAACACCATTGATTCTTCAGCACTTTCAAGATCTACCAATATGGCTTCTGCCAGTTCCTGCGTGGCTCCATCACAACGGAGGTAACTTCTTCCCTGAGGAGTTTGATAATCTTCTGCATCCCGGGCAAAGGTGGTTGAAAAATGAACTGGTGGAACCAGTGCACCGCTGGATTCATCTTCAAAACCCAATGCCTGAACCGTTCGTGTTTCTCGGCTCATTGAGATGGTGTTTCCCTTTGACTGATTTTTGTTTTTGTCCATTAGTGAATGCAGTCTAACTTGTGTTTGTCGCCGGCTTTTGATCGTTCGTATTCTGCTTGCTAAACCTTAATAAAACAGAATTTTGACTTGATTGCTAATCAGAAATCTAGAATATTCATGTGTTTGAAAAAAACCTTTCTATCTCCTCCAAGGCCAGATAGCTCAGTCGGTAGAGCAACGGACTGAAAATCCGTGTGTCGGTGGTTCAATTCCACCTCTGGCCACCA
>PVBE012774272.1_pt1 | contig 17831 bp, 12 predicted proteins | sample 1631181 | NCBI WGS metagenome assembly PVBE01 (sample SAMN08397723, study PRJNA350692) | Marine metagenome, whole genome shotgun sequencing project. | isolation source: water | place: Pacific Ocean | collected 2012-04
ATCGGCCGCCCCGACGTCGCGGGCAGACCACCACAGCTCGACCGCGTGCACGTCGCCCGGCCCCACGGGAACCGACGGCGAGCCGACCACCGGGGGATCCAGGACCCGGGGCGGCGCGGGGTAGCCCAGCCAGCCCTCCGGGGTGGACCAGCCGCCGTACGGACCGGGGAGGCGCAGGCCGTTGATGGCGCCGCCCGGGCCGAGCCAGGTGAGGGTGCCGCCGTCGTTCGCCGCGACGCGAAGCCAACCGGACGCCGAAGCCCCCGCTCCCCGCCCGTCGGGGGCCGGAAGGAACGCCGCTCCGTCGGAGGAGCCGACGGTCGAGCCGGCCCACGCCAGCGCCAGGGCCGGGGCCGACAGCGCCGCCGCGATGGGATCATCCAGCGGATCGGCCGCCTCCGCCGACGGCAGCATCGCGGGCTGGATCGGCGACTCGTCCAGCACGGGGGTGGAGGTCGAACCCCAGAAGCCATCCACGGACGCGAGCGCGCCAGACAGGCCCCGAAGCTCCTCCAGGCTGATCACGTCCGGCCCGTCGACGATGCCCAGGACGAGGCTGCGCGAGCCCGACTCCCGGATGACCACCGGCCCGTCGTCGTCGGTGGTCACCCCCAGCGCATCGGCGATGGCGTCGTCGGAGCGGAAAATGGTGCCGTCGATGGGCTCGAAGGCGGCGCGCCGGTCTCCCGCCGTCCAGCCCCGGACCCGCCCCGACGAGTCACGTTCCAGCGTCCAGCGCAGGTCCGACGGTCCCTCGATGGCGTCCACCCGACCGGCCGGATTCCGCTCGACGCCCCAGGTCTGGGCCGCGCCGCCCTCGGGGGTGATCGCCACCTCGCGCACGTCGCCGAACGAGTCGAAGGTGACCTCGGCGGCGCCGCCCCCGGGTCCGTCGAGGCCGCGCACCCGGCCAGGGCCGTCGGTGCGGAGCGACCAGGTCGCGGTCGTCGCCCCGACCGGCGCGGCCACCCCGTCCAGGCGTCCGTTCCGCCACCGGGGCTCCCACGCGCCGACCCGCAGCACCCGACCTCCCCGGCTGCGCTCGATCTCCGGCGCCTCCTCGACGGAACGACGGCGGCCGGCCCCGGCGCCCTCGCGGTACGCAACCCGCTTGGCCCGTCCCTGCGCGTCGCGCTGCACGTCCCAGGATCCCACCTCCCCGGCGGGCCCCCAGCCGGTCAGCGCCCCGGAGGGGGCGATCACGAACCGTGAACCGGCAGCGCGGGAGGGTCCCAGCGGTCCCCAACCGGCCTCGACCTTCGCGACCCCGGGCAGGCTCAGTTCGCTCCAGCGGCTGGCTCGATCCCAGCGAAGCTCGGCGGTGCGGCCCTCCGGATCGGTCACCGCGGCGGGCAGTCCGCCTCGCCCGAAGCGCAGCTTCCAGCCCGCGCCGATGAGTCCGCGCAGCTCCACCAGCTGACCGTCGCGGGCGTGCCGCAGCGTGAACCGGTGGCCTTCTCCGGTGGAGACGACGGAGGGACGTCCGCCCCCATCGACCTGGATCTCGGCGCGCCCGCCTCCGGGGTCGGCGATGCGGCGCACCCGCCCCGAGCGGTCCCGTTCCAACTTCCACCGTCCGCTGCCGCGCAGCAGGCCGATCGTCCTGCCGGCGTCGTCCCGCTCCAGGGCGATCCGCCCCTGACCGGAGGTGACCCAGCCGACCACGCGGCCGCTGTCGCGGTCTCGCTCGAAGCTCGTGGTGCGGCCGTCGCCGCGGGACCAGCCGATGGCGAGGCCGTCCTCGTACTCGAGCTCCACGTCGGCGTGGCCTTCCCGTCGCAGCTCGCTCGGCAGCCCATCGAGGGCCCGGTCGAGCTCCCACCCCAGGCCTCCCCCCACCTCGAGGCGGATCGGCAGGCCGGCACCGTCACGATGGACCCGGACACCGCCGCGGGGGCCCGTCCACCCCTCGACGGCGGTGGCGCCGTAGCGCAGGTCGAACCCGCTCCCTCCATCAGCAGCCCGGCCGACGCGCCCGTCGGTGCCGCGCCGTACCTCCAGCGAACCGCCGGAGGGGGCGTCGAACCCGACCACTCGACCGCGGGCGTCGACGTCGAACCCGGCGGTGCCGGAGACGACGGACTCCACCGAGCGGACGAACCCGCTCCCGTCCCGCCGCACCTCGAGGGACTCACCCCCCGTGGTCGCGATGGACTTGATCAGGCCGACGTCGGTCCGCCAGATCGTCTCGCTCAGCCCGCCGGGCCGGTCGATCCGGGACGGCCGGCCGGCGGCATCCACGACCAGGGCGGTCGATCGACCCGCGGGGTCGGTCCAGCCCAGCACGCCGCCGTCGCTGCTGGCTTCGATCCTTGCCTCCTCGCCCGCGCCATCGACCAGACCGATGAGCACGCCGTCGGTGTCGCGCTTCCACTCAGCGGCGATCCCGTCGGTCGCGGCCTCGACCAGCCTTCCCCCGGCATCCCACCGGAAGCGCACCGTGGAGGCTCCGTCGGTCACCGCCACGGGGAGGGGACGGCGTCCGGCAAAGCGAACCTCCTGGCTGACCCCGCCGCCGGACAGGGTGCGCACGCGGCCGCGCGGATCCCAGATCACGGTCATCGGGGCGCTATCGATCGTGGCGAGCACCTTGGCGACGTCGGTTCCGTCCGGCGCGGCGAGGTCCAGCGTGCCCCCGGGGCCGATCGCTTCGGCGACGCGACCGGTCGCGTCGTCGTAGCGCACCGTCACCCGCCCGTCGGGGCCGTCGATGCTGGTCAGCCGCCCGCGGCCGTCGTACTCGAATCGCCACGAGCCGGCGGGCGCCTGCAGCCGCCACAGCGACCGTCCCGAGTACTCGAACTCGGCGTCGGGCCCGTCGCTGGAGTCGATCGTGCGGAACCGGCCCCACGAGTCGGCCGAGACCCGGAAGCGATCGGTCCGGCCGTGCGTGACCGTGGTCAGTCGACCGGCCTCCCGCTTGAGCTTGATCGTGGGCCCGCCGGGAGGATCCACCTGCGTCAGCTGGCCCTCGATCGAGTAGGTCTCCAGGCCTCCATCGGAGCGGGTCAGGATGAGCTCGCCGTCCCCCTGCAGCAGGGCGCGCTCGCCGCGCCTGGAGGAACGCCAGATCAGCTCCTCGCCGGCGGAGACCTCCGGTGCGGCGGCAGGGCCGAGGTAGCGCAGCCGCATCTCGCCCAGAAACAAGGGGTCGGAGCCCAGCATCGAACGCATGGCGTCGTCGCCACCGACGGCGCGTCGCTCCTTGCGGGGGGTGTCGCGCTTCCACGCGCGCACGAGCTCGTCGACGATCTGCCGCACCTCCTCGTTGTCGGGCGGCTCGCCCGCGAAGAAGTCGTCCGTCGCGCCGTCGGCGTCCACGATGACCCGGTCGCCCCAGGCCCCCGGCGCCGTGTACCGGCCCAGGTCGTAGCTCCAGCCCGGCCCCAGCTCGGGGTGGCCGTCCGAGTCAAGGTGGTTGTAGGTCAGCGCGAGCTGGCTGTCGGCGACCACGTCGGCACGCACGAACGGCCGCACCGACACCACGAGGTTGCCGCTGAAGACGTTCACCGCGGCGCCGCCGCCGAGGTCTACGTAGAGGTCCTCGAGGGTGCCCCAGCCGAGTTGGTCCAGCGGCCCCCGGTCCATCGCGAAGGGCTCGCCCGTGATCTCCTCGGTGCGCTCCTCCATCGCCACGTCCGCGGCGAGGAAGAAGACGACGAGGGCCGACGCGAGCAGACGCACCGGCGAATCCTACTCGTCCGTGGCGGGCTTCCTCTTGAACAGCCCGTTGATCGACTCGCCGATGTTCTTGACGAAGCCGAACAGGGGGTCCGGGCTCTTGTCGAAGTCCTCGCCGTATTTGCTGCCCGCCGCCTTGATCTCGGCGAACACGGACACGTTGTCGTCAGCGTTGCGCTCGGGGTAGTCGCCGCCCACGATCGTGCCGTAGTCGCCGCTGTCGACCCAGGCCTTCATCTCGGCCAGGCGCAGTACCGGGAACGGGTGACGTCGGCCCAGCAGGTTGATGACCTTGATGACGCTGTCCATCACGCCGCCGCCGGAGCGGTACTCGTCGGCCTGCTGCACGAAGGCGTCCACGTTCATCTGGTCCGTCTTGCCGCCGCCGGCCATCTTCATCATCACGCGCATGGCCAACTCGGGGTCCTGGACCACGAGCATGCCGGCGCGATCCGCGGACAGCTCCGACTTGCGATCCCACTCCAGCAGCGCGGTCCGAATCGCCAGCAGCGCGGCGCCGGTGACGGGGATGATCATCATGGGGATGGTCAGCCGCATCAGCAGGAACAGCATCGTCTTGTAGAGCACGTGCCCGGACATCGCGTGGCCCAGCTCGTGGGCGAGGATGAACTGCACTTCCTCGTCGCTGAGGAGGGCGAGGCTGGCGCTGTTGAGCACGATGAAGGGCTCGTCGAAGCCGACTGCGCCGGCGTTCACGTACGGCGAATGAGCGACGTACAGCTCCGGCGGCTGCTCGATGTCCAGGACGGTGCAGGCCTGGATGTACGAAGCCCACAGATCGGGGAACTGCGTCTCGCTCACCCGGACCGACGTGGCCAGGGTTGTCAGCCGCAGCGCCCGCTCGCCCACGAAGCCGAAGAGCTTGCGGACCAGCAGATCGAAGCCGGGGACCTTGCGGAGGGCGACCAGCGCGGCGCGGTCTGCGGGGTGCTCCCACGCGCGGGGACTGATGCCAGGAAAGTTGCGTCGTTCGGTCGTCATATGGTCCGTCCTACGGAAACGACCCCCGAGCGCTTGCAGTCAGTCCCTCAGAGCGAGGCCGACGGATCCCAGCGGCGGGGGTAGTTGACCTCGCCCAACTGGCGCATGCGGAAGGTGCGGGGGCCCCGCTTGGGGACCGCGGTGGTGTACCCGCGGATCTTCCGAGTGGCGTCGTCGAACTCGATGAGCAGGTAGCTGTCGCTGGGCGAATGGGCGGTGTAGTCCAGCAGGATCTGCCGGAAGCCGCGCAGGAACAGTCCCTCTTCGCCGGCCTGATCCGGGTACAGCCAGGTGGTGTAGATCATCACCTTGGTCGAGCTGCGGGAGTCCATCAGCTTGTAGAAGTCGCGGAACACCTCTTCGAGGTTCTGTCGGAACACCTGGGTGTGCGGCCGCTGGCCCTGCCGGCCCCACTCGCACTCCATCGTCAGCACGAGGCGGCGGTACGGCGAGGTGGGGAACTTGAGCCCCACGTCCAGGCCCGCGCCGCTGGGGGGCTGGCCCCGCTTGAGCTTGTCCTCGACGGTCCAGGCGACATCCCAGAGGTAGGCGGCGCTCTTGCGGCGGTCGTCGGTGGCGAAGGGCACGTAGCCCCGCCGCTGCCCCAACCGGACGAACCGCGACTTCACCGCGGCGCTCCAGTCGCTGAGTCGTTCGGCGGTGGTCAGGGAGCGTTCCCGAACCATGCTCGCGGCGAACTCATCGAACAGCAGCTTGAGATCCAAACGTCCGCTCCTCTCCCCAGGGGCCGGCGACCCTACCACGGGTAGGATTCGTCGAATGAGGCTGATCCTTGCTGCTGCGATCGTCGTCGCCCAGGTCGCCGTTCCGGCGCTCCGTCCAGGCGAGTGGGTCGTCGAATCGGACCAGAACGGGTCGATCGCGGGCGAGGTGTTCGACCCCGTCGCCGGCGAGTCCGCAGCCGGGGTCGTGGTCCGCCTCAGCCGACCGCGGGTCGCGCAGGACCGAACGTGGCCCGAGCCCTGGGTCCCCGAGTACGCATCGGGCAGCGAGCAGCTCGCCGCCATCACCACCGACCGGGAGGGGCGCTTCCTGTTCCGGGGCCTGCGACCGGGGCGGTACCGCGTCCGCACCGCGGGCGTCATGCGCAACACCTCCAGCGTCGACGTCATCGTCAGGGCTGACGCCCTCCAGGGGACGGCCCGGCTCGAGGTCGAGATCGGAGCCCGGGTCGGCGGCATCGTGCTCGATCACCTCGGCCAGCCGCTGGGGAACTACCCCGTCCGCGTCGTGGGGTTCGATGTCGGCGACGGCCTCAACTCGCTTCCCCCGGATGTGCGGGTGGTGCAGCGGACGGCCAACGACGGCCACTTCCACCTCGAAGCGCTGCCGACGGGCACGGTCTACCTGCAGGCGGTCTCGCGGAAGCGAGGCTATTCGCCGGCGATGGCCGTGGCCGTGCAGTCCGGCGAGGTGGCGCACGATCTGACCCTGGTGGTGCCCGACGAAGGGGACGTGCTGACCGCGGCGCGGGAGTCCGGCGGCGGCATCGGCGTGCGCCTCGACTTCACCCCGCGCGGGCCGGTGATCAAGTCGTTGATCGGGGGCATGGCCGCCGAGGAGGCGGGGCTGCAGGTCGGGGATCTGCTGACGACGCTGGGGAGCCGGTCCACCCGCTTCATGTCCCCGCAGGAATTCGTCGATCGATGCCGCGGACCCGTCAGCTCGTCGCTGGTGGTTCACGTGGAACGGGACGGCGAGATCCGCGAGCTGACGCTCGTGCGCCGCGAGTTCCCCGCCGAGGATCGTTGATGTCGGTCGGGAGCCGCATCCGCGCGAAGGTGCTCAACGAAGTGCGGGTGTGGGGTCTGCGCGCCCCGGCCCGCGTCGAGGTCTCCGACGGCACCGTCTCGCTGGAGTTGGAGCTGCCCGAGGACCAGGAAGTCGCGGAGGGGTTCACCGTCGCGGCGGCTGCGATGCTGGCGATGGACCTGGAGCGACGGTGCTGGACGGGACGGCTTCACGAGGTCGCGCAGGATCTGCCGATCGAGGGCGCGGCCTTCGCCGACTTCGATCCCTACGTCCTGAAGCTGGGGTTCCGCCGGGACGCGGAACAGCACTTCAAGCGCAACCTGACGGCCCCCGCGAAGGCCCGCCTGGAGCGGTACGCCCAGGGCGTGAACGCCTGGATCGACACCGGCCGGTGGCAGCGGGACCGGCGCTGGTCCGACCTGGGCACCCGCCCCCGCCTCTGGGGTCCGTCCGACAGCGTGCTCCTGGCCCGCAGCCCGGCAGCGGTCGACACCACCGCAACGGATCCGCTCGCCCAGCTGCTGCGAAGCGAAGCCCTACGAGCGCCCGGTGCGGCTGCCGGCGGGGTCGTGCTGGAGCCCACGGGCAAGGCCGGCGTGCCCTCGACCGTGCCCCTCGGCGGCCCCTCCGCGGCCGGCTTCGCGGCGCTCCCCGAGGACCATCCCTGGTGGATCGCCGACCTCGCTCCCGGGGACGTTCCCCTCACCCGGCTCGTCCCCCTCGAAGGCGGCGCCTGAGCGAGCCGGCTACACTTTCGCGGGCATGACGCTTCGTCCGCAGCACGTCGGCGCATTCCTGGTGGCTGCGGCCCTGGCGATCCTCGCGCTCAACGCGATCGAGCCGGTCCGGCCGGCCCCCCACTCGGTGTCCGCGCTGGAGTTCGCGCGGGTGATCATCGGCCTCCCCGTCGTGCTGTTCGCGCCGGCCTTCTTCTTCGTGCCGGCGCTGTTCCGCAAGGACGTCAACGCCGGCGGGAAGCTCGACCTCGGCTGGGCCCTGGTGACCGCCGCGGGGGTCAACCTGCTCGTCCATGTCGTGCACTTCAACGTGCTTCGGCTCGTCGGCGCGCCCATCGAGTGGCCGGCGTTGGCGGGACTGGCGTCGATCGAGTCCGTCGCCGGGTTCCTGTTCCTGCGCGCCCGGCATGGAGACCTGGAGTTCGCCGCCGTCGACCCGGGGCTGAAACGCGCCACCCTCGCCGTCGCCGTGCTCGTCCTGGGGTTCGCGGTCTGGACCTCGCCCCACCTGCTGCGCGACGGCTCCTGGTACTTCTTCAACACCCAACTGGACGCCGACTGGGCCGAGACCCGGGACCGCACCGCGGTGGTCGCCGCGTGGGACGACGGCTCCGGGCTCCGGGACGGCGAGATCGTCGAAGGCGTGCCCCGCCGGCGCGGCGTCATCATCGAAAACCGCTCATCGGTCCCCGAGTTCGTGCCGGTCCTGATCGCAGTGCACACGCGGGTCGGCAGCACCGTGCGGCTGGCCGCCGGCGGGCACGTGATCCAGGTCGAGCAGATCGCCAACCTCGCCCCCCTGGGCACCGACGGTCCCCTCGTGGAGCGCTACTGGGAGTGGGGCACGGCGGCGGTGGCGGCGGTGCTGGAGGCGCCCGCGGGGGCGAGGCTCGAGCTGCAGCTGACGGTAGATCCGCCGGAGTACATGCCGGACATGCCCGACGGCGACGTGGCGCTGGTGGCGTGGAGCAAGATGAGCCGCCGGGAGATGACCGACGACATGAAGCGTCGCGGGCATCACCACATGCACCCCTACCAGCTGCTGAACGTGACTGAGAACATCCGCTGGGCGCACGAGGTGGCCGGGGACTACGTGCTCGCGGGCCGGGCGCCGGACGGCAGCTCGAGCCTGCACCAGCCGCCGGCGTGGACCTACCTGTACGCGCCGTCGCGCGAACTCGGCAGCGACCAGACGGTGTCCGCGGCGGTGCTGTTCCTGGCGATCCTGTTCGGTATCCCGTTCGTGGGGCTGCTCGGCATCCGCGACGAGAGCGGGACCGTACCGTCACCCCTGCTGGGCGTGGCGCTGGGGCTCGGGGCGCTGCAGCACGGCCGCATGATGGCCGCGGACGGCTCGCTCAACTTCCCCGACAACCTCTACGCCCTCGCCCTCGTGATCGCGGTGGTGACCCTGGTCTCAGGCCGCACCCGCATCTTCGTGCTGTGGGCCGTGCTCGCGGCGGTGCTCCGGTACCCCGGCGCGGTCGTCGTCGCGCTGGCCGGATTCACGTACCTCGCACTGGATCGCGAACGCCGGCGCAAGGCAGCGCACGCGCTCATCCGGTTCGGCTTCTTCCTCGCGTTGTTCTGCGGCGTGATGCTGATGGTCGGCATCCTCACCCGGAGCCTGGATACCTGGTTCTTCGCGCTCTACTTCGAGACGATCCCCGAGCACTTCGACAACAACCCCGACGCGCTGCCTCTGCTGCAGCGGCCGCTGTTGTTCATGAAGCTCTGGTTCTTCTTCGGGGCCGCGATCCTGTTCGTCGCGCCGAACTTCCAGGGCCGGCTGAGCAAGGTCGCCCTCGGCACCGCGCTGCTGTACGCGCCGTTCCTGGCGTTCATCGATCACTTCAGCCACCACTACTTCCTGCCGCTCATCGGGCTGGCAGGACTGGCGGCCTGTGCGTCGATCGCGCAGCAGGACGAGGAGCGGCCGTGGATGAAGTACGCGGCCGTGGCGGTGGCGCTCGCGGTGGCGGTCTACGCAGCGGCGCAGACGCTCTGACTAGTAGACGAGCTTGAGGCCGCCGAGCACGGACCAGCCGCCGAACTGCAGTCCGTCGGTGGTGGTGACGCCGTCGCGGATCTGGGTGCCGACGTCGGACCAGCGGCCCTCGACGGTGATGTAGGCGTCGTTGATGCCGGTGGTCACGTCCAGGTGCTGCGACCGGGTCCGCTCCAGCGCGTCCAACAGGATGGCGGCGCCGAAGAAGCCGTTGAAGCCGAAGCGGTCGCCCGTGTACTCCTCGCCTCCGCCCGTCTCGTTCTCGCGCCAGAAGGCCATCGCCAGGCCGATGCCGCCGTAGGGAACCACCGGCTGCTCGAAGAAGATGTCGAGGCCGACGAGCAGATCCACGGTCACCGGAAGCACCGTCATCATCATCGTGCTGCCGGTGGAGTCGCCGCCGTCATCCACGAACACCTGCGTGCCCGTGAACTGCTGGAAGCCGACGCCCGCGTTGATCTCGACGTGCATGTACTTGCTCCACGGCACGAACCCGAAGTTCACCTTGCTCAGGAAGCGCGCCTTGGTGCCGTAGGTCGGCTCCAACTGCGAGTCGCTGAACCAGACGGCGCCGAAGCTCAGGCCGCTGGTGAACCACTTGGGGGTCTCTTCGTAGCCCTTGTCGCTGACCTGGGCGGACGCGGACGCGGGCACCGCGAGGGCGGCGACGAGGAGGAGGGCGGGGAGGGTGCGCAGAAGGCTCATCGTTCGTTCCGTCGTCGGGCGAACCCGAAAAGCAGGAGCAGCAAGGCACCCAGGGAGGCGCTCGAAGCGGAGGTGATGGAGGAGCTGCAGGAGCAGCCGCCGGTGTCTCCGGCGAGCACGGCGGCGCCGCCCCGTCGTGAGGGTACGGCCGAGCGGGTGCTGGTGCGGGGACCCTCGACCTCTTCGGCCGACCGCGCCGCGATGGCGAAGTAGTACCGCGTGCCGTTGGTCAGCTGGTCGACCGTCAAGGAGACCGAGTCCGTGTCGTCGTCGTCGTCGTCGTCGGTGGAGCTGTCGTCGTCGTCACCGGTGCTTCCGCCCGGCACCTCGAGGTGCTCGGAGCAGATGGTGTTGTCGTTGTTGCAGGTCGTGGGGACCGCGTCCTCGTCGAAGTCCTCGGTGTCGAAGTAGACGACGTACACATCGGCGGTGCCGTCGTGATCCCAGGACAGGGCGACCTGCCCGTCATCGGCCGTCAGGGTGAAGCCCGAGGGCGCCGACAGACCGGCGCTGGAGTAGCTGAACGAAGCGCGCCCGTCGTCGCCGTCGGAGTCGGCGCAGAAGATGAACACCGTGTGGTCGCCCGAGGGGAGCTCGGCGCCGGACAGCTCGACCGTGATGGACTCGCCATCGGTGGCGGTGCCGACCGCCGATTCGATCTCCGTGCCCCCGCCCGCGATGGTGGCGTCGACCTCAAAGCGGTAGTCGCAGACCTCGGACGCCTGGCCCCCGAAGTCCACGCTGAAGGTGACGCTGATCGTCTCGTCGACCTCGTCGATCTCGGTGGGGTCGACCGTGTCGATGCGCACGAACGGGCCGGCGCCCAGGATCGCCAGTTGGTGGTTGCCCGCCTGGGGCACGTAGACGAAGCCGTCGTCGCCGGAGGAGGCGGCGAGGGAGGTGGCGTCGCTGCTCAGGTCGAAGCGCTCCAGGAGCGACGCGCTGAGGTTGCAGACCGTCACCTGGTTGCCCCCGGCGACGTGCACGTAGCCCTCGTCCTCGACCTCGACGTAGGCGATGCCGACCCCGGGGGTGCCAGGCTCCGTGATGAACAGCTCCAGGGTCCAGTTCTCGGGAAGGTCGCCCCGCTCTTCGTCGGTGGCGCTGTCGTCGTCGTCCCCGGACGAGTCGTCGTCGTCGCCGGCGGAGTCGTCGTCGTCGCCGGCGCCGGCGCTGCCGTAGCGCTCCAGCTCCCAGATCTGGCTGTTCTCGAAGATGATCCAGGCGGTGTCCACACCGTCCGTGGCGAGGTCGATCGCGTCGGAGTCGGGCAGCTCCAGAGCGAGCAACTCCAACGTCGGCGATTCCATCGACGTGACGTCCACGACCGCGATGGCGGCCGTGCCGATCACCAGGAGCAGGCTGCTGTCGAGCTGCTCTACGCGGACCGGGGTGAAGCCCAGCTCGACCGGCCAGCCGGTGCCGTCGACGGACGCGTCCTCGCCGCTGAAGTCGACCCGCCGCAGCGAGCCGCCCGCGCTGTCGGCGCCGTAGAGCAGGAGCGTGGTCGCGTCCCACGCCAGATCCACCAGCGCGCCGCCGTCGAGCCCGAGGCCGATCGCCTCGTCGGTTCCGGCCGCGGGAATGCCGGCGACGTCGAAGCGCACGACGTCCACCTGGGAGCCGCCCACGAACACCACCGGGTCGCCGTCCAGTGTGCCGCCCTCGATGGCGGCAGCGGACTCACCGTCCAGGCCCAAGGTGAACGGGCCGGAGGCGAAGTCCGCGGTGTCGATCCACGAGACCGTGACGGTGTCCGTGCCCAGCAACGTCGCGACGATCCGGTCGTCGGGCGTGACCGCGGTCGTGTGGGGCGAATCGCCGATGGCGATCTCCTCCGCCGCGAACTGGGGGAGCCCGGCGATCAGCCAGCTCAGAGGCAGCAAGAGGGCGAGGACGAGGGTCCCGACAAAGAGGCGCGTGCGCATGGTGCTCCCGAAACAGCAAGAACCCTGCCAGGGTACCGGCTGCGGCGCCGTACGCCGAATCGCCCCCGGGGCGCACCGCCAACAGGCTGACACTTTGTCAACCGCCGCCGAGCCGCTGAACGGGGGATGACAATCTGTCAGCCCCAAAATCAAGCACGGCCGGCAGCTCCCGAATTGGAACTGCCGGCCGGCTGGCCCGAATCAGTCGAAGGATGAACAAGCCGCCCTTCGATGAGAAAAATCTACGAGGAGTCGATCGTCCCCGCAATGTTCAAAACGGTGCACTGCGGCGCAGTTCGGGACACCCTTGGAATGTCAGGGGTTTGCGGCGGAGTTTCGTTTCAAATTCTTGTTCGACGCCTGCAAACGCTGCACGGATCCCCCCCGGGGGGCTCGGCATGCACGCAACTGCCTTTAATCGTTCAGGTCTGAGACAGCACCGGCCAGAGCGCCGAGGCGAACTTCTCCACCCGCTCGGCCGGGATCGCCCCGGCTCCCCGCAACCCCGTGAACGCGAAGTCCGACGAGAACTCCGCGGCGACGTGGAGGATCGGAAGCCACAGCTCCTCCAGCGGCGGAGGGAGCACGATCCAGACCTTCGTGAAGCCCCGTTCGACCTTCTCGATCAAGGCTGCGGGAGCCTGCCGGGCGTAGGCGCGACCGGCAACCGCCTTGCCGTGCGTGCCCCGTCGGATCTGACCCGAGGGGACGATCCACAGAGCCGGCCCGTGCCGTCCTCCACGCACCGGATCGTGGTCGACCAGCACCGCGCGACCGCGCCGGATCAGCGCCTCCCCCTCACGCGCGTACTTCTTGACCATGTCCAGCGTCGCCCACTGGCCGGGCGGGGTGTCCGCGAGCGTGCGGACGAACTCGGCGCCGAGGTTCTCGTGGTTTCGGATCTGCACCGACGCGGCGTGGAGCAGGTTCACCAGGGTCAGCTCGAAGTCGGTCGGCCGCGCCCCCGGGTAGTGGCCGAGGATGAAGCCGAGCCGCTCGTAGGCGCGATCGTCGTCGCTCCACCGACCGCTGACGTGGCCCTGGACCATGGGGATGAGCGAGGCCCCCGGCAGGCTCTCGAACTGCACCCCCGGCACCTCCGCGGCCGCCGCCGTGAGCCGGCCCGACGTCGCCGTCAGCCAGTGCAGCGGGCGGTGCGTGACGTGCGCTTCGAGGGCGGGGGGGAGCAGGGGGTGGCCGGTGCCGGAGTAGCCGAGGCACCAGATCTCACGAGCCGCTTCGGACAGCGGACGCTCCAACAGGATGGGGAGGCGGTGCTCCCGCGCGAGCATGACCCAGGTGGGGTACCGCGACTTGCTCACGAGCAACGCCGCCGCCGTCAGCGAGTCGGCGTTGCCGGGGATGAAGACGTGCGTCGCCCCTACCGCGGGGTGGTCGATGTCGATCGGCTTCGCCACGCGGCGAAGGGTAACCGCTTACTCCTCGATGGGGGCTTCAGCGGCCCACTCGGCGGAGTAGGCGCGGAGCTGCTCGAGGGCCGCGGGGCCCACGTACGGCCGCTCGCCGACCTGCACGAGGTTGTTGTACGAACCGCCGTTGACGATCGCCTCCACCGCGCGCGAGTCGAGGCCGGCACCGTCGTCCAGCTCTTCCACCGTCGCGAAGTTCACCATCAGGAGGGTGTCCTCCAGTTCGGTGGGGGTGAAGACCACGCCCTCGACCATCACGGCGGGCACCAGGTCCAGCTCGTGCGCCATGTCGCCGAGCTTGCCCAGGGCCGACGGGCCCACGTAGGCGACGTCGCTGAGCTCGAACAGGTCCCCGAACGGGTGGTCGTCCCAGGTGGCGTCCTGGCCGTCGTCACCCTGGCGGTGGGCCACGATCCGCTCAGCGGCGCGGACGTCCAGGTCGACGTCGATGTCGAGGAACTCCACGTCGGTGGCGGGGTCGTTCACCAGGCGGAGGATGCCCTCGCCGGTGGCGTGATCGATGGTGGGCATGCCCTCGATGGTGTCGAACAGGGCCTCGTCGGAGACGTACATCTGGGTGTTGACGTCGCAGGCGGTCGTCGCCAGTGCGATGAGGAGGAGAAAAATCAGATTCCGCATGATTGCGGTTCCCTTCTTCCGGTGTCGGCGCAGCCCGATAAGGGCGGGTGCCACAGCGCTCTCTCGCTGGGGCGTTCCCGGGCGAGGTCGGTCGGATTCGACCCCGCTGCTCCGGTTGGGACGCACCCGATCTACTCACGGTTCCCACCCGATCCAAGTTTTGATTGAAAACAAACAACTTTGTTCATAAGTGTCTGATATCACTAGCTTTTGGTGATGAGGTATTCTCCGCCGCGATGAAGAGCCTGCACCGTCCTGATCTGTTCGCCTGGAGCTCGTTCGACGAGGCCCGAAACGTCGACTTCACCGGCCACCTCCTGGTGATTGACGGAGGCCCCAACGTGGCCTTCGATCCGATGCCGATGAGCGACCACGATCTGGCTCACGTCGAGCAGCTCGGGGGGATCGGCTGGATCCTCATCTCCAACGCCGATCACGTCCGCGATGCGGCCGCCCTCTGCAAGCGCTTCGACGCCAAGGTCGCGGCGCCCGGGGCGGAGCGGGACCGCCCCGAATTCGCGGGTCTCCCGGTGGGGCTCTGGCTCCAGCCCGACGAGGGGCTCACCTTCGGCGTGCACTGCATCGGCATGCGCGGCTCCAAGACCCGCGGCGAGCTGGCGTTCGTGCTCCCCGGCGGCGACACGGTGCTGTGCGGCGACCTCATCCGCGGCCAGCGCGCGGGCTCGCTCAACCTGCTCCCCGATCCGAAGCTGAAGGACAAGGCCGCGGCCGTGCAGAGCGTGCAGGCGCTGGCCGAGCGCAACGGCATCGAGGCGGTGCTGCTGGGCGACGGACAGTCGATCTTCCGGGACGGCGGGACGCGCCTCCGGGAGCTCGCGTCTGCGCTGACGATGCTCCTGCTCATCCTCACCACGGTCGGCTGCGTGCGCTCGATCGTCCGTCCCCCCGAGGCCAACCTCGAGGCGGACCCCAACCCGGTGGAGTCCTCGGTCGAGGCCCCGGTGGAGGCGGTGACCCCCACGCCGCTGAACACGGTCGTGCAGTTCGCGGGGCGCGGCATCGACATCGAGCCTCACCTGCAGGGCTTCCCGTACCGCGGATTCCAGGTGTCGCCCCACATGGGCAAGCTGCTGTACTTCCACAAGGGGAGCGACGCCCGGGGACTGCGCGCCCTTCCCCTGGACGGGGAGCTCGATCTGGCCGCCGGCGTGCCCGTCACCGACATCGACTGGAACACCCGCAGCCTGTCGCGCTGGGAGGAGATCCCGGGCACCGAATCCCTGCTCGTGATCGCGGACGAGGACAACGCCGAGTTCTTCGACGTCTACCGGATCGACCTCGCCGACGGCGGCTCCATCCGCAAGCTGACCGACGTCCCCTACGTCTACGGCTTCGGCCTCGACATGCCCCGCGAGCGCTTCGCGTACGTGGCCCGCTACCCCAAGGAGGACCGGGTGGTGGGCTTCGAGACCTGCCTGGAGTTCATGCCCCTGACCGGCGGCGAGAAGGAAGTCGTCGTCTGCGACACCGACGCCCTCCCCTTCACCTGGAGTCGCGTCACGGTGGCGCCCGACGGGAGCCGCGTGTGGATGCGCGCCAACACCGAGAACGACCGCGCGCGGGGGAACCTGCTGGAGATCGACCTGGGCGACGACCCGGTCACCGTCGCCCAGATCACCGAGGACGTGCCCCGCTAGGAGATGGGGATGCTCCGCGAGTGGCTCGACCCCGACACGTTCCTGTACGCCAGCGACGAGGGCGGCTTCGCGAACCTCTACGAGCACAACGTGCTCACCCGCGAGGTCCGGGCGATCACCGACCACACCGACGAGGTCATGAACGGCGCGCGGGTGCTCCGAAGCGGCGATGTCACGCGCCTGATCACGACGATCCGCCGCCCCTACGAGACCGAACTGCAGCTGATCGACCTCGACGGCAACGTGCTCGCCACGCAGGTGATGGAGGCCGGCCTGTACGACCTCGGCCACCACGGCGATTCGCTCTGGATGTACGCGACCTCACGCAAGTTCAAGGTCGACATGTTCCGCCTTACTCTGGACTCGCCGGACAGCTTCTCGGTCCACCCCTTCGTGGGCATGTCCGAGGAAGACGCCGCCGCGCTGGTCCACTGCGACATCGAGCGCATCGAGGTCGAGACCTTCGACGGACGCAAGCTGCACGCCTACCTGTCGACCCCGCGCGTGGCGCCCGCCGAGGGGGAGCGCAAGCTCGCCGCCATCGTCGCCTTCTACGGCGGCGGCAACTACTTCGACACCACCTCCCAGATCTACTGCGAAGCCGGCGTGACCCACCTCAGCCCCGCCGTCCGCGGTTCCTGGGGCTTCGGGCAGGAGTTCATGCAGCTCAACGACGGCGACCTCGGGGGCGACGAGATCGTCGACCTCCACTACGCCGCGCAGTGGCTGGTCGACAACCGCGGCTTCGCCCCCCGCGACATCGGTGTGGTCGGCGGATCCCACGGCGGCTACGCGACGATGCGGGCGCTGACGTTCCCGCCCGAGACCAACGACCGGAACAGCGACTTCGACTTCGGTTGGGGGGTCAGCTTCTACGGCTTCAGCGACATCAAGACCTTCTGGGAGACGTGCAACATCCCCGACTGGGTGCTGCTGGAGGCCGGCGATCCCGCCACCGAGCCGGAGAAGATCCGCGAGCGCTCGCCGCTGTACCACCTGGACAAGCTCGACTCCCCGATTCTGCTGCTCCACGGTGAGAACGATCAGCGTGTGCCGGTCCAGGAATCGCGCCAATTCGACGAGGCCTGCAAGGCCGCTTCCAAAGACTGCACCTACATCGAATTCGAAGGACAGGGCCACGGCCTGAAGGGGCTGGCGAACCAGGTCCGCGTCTGGACCTCGGTGTTTTCGTTCCTCTCATCGACCGGCCTGCAGTAGGCTCGGTCGCCTTCACCCCCAAGGAGAACCTCCATGGCCCGCTCGCGCCGGCTGCTCTTTGTTGCCCTCGCCCTCATGCTCGCCCTTCCGATGACGCTGTTGACCGTGGGCTGCAGCCACATCGACGACGACGACGCCACCACCGACGACGACGATCTGACCACCGACGACGACGACGCCACCGACGACTGCCCCGCCGACGACAGCTTCGAGGAGAACGACGACCTCGCCTCTGCCGCCGCCGTCACCCCCGGCGACCACCCCGGCCTGACAGCCTGCCAGGACGACGATGACTACTACTCCGTGACCGCCGAAGCGGGCGACTTCATCACGGTGTCGCTGACGTTCCTGGACGACGACGCCGACCTCGACCTCGAGATCCAGAGCGCCGAGGGCACCACCCTCGACAGCTCCGGCAGCGGCACCGACAACGAGTTCGCCTTCTACGAGGTGAGCGAGGCCGGCACCTACATCATCTACGTCGAGTTCTTCGGCGAGGACGACGATGTCGCCGGCGTCACCTACGACATGCGCGTCTCTGTCGGCGATCCCCCGCCCGCCGACCCCTGCGCCACCGACGACATCTACGAGCCCAACGACTGGCAGGCCACCGCGGCGGCCATCACCGTGGGCTCCTACGCCGATCTCAAGACGTGCCTCGGCAACGACGACTACTACGCCGTCGAGCTCCCCGTGGGCGATGTCCAGTTCCTGCTCACGCACACGTACGCGGCCGGCGATCTGGACCTGCGGGTCCTCGACGCCGAGGGCAACACGCTGCTCAACGGCACTGGCCTCAGTGGCGACGACGACGAGCTGATCACCCCCGCCATCGAGACCGCCGGCACGTACTGGGTCCGCGTGAACCAGTTCAACGATCCCGACAGCGACACGGCCCCCGGTCAGGACTACAGCCTGACGATCGCGATCCAGTAGAAACGCTTGCGGTCGCCGTTGTTCGCGGCTGACACATTCTGTTCCTTCAAGGGGCTCTCTCCAGTCGATAGGTTCGCGGCGCTTGACCGCAATCAACGACTGGAGACCCCCGATGG
>PVBE011618952.1_pt1 | contig 17827 bp, 12 predicted proteins | sample 1631181 | NCBI WGS metagenome assembly PVBE01 (sample SAMN08397723, study PRJNA350692) | Marine metagenome, whole genome shotgun sequencing project. | isolation source: water | place: Pacific Ocean | collected 2012-04
GACAGTACTATCAAGTCAACCGAAGACTTGCGGGGTCACAGCACGATCTTCGGCCCGGCGGAAGATACGGAAAAGAACATCGCCGCTCTGGTTACCCTCGACCTCTACGGCATCCCCCGGCCGCAGAAACTGGCAACCCGCTCCTCCTGCAATACCGCGGCGATCGCAGTGTCCGAAAAGGAAGCCGATGCCGCTGTCATCTCCAGCCCCATCCTGCCGCTACTTGGAGGCTGCGGAGCCATCGGCAGTAGCGAGCTCAAGGTTATCGGCGAGACAGATGCCTTGCCCTTCATTGGGGTCTTCCTCAACTGTACGATAAGTAAGACTGCCGAAATGCAGATTCGCAAAGCCCTTCTCAAAGCAGGCAAGTCCCGACGCTTGCGGAAGGCGCTCGAAACAAGGGATGGATTCATCGACCTGCCGGCTGCTGGAACCCCATGGACGGACTGGCGGGCAAACGGCCGCAGGGCGTTCAGCCCGGACGTTCCCCTGGAGCTGCGCACCGGGCCGATTCGCCTCTGGACGAGGGAACTGGAGGGGGTCGGCATGGCCGGCATCGCAGCTACAAGGCAACATGTTGTCGTTGCGGACAAAAACACCGCGGAGACCGAAGACATATTCCGCTGTCTCGAGTCCGAAACAGGACAGCAACTATGGGAGCTGAGGTATCCGGCATCCGGCAAAATGGACTTCTCCAATTCACCCCGCTCTACCCCGGTGATCAGCGACGGCCTGGTTTATCTCCAGGGAGCGCTCGGCCATCTTCACTGTGTCGAACTGGCCACGGGAGGAATCAGGTGGAAGAGAAACCTGGCGACCGATTTCAATGCCCGTATCCCGCAATGGGGATTCTCACCGACACCTCTTCTCGTCGACAACATGCTCATAGTCGCTCCCGGCGCCAAGGACGCATCCCTGGCCGCCCTCGACAAGATGACAGGAAAGACCATCTGGAAATCTCCAGGCAACCTTGCGGCTTACGCCAGTTTCATACGCGGCGAGTTTGGCGGCGTTAAACAGATCATAGGGTACGATACCATCTCTCTGGGCGGTTGGGATCCCCTCACGGGCAAGCGCCTGTGGAAACTCGTACCCCCTAACAGCGGCGATTTCAACGTGCCGACTCCCATCGACCTGGGAGGCAAACTGCTGGTGACGACCGAGAACAATGGAACCAGGATTTACGGTTTTACAGATTCGGGACGGATCATCCCTGAACCGCAAGCTGTGAACAGAGATCTGGCCCCCGACACGGCGACGCCGCTGGTGACGGGAGATCTTCTTATCGGCACCAGTTACGGACTCGTATGCCTTGACCTGAAAGACAACCTGGAGACACTGTGGGAGTATGACAAGTCACCTTTTGACGACTACAACGTCCTGATCGGGGGAAAAGACCGCGTTCTCGCAATTACCCACAACGGCGAGGCCCACCTGCTGCATCCCTCCAGGAAGAAACTGGAGATTGTGAGCAGCATGAAACTCTTTGATGATCTGCCGGAAGGCGATCGCGAGACCTGGAGTCACGCTGCATTGGTAGGAAACCACCTTTACGTTCGCAACCTGGTTTCTGTTCAGTGCTTTCTGATCTACTGAAACCAAGGGGGATTGATGAGCAGGCTATCACTTTTGAAGCAGTTTACGGCGATGCTTGTGTTTTGCGCATTGTATGCCGGTTTAGGTCTGGCTGCGACAGACTCGCGCCCGAATTTCCTTTTCATCCTTGTTGACGATCTGGGATACGCCGACCTGGGCTGTTACGGCTCAACGTTCTACGACACGCCCCGGCTGGATGAATTCGCCAAGTCGGCCTTACGCTTTACCAACGGGTACGCCGCGCACCCGGTCTGTTCCCCGACGCGAGCAGCGATCATGACCGGGCAGAATCCGGCCAGGGTCGGCATCACGGACTGGATCCCAGGGTCAAACCCCAAGGGAAAGAAGCTCAAAACGCCTTCAGACAAACACAAATTGCCGCTTGAGCATGTCACGATCGCCGAGGCTCTCAAGCAGGCGGAGTACCGGACTTTCTTTGCGGGAAAATGGCACCTGGGAGGAGAAGGCTCTTTTCCTGAAGACCAGGGGTTCGACATCAACATCGGCGGACATCATGTCGGATCGCCTCCGGGCGGCTACCATGCTCCTTTCAAGAACCCCAAGCTCAAGAACAGACCCGACGACAACTACCTGCCGGATCGTTTAACGGATGAAACCCTGAAGTTCATTGAGGATAACCGCGGCAGGCCGTTTCTGGCTTACTTGTCGTTCTACACCGTGCACACTCCGATCCAGCCCTGCAAGAGGCACATTGAGGAATACTTGGCAAAGCGTCAGACAGTTTACGGTGATAAGAAAACAGGCTCTGTGCAGGAGCATGACGGCAAGACGCGTACTACCCAGGATAATCCCGGGTTTGCATCGATGGTGCGTGCCATGGATGAGAATGTCGGTCGCCTGCTGGATAAGCTTGATGAATTGAAGTTAACCGGCAAAACCGTTGTTATCTTCACTTCAGACAACGGGGGCCTCACAACCCTGGGGCGGCGCCCCGGGCCTACCTGTGTCCGGCCACTGCGTGGGGGAAAGGGCTGGTGCTACGAGGGCGGTATACGTGTCCCGCTGATCGTAAGGGCTCCCGGCGTGACTGAACCGGGTTCGGAATGTGACGTGCCGGTTTACAGCGCAGACTTTTATCCAACGATGTTGAGTCTCGCGGGAATTGAGCTCATGCCCAAACAGCACAGTGACGGGCTGGACCTGACAGATCTTATGAAGGCCGGGACACCGCTTGATCGCGAGTTTATTGTGTGGCACTACCCGCATTACCATGGTTCCGCATGGCGTCCCGGATCCGCGATCCGCTCGGGTAAATGGAAGCTGGTTGAACATTACGATTACGAAAAGATCGAACTATTCGACCTTGAGAAAGACATCGGCGAGAAGAACGATCTGTCAGGAAAGATGCCGGAGAAGGTCAAGGAACTGCACCAGATGATGCGGAAGTATCTTGAGTCTGTCGACGCAGAGTTTCCGGAACCGGCGAAGTAGTCACACCAGCGTTCCACGGAGTAAGAGAATGATCACCACGGAGAGTACTGCATACATAGAAAGAACTATTGCTGAAGGACCCTCCCAGGGCGCGAGGCACGTCCTCTGGCGGGAGGGACGCCGGCCTCGGCGTCCGAAGTGGATGTGGGCAGCATGTTCTCACAGCATTGCCCTACGGATATCTGTATTTCTCGCCGTATGCTTCGCATGGCAACAGGCCTCATCCGCCCCCGCCGGGGCGGTGTTCAACCCCGACAAGGACCTGATCTCGCTTCACTACGACCACGCCCCGGACAGGGATGATGGCCAGAGTGCCGCCGCCGACAGGACTATTCTCGAGACAATGTTCCCCGCGTACTGGATACGCAGGCACGTGGTTCCGGTCTCGGGGGCTTACGGTAAGAACAAGAAGAGTTTCCGAAAGGACTCGGATCTTGTCATGAAGGCAGCTTGGGACAACCCTGGCGGCTGGATTGCTGCGCATGATGACTGGGGTGCCGCCACGAAGGCGCTGGTTGCGCGGTGGTCGCGTACATTTGACGCAGGGGGTGATGTCTGGATAAAGGAGGGCGGACAGTCCGATATCAGCGCCGCGGCCATTCGCGAAATCAAGAAGACCAAACCCGACATAAAAACGACAAAGCGAATCCACCTTGTTCAGCACAGCAACTGGAACGAGAATCAGACGTCCGATGAAGCCCTGGCTTACGTGAAGAAGGAAACTGACTACATCAGGATCCCGGATGCCAACCGCTACCTGAACCGCAAGGGAGGTGACGCCGGATTCCAGAAAGCGGCCCTCGCACATCCCCTTTTCGGGGACGCCTGGAAAGCCGCGTTCAAGTACTACGATCCGAAACATCGCCTGGACTTCTCCGACTCCGGCGAACTCATGCGCATCCTGGAGCTCGGCGAGTGCGGCATCGATAAGTTCAAGAAGATGTTCCTGGGCTTGTCATGCGGGAAGGAAGCAGGGAAAGTCGTCGGCGGTTTCAAGTTCACGGAAGGGCCGGCCCCGGACGGCAAAGGGGATGTGTACTTCACCGACATACCCAACAGCCGCATACATCGCTGGAGTATCGAAGGAGCTTTGTCAACTTTTCGCGAGGATTCCGGTGGATCCAACGGTTTGATCTTCGACAAGGATGGAAACCTCCTTGCCTGCGAAGGGGGCAGAGGCCAGGTGGTTTCCATCACCCCCGGCGGCAAGATCACGGTTCTTGCTTCCAAATACAAAGAGAAGCGCTTCAACCGTCCAAACGATCTCTGGATTGATCCAGAGGGCGGGATATACTTCACTGACCCGAACTACGGCCGTGGGGGAATCGAACAGGATGGGGAACACGTTTACTACCTTCCGCCCGGCGGAAAGGCGCCCGTTCGGGTGATTGACACGATGACAAGGCCAAACGGAATAGTAGGAACACCCGACGGCAAAACCCTCTACGTGGCCGACCACGGACGGGGAAAGGTGTTCACATACCGTATCGGCGATGATGGCGGCCTCTCCGACAGGAAGTTCTTCGCAGCCGTGGGCTGTGACGGGATGGAGCTGGACAGAGAGGGAAATGTCTACCTTACTTCGTATGCTGTACAGGTATTCAACCCTGAGGGGGATATGATTGAAATCATCCCTCTGCCCGAACGCCCTACGAATGTCTGTTTCGGCGGAAAAGAAAGGAAGACCCTGTTCATCACCGCGAGGACTTCACTATACGCGGTTAGACGTGAGATTGGTGGATTCTGATTCCCATGATCGGTTAATGGACCAAGTTCAACAAACAGCGGGAGGAGCGACTGTATGAAGCTGTGGATTGTAATCGTGATGGTGCTGATGCTGGTTGGAACACCGGTAATGGCAAAGGCGAACGAGGTCGTCGAAGAACTCGAAGAGGCCTTCGGCGATCGAATTGAAGGTGTTGAAGAAACCTTCCGTGAGATAGTGGAGAACATTGAAGAGCGCTTTGGAGATATCATCGAAGAGCTTGAGGAAGTAGAAGAAGAGAAAGAGGAGCTCATAGAAGAAGCCGAAGAGCTGGTGAGATGGCTTGGGGAAATCGAAGAGTCTCTCGGCGACATCGTCGATGAGTCTGATGATGATGAGGACGATGATGAGGACGACGATCACGAGGACGAAGAGGAAGACGATGATCGGTAGTCGGTGATTCTCACGGTGAGTCGCATCGGAATCTCGATATGTGCGCACGGTCGCCGAGGCCGGCGACCCTCCCGCTGGACGTCTTTTCACACACACTTTTCAGAGCGTGATTATTTATGATCATTTCTGATTGACTTTGCGCATATTGCGTCATATTCTCCCGCCATGGTTGAAACACCCAAGGCTTTGGCAGCGGAACGATTGACGCAGATGTGTGCCATTCTGCGGACATCGCATGTTGCACGCGTGGAAGAACTTAGCGAGCGGCTTGAGGTGTCCCCCGCCACTGTTCGTCGGGATCTTTCCGAGCTGGAAGAGCGTGGCCTTGTTCGCAGGGTCCACGGTGGCGCCGTGAGCATCGAAAGCCGGCTGGACGAGCCGTTGTTTGATGACAAAACATCCCTTGCAGCATCGGAAAAGCGCGGCATTGCAGGTATGGCGGCGACCATGATCAATGCCGCTGACACTATCTATCTTGACGGTGGCAGCACCGTTCTGGAGCTCGCCTCCCTGCTGAAAGAGCGCACGGACATTACAGTTGTGACCAACTCGCTGCGCTCGGGCATCGAGTTGTCGGGAATCGGACCCCACCTGATAATGACAGGGGGTACGCTGAGACGAAGAAGCCAGACTGTTGTCGGCGGCCTGTCACAATCTGTTCTCGGCGAGATTCACGTAGACAAGGCATTCATGGGAACCATCGGTATAGCTTTGAACGAAGGGCTCACCACTACGAACACGGACGAGGCCTTCACCAAGAAACTGGCAATGTCGAGGGCAAGCCAGGTCATACTGCTTGCCGACAGCTCGAAGATCGGGGTGGTTTCATTTGCTCACGCGGGAGACATTGGCGATATAGACACGTTGATAACCGATGCCAATGCGCCAGCCAAGTTTGTAAGCAACCTGGAGGAAAAGGGAATAGACGTTGTTAGAGCCATGTAACCGGCTCTTGTTGTATAAACCGGAGCCCTGCTCCGGGAAGAAAAGGAAACCGAGGAAAAGAGTATGCCTAACTACCTGAGCGATATGCGGCCGGAGTTCGATCCGTTCGAACTGGACTGCGGAACCATTAAAGGGTTCCAGTACAAGAGTGACCTGAAAGCTGAGATCGAGGCCAAGAGCATCGAAAAACGCGAAGCCGTTGAGATTCTCGAGAACATGCTGATGATTCGGGAGCTTGAAGAGATGATCGTCAAGCTGCGTTCCGGCGCCTACGAGCCCATCAGCGACTTCAACTACCGGGGCCCAACACACGTATCCATAGGTCAGGAAGGCACGGCGGCAGGATCCTGCACTGCCCTTGCCATGAACGATAAGATCACCAGTACGCATCGCGGCCACGGCGACAGCATGGCCAAGGGTACGGCAGTGATATTCCGCATGGACGAAGAAGCCCTTCTCGAAAGAGTCCCCGGCTCCACCAGCACCGGAAAAGAACTTTTGGAAGAAGTGCTGGAAGATCATGTTTACCACACGATCTGCGAGCTCTTCGGTAAAGAAGACGGGTACTGCAAGGGCCGGGGCGGCGGCATGCATATTGCCGATTTTGCCGTGGGACATCTCGGAGCCAACGCGATCGTCGGTGGAGGCGTGCCTATCGCAACCGGCGCCGCCATGGGACTGCGTTACCAGAAGACGGGCGAGGTAGTATGTTGTTTTGCCGGAGACGGCGCCTACTCGAACGGCGTGGTTCTCGAGGCACTCAACTGGGCCGGCCAATACCAGTTCACAAACGAGCTGGCGAAAGACGACAAGTTCGGACTGCCGATCATCTTCCTCATTCAGAACAACCACTACGGCATGACCGGCCGCGCTGACAACGAGGTCAACGGCACGTCCTGCCTCGCGCGCCGTGCAGCCGGATTCTCCGACAACAACATGCATGCAGAAGTGGTTAACGGTATGGACCCGCTGGCTGTCAGAGAAGCAGTTCTCCGCGCCGCAGAACTCTGCCGCAAGGGCGAAGGGCCGGTCGTGCTTGAAGCAGACACCTATCGCTACTTCGGCCATTCCCTGGGCGATCCCCGAAACGAGTATCGCACGAGGGAAGAGGAAGCCGCCTGGAAAGAAGTCGATCCCATCCAGACACTCAAGGCCCAGCTGCTGTCAGCCGGGGTAATGACCGAGGACGAAATCACGGCAATGGAACAGCAAGTCGTCGACAGAAACGCACAGGCAGCCGTCCGTGCCGTAGCCTCGGCCGATCCGGCTCCAGAGGATACTCTGACGTACATGTATACGGATACCGTCTGCGAAACCGTTCCGGCCGAAGCAGGAGAGGTCACACTCGTTGGCGATCTGCCGGAATGCAAACGCGACAAGGACGGTCTTCTCACCTATCGTGACGCCGTAAAGGAAGCGATGATCGAAGAGATGAACCGTGATCCACGTGTCATCTTCTACGGGGAAGACGTCGCCGATTACGGTGGCGCCTTCAAGGCCACGAAGGGGCTCCTGGAGGCCTTCGGACGCCAGAGGGTTTTCAACGCTCCCATATCGGAGGCCTGCATATGCGGCTCTGCGGTCGGGGCAGCCATGGTAGGGTTGCGGCCGATAGTCGAACTCATGTACATGGACTTCGCGCTGATGGCCTCGGACCAGATCAGCAACCAGGCGGCCAAGTGGCACTACATGTCCGGCGCCCAGGTTGAGGTGCCGATGGTGATCAGGGCTGCCGTGGGAGGAGGCAAGGGCTATGGCGGCCAGCATTCACAGACGCTGGAATCCATGTTCGCCCATACCCCGGGCCTCATCGTTGCCTACCCGGCGACACCGTATGACATGAAGGGTCTTCTGAAAACCGCAGTCCGCGACAACAACCCCGTCATGTTCGTGGAGTCACAGGTGCTGTATGGATTCAAAGGAGAAGTCCCGGAGGACGAGTACCTGATTCCGTTTGGCCAGGCCGATATCAAGCGTGAAGGGTCGGACATCACATTCGTCACCTGGGGTCCGGCGCTCCACGATTGTCTTGCTACCGCGGAGAAGCTTGCAGCCGAGGGCGTGGAAGCCGAAGTGATTGACCTTCGCACTCTGGTGCCGCTGGACATGGACACGGTCCTTCGTTCCGTAGAGAAAACGGGACGTTGTATCGTGGCCAGCCAATGTATCTCGATCGGCAGTTTCACCGGCGAGGTCGCTTCGCAAATCCAGGAACAGGCATTCGACTACCTTGATGCACCCGTTATGAGAGTTGGCGCACAGAACGGCATTGCGCCGCAGTCACATATTCTCGAGGCGGCTTTCATGCCTGATCAAGACGACATGCTGGCGGCTGTAAAAGCCATCATCTGACAATCTGAGGACAAGGAACGGCCGCTTCGGCGGTTAATCCGGGAGATCTAAATCATGGCAGAAGCAAAACCAATCCTCATGCCGAAGTTCGGCCAAACGGTCGAAGAGGCAACGATCGTCAAATGGCACAAGGCAGTCGGCGACGAAGTCGCCAAGGGAGATGTTCTCTTTGAGATCGAGACCGACAAGGCTGTTCTCGAATCAGAAAGCTTCGTGGACGGAACAATTCTCAAGGTTCTTGCCGGCGAAGGCGATACGGTACAGGTACAGACACCGGTAGCTTTCATCGGCGCGCCGGGAGATGACATTCCCGAAGTCGCCGCACCCCCTCCCCCGAAGCCGAAGGCTGCAGAGAAATCTGCGACGGCACCGGCGGCGGCAGCGTCTGCACCTCTTGCCGCGACAGCGGCACCCACGTCAGTCGCGGCGGCCCAACCAGTGCCGGCAGTTCCCGCGGCACCCACCCGCCGGGCGATCTCTCCGCGGGCAAGAAGCCTTGCACGCAGGAAACTGATCAGGACGAACTCCATAACCGGTTCAGGACCGAACGGCCGCGTTACGGAGAAAGACGTGGTGGCATACCTGGGTGCGAACGATTATGACTCGATCCACATATCCCCTTCGGCCAAGAAGCTTGCGCAGAAGGAGGAACTGGACATCATTGAAGTCAGGAATCGCTCCGGTGTGTTGCGTCTCAAGATCGATGACATACGGCAGGCGGTTCTCGAGAAGCCCAACCCCATGAGCAAGATGCGGAGGGTAATTGCCCAGCGTCTCACGGAGAGTTTCCGGGACGTTCCGCATTTCTACGTGGCCACGGAAGTGGACATGACTGACTTGCTGGCCTACAGGAAGCAACTGAAGGACAGTGGAACGGCCTTCACCGTGACAGACTTCATAATGGAGGCGGTTATCCTGACACTGAAGGAGTTCGATGTCGTTAACAGTTCCACCGATGGAGTCAACGTCTGGTGGCACAGCAAGGTGAATCTCGGATTGGCGGTTTCGATCGAAAACGGACTTGTCGTTCCGGTTATACGCAATGCCGAGGACCTCACAATGTCGGAGCTACACGACGTGGCCTCGGAGCTGGCAACGAAAGCTCGCGAAGGGAAGCTCACCCCCGACGAGATGACAGGCGGGACGTTTACGATCTCGAACATGGGAATGCTTGGCGTAAACGACTTCAATGCCATCATAAATCCGGGAGAGGCGGCAATCCTTGCGGTCGCTTCGACAAAGGACAAGCCCGTGGCAAGGGACGGGAAAGTGCTTGTTCGTTCAATGATGAACCTTCGGCTCTCCGTTGATCATCGTATCGTTGACGGCGCAGTCGGCGCAGCCTTCGTCAATTCCGTTAAAGACAAACTAGAGGATCTGGAATTATGGAAAAGTTCGATGTAGCAGTGATAGGCGCCGGCCCGGGCGGATACCCGGCCGCCATCCGTTGTGCCCAGCTGGGCAAGAAGGTTGCCATCGTGGAACGAGAGTTCCTGGGCGGGACGTGTCTTAATGTCGGGTGTATCCCCACGAAGACCCTGATCGCCAGCGCGGAGCTTTACCGGGCAATCAGCAACGCCTCGGAGATGGGCTTAAAAGTCCAGGGAGTTGAAGCGGACTACGCTGCCGTGACTGCCCGGAAGGAACAGGTCGTGGGACAGCTCACAGGTGGTGTTCGGCAGCTTCTCAAGGCGAACAAGGTTACTGTGCTATCCGGCGCTGCGTCCTTCATGGACAGGAAGACCCTGGCGATTACCGCCGATGACGAAGCATCGGGAAAGATACATATCCAGGCCGACAAGGTAATCATCGCCACGGGGTCAACATCTGCCATGCCCGGTTTCATTCCGGAAGATGAGCGGATCGTGGACAGCCGTGCGTTCCTGGACATGACGGAGCTTCCGAAGTCTTTGACCGTCCTTGGCGGCGGTTACATCGGCTGCGAGCTTGCATGCATGGCCGCCTCTTTCGGCGTAAAAGTGACGATCGTCGAACTCCTGGAGGACGTCCTGCTGCTCTTGGACAGGGACATCCGTGCGGTGGTCAAGAAACACATGACCGAAACGCTGGGCATAGAGCTGATGACCGGCGAGGCAATGAGCGAAGTCACCATCAACGACAATGGCGTGGCGGCCAAGGTTGGCGAAAGTACAGTAGAATCCGATGTCCTGCTGGTTTCGGTTGGCAGACGGCCTGTCACAGACGGTCTCAAGCTCGATAAGGTCGGAATCCAGCTCAATGAGAACGGCTTCATCGATGTTGATGACCGCAACTGCACGAAGATTGCAGGTATCTATGCCATCGGTGACGTTAACGGGATAATGATGCTGGCTCACGCCGCAACCTCTCAGGGCATTTGTGCGGCGGATGACGCATGCGGTTTCAGGCCAGACGGCAACGAGAGCATAATCCCGGGCGTTATCTTCACTTCTCCCGAGGTCGCCCTGGCGGGGATAACCGAAGCGGAAGCGAAAGAAAAGGGCCTCGATGTAACGACGGGCAAGTACTATTTCCGTGGACTCGGCAAGGCCCTGGCGTCGGGAGAAACCGAAGGTTTCGTGAAGCTGATTGCGGACAGTGAAACCGACCAGCTTCTCGGTGCGCAGGTAGTCGGCCCGCATGCCACGGACTTGATTTCAGAAGCCGTGGTCGCGATTCGTTCGGAGCTTACGGTCGAGGAACTCGGTCAAACCATCCATGCACATCCGACTTTCGGGGAAATCTGGATGGAAGCCGCCCACGCGGTTCACGGGAAATCAATCCACTTGCCTCCGCGGAGAAGGTAGGGGCGGCTTTCGCAATTCTTCTTCATTCTGCTTTCCCCTAGCCGCGAGCGCCAGCTCCTGGAGCCTCAGCAACTTCGAGTTGACCACTTTTACCCCAACCCACCTGTATATTTTTTCACAAATAGTCCATATCCATCTTTCAAGGGATGTCTTTTTTCTGCTATATTCTGTCTATCTTGCAGCATTTAACCTGTGAACGAGGAGAACACGTATGGGCGCGATTGACATCATCGTATTCGTAGGTTTCATCATTGGAGTCATCTCGCTGGGAATATTCAAGAGCAAGGATGAGAAAACAGATGGAGCCGACGGTGCATCGGAGTACTTTCTTGCCGGGCGCGGTTTGAAATGGTGGCTGATCGGTTTTTCTCTGATTGCCGCGAACATCTCGGCCGAACAGTTTGTCGGTATGTCAGGCTCGTCAGCCGGTTATATGGGAATTGCCATCGCCAGTTACGAGTGGATGGCGGCGATAACTCTGGTTGTCGTAGCCTTCTGCTTTCTCCCCTATTTCCTCAAGGCCGGAATTTTTACGATTCCACAGTTCCTTGAAACCCGCTACAACCACTGGGCTCGGTCTATAATGGCCATTTTCATGCTCACTATTCTGGTCGTGGTTTCGTTTGCCGCTGTCGTTTATGCCGGCTCTCTGCCCATGATGGATTTACTTTCTGAGACAGATGTGAATCTCAATTTGACAGCCTGTTGCTGGATCATGGGCCTGTTTGCAGCTGTCTATGTGGCATTTGGTGGCCTGAAAGCTTGTGCCTGGGCTGATTTGATCCAGGGCTCTGCACTGATAGTGGCCGGTGGCGTTATCACGTACCTCGCTCTTGACCAGCTTGGCGTTATGGATCCGACTGAACTGGTTGATGCTACCGGTGCCGTCGCCTCGAACGCTGGTGGCCTAAGTGGCGCAGAGAGATTTTCTGCTCTTAATGCCTCCAAGCTACACATGGTTCTCCCTGCGTCCGATTCCAATATCCCGTGGACCGCTTTGGTAATCGGCCTTTGGATACCAAACTTCTATTACTGGGGGCTGAACCAGTACATCACACAGCGTGTTCTTGGCTCCGCGTCTCTCAAGGAAGGGCAGAAAGGTATCGTTTTTGCCGCCGGCCTGAAGCTGATCATTCCTTTTATTATCGTCTTTCCCGGTATCATTGCCTTCAACATGTACAGCAAGGACATGGCACAACTTGCGGCCAATGACGAAAACATCGTCAAGGTCAATACCGAGCTTATGGAAGCCTTTGAAAAGGACGCTGCATCATATCAAAACCCAACAACCGTGTACACGTTCGATAAAGGTTGGGAAGAGTACAACAAGGAGAAAGCGGTCGCTGTGGCTGCTTACAACGAGCTAGCCATTGCCAACGCGAAGGCTGCGGGCATAGAGGCACAAGAAAAAACATTTGTCGGTTATAAATACGACTCCGCAATGAGTCTGTTGATAGGGAAACTCGTACCCAAGAATGGCTTGTTTGGTTTCATCATTGCGGCACTCCTTGGCGCGATCATCAGTTCGCTGGCGGCAATACTGAATGCTGCATCCACGATCTTCACGATGGATATATTCGGGCGTTATATCAAGAAGGATGCCGCACAGAAGACACTGGTGAAAGTCGGTCGCATCTCCATTGGGGTGTTCGTGGTCATCGGTTGTGTCATCGCGCCGCAGCTGGCCAACCCCAACTTCGGTGGAATCTTCAAGTATATCCAGGAATTCCAGGGGTATATATCTCCGGGCATCCTGGCCGTATTCATCTTCGGTTTGATTAACCGTAGTGCCTGGCGGGGAACCGGCGTGATTGGTCTTTCGATCAACCCATTTATTTACGGAGCCCTCGCCAAATTCGCACCGCAGATTGCCTTCCTGGACAGAATGGCTATCTGTCTCGGTTCCGTCCTTGTGCTCATGACCATAATTGGACTGATCAAAAGGGAAGATAAGCCAATAGAGTTTACATCCGATGTGGATATGGATACTACCAGTTCCAAGCCGGCTTTGATCGCCGGTATCGGCGTTGTTATTATAACACTGATTCTTTACGGGGTCTTCTGGTAGGCACCGAGTATCGTCAAGGATACAGGCGCGGCGACAAGCGTGACGGTTTGCCCCGCTTCCCGTTCGTTCAGGATATCGCGCCTACTCGTTCGCCAAGCCAGTGAACGGACTTTTGAAGAAAGGAACCATCATGTCAGTTTGCGGCATTGATAAAGAGGTCATCGAGAAACTCTCAGCCCTGGCAGCAGAAAAGCAATTTGATATCACAGGCGGTAAAGTCCGCCGCACTTCGTCCCGGTTCTGCCTCGGCGTTGAACATGGCGACTATAACGGCACGGAGTTGTTCGGTGTCGGAACCGGCCGGTTCATCTGGATGGCCTACAAGCCCAACGACACGGGACGCATTCGGATGATCGATGTCAACTTTCAGCAGGATGGCATCATAGAGTTCGAGGTCGGAAGAGCGCCGGGGGCCGAGACGGCAGATGTCGCAAACTCCTGGGCACGTTTCCCGTTTGGCGCAGATTTCATCCTTAAGCGTGAGGGCTACACCCTCACCAAGGGTATGGACGCGGTCCTCTTCGGCAACATCCCCGGTGGCGGCATATCGCGTTCCGCATCCCTGTCGCTGAACCTTATCCTTACCCAATTTGAGATTAACGGCATCACTGTCGACGACCCGATGCGTGTCGTGGACCTTGCCCAGGCCATCGAGAATGACTATATCGGTTCGCCCTGCGGAAACCTCGACCAGATAATGATCATGTTTGCCAAGAAAGGCATGGGTACGCATTATTGCCCCGCGGATCGTTCAATCAAGTATGTACCGCTAGGCGAGAACGCGCCAGACTTCCGTATCGTGGCCCTCGATACCGGCACCAACCGGCCCGGCCTCGAGAAATCGACTTACAAGATCCGCCGCGCAGAGTGCGATGAGCTTGCCGCATTGGCCGGCAATGAGTTTGGCATCGCAAATCTCGCCGGGGTCACCGAACAGGGACTCTACGACCGGATCTTTCTGCACTTTGAAAATACCCATCCGCATCTGCTTGACCGCCTACGCTACATCTACAACGCCCAACAACGCTTCTACAAGATGATGGAAGCCTGGAAGACCGGCGATATCGAGACGGTCGGAGCAATATTCCGCGAAGACGGAATCGGACTGCGTGACGACTACCAGATCTCCGGACCTGAGCTCGAGACCATGTGCGACACAGCCCGTACCGTGCCAGGCGTCTACGGCGAACGCATGCTCGGAGGGGGCGACAAAGGTGCAGCCGGGGCCATCGTGGCAGCCGATGCTGTAGATGCGTTGAGAGCCGCGGTTGATACCGCCTATCCGCGCAGCAGGCCATACTATGCCGACAAATTTGCCGTTCATGCTTTGACGGTAGTCGACGGCGTCAAGGAACTGTCTCTTTAGCAGAGGTCTGCGATGACATCTGTAGAAGCCGTCTGGTTGGCAGCGCTGACGGACAAAACACGTGCGTACGCATAACCCATCCGCACTCTCAATCTACTACTGGTCACAGTGCCCGGGAAATACTAGAATAGTCTGGCTGGCTGATAGAACCATATGATGCGGGAGGAACGACATGAGAACGACAAATCGATTCACTCCTTTTCTGATAGCACTCCTGGTTGTTATTGCGCTTCTCTGCCACGCCGAAGACAAGGTTCTTACATCTGTCGAAGATGCGCTTAAGAACCCGGAAACCGTAGAGAAGTTGGATCTTTCAGGCAAAGGTCTCTGGCAGTTACCTGAAGGAGTATCAAAGCTCGTGAATCTCAAGTCGCTGAACCTGAGCAGCAACGACCTGGAGGTCCTTTCTCCGCAGATTGGTGAACTCAGGAACCTGGAGGTTCTCGACCTTACCGGTAATCCCATCAGATGCCTCCCCGTCGAAATGAAGCAGCTAGCCAAGCTGAAGAGCTTCGCCTACAAACCGGAACTGAACTTCGCCGACATGGGCCGGAATGTGAACTTCGGCCGAGGTCGCGGGGGAGTGGCCGACCCGTTTGCAATGCAGGCGGTCCGCCAAAGAATGATGATACAGCAGGGCGGGATGAACGTACAGTTTCGGGGCGGCAGAAATGTGATGGCTGGCGAAGGAGATCCGATGACGATCAGATTGTCATCCCCCGAGGAATGCGAGATGTTCCGCAGCCAAATCCCCGACATCAGCTGCAAGGTATCCATCGGGACTCGTCAAAACATGGCATCAGTCACTTTAGATGAATCAACGGCCAGCAAGGCCGACATGCTGCTCCACTTGCAGAAGGCTGAGTCGCCGGAAATCGGCACGATGAAAGTAAACTCCCTCATACTTGAAGAAGGCAAGCACGAGCTGGTGGTATGGTGCCGGTTGAAGAGCAACCCGTTCTTTTACAAGTTGATTCACCGGCAGATTTTCGACGTGTCCGGAAATCTTGAGGACACGGTTACTGAACTCATAGCACAGCTCGGTGCAGCAACGTTCAAGCAGAGAAGACAAGCTGAGCAGGAACTGGTTTCGTATGGCGAAGCCATCACCCCATACGTGAGGCAAGCCCGGAACCATCGCGATCCCGAGATCAGCATGCGAGCCGCCGACATCCTTGAGAAGCTGGACGAGGCTGATAAGAAGTAGCCCAGGACTTCTCGCACCGCTCTTGTAACGCCGGAGAACCCACCCCGTCTCGCCTACTCTGCCACCAGAACTCAGATCCACTTCGTAATGTCAGAAAGCGGTTTGCGTTTTGACTGGCGCTTCTCACGCCCTTCTTCATCTGCGGGGTATCCCAGCGTGATCAGTGCAACGGGTTTGACTCCGCCTGGCCAGTCCACGACAGTCCGCACAGCGCGCGGCTTTATCCATCCTATCCAACAGGTGCCAAGCCCGAGTTCCGTGGCCTGAAGAACCATATGTTCTCCGGCTATGCCAAGGTCCACCCATGGATAGTCCACACCCGAAACCGCGGGAGCGGCCATATGGGTTACAATCGATCTCGCCATCCCCAGGACAATGTGAACGGGCGCTGCCAACGCCCAGTCCATGCGAATGCCCGGCAGGAAACATTCTTCTACAATGCGGCGGCGTCTCTCATGATCCGTAACGACGGCAAAGCGCCATGGCTGCTTGTTGCAGGCCGACGGCGCAAGCCGCCCGGCCTCCAACACCTTTCGCACCAGTTCGTCGGGAACGGGCTCAGAACGGTACGACCGGCAACTGAAACGCTTGTGTATGGCTTCGTCTACATCCATGGGGGAGAATGGTTAATGGTTGATGGTTGATGGTTAATGAGGAATGGTTGATGGCTTGCCCTCCATAGCTCGCAGAGCGACGGAGGGTTGAATAGGGAAAGAAACATCGCTGGTAACTTCATTTTGCTAACATATTAAGTGCAGGCATGCGGCAGCTTTGCTTTTCTGAGACAGCTCGTTGTATCTCGCACATGCCTTACTCGTAGGCATGGCCTCAAACTCGATTCCCTTTTCGGCCAGCAGCGAGGCCAGGTCATCATCCGGACGCATGAGACCCGGACGACCGGTTCCTGCCACAATGATCCCGGGAGTGTCTGCGATAAGCTCTTCTATGTCCGACAGCTCAAGGCGATGTCCCGAGCTACGGCGCCAGGCGTCCTTCACGGTGCCATCCGGGAAGACGAGTACGTCCGACCTGTACGTCTTCCCGTCTACAACGACTCTGCCAAATGAGTAATCCTCGATCATCGCGGACCTCATTCTCCAGCCTGTCACGACACCTCTGGGACCAAGCTAGATGCACTGATTGATAATGCTCTCGTAGAGCTCTTCCTTGCCGCTGCGTACTTCCGGTTCGCCGCCGTTTTCTGCAAGTTCCTTGAGTGCCATGAGGTCAAGCTCGCCCTTCTCGAAGAGAGCGCCGTTACCGCTGTCGTACGATTCGTACCTGGCTTCAAGCATCTTCAGGTAGTCGGTGTTCTCGCGAACGTTATGTGCGACCTCGAGTCCACGCGCGAATGAATCCATCCCGGAAATATGGCCGATGAATATGTCTTCCAGGTCGGTCGATGCCCGGCGCGTCTTGGCATCGAAGTTGAGTCCGCCGCTGCCGATTCCGCCATTGCCCAGAACGACGAGCATGGCTGCGACTGTGTCGTTGAGGTCGGTTGAGAACTGGTCAGTATCCCATCCGTTCTGAGGACAACCCCTGTTGGCGTCGATACTTCCCAGTAACCCAGCGTCCGCAGCGGTCTGCAGGTCGTGAGCAAAGCTGTGACTCGCAAGAGTGGCGTGGTTGGCTTCTACGTTCAGCTTAAAGTCGTCTGCCAGTCCGTTTGCCTTCAGGAAGCCAATCACGGTAGCCGCATCGAAGTCGTATTGGTGTGTCGAGGGTTCCATGGGTTTGGGCTCAATCAGGAATGTCCCTGTGAACCCGATTTTCCTGCCATAATCGCGGGCGATCGCCAGGAACTGTGCCAGGTGGTCCAGTTCTTTCTTCATGTTTGTATTTAACAGCGAGGAGTACCCTTCCCTGCCGCCCCAGAACACGTAGTTTTCGCCAC